>FWWL01001553.1_pt1 | contig 53328 bp, 49 predicted proteins | sample 2228331 | NCBI WGS metagenome assembly FWWL01 (sample SAMEA103939775, study PRJEB20133) | metagenome | reverse complement strand
ACAGTCACCCCCGCGACGGATACTTGACGGGGGTGGGAGGTGGACTTAGTATACAACGTTTTTACTTACTGGGGACCGGGGTGGACTATCCCATCGGGGGAGGACGTCCATGGGACGAATCCAGGCGCTCTTGTTTGCGGGATTCATCGTTCTCCTTGTCGTCGCCGCCGTCTGGTCTTTTAGCAAGCCCTGGCTCCCGGATTTGGCCGCCGACCGGTCGGCCATCGACGACCGGATCCACCTGGCCCTGATCGTCACGGGCATCGCATTTATCATCACCCAACTGATGCTGGGCCTTTTTGCCTGGCGGTTTCGGGCCCAGGAAGGTCGGGTCGCCGCTTACTGGCATGACAGCCCCCGCCTGGAGTTCACGTGGACGGCCGTGACGGCCGGCGTGATGACGGTCCTCGTCCTGGGCGCCTTACGCCTGTGGGCCCAGATTTACTCGCCTCCCCCGGCGGACGCCCTCCGGGTCGAGGTCACGGGTCAGCAGTTTGCCTGGAACGTCCGGTATCCCGGGAAGGACGGCGTGTTCGGGCGGACCGACCCCCGGTTGATCACCGTGGACAACCCCCTGGGGATCGACGACCGGGACCCCCACAGCGCCGACGACATCTTCCTCGTGAACCAGTTGTACCTGCCGGTCGGACAGCCCGTCCACCTGTGGATTCGCTCGAAGGACGTGATCCACAGCTTCTTCTTGCCCAACTTTCGCGTCAAGCAGGACGCCGTCCCCGGGATGACCATCGACATCTGGTTTACGCCGACGAAGACGGGGACTTACGAGTTGGCCTGCGCCGAGCACTGCGGCCTGGGCCACTATCGGATGCGGGGCTTTGTATTCGTCCAGACGCCCGAGGAGTTTGCCGAAACGCTGGCGAGTCTGCCGCCCTGGGGCGGTGAATAACGGGTGTGGGGTGCTGGACTCTGGCTTTGCCCGACCCGGATAGCCCAGCACCTGACACCGAATACCCGGCACCCGCTAAGGTCGGAGAGGCGACGATGCACCACGGGTATGAGGGGAATCACGAAGCGCCGCAGAGCTTCCTCCGGCGCTATGTCTTCAGCCTGGACCACAAGGTCATCGGGATCCAGTACTACCTGACGGCCCTGTTCATGATGCTGGTGGCGGGCCTCCTGGCGGTGCTGATCCGTATCCAGCTGGCCTGGCCCCAGGCGGCCCACCCGTGGCTCCACAAGGTCCTGCCGGGCCTGTACGACCCGAATGGCATCATGCGGCCCGAATACTACCCGATGCTGTTTACGATGCACGGGACGCTGATGGTCTTCTTCGTCATGTCGACGGCGCCCGTCAGCGGCTTCGGGAACTTCCTGATCCCCCTCCAGATCGGGGCCCGGGACATGGCCTTCCCGTTCCTGAACATGATGTCCTACTGGACGTTCTTCGTCGGTTGCCTCGTGATGCTGGCCTCCTTCTTTGTCGCCGGCGGGGCGGCCGCCGCCGGTTGGACGGCTTACCCGCCCTTGAGCGCCCTGCCGGAAGCCGTGCCGGGCTCCCAGTGGGGCCAGACGCTGTGGATCGTCGGGATGGTCTTCTTCATCGCCTCCTTTACGATGGGCGGCCTGAACTTCGTGACGACGGTCCTGAACCTGCGGACGCGCGGGATGTCGATGTTCCGCCTGCCCCTGACGATCTGGGCGATGTTCTGCGTGGCCGTCCTGGGCCTGCTGTCCTTCCCGGCCCTGACGGCGGCCTCCATTATGCTCCTGTTTGACCGGCACTTCGGGACGAGCTTCTTCGTCCCGTCGGGGGTCGTCATCGCCGACAAGCTGACGCCCCACCAGGGCGGCTCGCCCCTGCTCTGGCAGCACCTGTTCTGGTTCCTGGGCCATCCGGAAGTTTACATCCTCATGCTCCCGGCGATGGGCTTTGCCTCGGACATCATCTCCGTGTTTGCCCGGAAGCCCATCTTCAGCTACCGGGCGATGGTCTATGCCATCCTGGCCATCTCGACCCTGAGCTTTCTGGTCTGGGGCCATCACATGTTTGTCAGCGGGATGAGCCCCTACCTGGGGATGGCCTTTGGGCTCTTCACGCTCCTCATCGCTGTGCCCTCGGCCGTCAAGGTCTTCAACTGGCTGGCGACCCTGTGGCGGGCCAAGGTCCACTTCACGACGCCGATGCTCTTTGCCCTGGGCATCGTGTCGCTGTTCATCAGTGGCGGCCTGAGCGGGATCTGGCTCGGCCAGCCGTCCATCGACATCCAGGTCCACGACACCTACTTTGTCGTCGCCCACTTCCACCTGATCATGGCCGGGGCGGCCCTCTTCGGGGTCTTTGCGGCGACGTACTACTGGTTCCCCAAGATGTTCGGCCGGATGATGAACGAGACGTTGGGGAAGCTCCACTTCTGGCTGACCTTCGTGACGTACTACCTGACCTTCTTCCCGATGCACTTCCTGGGCCTGCGGGGGATGATGCGGCGGATTTACGACCCGACCCAGTATGACCTGTTCAAGCCCCTCCAGCCCATCAACGAGCTTATCAGCGTCAGTGCTTTCCTCCTGGGGGCGGCCCAGTTGATCTTCGTGGGGAACTTCGTATGGAGTATCTTCCGGGGGAAGAAGGCCGACCGCAATCCCTGGCGGGCCAACACGCTCGAGTGGACGACCGAGTCGCCGGCACCCCACGGCAACTGGCGGGGGCCCCTGCCGGTGGTCTATCGGGGGCCCTACGAGTACAGCGTGCCGGGCGTCGTCGAGGACTACATCCCCCAAGACGTGGCGCCCGCCGAGGTGAAGACCGTCGGGGCGCGAGGATGACCGGGAATTGCGGATTGCGGGTTTGGCCCTCTGCATGATTGCCTTGAAGGGACGATAGCGCCATGAGCCGGAAGACCCGGCCCCAAGGTCCGGGACCCGACATCGTCGATTCGTGGCACGGCGGGCACGACGGAGATGACTCGGGCGAGCTCCCGGCCGGGGGCGGCGCCCTTCCCATCCCCTCGAAGCAGATCGGCCTGTGGGCCCTGCTGGTGACCGTCTCGATGCTATTTGCCGGCTTTACCAGTGCTTACCTGGCCCGACGGGCCGCCGGGGGATGGGTGCCGATCCCGCTCCCCCGCATTCTGTGGCTGAACACCCTGGTCCTGCTGGGCAGTAGCGCCACGATGGAAAGGGCCCGACGGGCCCTCCGGTCGTGGGACCTGAGCGCCCTGAAGAGATGGCTTTCGGCCACGATGGCCCTGGGCGTGGCCTTCCTCGGCGGTCAGGTCCTGGCCTGGCAGGACTTAGCCCGGCGGGGGATCTTCCTGCCCACGAACCCCCACAGCTCGTTCTTTTACCTTCTGACGGCCGTCCACGGGATTCACCTGCTGGGGGGCCTGATCGCCTTGGGCGTCGTCCTGGTCCGGGCCTGGCGGGAGCGGTACACGCCCTACCATCCGGCCGTCGGTTTGTGTGCGACATACTGGCACTTCGTGGACCTCTTGTGGGTCTATCTGTTCGTACTCCTGTTTGTCGTATGAGGAGACGACATGACGGGCAACCGTCTTGGGCAGATGGGCAGGTAGGGAGGTCGGGAGTCGGTCGGAACACCGGCAGTCATGGCGGCGTCTGAGACGCCGAACGCCAGGAGTCATCCCGGCTGAAGGAGGCTTTCCATGGCCGAGACTCATGTTGCGGAAGTGGTCCCCGAATCCGTATGGGGCGGGGGCGTCTCCCCCTTCGGGGTCAGCTGGCGCAAGCTGATGATGTGGGTCTTCATCATCACCGACGGCCTGCTCTTTGCGGGCCTGCTGGCAGGCTATGGCTTTCTGCGGCTGGCCAGCCCCCGATGGCCGGACCAGGCCGAGGTCTTCTATATCCCCTTTATCGCCTTCATGACGTTCGTCCTCATCACGAGTAGTGCCACGATGGGGACGGCCGTCGGGGCGGCCCGGCACGGGGACCGGCGGTGGATCGTCCGGGGCCTGGCCCTGACGATCCTGGGGGGCCTGACCTTCTTGGGGTGCCAGGCCTATGAGTGGACTCACCTGATCCACGAGGGGGCCCGCCTATACACCAATCCCTGGGGCGTCCCCCACTTTACGGCGTGCTTCTTTGTCCTGACGGGCTTTCACGGGTCGCACGTGCTGTCCGGGGTCATCATCCTGACGGTCACGCTGGTCCGGACGCTCCTGGGGAAGGCGACGGCCGAGGGCGTCGAGATCGCCGGCCTGTACTGGCACTTCGTCGACCTCGTGTGGGTCTTCATTTTTACCCTCTTTTACCTCCTGTGAGGAAAGTCTATCTTGTATGAGGGAGGCACGACGATGGCCGAGAAGGAACACGCCCACGGCGGATACCGGCTGTACTGGGTCACCTGGCTGTGGCTCTCCATCCTGACGGTCTTTATGGTCGGGTTTGAGGTCCTGCACCTGCCCCGACTCCTCTTGGTCCTGGCCTTGGTCGTTTTCATGCTGACGAAGGCCGCCTTCATCGCCGGCAACTTCATGCACCTGCGGTTCGAACGGCTGAACCTCATCGTGATCGTCGTCGTCGGCCTTCTGGTCACGGGCGCCGTCTTGTTTGTCCTCATCTACCCGGACGGGTTGAGGGTCTTGCGACTCTCGGGGGCTTCTTAAGTCGGGGCGACGACCCGGAGGAGGGGTCGGCCCCGGCGGGGGTGACCGATGAAGCGGAGACGGTGGCCTACGGTCGGACTCGTGCTCGTCTTCGTCCTCGGGCTGACGGCGTCGGCATGGCCCCAGTGTGCCATGTGCCGGACCGGCCTGACCCAGTCGCCGGAGGGTCAGAAGATGGCTCGGGGCTGGAATCAAGCCGTCCTCTTTCTGCTGGCCGCCCCTTATCTGTTGGCCGGCACTGCGGCCCTCCAGATTTTGCGCCTGCAGGCCCGGGCCCGGGGGACGACAGTCGGGCGGCTCCTGGGCCTCTCCGGCATCCGCCGGGGCCGACGCCGTCTCTCGGAGGCCCCGGAGGCGGACGACTCGACCGGTCTGCTCGGGCGGCCTGGCTGACGGATTCGAGCTCCTCTGGGCTTGCGTCGATCCCATCGCACCGGCCGCCTCGAGGGGCCTCGGACTGGCCTGGCACGGAAGTTGCATGAAAAGCCTCGGTGTTGGGGGTTCGGTGTCGGGTAAGTCCTGAGCCGATGTTCGTCGGTCGGCTCAGGACGGGGTCTGCGCCCTACCTTGGTTTTGACGGTTTTCGAAAGACCCGACACCCAACACCGAATGCCGAGTTAACCTGTTCATCGGAGGTAAAAAATGAAGCGCGGCTTCCTCGTCATTCTCGGTTGCGTGGCCTGCCTGGTCGGTGGGACCCTGTCGGCTTACGGACAGGCCGGCGGCACCATCACGGGGAAGGTCAACTTCACGGGTACAGCCCCGCCGAACCGACTGATCCAGATGGGAGCTGACCCGAATTGTCTGAAGATCAACGCCGGCAAGAAGGTCTATCAAGAGGTCGTGGTCGTCAATCCCGACAAGACCCTGAAGAACGTGTTCGTCCACATCAAGAGCGGCTTAGAAGGGAAAACCTTCCCGCCTCCGAAGGACCCGGTCCTCATCGACCAGCAGGGGTGCATCTACCATCCGCGGGTCACGGGCGTCATGCTGGGCCAGACCCTGCGGGTTAAAAACAGCGACCCCACGCTCCACAACGTCCACGCCTGGTCCCAAAAGGGGAACGCGTTCAACGTTGCCCAGCCCGTCCAGGGGATGACCAACGACTTCCAGCTAAAAGCCGAGGAGGTCATGCTCCAGATCAAGTGTGACGTCCACCCCTGGATGATCAGCTACGTGGGCGTCGTACCTCACCCCTTCTTTGCCGTCACCGACGACAAGGGCACGTTTACGATCCAGAACGTCCCCCCCGGCAAGTACGTACTTCAGGCCTGGCATGAGAAGTACGGGGCCCTGACCCAAAACGTCGAGGTCAAGGCCGGGGCGACCGTGACGGTGGACTTTACATACACGGGGACCGAAAAGGCCGAGCTGAATCCCGGCTTCATCCTGCAGGAGTTGAAGGTCGCCGGCGAAGACATGGTCTTCCGGCCCGTCTTCCGTCGGAAATGACCGGAATTCGGCAGGGCCGTGGGGCGGGGTTGAAGTCCCCGCCCCACGGTCGAGGAGACGGCCCATGGAAATAGCCGGTTGGGCAGGTATCGCGGCCTCGCTATTGGGCCTGGCCTTAACGGTGTACGGCGTTTTCTACAACGGACGGGCGAATCGGGCGCTGATACGGTCGATTCAAGCCGACGTCCAGACGGCCCAGGCTCAGACGGCCCGCCAGCATGAGGACGCGATGGCCCTGCTTCGGGCCATCCATGAGACGGCCGAGGCCATCCAAGCCGATATCCAGACGGCCCGGGAGCAGACGGCCCGCCAGCATGAGGATACCCGGGCCCTCATCGAGTCGATCCAGGCCCAGACGGCCCGCCAGCATGAGGATACCCGGGCCCTGCTGGAGGCCATCCAAGCCGGCATCCAGACGGCCCAGGTCCAGACGGCCCGCCAGCACGAGGACGCCCAGGCCCTCATCGAGTCGATCCGGGTCCAGACGGCCCGCCAGCATGAGGACGCGATGGCCCTGCTTCGGGCCATCCATGAGACGGCCGAGGCCATCCAAGCCGGCGTCCAGACGGCCCAGGCCCAGACGGCCCGCCAGCATGAGGACGCGATGGCCCTGCTTCGGGCCATCCATGAGACGGTCGAGGCCATCCGAGCATCTATCCAGACGGCCCGGGAGCAGACGGCCCGCCAGCACGAGGACTTGATGACCTTCCTCCGGGAAATGGACCGGCGGCATACGGAAATCATGGCCCGGCTGGCGGAACTCATCGTCGCCGCGGGAGAGTAAACCCAGCGCGCGAATTGCAAATTGCGAAAGTGCCCCACACCGAAAAAGGCGGTCGATGCACCTCCAGCGTTTTGCATGGATCGTAACGGCCGCCGCATGGGCCCTCATCGGCGTCGGGAGCCTGGTGACGACGACGGGCTCGGGGCTCTCGATCCCCGACTGGCCCTTGGCGTTTGGCCGTCCCGTCCCGCCTTACTGGGAGGGGGGCGTCGTCTTCGAATACACCCATCGGGTCGTAGCGGGGGCCGTCTTCGTCCTGATGACCGTCCTGCTGGTCCGGGTCTGGCGGACGGTCTCGACCCGTTCGGTCCGATATTGGGCTCTGGGGACCTGGGGCCTCCTCGTGATGCAGGCCGGGCTGGGCGGGGTCACCGTCCTGCATGAGCTCCCCCGACCCGTGTCGGTGGCCCACGCGGGCTTGGCCCAGGCGACCCTGGCGGCGATGGTCGCCCTGGCCGTGAAGCTGACACCGGTGACGTCGGCCGGGGAGACGGCTGTCTCCGTCGGACGACGCGGCCCGCTGTTTCCGTGGGCCTTCGGGCTGGTCGGGGTCCTGTACCTCCAGGTCCTCATCGGGGCTCTCGTACGGCATATGGGGGCCGGTCTGGCCGTCCCGGATTTTCCTTTGGCTTACGGGCATCTGTGGCCGCCGGCCGAGTGGTTTCGGGTCCCTTACCTGGCCCCGAAAATTTGGGTGCATATGATCCATCGAGTGGGTGCCTTACTCGTGGGCGTCGTCGTCTACGCCGTCGGTATCCCGGCGGTCCGTCGATTTCGGGACGTGCGGGCCGTCGCCGGAGCCGCTCGGGTCCTGATGTACGGCTGGGCCCTGCAAATCGTGTTCGGCGGTTGGCTGATCTGGGGGACCCGGCATTGGCTCCCGACGACCCTTCACGTCATGACGGGCGCCCTCCTCTTAGGGGCCGGGACCTTTCTGGCACTCCGCCTCCGGGGAGTCGAGAAGGGATGCAGGTCGTGACGCTCCGGGCGACGGAACGGGTCTGGGGGTACGTGCGGGACCTGGCCGTGTTGGGCAAGGCCGGGATCACGGCCTTTGTCGTCTTGACGACGGCCCTGGGGTATTGGATGGCCGGCGGGGAAGTCTCAAGCTGGACGTTCTGGGGGACCCTCCTGGGGACAACCCTCGTCACGGCCGGGGCCGGGGCCCTGAACCAGTACGTCGAACGGGACGCCGACGCCCGGATGGAACGGACCTGCCACCGCCCGCTCCCGGCCGGCCGCATCCCCCCGGCCGGGGGCCTGGTGTATGGCGTCGCCTTGTCCGTCCCGGGGGCCGCCCTGTTGGGTACCGTCGGGCTCCCGTCCCTCCTGCTGGCCCTGATCGCCTGGCTGACCTACATCTTTGTCTACACGCCCCTCAAGCGGGTCACCTGGCTGTGCAACGTCCCCGGCGCCGTCGCCGGCGCCCTCCCGCTCCTGATCGGGTGGTCGGCCGCCGCCGGCCAAGTCGGCCTCCAGGGGTGGCTGTTGTTTGCCCTTCTGTGGCTCTGGCAGTGGCCCCACCTGATGACCATCGCCTGGATGTACCGGGACGACTTCCGTCGGGCCGGGTTTGCCCTCCTGCCCGGTCATTCGGAGCGTGTCCCCGCCCTCTTGGCCGTCTCCGCCGTGGGCCTGGGCCTGGTCGGGACCCTCCCCTTCTTCCTGGGGATGGCCGGCCCCCCGTACCTGGCGGCGGCGGTGGCCCTGGGCCTCTGGCTGGCGGTCGCCGGTCTCCGATTTGCCCGTCAGCCTGCCTGGGCGACGGCCCATCGGTTCTTCAGGACGGCCCTGGTGTACCTCCTCCTCCTTTGCCTATCGCTGATCGCCAGCCGGGTGTAGGGCTCGGGGAGAAGGGGAGGAGACCGTAGGACGGGCATCTTGCATCCCGCATCCGTAGCCTCACAGCTTTCGCGTCAGCAGGAGACGCTTGACCTCCTCGATGGCCCGGGTGACGTCGATCCCCCGGGGGCAGGCCTCCACACAGTTGAACACGGTCCGGCACCGCCAGACGCCGACCCGACTGTGGAGGACCGCCAGCCGCTCCTCGGCCCCCTCGTCCCGGCTGTCGAAGAGGAAGCGGTGGGCCTGGACGATGGCCGCCGGCCCGATGAAGTCGGGATTCGCCCAGAAGGAGGGACAGGCCGTCGTGCAGGCCGCACAGAGGATGCACTTGGTCGTGTCGTCGAACCGGGCCCGGTCCTCCGGCGCCTGAAGCCATTCCCTCTCGGGCTCCGGCGAACGCGTGATCAGATAGGGCTTGACGGCCCGGTACTTGGCGAAAAAGCCGTCCATATCGACGACCAGGTCCTTGATCACGCGGAAGCCCCGAAGGGGCTCGACGACGACCTTCGCCCCCAGCTCCTTGATGAGGGCCTTGCAGGCCAGTCGGTTCCGGCCGTTGATGACCATGGCATCAGACCCGCAGATGCCGTGGCCGCAAGACCGCCGGAAGGCGAGGGTCCCGTCTTGATACCACTTGATGACGTGGAGACCGTCCAGGACCCGGTCGGTCGGCTCGACTTCGACTTCGAAGTCCTGCCAATAGGGCTTAGGGTCCCGTTCCGGGTTGTAGCGTCGAATCCGAAAGTGCACCTTCATGGTCGGTCCCCGGTCCCATCGGACCCTGGAGGATCGGGTGCCGGGCGTCCAGCGTTCGGCCCCGGGGTGATGGCCCAGCGCCCGACCTCCAGGACCCGGCACCGAATCAGTACTTCCGCTCCTGGGGGACGAAGCGGGTGATGACGACGGGCTTGGTATCGAGCCGGATGGTGCCGTCGTCCTGTCGGAAGGCCAGGGTATGCTTCAGCCAATTCGCGTCGTCCCGCTGGGGATAGTCCTCCCGGTAGTGGGCGCCGCGGCTTTCGGTCCGGAACAGGGCCGAGGCGACGAGGGCCTCGGCGCAGTCGAGCAGGAAGCCCAACTCGAGGGCCTCGACGAGGTCGAGGTTAAAGACCTGACCCTTGTCCTGGATGCCGGACCGGCAGTACCGTTCCCGGAGGCCCCGAAGGACGTCCCAGGCGTGCCGCAGGGAGGCCTCGGTCCGAAATACAGAAGCGTCCTCCATCATGACCCGCTGGAGCTCGTCCCGGATCCGGCCGATCGACTCCGTCCCGTCGCCCCGGAGGAAATGGGCAATCAGGTGCTCGGCCAGCTCGGTGGCATTCTCCGGCAGGGGCGGCCAGTCCGTCTCCTGGACGAAGCGGGCCATGTGCTTGCCGGCCCGACGACCGAAGACGACGATGTCGACCAGGGAGTTCGTCCCCAGGCGGTTCGCCCCATGGACCGACACACAGGCGACCTCGCCGGCGGCGTATAGCCCCGGGAGGGGCGTATTCTGGGCGTCGACGACGACCCGGCCGTGGACGTCCGTCGGGATGCCGCCCATGGCGTAGTGGGCTGTCGGCTGGATAGGGATGAGGTCCCGTGCCGGGTCGAGGCCCAAGTACGTCCGGACGAACTCGGTGACGTCCGGGAGCTTCTTGGCGAGGACCTCCCGGTCCAGGTGGGTCAGGTCCAGGTGGACGTAGTCCCGGCCCTGGACGCCCCGGCCTTCCCGGATCTCCAAGTAGATGGCCCGGGAGACGATGTCCCGGGGGGCCAGGTCCTTGATGGTCGGGGCATAGCGCTCCATGAAGCGTTCGCCGAGGCCGTTGCGCAGGACGCCGCCCTCGCCGCGAGCAGCCTCCGACAGGAGGATGCCCATCTTGTAGATGCCCGTCGGATGAAACTGGTAGAACTCCATGTCCTCGAGGGGGATGCCCCGCCGGAAGACGACGGCCATGCCGTCGCCCGTCAGCGACACGGCGTTGCTGGTGACCTTATAGATGCGGCCACAGCCGCCCGTCGCCAGGAGGACGGCCTTGCTGTGGAAGACCTCCAGGCCGCCCTGCGGGATGTTCCAGGCGACGACCCCACAGGCCTGGCCGTCGTGGACCAAGACGTCCAGGACGAGGTACTCGTTGAAGAACTGGACTTCCCGCTTGATGCACTGCTGATAGAGGGTCTGCAAGATCATGTGGCCCGTCCGGTCGGCCGCATAGCAGGACCGCATGACCGGCGCCTTGCCGTACTCCCGGGTGTGGCCCCCGAAACGACGCTGGGCGATCCGGCCGTCCGGCGTGCGGTCGAAGGGCAAGCCCATGCGTTCGAGCTCGTAAACCGCCTCGATGGCCTCTCGACACATGATCTCGACGGCGTCCTGGTCGGCCAGGTAGTCGCTCCCCTTGACCGTGTCGTACATGTGCCATTCCCAGTGGTCCTCCTCCATGTTCCCCAGGGCGGCGCCGATGCCCCCCTGGGCCGTCCCCGTGTGGGAACGGGTCGGATACAACTTGCTGAGGACGGCGACCCGGCCGGCCCCGCTGGCATGGAGGGCGGCACTCAAGCCGGCACCCCCGGCACCGACGATCACGGCGTCATACCGATGATATCGGACCATGGTCGCGCTCGGTGTCAAGTTTTGGGTTCGAACCCCGGTCCAGTACCTCACGCCGCCCAGATGACGACGGACCCGACGACAAAGGCCAGGAAGGCTACGATGGAGCCGATCGACTGAAGCGTCATCCGCCAGGCCGGGGCATGGACGTAGTCGTCGATGATGACCCGCAGGCCGTTGAAGCCGTGCAGGAGCGCCAGGGTCAGCAAAAGCCAGTCATAGACCTGCCAGACGGGGTTCGCCAGGCGGTTCAAGACAAACTGGCTGTCGATAGCCTCCACCCCGTGCAGGACGTGCATAAGGACCAAGTGCCCCAAGGCCAGGCCCAGCAAGAGGATGCCCGAAAGCCGCATGAAGTACCAACTGGCCAGCTCCCAGGCGCCCGACCCGACGGGAAAACGGTTTGCCCGCTCGGCCACGACACGCCTCCCTCAGCATCGGCGTCGGGTGTCAAGGAGGGGCTTCGGGCGAACGTCGCCCTCATCCCCCGGCCGCTTCCCGCTCCCGACGCTCGACCCAGCGTTGCAGGATCGGCACCAGCTCTGCGCGCATACGGTCCCGGACGGCGCGGAACGCCTCCCGCATCCCCTCTTCATCCCCCGCCCCTCGCCCGGGGTCCGGATACCCGATGTGCATCCGCTCTCCCCGGCCGGGCCAGACCGGGCACTCCTCGGCGGCGTCATCACAAACCGTGAGGACCAGGTCGAAGGGCTGGCCGAGGAACTCCGCCAGGGACTTGCTACGGTGGCCGGAGATGTCGATCCCGATCTCCTGCATCGCCTGGACGGCGAAGGGATCCACGAATCCGGCGGGATGCGTGCCGGCGGAGAAGACCTCTACCCGATCCCCCAGGGCGGCGCGGGTCAACCCCTCCGCCATTTGGCTTCGGGCCTTGTTCTCGGTGCATAGGACCAGCACACGCCACTTGCGGCGGCCCATGGCGGCCTCATCCGAATCGTCCGGTAAGGCCAGAGATTCAACGTCCATCTTGCCCCCCGTCTCCCTGCCTTCTTTCCTCCCGACACCGGTCCCCGCCAGTCCCTCCTAAAAGAGGGGCCGGGCCAGGAAATAGAGCCCCGGCAGGAAGAGCAAGACGAACAGAACGACGACGGCCGCCCACAGGCGCTTGTGGTAGGCGCTCGGCATGTCGAAGAAGTCGATCAGGGTGATGCGAATCCCGTTGAGGGCATGGTACAAGACGGCCGCCGCCAGGGCGGCCTCCAAGGGCTTGAACCAGGCGGCCGCGTAGACGTCCCGGACCAACTGGGTATATGCCTCCGGGTTGACCCGCACGACGAAGGTGTCGAGGATATGGACGACCAAAAAGAGCAAGATCCCCACGCCGGTCAGCCGGTGAAGGACATAAGCCCATTGTCCGACGCCACCCCGGTAGACCATCGCCCTACCTCGGACGGAACAGAGTCTGGACACCGCTCGTCACGCCATCACGCCGCCACTTCGCTCGTCAAACCGTACCTTCCGAGGAGCCCCGAATCCAGTCCTCATGCCGGTTGTATCGAGCGGAACCGGTCTGGCGAATCGATTATAGGAAGACTCCGACCCCCATACAATCCACGCATCCTCGGGTGGTCTGGAGTCTGGGCCCCTGGAAAGCCGGACCGTCCGGCCCGTCGGTCACCGGTGCGTCCACCGGGGCGGACGCTTCTCCTGAAAGGCCCGCACGCCCTCGGCCGCATCCGCCAGCCGCAGTAAGTCCTCGATAAAGGCCTGCTCGACCGCCCGTAGATAGGGCCACCCGGCCTCGATGCACCGACGCTTCAGCCACCGCCGGGCCAGACGCAGGGCCGCCCGGCTGTGGCCTCGGAGCTCCCCGAGGAGGTCCGCTACGGCCTGGGTCAGGTCCTCAGCCGGGACGACCCGCTCGACCAGGCCCCACCGCCCCCACGCCTCCGCCGGGACCGACTCCCCCCGCAGGACCATCGAGGCCGCCCGATGATAGCCGACCCAGGCCGGCAAGAAGGCCAGGGCCACCGGCGGAAAGAAGGCCAACCGAATCTCGGGAAATCCAAATCGACTCCGGTCCGAAGCGACGACGAAGTCGGTCAGCAGGAGGACCTCGGCGGCGCCCCCCAGGGCGTAACCGTCGACGGCGGCGACCGTGACCTGGGGGACGTGGGCCCACTGCCACAGGGTCTCATGAAAGGTCCGAATCATCTCAGGCGCCTGGTCGGGGGCGTGCTCGGGGACCGACACGCCGGCCGAGAACTTCTCCGGCAGGGCGCTCTCGAGGACGACGAACCCGATGCGGTCCTCCCCCTCGTGGAGCCAGCGGATGCACTCCTGGAGGCGGACCATCAGGGCTCGGTCGATGACGTTGACGGGGGGATGATTGAGCCGAATCCGGGCCGTGTCGCCTTCGACAGCCCACTCCAGCATGAGCGTTCCCTCCAGGTCCCAGCTTAGGGATTCAAGAAAGGCATAGCGACGTCACGCCCCTATCCGCATCCTCGCCCTCCCAGAGCCGAATCCCCAGCACCCGACACCGAACGGCCGATCATTCTAACGGCCGAATGCACTCGGGGCTGTCGACCCGGGGGTCGTTGACGAGACGAGAGACCGGATAGGCCTCCATCGCCTCTGCCGGATAAGGCTTCAGGGACTCCATCAGTTCGTCGGGGTCCCGGACGTCGGGGTCGAGCCAGCGTTCGACCCACTCGGGCCGCAGGATGACGGGCATCCGGTCGTGGACGGCGGCGACCAGGTCGTTGGGCTCGGTCGTGATGATCGTGCAGGTCGTCAGGACCTCCCCGCTCGGGTCCTGCCATCGGTCCCACAGGCCGGCGAAGGCAAAGGGCCGGTGGCCCTTGAGGCGGAAGTACACGGGCGTCCGGGGCTTCCCCTCGACCTTCTTGGGCCATTCGTAAAAGCCGTCGGCGATGACCAAGCACCGCCGCCGCAAGAAGGGCACCCGGAAGGAGGGCTTCGCCAGGAGCGTCTCGGCCCGAGCGTTGATCAGACGATTCCCGAGCTGGGGGTCCTTGGCCCAGGCCGGGATGAGACCCCAGCGCGTCCAGGTCAGGACCCGAAGGCTCTCGTTCAAGACCGTCGGGACGGGCTGAGACGGGGCGATGTTATACCGCGGCCCGGGCCAGGCCCCGACCCGCAAGCCGGGAAGGACTTCGGCCACCTCGTCAGGCCCGGCCGTTAACGTAAATCGACCACACATTTCCGGACCTCAGAGAGGATCCATGATGCAGGAGGCAGGCTCCAAGATGCAAGATGCCGGGACCGGGCCGAGCGATGGGACACGGGCTTTTTCCCGCCGGAGGCGAATCGGGACAAGGCACCCGGCATGACGGCGGGCTCCTCCGGGAGACGCCGGCAGGGATGCCAGCGTCGGGTATTGGGGGATGCCGGAAGCTGCGGAGCCCGGGGGCCTTGCCGGAGTCGAGCGGATCGGCTAAGCTAAAGGTACCGACGACCCTCGACTCAGGGTCCCGAGCTCTGGTCCCGCAAGACCTTCCGCGATACGGCGCACGACCCCGGACGAGGCCGACGGGACGGACCGGACGTCCCGGCGGAGGAAGCTCTTTCATGACGACGCAGGGCGTATACCACCGGTACCATATCGAGACCCGACCGGCTCCGGACGTCGTACCGATCCCGCCCCGATTTCGCGTCCGGGTCAAGAAACATCGCCTCATCGCCCTGGTCCTGAAGGAGCTCGTCGAGTTTCGGGGGAACTTACGGGTCGCCCTGAGCCGCCCGTGCGTCTACGGGGTCTTCTCCCGGCCCGTCGGAGGCCTGGCGCCCCGGGAGGAGCTCTGCGTCGGCTGTCTCCGGTGTACCGTCCAGTACCCGGAAGTCGTCCAGATCGAACCGAATCCGGAGCGTCTGCGTCTGGGGGATTCCTATCTGAGGCCGGAGTATGTCGATACGATCCTCTATGAGGCCCGGACGGGCCGCGTGCCCGTCCGGGGGGCGGGCTACCGGGGGCCCTTCGGCGGGGACGGCTGGGACGGCATGTGGACGGACATGTCCGAGATCGTCCGCCCGACCCGAGATGGCATCCACGGTCGGGAATTCATCTCGACGGTCGTCGACATCGGGGAGAAGCCTTCGTTTCTGAACCTGGATGCCGAGGGTCGCCCCCGGGACCCGACGCCGCGGGTCCTCTCGATTCAGGTCCCCTTCCTGCTGGATGCGCCCCCGCCCGGGCGGAGCCTGCGGGTCCTGGCGGAAATCTTTGCCGAGGCGGCCCGTCAGCTCGAGACCCTGGCCATCCTTCCCGTCGAGGCCGTCGTGCAGTTCTCGCTGGGGGGGCCCCACGTCCTGCCGATCGTCGGGGCCGAGACGTGGGCTTTCCTGGAGAGGCTTCCGGGGGTCCCCCGGGTCCTCGCCCTGGCGGGCTGGGACCCCGAACGGTATGAGGCCCTGCGACGACGCTCCCCGGAAAGCCTCGTGGCCGTCCGGGTCCCGATGGACGCCGACCTCCGACCGATGGTCCAGGCCGGCGCCCGGGTCTTTCATCTTGTGGCCAACTACCATGGTTACGTAGGCCAGCGGTTTGCCATCGAGCTCATCCAGCGGGCCCACCGCCAGCTCGTCGAGATGGGCCTCCGGGAAGAGGTCACCCTGATCGGGAGCGGCGGGGTCGTGATGGCCGAGCACGTCCCGAAGGCCATCATCTGCGGCCTCGACGCCGTCGCCCTGGACACGGCCCTGTGGGTCGCCCTGCAGGCCCGGTTTGACGGCGAGTGCGTCGACCCCGCCACGGCGTCCGTGGCCTTCCCCCGTCTGCGGGTCGCCTGGGGCGTCCAACGGTTAAAGAACCTCATCAACTCCTGGCGAGACCAGCTCCTGGAAGTCTTAGGGGCGATGGGCCTCCGGGAGGTCCGACGCCTCCGGGGAGAGGTCGGCCGCTGTATGTTCCAGCAGGACCTCGAGCGGGAGGCCTTTGCGGGAATCGAGGGGTTTGGGTGAATTCGGGAGTCCGGCGGGTGGACACCATGGAGGTACCCCTGACGACCGTCGAGAAGCATCGGGAGGCCCTCCGGCGGGGCTTCCACGTCTGGCCGACGCTGGCCTTCGGCCGGCCCCCGGCGATGGGCGACGCCCGGTGGACGGCCGACCTCATCCTGGCGACGTGGTATCAGGCCGAGACGGGTCGACCCCCCGAGCACGGCCTCGAATACCGGGTCGGTGCCTCCGGCGGCGGGTTCGACGTCCTGGACTTCAAGTTCCTGCCGAAGGAGAAGTGGCTCCCGGAAGACGAGCCCATCGACACGTCGATCCCCCTGAATCGTCGGCCTTACGACCGTCGCATCGAGGTCCCCGTCCCCTGGTACGGGGCCGGCATGTCCTTCGGTTCGGTCAGCGAGCAGGTCATGCTGGCCCGGGCCAAGGCGGCCCAGCGGTGGCGGACGTTCACCTGTACGGGGGAAGGCGGCTACCCCGCATCGCTGGTCCCTTATAAGGACCATGTCATCACGCAGATCGCCACGGGGATGTTCGGCGTCCGGGAAGAGACGATCCTGTGGGCGCCCATCGTCGAGTTCAAGTACGCTCAGGGAGCCAAGCCCGGCCTCGGCGGCCACCTCCTGGGGGACAAGGCGACGGTCGCCGTCGCCCGGATGCGGGAGAGCGTCCCCTGGGTCAGTCTGTTTTCGCCCTTCCCCTTCCACAGCGTGTATTCCGTCGAGGACCACAAGAAGCACGTCGACTGGGTCAAGGCCATCCATCCGGAGGCCCTGATCTCGGTGAAGGTCTCGACGCCGACGGACATCGACATGGTCGCCGTCGGGAGCTACTACGCCGGGGCCCACATCATCCACATCGACGGCGGCTACGGCGGGACGGGGGCGGCCCCCGAGATCGCCAAGAAGAACATCGCCATGCCCATCGAGCTGGCCCTCCCCAAGGTCCACCGCTTCCTCCTCCAGGAGGGCATCCGGGACGAGGTCGTCCTCATGGCCAGCGGGGGCATCCGGACGGCCTACGACATCGCCAAGGCCATCGCCCTCGGGGCCGATGGCGTCGTCTTGGGGACGACCGAGCTCGTCGCCCTCGGGTGCACCCGGTGCAGTAACTGCGAGCGGGGCCGGGGCTGTCCCTTTGGGCTGACGACGACGGACCCCGAGCTGGCCGAGCTCGTCGACCCCGACTGGGGGGCCGAGCGGCTGAGCCGCCTGTACGCTTCGTTTCAGCTCCAACTGCGGGACATCCTGCGGCGGCTCGGCCTGCGGAGCGTCCGGGAGCTCCGGGGACGGACGGACCTGCTGGTCTATCGCAGGAATCGGGAGGGCGGTTAGCGATGCAAGCAGGATGCCGACCCGATGGGCACGTTTCCTCCGGGCGGCCAACGCCCCCATCGGGTCCGCAAGGTCCACGACGCAGGACGGGGATGAATCGCCCGACTGCCGAACGGCCGAGTGCCCGAAGGGCCCGGTCGCCCGAGGCCCCTGAGGTGGACCTATGGAGCGGAGTCGTTGGGTCGAGGCCCTGATCGCTTCCCGGGCCGACTTGGAGGCCCCGCCGGTCGTCCCGACCCGTAAGGCAGAGGCCGAGGGCGGCTGTGGGGTCATCGGGATCGCCTCCAGCGTCCCGGTCCCGGGCCGCCATCTCCTGCAGGCCCTTCGGCAAATGCGCAATCGCGGCAACGGCAAGGGCGGCGGCATCGCCGCCGTCGGCCTGGACCCGGACTTCTTCGGGGTCTCCCCGGACGTCCTGGAGAACGATTACCTCCTGGCCGTCGCCTACCTGGACGCCGGCGTCCGGCCCCAGGTCGAGGCCTCTCACATCGAGCTGACCTTTGCCGTCGACGCCACGTTTCACGTCCCGACCCTGCCGGACTTTCGGGCCCTGCCGGGGCTGGAGGTCTCGCCCCCGGACGTCTACGTCTACTTCGTCCGGGTCCGGCCTGACGTGCGGGACGCTTTCTTGCGACGGCACGGCCTGTCCGAGGCCTACGTCCGGGACGCCGAGGACGAGGTCGTCTACCAGAACACCTACCGCCTGAACCGGACATACTACGCCGCGACGGGCGACAAGCGGGCCTTCGTCTTGTCCCACGGCAAGAACCTGCTCATCCTGAAGCTGGTCGGCTACGGCGATGACGTCGTGCGGTACTACCGTCTGGAAGACCTGCGGGCCCACGTCTGGATCGGCCACCACCGCTACCCGACGAAGGGGAAGGTCTGGCACCCCGGCGGGGCCCACCCCTTCCTGGGAATGCACGAGGCCCTCGTCCACAACGGGGACTTTGCCAACTACGCCTCCATCTGCACGTACCTGGCCCAGCGGCACATCTACCCCCTGTTCCTGACCGACACGGAGGTCGCCGTTCTCGTCTTCGACCTCCTCCACCGGATTTACGGCTACCCCCTGGAATACGTCATCGAGGCGATGGCCCCGACGACGGAACGGGACTTTGCCCTCCTCCCGCCCGACAAGCGACGGACCTACCAGATGCTCCAGGCCGTCCACATGCACGGCTCGCCGGACGGGCCGTGGTTCTTCCTCATCGCCCAGTCGGCCGTCCGGGACGGGACTTACCGGCTCATCGGGATCACCGACACGTCCATGCTCCGGCCCCAGGTGTTCGCCCTCCAGCGGGGAACGGCGGCCATCGGCCTGGCGGCCTCCGAAAAGCAGGCCATCGACGCCGTCCTCGAGAGCCTCGCCCGGGAGGACGCCCGGTTCTGGTCCCACGCCGACCTCTACTGGAACGCCCGGGGCGGGAGCCATACGGACGGGGGCGCCTTCATCTTCACGGTCGTCCCGGACGGGCCGGGCCGGAACGCGACCCTGCTTTGTAGCGATAAGTTCGGACGTCCCATCGACGTGAACCCGGCCAAGCGGCCGCCGACGGACTATCGGAACGGCGGCGTCCCGACCGCCTCGCCGGAAGTCCTGGCCAGACGCCTGGCCCGGCGGGACCGGACGGCCGAGGAGCTGTGGGCGGAACTCCAGGAACGCCTCCCCGGCTGGGACTACGCCGACGTCTGGGCCTTCCTGGAGGGCCTGGAACAGACCGTCGCCACCGACGACGACCGCCGTCGCGTCCTGGACCTCCTGACCCGGCTGATCGACCGGCGCTACCCGACGGGGTCGATGAAGCGGAGCTACCTGTTGAGCCTGGTCGACCAGAGCCTCGCCCGGGTCCTCGACGGCCTCCGCCGGAGCCCCGGTCGGCAGTTTGCCTGGATGGGCTGGGGGACCCCGGCCCCGGAACCCCGGGACCCCGACACGACCCTCGTCATCGACGCCCGGGGCTTCCCGGCCGAGGGTCCCGAGTCGCTGGCCCGGACGGTCGTCGCCATGTACCGTCGGGGCTTCCGGCGCTTTCTGCTCGCCCACGTCCGGGGCCAGCGGTTCATCGGGTGCGGCCTCGGACCGGACTCCTGGGGCGTCCGCATCGACGTCTACGGGTCGTCGGGCGACTACCTGGCCTCCGGCCTCGACGGGGCTGAGGTCGTCGTCCACGGCTCGGCCCAAGACCAACTCGCCCAGATCATGAAGGACGGGACGCTCGTCGTGTACGGCGACGTCGGCCAGACGTTCATGTATGCGGCCAAAGGCGGCCGGGCCTTCATCCTGGGGAATGCGGCCGGCCGGCCCCTGATCAACGCCGTCGGCCGGCCCCGGGTCGTCATCAACGGGACGTGCCTGGACTACCTCGCCGAGTCCTTCATGGCTGGCGACCCCCTGAACGACGGGGGCTTCGTCATCCTGAACGGGATCGCCGTCGACGAGGACGGCCGCATCCTCGACCTCGAGACGCCCTACCCCGGCGGCAACCTCTTCTCCCTGGCCTCCGGCGGGGCCATCTACGTCCGGGACCCCTACCGACGCCTGACCGAGGACCAGCTGAACGGCGGGGAATACGCCGACCTGACGCCCGCCGACTGGGACCTCATCCGACCTTACTTGGAAGAGAACGAACGCCTCTTCGGGATCCCCCTGGACCGCCTCCTGACGGTCGACGGCCGCCGGGAGGCCCCCGAGCGGGTCTACCGCAAGGTCCGACCGGCGGGCCACAAGGCCCTCCTGCCCGAAGAGGCCTGGGTCAAGCGGGAAGCCTGATGGGGTGCCGGGCCCCGGAGGCTCGGGATTCGGTCTGGAGAAGCCCCTACCCTGCCCCGGGGGAGGGGAGCCTCTCCCCTGTCTGAAAACCCCCACGTCGGGTCCGCATCCTGTGCCTTGCATCTTGGGGCTTGCATTTTGTATCCTGCCCTCTGCATGTCTGCACCCTGAGGCCCTTCCATGTCGGAAGTCGAGTACGTCCGAGAGCGCTGGGCGCGCCTCCAGAAGCTTCCGTCTTCCGGGGTCGAGACCCTGCCCTATCGTTTTGAGGTCACGCACACCCTGGAGGAAATCGTCGAACTCTACGGCTCCGAATCGGACGACGCCCGACTCCAGGCCGTCCAGGCCCGCCTGGCCGGCCGGGTCCAGAGCCTCCGATGGCACGGCAAGACGACGTTTTGCCACATCCAGGGCCGCCAGGCCCGACTCCAGCTGTACGCCCGGCAGGACGTCCTGGGGCCCGAGGCCTACGAAGCCTTCACGGACCTCGACCTGGGGGACGTCATCGGCGTCGAGGGCCCTCTGTTCCGAACCAAGACGGGCGAGCTGACCCTGGCCGTCCACCGGTGGGCCCTCCTGGCCAAGTGCTGGCTCCCCCTGCCCGAACACTGGCACGGCCTGACAGACGTCGAGGCCCGCTACCGGCGGCGGTACCTCGACCTGATCGCCAACCCCCGGGTCCGGTCGATCTTCCTCCGCCGGTCTCAGATCGTCCGGCTCATCCGTCAGTTCCTGGACAGCCGGGGCTTCATCGAGGTCGAGACGCCCGTCCTCCAGCCGATTTACGGCGGGGCCCTGGCCCGACCCTTCAAGACCTATCACAACGTCCTGGAGGCGGAACTCTTCCTCCGGATCGCCCCGGAGCTCTACCTCAAGCGGCTCATCGTCGGCAATCTCGAGCGGGTCTACGAGGTCGCCCGCAACTTCCGGAATGAAGGCGTCTCGGCCCTCCACAACCCCGAATTCACGATGCTGGAGGTCTACCAGGCCTATGCCGACTACCGGGACATCATGCGCCTGACGGAGGAGATGATCGCCTTCCTGGCGACGGAGCTCTTCGGGACCCTGCGGGTCACCTTTCAGGGCCAGACGATCGACCTGACGCCGCCCTGGCGGCGCCTGCCGCTCCTCGACGGCCTGCGGGAGGTCGGCGGCTTGACCGAAGAACAACTCTACGACCGGGCCTTCCTGGTCGCTCAGGCCGCCGAGCGGGGCGTCCCCCGGGCCGACGGCCTGCCCTGGGGGAAGCTGATCGGCGAGTTGTTCGAGCGTATCGTCCAGCCGACGTTGGTCCAGCCGACCTTCGTCACCGAATTCCCCGTCGACATCTCGCCCCTGGCCCGCCGGAAGCGGGACGACCCCCGGCTGGTCGAGCGGTTCGAGTTGTTCATCGGGGGTTTGGAGCTGGGGAACGCCTTCAGCGAGCTCAACGACCCCTTTGACCAGAAGCGGCGCTTCGAGGACCAACAGCGCCAGCGGGAGACGGGCGACGTCGAGGCCCATCCCATCGACGCCGATTACGTCCTGGCCCTGATGTACGGCCTGCCCCCGACGGGCGGCCTGGGCCTGGGGATCGACCGGCTGACCATGCTCTTTTGCGACGTGACGTCCATCCGGGAGGTCATCCTCTTCCCCCTCCTCCGCTGGGTCCCCGTCGAACTGCCGATCCCGCCCGAGTTGGAAGAGGCGTCGAAGTGACCAAAGGCGAGTCCTTTCCGCCGACGGAGAAGGCTCCCGCCGAGCCCCTACCCCCGCCGCGGACCCGACACCCCGGCCTTCGGGTCCTGGGTATCAGCCTGACCGTCGGAGTCCTGGCGGGCCTCGACGCCTGGATGGCCTACACGTACCGACCGACGTCGGCCTGGGTCGAGTGGAGCGGCCGGGTCTCCGAGCTGGGGAGCGGGGAAGCCGCCTTTCTGGTGGGGGGCCTGGCCCTCGTATGGGCCTGGCTCCGGCGGGACGGCCGGATCGGCCGATGGGCCCTGTCTTTCCTGGCCGGCGTCGTCGCCGCCGGAGCCACGACGTTCGTGCTGAAAAGCCTCATCGGCCGGGTCCGTCCCTATGCGATGGACGGCCCCTGGGAGTTCCTCTGGTTTCACCCTCTGACCATCGTCGGGGCCTGGCAGTCGTTCCCCTCGGGCCATGCGACCGTCATGGGCGTCGCCGTCGAGACGGTCCGGCGCTGGTACCCCCACGTCCGGTGGGTCCGGTGGGGCGTCGACCTGGCGGCCGTCGTCGTCGGCCTGACCCGTGTGACGGGCCGGTTTCACCATCCATCGGACGTCGTCGTCGGCTACGTCATCGGCGTATGGGTCGCCCGCTGGGTCATGGGCGTCTTGGCCCGGCGGACCTTCCGCCTTCCGGGAAGCTCGTGGGACCCCGGCTCTCAAGCCTCGGGCGTTTCAGAGGTCGGCCCTGACGCCACCGGGCAAGCTTCCGATTCCGGGGTCTCGGAGGCGGGCGCCGATTCGCCCCGCAAGTAGGCGAAGACCGGGTGCAGGAGCTTACCCACGAGGCGGTGGCTAAACTGGTCGAGGAGGGCCCGCTCCTGAGGCGTCCAGTCGTACTTGCGGAGGAGGCGGGCCAGCTCGGCCTGCCGGTAAGCCTCGACCCGGTGGTGGATGGCCCGGGCGAGGTCTTCGACCTCCAGGCGCTCGAGCCACCGGGCGAACTTCACGGCCGCCGCCCGGGCGAGGGCCTGGGCCTGCTGGCAGGCCTGCTGTTTGCGGGCCATCTCACCTTGGATCAGGGCCTTCAGGTCGTCGACGGACAGGAGCTCCACGCCGGGGAGTTCGCCCAGGGCCGGGTCCACGTCCCGGGGGACGGCCAGGTCGACCCACAGGAGGGGTCGGCCGGCCCGCCGGCGGACGGATGCGGCCAGGTCATCCGATATCCACAGATAGTGGGGCGCCGACGAGGCCGACACGATGACGTCAAAGGTCTCGACGATGGCCGGGGCCGCCTCGAGGGACCAGACCGTCGGCTCGACGCCCGGATACTGCTGGGCCAGCCGGGCCGCCCGTTCGGCGTCCCGACTCCCGACGACCAGGCAGGCGTAACCCGCATCGGCCAAATACTTCAGGGTCAGCCGGGCCATCTCTCCCGTCCCGAGGACGAAGACCCGGGGCCGGGTCGCCGGCGGAAGCCGGCGGGTGACGACCCCGGCGACGACGGCCGGGACCGACACGTGGCCGTCCTGGATGCGGGTCTCCTGCCGGATCCGATGGGCGCAGTGGAGGGCCCGCTCGACCAGCCGGGACAGGACCCGTCCGACGCTCCGATGTCTCTGGGCCTGGCGATAGGCTTCCTTGACCTGATGGGCGACCTGGGGTTCGCCGACCGTCGGCGATAGGGCACCGGCGGCGATCAATGCCAGGCGCTCGAAGACCTCCTCGGGGGACCGCAGGCACAAGACGGGCCAACCCAGGGCCTCCTCCAGGCGCTGGCGGACGTCGTTCCACACGGCGGCAGAGCTGACACCGTAGAGCTCGACCCGGTAGCACGTGCCCAGGAGAAACCACTCCTGCGGCCGGGCCGAGGGGGCGGCCGAAAGCCAGTCCTGCCGGAGTCCATCCAGGAACCGGGCCGCCGCCTCCCGCCGGTCCAGGGAGAAGTGGTCATGGTCAAAGAAGAAGACCCACGTCACCATCGCATGCTTCTCCTCCCCGCCGCTTTCCGACTTCGCCATCGACCCATCCGGCGGAGTAGGATACAGGACGAGACGATGGGCTACAAGGTGCCCTCCGGACGACCGCCCGCCGGGCCTCCACGGACGGATGGCTTCAAGCCTCGGGACGACGGGACGGCGTAACGGCGGGACCCGAGGGGCTCATGGCGGATAGCGGATGGGTCATAGGCGATGGCCATGAGCCTCGGTAGGGGCAGGGCTCGTCCCTGCCCATGGTTTGGGGCGACCCCGAGGGTCGCCCCTACGATGTCGTCGGGCACCCGCAAGGGGTACCCCTCTATGGGGAAGGACGATCATGCCGTGGAGGGGGTCGGGTATGACAATCTACGCCTTTATTTTCGTGGGCAGAATTGGCCGACACGTCGGTCGAGAACACGCACAAATTTACAGTCGACTCACCACTATGTTAAGGCAGTTAAGGCACCCCATCCGCCGAACCCCCGCCGGGGCCACGGGGTCTATAATTACATACGGTACATACGGAAGGATGCGGCCGGCTGGAACCGGGTCCTGCGGGCGGTGCGGCGTGACGGTAGGGCTCGACATGGGACGGACGCCCGAGTTCCCGAACTGCCCGAGCATAGGGGTTTCCCCGCCGGGACCGGGGCGGTAAGATCCAAGGCGGAGGGACGGCATGGACGACGCGGCGTTGGTCGAGCGGATCCGGTCGGGCGACCGCTACGCCTTCAACCTGCTGGTCTGGAAGTGGGAGAAGCCGATTTACAACATGGCCCTGCGGGTCCTGGGGTCGGAGGAGGACGCGGCGGAGATCTGTCAGGAGGTCTTTATCAAGGCCTACATGCATATCCACGAATTCCGGGGCGACGCCCGGTTCTCGACCTGGCTGTACCGGATCGCCATCAACTGTTGCCACAATCACCTGCGCCAGCGTCGGCGTCAGCGGAGGCTCCAGGCCCGGGTCCCCGATTTCAAGGGAGCCGATCTCGACGCGGCCGTCGTCCCCGACGCCGAGACGGTCGTCCACCAGGCCCAGTTGGTCGACCGAATCCATCGGGCCCTGCAAGCCCTCCCGGAAGACCAGCGGCTGGTCGTGGAACTGCGGGTCATGCACGAACTGAGCGTGGAGGAGGTGGCCCATGTCATGGGGATTCCGGAGGGAACGGTGAAGTCCCGCCTGTACTACGCCGTGAAGCGTCTGCGGGAGCTTCTCCGGCCCCTCCTGCGAGAAGGTTGGAAGGACTCGACGGAGGATTCGCCATGGCTTGCCCATGGTTAGACGAACATCCGGCCGAGGTCGTCGATGCCCTCTGGGGTCGTGGGTCCCCCGACTCGCCCGTATGGGACCACATGAGTCAGTGTCCTGAGTGCGCCCGTCTGTTCGACGAGATGAATCAGTGTCTGGGCATCTTGCAGAAGCTCCCCTGGACGAACCCTCCCCGCCTGGTGTACTTCCCGCCAGCCGGCCGGGACGTCCGGCGTCGGACGGCGTGGGTCTGGGTCGGCCTGGCCGTCGTCCTGGTCCTCCTGATCGGGGGGCTCATCGGTCAGTGGGCTGAACACCGTCACCACCAGCGGCAACTCCGGACGGTCGTGCAGGCCGCCCTCCAGGAGCACGCGCCCCGCTATCAGACGGCCTGTACGGCGGCCGTCCAGACGGCCGTCCAGGACCTGGAGCGGCATTTCAGCCAGCAGTATCAGGCGCTCCTGAGCCGGATCGACGAGAGGTTCGATCGTTACGATACCGCCATCCTGCAGATTCAGGGCGACATCAACACGCTCCACCGGCGCCAACAGTACCTCTTCCAAGACGTCCAGAACAAGTTCCAGTCCATCCTCCCGGCCACATACCGGAATCAGTGACCGGGCGTCGGGTGCCCGGTGTCAGGCGTTTCCCCGACGCCCGGCACCCGGTGCCTGGGGCCCGGAGGACTCAAGGGTCCCCGTCCCCGCCGACGGCCTCGTCGGCCTCCGCATGGAGCCGGCGGAGCCGGTCCAGACAGGCCGTCAAGCCCTCTAAGCGGTCGGCCACGTCCCGGCTCTTGTGGAAGGCGTCCCGGAGATGCCGGCTCAGGGTCGTATACTCCCGGGCGACCTCCCGGAGGCTCTGCTCCAGAGTCTCCAGGAGGCCGATCATCTGGCGGGCCCGGCGCTCGAGGCTCAGTCCCCGGATCCCCTGGACGACGATGTGGATGTACCCCATCAGCGTGTTCGGGCTCACGGGGAAGACCCGCTTCCGTTGAATCGCCTGGAGGAGCTCCCCGCCGTCCGAGCCGGCGATGATCTCGTAGTACAGGGACTCCGAGGGGACGAACATCAGGGCGAAGTCCAGCGTCCCCTCGTCGGGCAGGATGTACTTCTGCTGGATCGACTCGGCGTGGCGGAGGACGGCCTGGCGGAATTCCCGGGCGTACCGCTGGCGGTCGGCGTCACTGACGGCCTGCAACATCCGCTGGAAGCTCTCCAGGGGGAACTTGGCATCGACCGGGAGGAGCTTATCGCCGATCCGGACGACGGCGTCCACGCGGGTCCCGTTGCGGAAGCTGTACTGGAGCTGAAAGTAGGGTTGGGGCAGGACGTCCCGTAAGATGGCCTCCAGGCTGACCTCCCCGACGAGGCGCCCCCGTTGGGGATTCTGCAAGACCTGCTGGAGGGTCTGGAGCTGACGGTCCAGGTGGTCCAGGCGGTGGAGCTGACCCGTGACCTGACCGAGGTCCTGGTGGAGGCGGGTGATCAGGTCCTGGTGGTGGGTCTGGTAGTGGAGCAGGCTCTGGGCCAGGCTTTGATGGCCGTGGAGGACGGTCTGCAAGCCGTCGTGAAGCCGTTCGATCAGCTCGACCCCCCGGCGGCTGGCGTCGTGGAGGCGCCGGACGTACCAGAAGAGGCTTCCGACGAGGACCAGGGCCAAGACGCCGACCAGCAGGGCGACACCGACCGGCATTCAAGCCTCGCCTTCCGGGAGGAGCGGGAAGTGGCGCTGGAACCACTCGTCCCGGTCGTACAAGACCCGCCCCTGCCGGACCAGACGGATGTAAGGCGTGTCCAGACCCTCTAACTCCGACGGCGTCTTCAGGACGGGGGATACATAGAGATAAAAGCCGACCGTCTCGTATACGCTTTGGAGCGCCGGCTCCAGCCGCTCCATCAGGTCCATGACGACGTCGTACCGCTCCCACGGCGAGGCCGGCAGGTCCTCGGCGACGACCAGCAGGTCCACGTCCCGCTGGGTGTGGACGAGGCGCCGGGCATAGGGACCGTACAGGACGACGGCGACGAGGCGGTCCCGCCAGACCCGTTCGCACTCGGCGATGAACGCCTCGAGGAGCCTCTGAAAGGCTTCATGCAAGCTCATACCCCCGTTCCAGGGCGGCCCGCCCCAGGAAGACCCCCCAGGGGCCCAGGGACTCCTCGATCCGCAAGAGCTGATTGTACTTGGCCGTGCGGTCCGTCCGGCTGGGGGCACCCGTCTTGACTTGACCGCTCCCCACCCCGACGGCCAAGTCGGCGATCCAGGTGTCTTCCGTCTCCCCGGACCGGTGGGACACGACCGTCCGATAGCCGTGACGGTGCGCCAGTTGGACCGTCTCGAGGGTCTCGGTGACCGTCCCGACCTGGTTGAGCTTGATGAGGACGGCGTTGGCCACGCCCTGGCGGATGCCCTGCCGGAGACGCCGGACGTTCGTCACGAAGAGGTCGTCCCCGACGAGCTGGATGCGGTCGCCCAGGCGTTCCGTCAGCCGCCGCCATCCCGCCCAGTCCTCCTCGGCGAGGCCGTCCTCGATACTCACGATCGGATACCGCCGGACGAGTTCCTCGTAGTACTCGACCATCTCTGAGGCCGACCACCGCTGGCCCGACGACCGCCGGAGGACGTAGGTTCCGTCCTCGAAGAATTCCGAGGCCGCCGGGTCCAGGGCCAGGCCGACCTGGTCGCCGGGCCGATAGCCCGCCCGCTCGATGGCCTCGACCAAGAGGTCGAGGGCCGCCTCGTGGCTCCGCAAGTCCGGGGCGAACCCGCCCTCGTCGCCGACGTTCGTGCTCAGGCCCCGGTCCCGCAGACAGGCCCGCAGGTGGTAGAAGACCTCGACGCCCATGCGAAGCGCCTCCGAGAAGGTCGGCGCCCCGTAGGGGACGATCATGAATTCCTGAAAGTCCAGGCCGTTGTCGGCGTGGCGGCCCCCGTTTAGGACGTTCATCATCGGGACCGGCAGGACCCGGGCCTGCAGGCCCCCGATGTAGCGGTACAGGGGAATGCCCAGGGACTCGGCCGCCGCCCGGGCGACGGCCAGCGATACGCCCAGGACGGCGTTGGCGCCCAGACGGCCCTTGTTGTCCGTGCCGTCCAACTCGAGGAGCTTCAGGTCGATGGCCCGCTGGTCGAAGACCGACATCCCGACGAGGGCCGGGGCGATGACGTCCCGGACGTGCCGGACGGCCTGAAGGACCGACCGACCCAGGTAGTAGTCCCTCCGGCCGTCCCGGAGCTCGACGGCCTCCCATCGGCCCGTCGAGGCCCCCGACGGGACGGCCGCCCGGGCCGTGACGCCCCGGTCGGTCGTGACCTCGACCTCGACGGTCGGATGCCCCCGGGAGTCCAAAATCTGCCGGGCCCGCACCTCTACGATCCGGCCCATCGGTGTCCCCCAAAGCGTCGTCTGCGGCCGTCGAGCCCATTATACCAGAGCCGTCGGGCCCCGGGGAACGCCGTCCGATCGGCCTCGTCCCTCCGCCTTCCCGGGCGAATGAACCTCCGTCCCCGGTACCCGAAACCCAAGGTCCTGCATCTTGCATCCTGCATCCTGCATCGACTATCCTGCGTCTCCCAGGCGGTCGGTCGTTTGGCACCCGGTCAGACCCCCAGGCCCTACGGCCGAGCGCCCGAACTGCCGAACCGTCGAGTCGGAGGGTCATCGGCCATGAAGCTGGACGTCCTGGCTTTCGCGGCCCATCCGGACGACATCGAGCTGGGAGCCGGGGGGACCCTCATCCTGCTGGCCCGGAAGGGCTACCGGGTCGGCGTCGTCGATATGGCCCGGGGCGAGTTCGGGAGCCGGGGCGACATGGAGACCCGCTTACGGGAGTGCGCCGAGGCGACCCGCGTCCTGGGCTTGGCCGTCCGGGAGAACCTGGCCCTCCCGGACGGCCACCTCCAGAACGACCGGGAGACCCAGCTCCGGGTCATCGAGATGATCCGTAAGTACCAGCCGGACATCGTCCTGACCCACCACTGGGACGCCCCCCATCCGGAACATCAGGTGACCAGCCGGGCCGTCGCCGACGCCTGCTACCTGTCGGGCCTGGCGAAGGTCCCCGTCGACCTCCCCCGGTGGCGGCCCCGCTACGTCGTCTACCACCAGGTCCCGCCGTACCTGAGGCCTTCCTTTGTCGTCGACATCTCGGACGTGTGGGACCTCAAGCTTCAGGCCGTCCTGGCCTACCGGTCCCAGTTCTTCGACGACCCCCGGAACCCCCAGCCGGCGACGACCCTGAGCCGACCCGACTTTCTGGGGCGCCTGGAGGCCCGGGCCCGCTTCTATGGGTCCCTGATCGGGGCTCAGTACGGCGAGGCCTTCGTCCTTAAGGAAGTCATTCCCGTCCGGGACCTCGTGGCCTTCTTGGGGCCGCCGGAACGGCCACAGCCGTGACCGACAGGCCGAAGGGCCGGCCCCGCACGGCCGCCCGCCGCATCTCCCGGACAAACAGCCACGTCAGGAGTCGATTCAGCCACGGGGGCAGGGGGGAAACGTCCGAACGGGGCGGGTCGTACGTCATCCGTCGGACCAGCCGCCGGAGGGCCGCCACCGGGAACAGCAGGCTGTTGACGTAGTCGACCCGCCGGGGGACCCATCCCGTCGCCGTCAGTTTACGTCGGACCTCGGCGGCCGTGTACCGGCGTTTGTGCCCGACGGCGACGTCGTGTCCCGTCCACAGCCACCCGTAGGCGGGCAGTTGCAGGAACAGCCAGCCGCCGGGCCGGACGACCCGTCGGAACTCCCGGAGGGCCGCCTCGTCGTCCCACAGGTTGCAGACCACGTCGAGGGAGACGATGACGTCAAAGGAGGCCGCCGGGAAAGGGATCGCCTGGACGGAGGCGGCGACCAGGTGGACGTCGGTCCGGTCCCGGACCCGCCCCCGGGCCCATCGGAGGGCGGTGACCTCGATGTCGATGCCGACGACGGTCCCGTAGCGGGCCAGGGTCGTCAGGTGGCCCCCGGTCCCACAGCCGGCGTCCAGGATGCGACTGCCCGGGGGGGCGTGCCGGCTGAGCCATTCCGCCAGCAGGGCCCGCACGCCCCGGTACCACCAGTAGTCGTCTTCGAGGGCATACATGACGGCGTACTCGGCGTCGTGCATCCGCATCGTCGCCAGGGTGTCCCGTCGCATCGGCCTGAACCCCCGACGGCCCCGCTGAACTTGAAAATCCAAGCGGGAGGCGCCATAATATTACATAACATATTCCACGACAGGACCGTTCGGCCTGGGAGGACGGCGTTCGGTCGGTCCCCTCCCCGGCCGGGAAGCCCGTGACGGCGGGAGAAGGGACCGCCGAGGCCCAACGGACGGGGTCGACCCCGCCTTGTCATCCCGACCCGTCGTCCCGAATCTCCCGAACCGGACGGCTTGAATCGTCCAGGTCCCGTCCCTCCGGGAGGAGAGTTCTCCCGATGCGCCTGCGAGAGCGAAATCAGCGCAATGGTCCGTGTATCGTCTTCTACGAACTGATCCCGCCGCCCCGGGACGCCACGCCCCGGGAAATCGAGGCCGTCGTCGAGTGCGTCGCCGAGTTCCTCGCCAGCCTGCCGGTTTCCATCGACGCCCTCAACATCCCGGAGGTCCGACCCGAGAGCAGTCGGCAGACCCAGCGGCCTCAGGCCTTCGTCCCCAAGATGGAGCCCCGGGAGTTCGTCCGCTGGGTCCGCAAGGCCCTCCCCGCCCAGGTGGACGTCGTCGTCAACCGGTGCGTCGTGTACGCCCCCCGGGAGGCCCAGCTCCGGTGGCTGGTCCGGACCTATCACGAATTCGGTATCGAGAACCTCGTCCTGGTCGGCGGGGAGTCGAGTCGGGTCCGCTACCCGGGCCCCTCGGTGTTGGAGACGGCCGAGTGGATCACCGAGTACCTCAATCGGGGCCGATGGCCTTACGATGCGTCGAGGCCCCCGGTCCGGCCGACGGACTTCTTCCTCGGGGGCATCACGATCCCGACCCGCCGGAAGCCGGACCCCGAGCGGGACGAACCGGCCCGACTCATCCAGAAGTCCCGGCGGGGGATTCGATTCTTCACGAGCCAGGTCCTGTACGAGTCCGTCAGCATGCAGAAGCTCCTGCGGGACTACGCCGCCCGATGTCAGGCCGAGGGCGTCCCGCCCTGTCGGGTCTTTCTGAGCTTTGCGCCGGTCTCGTCCCCCGGGGACGTACAGTTCCTGAAGTGGCTGGGCGTGGAAATCCCCCCGGACGTGGAGCGGGAGCTCCTCCAGGGCTGGCTCGGCGTGGCCTGGCGCTCGATCCGGGTCGCCGAGCGGGTCCTGCAGGAAATCCTCGATTTCGTGACGGCCGAGAATATCCCCGTCCCCCTGGGCCTGAACGTCGAGCACATCACGAGCCGCAACTTCGAGGTCTCGGCCGAGATGATCACCCGGCTGGTCGCCGTATTCCAGCGCCACCTCCGGCGGGAGTCCCTGCCGGACACGGCGGCCGAGTGGGCCCTCCAGTTGGCCGGCCTGCCCATGCCCGACGGATGAACGGACCGTTCGGACGTCAGGCCCCCGAGACCCCCAAGTCCTGCCGAACCTGACGGGTCGCCTCGACGATGACCCGGAGCTTGCCGATGGCCTCGTCGACCTGCCGCGTCTTCAGGCCGCAGTCGGGGTCGACCCAGACCTGCTCGGGTCGGAGGACCTCCAGGGCGGCCCGGATGCGGCGTTCGACCGTGTCGACGTCCTCGACGACGTGGCTGTGGACGTCGACGACGCCGACGCTGATGTCCTTCGTATAGGGATACCGCCGGAAGGACTCCAGCATGTCCAAGCCGCTGTTGCTCATCTCCAGGTCGAAGTTGTCGACGGGACTCTTCAGCATGTCGGGATAGACGGCCTCGAAGTTCCCGTAGCACATGTGGGTGATGAAGTAGGCCCGGTCCCGGAGGCCGTCTAAGACGACCTCCATCGCCTCGACCATGATGGGGAGCTCGTCAGGCCGGACCGACGTAGCCGGCTCGTCGATCTGGATGATGCGGGCGCCGGCCTCGATGAGGGCCTCGACCTCCCGGTGGATGGCCCGGGCCAGGGCGAGGGCCGCGCTCTTCCGGTCGGGGTAGTACTCGTTGAACGACCAGTCCATCATCGTATACGGCCCGGTCAGCATCCCCTTGACGGGCCGGTCGGTCAGGGACTGGGCGAACTGCCACCACCGGACCGTCATCGGGCCGGGCCACTCGACGGCCCCGACGATGATGGGCTTGTGGTAGTACCGGTTCCCGTAGGACCGCACGAGGCCGCCGATCTCGAAGCCCGGGAGCTGCTCGGCAAAGTAGGCGACCATGTCGCCCCGGTACATCTCGCCGTCGACGAGGACGTCGACGCCCAGGGCCTCCTGGGTGCGAATCCAGAACTCGGTCGCCCGGCGCTCCAGGTCCTCCAGCCGCTCCCGGGAGATGGCACCCCGCTGGAACTGGACCCGGGCCTCCAGGAGTTCGGGCGGCTTCGGATAGCTCCCGACGGCCGTCGTCGGGAGCAGGGGGAGGTCGAAACCCAGGGCCTTCAGCTTTTCTCGACTCATCGGTGACCTCCGGTGAAGGATTCGGCGACCCGGGCGACCCGTTCGATCTTCGCCCGGGCCCGGTCCCGGGGGAGGAGCTCCAGACCGCAGGACGTCGTGAGGTGGTGGGTCCCCTCCAGGCGGGGCGCCAGGCGGTCGAGTTGCCGCAGGACGTCGGCCGGGTCCTCGAGTTTTGTGTTCCGGCCGTCGATGAGGCCCAGGCCGAGGGACTTGGCCGACCCCTCGGCGGCGATGACGTCCAGCAAGCGAGGGCTGTACACGAAGTCCAGGACCAGCATGTCGACGGGCCATCGTTGGATTTGGCGCCACAGGGGCCCGACGTCCCCCCAGTACAGGGCCAGGGCAAGGCGCGCCGGGCCCTTGGCGGCGGCGAGGAGCTCGAGGGCGGCGGCGACGGTGGCGGCCGCCTGGGGATGATGCAGGAGGGCCGGCTCCTCGACCTGAAGCCACGTCAGCCCGGCCTGCACGAGCTGGCGGACCTCCATGGACCAGGCCACGGCGTAGTCCTCCGTGAGCCGCTCGATGCGCCCCTCATAGAGGGACGTCTGCACGATGGAGTACCGGGCCATCGTGTAGGGACCCGTCAGGACGACCTTCACGGGCCGGGTCGCCGCCGCTTGGGCCACGGTGAACTCCCGCAAGAGGATCGGCTCCCGCCACTGAATCGGACCCGTCACGACGGGCTGACGGAAGTAAAAGTTCGTGTCAAAGTACCGCAGGAGTCCGTCGACCTGGACGTTCGCCAGCTTCCGGGCGAGATGGGAAAAGGGACAGTACCAGCGGACCATCCCGTCGCTGACGACGACCAGCCCGGCCCGCTCCTGCTCGGCGATGACCTGCCGGGCGACCTCGTCCTCGACTCGCCGGAGTTCGTCGTCGCCGATCTTCTTCTGTTCCCAGTCGGCGATGGCCCGCCGGAGCTTTTGTTCCTCGTACGAATCCCCGACCCGGGGGTAGTTGCTGTGAATGACCGGCCAAAGCGCTTCCATCGGGACGCCCCCTTCCGTACGGCGATGCAGGATACAGGACGTCAGATGCAGGATGCAAGACGGATTGCAGATTGCGAGTGGCGGATGAAAACGGGGGGCGGGGTCGCCCGGGACGCCCTCCTCCATTCCTGGCACTCCCGGGTCCCGGTATCTTGCCCCCCCGCATCCCTAAACATTCCCCAATCCGCACTCCTTAGCTGTGGGCCAGGATGCCCCCGAAAAAGCCCGTCACGGGAATTAAGACAAAGACCAAGAGGGCCCAGACCCAGAGCCAGCGGCGTGCCGGCGGCGTCAGGCTCACGACGACGCCCAGCCAGAGCACGACGGTCGTCGCGACGCCAAGCCGCTCGTGCCACTCCAGGACGGCCTCGAGCTCACTGCCCTCGAAGGGGTCCTTCTGGGCCTCCCCCGCAAAGTACGCCGCCAGGGCAAATAAGGCCGCCAACCCGATCAGGAGCCGTGCGGCGGACTCATAGTGGGACCACCGCCGACTGAGGATGGCCAGGACGGCCCCCATCAGGCCGAGGGCGATGGGAAAGTGGACGATCTTGTTGTGCATGTGGGCAAATAACTGCTCCCGCCATAGGACCCCCAGGGGCCGGACCCCTTCGCCAGCCTCGGGACCCTCGGCCGGGGCCTTCTTCCCCTCCGGCGGGGTCGGGGCCACGGACGCCGCCGACGGATGTTCTTCCGCCCCTCGGGATGCCGGCGGCTTCGACTTGTCTGGGTGCTCCTCATGCACCCAAGCGGTCGAGGGCCCGCCGAGGACGCCGACCCCCAGGCCGAGGGTCAGCAGGACCGAGATCCATCGGGACCGCGGAATCATCCGAGACCTCCTCATCGCCACCATCCGCCCCCGTATCCCGCATCCCCACCCTGCCTAACTGCCCGACTGCCCGACCGCCAAACCCTTCAGGACCGCCTCGAGGTCCGTCCGGACCCGCCGGACCTGATCGGGGGTCAAAATGTAAGGCGGGGCGAACCGAACGACCCGGGCCTCCAAGAGGGGCCGGTCCATGAGGTACCCCCGAGCCTGGGCGGCCCGGACGAACGCCTCGGCCTGGTCCGGCCGGTGAAAGACGAGGCCCCACATGAGGCCCAGGCCCCGAACGCCGGCCAGGACCGTCGGGAAAGACCGGCACCACCCCTGAAACACCCGGCGCCACCCGACTTCCAGCCGCTGGACCCGCCGGATCAGGCGTTGCCGCTGGATCACCCGCAGGACGGCCAGGCTCGCCGCGCAGGCCACGGGATGGCCGCCAAACGTGGACAGGTGCGGGATCACCCCCGTCGCCAGCAGGGCCTGCGCCAGACCGGCCCGTAAGACGAAGGCCCCGAGGGGAAACCCACCCCCGAGCGCCTTGCCCAAGACGAGGACGTCGGGCCGGACCTGAAGCCGCTGACAGGCCCACCACGCCCCACAGCGGCCCATCCCCGTCTGGACCTCGTCGAGGATCAGCAAGGCCCCGACGTCCCGACACCGCCGCTGGAGGGCCCGCCAGAAGAGGGTCCCGGCCGTCCGAATCCCGCCCTCCCCCTGGACGGGCTCGACGACCACGGCGGCGACCCGATCGTCGATGGCCTCGAGGGCCGCCGGGTCGTCCCAGGGCAGGCGGACCACCGACGCCTCCATCCACTGAAAGGCCCCCCGGTAGGCCGGCGACCCGATGAGGGCCAGGGCGCCCTGCGTCTCCCCGTGATAGGCCCCCTCGAAGGCGACGAAGGTCCGCCGCCCCGTCTGGACGAAGGCCGTCTTGAGAGCGCCCTCGACGGCCTCGGTGCCGCTGTTGGTCGGATAGATCGCCGTCAGACCCTCGGGCAGGACCGTCTTGAGCCGACGGGCCCACCGGACCTGGACCTCGGCCGGCCACACGCCGTACACCATGACGTGGGCGTGCCGGCGAAGCTGGCGGGCGACGGCCCGCTCGACGGCCGGATGCCGATGGCCCAAGACGTTGACCATCAGGCCGGACGTCAGGTCCATCCAGGCCCGCCCGTCGGCGTCGTAAACGAAGGGACCCTGCCCGCGTACGACCCGAAGGACCGGGCGCTCCGGTCCGATGGGACCCAGGGGCGGAATGGACATCGGCGCTACCGCTCCCAAGGTCAGCCGATCGGCAGATGGGCAGGTAAGAAAGATGCCACGCCGTCTGGCCGGCGGCCCCCGAAACCCCGCGCCACGGTAACGCCCGACACCCCGACGTCAGGTGACGACCTCGGCCTTCTCCTTCTTGGGGACGATCTCGCTACTGTGGCCGCCAAACAGGCGGGCCGTCGGGTCGATGAACATCTTGGCCGCCCCGACGGCGATGGCCGCCTGGCCGAAGCCCGTCGCCAGGAGTTTGAGGTTCCCGACGCCCTCGACGCTGGCGATGTCCCCGCAGGCGAAGACCCCCGGCAGGCTCGTCTCCATCCGGGCGTTTACCTTAATGTAGCGTCCGTCCAACTCGAAGCCCCACTCGGCCAGGGGGCCGATGTCGGCCTTAAACCCTAAGGCCAGGATGACGGCGTCGACGGGGAGGGTCTCCTCGGCCATCGTTCGGTTCTCATAGATGACGGCCTCCCGGACCCAGGTGTCGCCCCGGAGCTCCTTGAGTTCGTAAGGCGTCTTCACCGTCACCGGGGAGGCCATCAGTTCCCGGACGCTCTTTTCGTGAGCCCGGAACTCGGTCCGTCGGTGGATCAGCGTGACGTGCCGGGCGATGGGATAGAGATGGAGGGCCCAGTCGACGGCCGAGTCGCCGCCCCCGACGATGAGCAGGCGCTTGTCCCGAAACGCCTCGAAGTTTTTCGCAAAGTAGTAAACGCCCCGGCCCTCGAAGGCCTGCACGCCGGGCCGGTCCAGGCGGTTGGGATTGAAGGCCCCGATGCCGGCGCAGATGAGGACCGTCCGGGTCCAGTGGCGCCGGCCCTTGTCGGTCGTGATCACGTAGACGCCGTCGGGCTCCCGCTCCAACTGAAGGGCCCGCTCCTCGAGACACACGGTCGGCCGATACCGAAGACCCTGGGCGATGAGGCTCGCCGCCAGGTCCTTGGCCAAGACCTCCGGGAAGCCGGCCACGTCGTAAATGTACTTCTCGGGATACAGCGTGACGAGCTGACCCCCCAGCTCGGGCAGGGCCTCGATGATCTTCGTCCGCATCTCCCGAAGACCCGCATAGAAGGCCGCAAAGAGGCCGACCGGCCCGCCGCCGACGATGGTCACGTCGTACACGTCCCGTTCCTGCGTCATAGGTCGCCTCCCAGGGGCTCCGGACGTCCTAAAGTCCCATTAGGATGCCATATCCGGGCCACCCCTGCAAACTTTCGCAAGATGGGGAATGCCGGGCATCGGATGCGGGGGGAAGGCCGAGGGACTGGAGCTCAGCCGACCCTTGACTCCGCGTCCCGACCTGCCCGTCTACGGCAGGCCCGGCGGGGCGGTCGCCAGGACTTGCCGGGCGGCATCGTAGCGGGCCCGCAGGTCGTCCGGTACGACGGCCGGGTCGAGGTCCTCGAGGTTGATGGCTACATTCGCCAGGGCTGCGGCCAAGCCGGCCCGGGCCAGGAAGAAGGCCGTCTGGACGTCCGACCGCATCGAGGGGAGCCCGTGGTCGACGAGTTCTTGACAGGCCCCAAGGACCTGGCCGCACAGCTCGGCCACCTCGAGGGGGACGGCGGCGGCCCGGAGGGTCGCCGTCCGGATGGCCTCGGTGCGAGCCGCCCGCTCGGCTTCCGTCGCCTGGGGCTGGCGACGGGCCTGAAGCACGGCCTCATAGGCTTGGACGTCCTCGTCGACCAGGGCCAAGGCCCGGAGCTTCCACCCGGCGTAATGGCAGGCGACCTCAGGAAACCGGGCCCGCCAGTCCGGTGCGACCCTCGGGGATTGGGCGCTTCGGAGGGCGTACATCTGCAGGAGGGCCGCCGCCGACGCCGCCGCCAGGGCCGCGACCGACCCGCCGCCCGGCGTGGGCGCCGCCGAGGCGACCGCCTCGATGAAGTCCCGAACGCTTTGCTCGACCCAAGGCATCGTCCACCTCCAGCTACGGAGGGCCGGGCGCGCCGGCATGAACGAGGGGGACCCGGAAGCGATCGACCAAGTACCAGGCCCATCCGCCCCCGTGGGCCTCTAAGATCTCATACGGAAACGCCCGAGCCAGGCGAAACGTCCAGGCCTGGCCGTCGCCGGGGTCCACGACCCGGACGGTCCAGGCCTCGGCGTCCAGGTCGATGCCGGCGACCCGGTCGTCCTTCATCAGGGCTCGGACCGACTCTGGCGCCGGGTCGACCGGGAGGAGACGGACGCGGACCCACAGGTCCCACGCCGACGGCCACGGGCCGTCAGCCCGGGTCGTCTCCCAGGCCATGCCGAGGCGGTCACCGTCCCAGAGTCCCTCATACGTAAGCGCCGGGACGTCGGCCAGCGTCGGCATCTGCCAGTGACGAATCCAGATATGACCCTCGTCCGGCTGGACCTGCCACTGCAGGAGATGCCACAGGAGGGGTCGCCCCTCGAAGTCGACCCGGTATACGGCCCACTCGGGGCCGGCCGTCCAGTACGGGTGCCGGACCCAACTGGAGACGACCAGCCGATGGGAACTCAGCGGCCCGGTCCCCCAGGGGCCCAGGACCGCCAGCATCAGGAGACTGAAGCCACCGGCGGCGGCTTTCCATCGGAAGCGGAAGGGTACGTCCATCGAGCGGACCTCCCGAATCGGTGCCGGGCGTCGGGAAGGACCGAACCCCCAGCCCCGAATCCCGGAGCGTCGGATAGGCCGGGCCGGAAAATTCAGCGGGCGGGAAATGGAGCTTGCGGATTGGGTGTCAACAGAGCCGTTCGGCTCGGGAAGCCCGATATGACAAGCTTCTCTCGGCCGGCGCGCCCTCACTCGGGGCCCTTCTGGGTCTCCTTCTCCCATACGGCCAGCCGAGCCAGGGCCCGGCGGAGCTGTTCCATCTCGGACTCGACGTCGACGTCGGGGTTCCGGCTCCGCAGACGCTCCTCGGCCCGTTGTTTGGCCTTCAGGATGGCCTCCGGGTCGATGTCGGCCACCGAGGCGGCCGTCTCGGCCAGGACGATGACCCGGTCCGGCAGGACCTCAGCGAAGCCCCACTCGACGACCAGGTGGGTCCACCGCCGACCCTGGCGGTAGGCGACCTCGCCGATCGTCAGGGTCGTCAGGAGGGGCCGGTGGCCGGGCAAGATGCCCAGCTGACCCAACTCGCCGGGCAGTAAGACCTCATCGACCTCGGCATTGACCAACGGACGGTACGGCGTGACGACCGTCAGCTGAATCTTCTCGGGGAGCTTGGCGGGCATCCCTGGGCCTCCCCTGATGCATCCCCCGTCACCGCATCAGCCGCTTGGCCTGGTCGACGGCCTCGTTGATGTCGCCGACCATGTAAAAGGCGGCTTCGGGGAGTTCGTCGAACTCGCCCTCGACGAGGCGGCGGAACCCCTCGACGGTGTCCTTGATCTTGACGTACCGGCCCTGTCGGCCCGTGAACTGCTCGGCCACGTGGAAAGGCTGGGACAGGAACCGCTGGATCTTTCGGGCCCGAGCGACGATGAGTTTGTCTTCCTCGCTGAGCTCGTCGATCCCCAGGATAGCGATGATCTCCTGGAGCTCCCGGTACCGTTGGAGGACCTGCTGGACCTTGCGGGCGACCTCGTAGTGGTCTGGGCCGACCACCCGGGGGTCCAGGATCCGGGACGTCGAGGCCAGGGGGTCGACGGCCGGGTAGATGCCCAGCTCGGCGATCTGTCGGGACAGGACCGTCGTCGCATCCAGATGGGCGAACGTCGTCGCCGGGGCCGGGTCCGTCAGGTCGTCGGCCGGCACGTAAATCGCCTGGACGGACGTGATGGACCCCTTCAGCGTGGACGTGATGCGCTCCTGCAGTTCCCCCATCTCCGTCGACAGCGTCGGCTGGTATCCGACGGCCGACGGCATCCGACCCAGGAGGGCCGAGACCTCACTCCCGGCCTGGGCAAATCGGAAGATGTTGTCGATGAACAGGAGGACGTCCTGGTTTTCCTCGTCCCGGAAGTACTCGGCCATCGTCAGGGCCGTCAGGCCGACCCGCAGACGGGCCCCCGGGGGTTCCGTCATCTGGCCGTAGACGAGGACGGCCTGCTGAATGACGCCCGAGTGCTTCATCTCCAGCCAGAGGTCGTTGCCCTCCCGGGTCCGCTCGCCGACGCCCCCGAAGACCGACACGCCCCGGTGGTACTTGGCGATGTTGTGGATGAGCTCCTGGATGATGACCGTCTTGCCGACGCCGGCCCCGCCGAACAGTCCGACCTTGCCGCCCTTGAGGTAGGGCTCCAGGAGGTCGATGACCTTGATGCCCGTCTCGAGCATCTCCATCCGGGTGTTCTGCTCGAGGAGCTTGGGGGCCTCCCGATGAATCGGGTAAAACCGGGTCGCCCCCCGGATGGGGCCCAGCTTGTCGACGGGTTGGCCCAGGACGTTCAGGACCCGACCGAGCGTCGGCCGACCGACGGGCACGGTGATAGGCCCGCCCGTGTCGTAGACCTTCATGCCCCGGACGACGCCCTCCGTCGGTTGCATGGCGACACAGCGGACCCGGTTCTCGCCCAAGTGTTGCTCGACCTCGACGGTGACGTCGACGGGCTGGACGCCCAGCTCGTCGTCCCAGACCCGAAGGGCGTTGTAGATCGCCGGGAGTCGGCCCTCTTCAAACTCGGCGTCGATGACGGGCCCGATGACCTGCACGACCCGACCGACGCTCACGTACGAGAAGTCCGGCGTGCGTCCCATCGTCCTGTCTCCTAAGCTTCGATTCAGAAGAATGCCGATCCCATCGGCTCTTCTCATCTCGGGTATACAGGATGCGAGGGCACCGGGCAAAGACCGTAGGGTTTTCGCCCTTGGATCTCGGAGGCCCCGAGCCCCCCGGGACGGCCCTATGTAGCATAGGCCCATCCCGCCCGGCGTGCAACCCCCGGGTCGCGCCCCGGTGCCCCCGGTCGCCAAGCCGCCTCCAGGCCGCCCAGGACCGAACGGTCTAAATTTGGATCGGGATCTGGATCGGGCCTCCGGGACCGGGAGTCCGGGGCATGGGAACACCCTGACCCGGGCGACCGGCACCCGACACCGAATGGATTAGGGTCTTCGGGAGGGCGGAGCAGGGTCGGTGGGATGGAGTCGTCGGGTCAGCCTCGGCCTGCTCATGGCCCTGGGGATAGCCGCCGGTGACGGAAGCCGGTCGGCGCCGTCTCCGCCGGTCCCGGTCCTGAACGACCTCCAGGTCGGTGCCTTCTACTACCCGTGGTACCGACGCCGTCTGTGGCCGTCGGCCCATTACCGGGCCGTCCCGGCCCTGGGCCTCTACAGCTCCCTGGACCCGGCTGTCGTCCAGCGGCAGATCGCTGAGGCCTACGCCCACGGCGTCCGGGTCTGGGCGATCGCCTTCTACTACGGACCCTGGGGATACAACCTGGACGAAATCCGGTTGGTCGTCTCTCAGTTGACCAGCTTGGCGCCCCTGTACCCCCTCCGCTTTGCCCTGTTCTACGACCCGGCGATCTCCCTGTACTGGCAATGCGACGTCCACGTCCCTCAGGAGGGGACCCTCTTCAATCACCCCGACGCCCGGAAGCGGGCGTGCATCCACCGGAGTTTTCGGGACGCCATCCAGACGGTCCGGAACCAGCCGGGCCTGCTGACCCACCCGCAATATCTGCGGATTCGGGGCCGGCCGGCCCTGCTCATTTATCTGACCCGGACCTGGCGGGGCCGACCCGGAGAGCCCGGCTGTCCGCCGCCGGGGGACGATTGTTCTTACCAGGGCGCCGTCCGGGCCGTCCGCTATCAGACGGGGCGATCCTACGGCGGCCCCTTGTACATCATCGGGGACGAGGTCTGCGGGACCCAGGCCGACGCCTTCGTCGACGACCGGATCGCCGAGCTGGACGCCGTCACGGCCTTCGGGACGGCCTGCGCCCCGGCCCTCGGCGAGTCCCAGGTCGTGACGGTCGCCGACCGGAGCGCGGCCGTTCAGCAGGCGTGGCGGGACCACGTGACCCGCATTCCCAACCGGTACACGGGCGAGCCGGTCGCCTTCATGCCGGCCGTCTTCGCTCAGTACGATGAGGGCCACCTCCCCAAGCGGGCCAAGTCCAAACCGGTCGCCCCGGGCGTCTACTCGTCGGTGAACTTCTTCGACGACGCCGGGGGCCCCGGCTTTGCTTACGCCCTTCGCCGGATCCTGCCCCTGGCGACGGAGGTCGAACCCGGCCGGGGGTTCGTATGGCTGACGACCTGGAACGAGTGGTACGAGACGAGCGCCGTCGAACCGGCCGCCCGGCCGGCCATGACGTGCCGGTGGCCGAACCGGTGCTTCCGCTACGCCTGGGGCGACCGCTTCCTGGAAGTCCTGCAGACGGTCCTGGAGACGCCCCGCCCGGAGCGGCCTCCGCCGGTCGTCCACCGCATCACGCCGACCGTCACGACGATGGACGCCCGGGCCTGGGTCACCGTCGAGGGCGAACACTTCGAGACCGGCGACCCGGGCGCTTGGGTCTACGTCGTCACGCATGACCTGGGCGAGGCCGATGCCTTCAGTGCCTGGGACGTCCAGCGGGTGTCGCCCGGCCGTCTCCTGGCCCGACTGCCGCCCTGGGACTACGGCGAAACGGCCCGGGTGCAGGTCATCAACCCCGACGGCCAGGTCAGCAATGCCGTCGACCTGCGGATCCTGCCCCTCGTCCTCACGGTGAGCGGGCCGCCGGCCGCCTGCGTGGGCCGGACCGTGACGGTTCAAGCCGCCCTCGCCAACGTCTATGGCCCCGGTCGGGCGACCGTCTCGATGACCCTCCAGGGACCGCCCGACCTCCGGGTGACGTCCCCAGACCCCATCGTCGGGGACGTCGGGGCGGGTCAACGGATGGACGCCGTCTGGTCCGTAAAGGTGCCGGCCGTCCCGGGGGTTTGGGACCTCGCCGTCCGGGCCGACGTCCAGTACTGCACGCCGCCTTCGGCCGAGTGCATCCCTCAGACGCTGGTCCGAGCGTTCCGCCTGACCGGGAAGGCCGGCCCGACCTTCGCCGACGTGCCCTGCTATCATCCGTCCTTCGGGTTCATCGAGAGGCTTTACGAGATGGGCGTAGCGGAACCCTGCGACGCGGGCGCCCGACGATTCTGCCCCGAACGGCCCGTCACCCGGGCCGAGATGGCCGCCTGGCTGACCCGTCTCCGGGGGGACGAGCCGGAAGCCCCCTGCCAGCCGGGGTTCCCAGACCTGGCGGGCCATCCCCTCTGCGGAGCCGTCGAAAACCTCCAACTCCAGGGCATCTCGGAGGCCTGCGACCTTCAGCTCTGCCCGCAGGTCGGCCTCGGCCTTCGATGTAGCCTCCAGCCCGACTGCGACTCGAAGGCCGATGTCGTCGAAGGGACCTGCTTCTGCCCGGACCTCCCCATCGCCCCCAAGACGGCTCTCCTATGGGTCCTGCGAAGCCTGCGCCGCCAGGCCCCCCGGTGTGTCCTCTGCGACCCGACGGCCGGACCGGACGGCGCCGGCGGGTGGATGACAGCTTGGCTGGAACGGGCCTACTTTCTGGGGATCCTGGACACGCTCCCGGGGACTTCGACGGACCCCATCGAGGCCCGTCTCGGGGGGCTCGGCGGGACGCTCCCCCGGGGCCGCCTGGCGGTGTGGCTGGGGCGGGCCTTCCTGTAAGTCATAGGGCATCGGGTCCAGGGGACGGCCCTGGGCCCCTGGACTATCCCGGGACGTTTAGGCCCCGGGGGCCTTCGTAGAGGACGCGGGGGCGGTAGAGGCGGTTGTTCTCGTGTTGCTCGATGACGTGGGCGACGAGGCCGGCTACCCGGGCACACAAGAAGATCGGCGTGTACAAGGGGATGGGGACCTCCATCAGGTACAGCAGGAGTCCGATGGGGTAGTCTGTATTCGGGGAAATCCCCTTTTCCCGGGCCATGACGGCCTCGACCGTCTGGTAGATGGCGTAAAGCTCCCGGCCCTCCGGACGGCGGTCGACCAGGAGCGGGATGTAGTCCCGCAGGAGTAAGGCCCGGGGGTCGTACCGCCGCATGTAGACCCGGTGGCCGAAGCCCATGACCCGCTCCTTCCGACGGAGCTTGTCCAGGACGTAGGCCTCGGCCCGGGCGGCCCCGCCCTGTTCGTAAATCTCCAGGAGCATCCGGACGGCCGCCTCGTTGGCCCCCCCGTGGAGGGGACCCTTCAGGGAGGCGACGGCCCCGACGACGGCCGCATAGATGTCCGACAGCGTCGAGGCGATGACCCGGGCCGCAAAGGTCGAGTTCGGGAGCTCGTGCTCGATGTAGCACGTCAGAATCGTGTCAAAAACCCGCACGACCCGTTCGTCCGGCCGCCGGCCCAAGATCATCCATAGGAAGTTTTCGGAAAAGTCCAGGGCCGGGTCGGGGGCGACCAAGGCCTGACCCTGGAGGGCCCGGTAGGCATTGGCGGCGAGGATGGGCGCCTTGGCCAAGATGCGGATCCCCTTCCGGAGGTTGGCCTCCCGGGACGGGTCGGCCAGGAATGCCGGGTCCTCGTAGCCGGCCAGGAAGGAGAGGCCCGTCCGGAGGGCGTCCATCGGGTCGGTCGTCCGGGGGAGTAGGGCCAGCAGGCGGTACACCTCGTCGGGGAGGGACGACTCTTGCCGGAGGGTCTCCCGAAAGGCGGCGGACTCGTCCGCCTCGGGGAGCTTCTCGTACAAGAGCAGGTAGGCCACGTCGAGATAGGGCCGCTTCCGGGCCAACTCGATGAGGTCGTACCCCCGGACGACGATCTGTTCGTGCTCGACGTCCAGGTACGAGATGCGGGTCGTCGTGGCGATGACGTTTTCGAGTCCCGGGCTGTAGGGGAGAAGCTCGGTCATGGCGTCCTTCCATAGGGTATCGGCAGTCGGGCAGAGGGAGGTCCAAAGTCTGCGCTCCCTACCCCTACTTCCCTATTTCCCTGCCTCTCCTTCCTCTCTGGACGAAGCCGCCAGACGCCGGTCCAGGGCCTCATAGTCATCGTAGCCGATCAGCTCGTAAAGTTCCTGCCGGGTCTGCATCCGGTCGAGCCAGTCGACCTGGGTGCCCTGATCCCGAAGGTCCCGCAAGAAGGCCTCGACGGCCCGGGCGGCGACCCGCAGGGTCGACACGGGGAAGACCACGACTTGATAGCCCCACCGGCGGAACTGCTCGACGGGGATGTAAGGCGTCTTACCGAATTCGGTCATGTTCGCCAGGAGCGGGCCCGGGACGGCCTCGGCGAAGGCCTGAAACTCGGCCTCGGACGTCAGGGCCTCGGGAAAGATGATGTCGGCCCCGGCTTCCCGGTACAGGCGGGCCCGGCGGATGGCCTCCTCCAGGCCGTGGGTCGCCCGGGCGTCGGTCCGGGCGACGACGAGGAGCTCCCGGCGGGCCTGCACGGCGGCGGCGACCCGCTCGGCCATCGCCTCGGCCGGGACGACTTCCTTGCCCTCCAGGTGGCCGCACCGCTTCGGCAGGACCTGGTCCTCGATTTGAACGGCCGCCGCCCCGACGGCTTCGAGTTCTCGGACCGTCCGCAGGACGTTCAGGGCCTCGCCAAAGCCGGTATCGGCATCGACGATGACGGGCAGGCCCGTCGCCCGGACAACCCAGCGGACGGCGTCCGTCAGCTCGTTCAGCGTAAACAGGCCCAGGTCCGGCAGGCCCAGGCTCGCCGAGAAGGCGGCCCCCGAAAAGTACAGGACGCGGAACCCCAAGCGCTGGGCGATCCGAGCGACGAGGGCATTGAAGACACCGGGGGCCACGAGGACGTCGCCCGTCTCCAGGAGCCGACGGAACTGCCGGGCCGGGGGCTCCGCCGGCGGGGGCGTCACGAGCCACGCCATCGCCGCCTCCGATGGGGAAACTCGGGGATTCGGCAGTCCGGCACTTCGGGAATTCGGGAGGCGGGGGCTCTGGGTCGACCCACCCCCCTCCCTCCGGACTCCCGGACTGCCGAACTCCCGAATTCCCGAACTATATCTGGAGCCACGCCATAAGTTCGTCCCAGCCGGACAAGTCTTCCAGGTGCCCGACGAGTTCGGTCACCCGGTCGGCCTGCTCGGCCGTCCAATAGGGGGCGACGTTGGCCCGGAACTTGGCGAGGACCTCCTCGTCGGTCATCGGGTTCCGGGCGTGGCCCCGGGGATAGCGGACCTCCCGGACGAGGGTCCGGCCGTCGTGGGTCCGCACCGTGACCCGGTTCGGGATACCCTCCGGATATTGGTTCGTCAATTCGGGGTCCTCCCGAAGCGTCGTCCGGTGTTTCAGGAGGTCCCGGACCCGCGGGTCCCGGAGCCGTTCCGGCGAGAAGGACTCCCGAGTCACCCGGCCGTCCAGGAGGGCGACGGCCACGATATAGGGCAGGGAGTGGTCGGCCGTCTCTGGCGTCCGGGGCTCCCACTTTTCGGGGTCCTTGGCGATGATCTCATAGGCCGCCCGGAAGGTGTCGATGTGGACGGAGGCGACCTGCCCGGGGTCGGCCAGCTCCCGCCGGATTTGGAGGGCGGCGTCGACGGCACTCTGGGCATGGTACTCGACGGGCCAGGACTTGATGTAGGTATCCAAGATGCGTCGGGGCGGACGCCCCTCGGCCAGGCCCCGGAGGGCCGCCTCGTCGAAGGCCTCGCCCCCCAGGAGCTGACGGAAGAAGCCCATCTCGCCCTCGAAGGCCCGGAAGGGGCCGGTCATCCCCGCCTCGGCGAGGAGGGCGGCGAAGACGGCGTTCCGGGCGGCGTTGGCCGCCGCCGCTCCCTTCCACATCGAGAGCTCGCCGGCCCGGGTCTGGCGGAGCGCCGCATGGGGCACGGTGGCGATGGCGATGGCGTGTTCGGTCTGTTCGACCGTCAGGCCCAGGAGGCAGGCCGCCCCGCAGGCCGTCCCGACGGCGATGTAGTTGACGTGGTCCCAGCCGTGGGCCCGCAGGCTGGCCGCATCGCAGAGGGTGACCCCGACCTCGTAAGCGACGGCGACGGCGACGATGAAGTCCCGGGGCGGACACCGACGTCCCTCGGCCAGGGCCATCAGGGCCGGGATCATGTCGCTCGGATGGAGGGGCTCGCGGGAGAGATACGTGTCGTTGAAGTCCAGGGACCGGACCATCACGCCGTTGACGAAGCCGGCGACCTCCGGCGTCGAACGGACCGCCGTCCCCCAGAGGGTCGCCCCGTCCGGGAACGGGAAGGCGCACGCATACTTTCGGGCCGCCTTGGGGGCGCCCTCGGTAAAGGCGGCGATGGCGACGCCGATGGAGTCGAGGACCCGACGCTTGACCTCGCGGACGGTCTCGGGCGGGACCGCCTCCCAGCGGACGGCGTGGGCGTACTCGGCCAGGAGCCGGCTGTAGCGGTCCGACACAGTCTCCTCCGGGTCTGGGCGGGGTGCGAGATACCGGGATGCAATATACAAGAGGCAAGAGGCAGGATGCAAGATGCGGGACGCTGACCGTCATGGCGGTGTCCCCGCCGCCCGGCCTCGGGGTCCGAGGGGTCGACGGTGGCCTTCAAAGCGCCGGGGACGTAAAATTTCAGGACCACCCGGGAGCCAGCGTGCCCCGGAGTCGGAGGTACCCCCATGGCCTCTCACCCCCCTGCCCCCCGCCGCCCGAAGGTCACCCTTCGGACCCTCCAACGCAAGAAGGCCCAGGGCGAACCCATCACGATGCTGACGGCCTACGACTATCCGACGGCCCGGATCGTCGACGAGGCCGGCATCGACGTCATCCTCGTCGGCGACTCGGTCGGCATGGTCGTCCTGGGCTACGAGACGACCCTCCCCGTGACGATGGAGGAAATGCTCCACCACACGAAGGCCGTCGCCCGGGCCCGGCCGTCGGCGATGGTCGTCGCCGACATGCCCCTCGGGAGCTTTCAGGTCGACGACGCCGAGGCCGTCCGGAACGCCCTCCGCTTCGTCAAGGAGGCTGGCGCCGACGCCGTCAAGATCGAGGGCGGCCGGGAACGGGTAGCGACGGTCCGCCGGATGGTCCAGGCCCAAGTCCCCGTGATGGGTCACATCGGCCTGACGCCCCAGTCGTATCTGCTCATCGGGGGTTTTGTCCGTCCGGGGAAGTCCGACGACGAGCGGGAACGGCTCCTCGAGGACGCCCTCGCCCTCGAGGCGGCCGGCTGTTTCTCCATCGTCCTCGAGTGCGTGCCGGCCGAGTGGGCCCGGGAGATCACCCGGCGGCTCCGGGTCCCGACCATCGGCATCGGCTCCGGGCCCGACTGCGACGGCCAGGTCCTCGTGTTCCATGACCTCGTGGGCCTGACGCCCTTTCCGCCCCCGTCCTTCGCCGTGCGGCTCCTCAACGCCTACGAGCTGTTCCGTCAGGCCGTCGAGGAGTTCCGGGTCCGCGTCGAGCAGAGGAGCCTGTTCCCGACGCCGACGACCGGAGGTTAAGCGATGGAGATCGTGCGGCGCATCCCCCGCATGAAGGAGATCGTCCGGGACTGGCACCGCCAGGGCCGGACGGTCGGATTCGTCCCGACGATGGGCTACCTCCATGAGGGCCACCTGAGCCTCGTCCGGGAGTCCAAGCGGATGGCCGACCACACGGTCGTCAGCATCTTCGTGAACCCCCTCCAGTTCGGGCCCCGCGAGGACTACGACCGGTATCCCCGGGACCTCGACCGGGACGTCGAGGTCCTGAGCCGGGAGGGCGTGGACGTCCTCTTTTACCCGTCGGCCGAGGACATGTACCCCCCGGGCTACCGGACCTACGTGGAGGTCGAAGGCCTGAGTCAGAAGTGGGAGGGCGCTTCCCGGCCCGGCCACTTCCGCGGCGTGGCGACCGTCGTGTGCAAGCTCTTCCACATCGTCCAGCCGGACTTTGCCTTCTTCGGTCAGAAGGACGCCCAGCAGTTCATCCTCGTCCGGCGGATGGTCCGGGACCTCGACATGGACGTCGAGCTGATTCAGCTCCCCATCGTCCGGGAAAGCGACGGCCTGGCGATGAGCTCCCGGAACGTGTACCTCTCGCCCGAGGAGCGGGCCGTCGCCCCGCGGCTGTACCAGGCCCTCCAGCTCGGCCAGCGTCTCGTCCAAGAAGAAGGCGAGCGCGACGCCGCCAAGGTCGTCGAGGCCGTCCGTTCGTTCCTGGCCCAAGAGCCCCGCATCCGCGTCGACTACGTGGCCCTCGTGGACCTGGAGGACCTCGAACCCGTCGAGACCGTCCGGGGGCGGGCCCTGCTGGCGGCGGCCATCTACCTGGGTTCGACCCGCCTGATCGACAACGTGATCCTGAATGTAAAGTGATGCGGGAGACCCCTCCTTAAGATTGCGGATTGGAGAGTCGGACGGGGCGCTCCGTTCTCCCGGGACCCCGACTCCATCGGAGGCGACGGTCATGTACGTGTGTGTCTTACGGGCGAAGCTCCACAACCTACGGGTCACCGGAACCCGCCTGGACTACGTCGGGAGCCTGTCCGTCGACGCGGCCCTCCTGGATGCGGCCGGCCTGTTCCCCTACGAGCAGGTCCAGGTCTACAACGTGAACACGGGGGCCCGCTTTGAGACCTACTTGATCCCGGCCCCGGCGGGCTCCCGCACGGCCGAGGTCAACGGCGCCGCCGCCCGGCTGGCCGAGGTCGGCGACCGCCTGATCGTGGCGGCCTACGCCTGGGTCGACCCTGAGGCGGTCGCCCGCTGGCGGCCCCGGGTCCTCGTCCTCGACGAGGCCAACGGCGTCATCGAACGGATCGACGGGTAGGGAACGCACTGTCGGGTCCCGGGGTCAGGGCGGTGCCTGAGCCGTTCGTCGTTTACGGTCCCCCGGTCGCCGGAGACCGGCCCCACCTCTATGGCGTATCGTCGGACGGCTTTTCAGGAAGCCGCATGGACCCCCCTGCGGGGCGACGACGGGACGGGGTCGACCCCCGAGGGGAGGGTTTTTGACATGGGATGGGTCGAAGCGTACGATGGAGGCCGGGGATATGTCCCCCGGGTGGCGTGGGGTATGAGTCCAGACCTGACCTCCTTCGCCCGGCGGTATTGGATCCGCCTGCCGGACGGGACTTGCCTCTCCAACGTCGCCGACGAGCGGGAGGTCCGTCCCTACGTGCAAAACGCCCGCCGGGGCGTGACGACCTTCCAGAAGGGGGGCCTCCACGGCCTCGTGTACAAGGACGAAGGCCTCTGGGCCTATTTGGAATCGGACCGCCCGGCCGCCGAGCTGGAGGGCTTCCTCTGCGGGTTCCTGGCGGGCCTGGCGGCCCGTCCGTCGTCGGAGTCGTTTTCCGGCGAGGCCGATGAGGCCGTCGCCCCCGTCGGGGACGACCTCCGGCAGGCCTATGCGGTCCTCCCCATCGACGCCCAGGACACGCTGGTCGTCGCCGACGACGGGATGCGGCAGGTCGTGCGGTACATCGAGCGGTCCGTCGTGGCGAATCCGACGGCGCCCGTCCTGATCGTCGGGGAGACGGGCACCGGCAAGGAGGTCCTGGCCAAGCTGATCGCCCGTCGGGCCGGCCGCCGTCTCGTCCCGGTCCTGATCTCGGGGCTCCCCCCGGAGGTCATCCCGGTCCACCTCTTCGGGGCCCGGGCCGGTTCGTTCACCGGGGCCGTCGACCGGGCCGGCGTGATGGCGGCCGCCGGGGACGGCATCGTGTTCCTGGACGAGATCGGGGACCTGCCGGTCGAGTATCAGAGCGTCCTCCTGCGGGCCGTCGACCGGGGGGAGGTCCAGCGTCTGGGGGAGGACGAGCCCGTCCGGGTGCGCTGTCGGTTCATCGCCGCCACGTCGGCCGAGCGCCTGAGCCGGGTCCGACCGGACCTCCTATATCGGCTCATGCACTTCTACATCGAGTGCCCGCCCCTGCGGGAGCGGCCGGCCGACGTCGTCGCCATCACCCATTACGTCCTGACCCATCGGCTGGGCCGCACGGCCGACGCGAGTTTCTACGATTTCCTGCTGAAGTGCCGATTCCCCGGCAACGTCCGCCAGCTCATCCACTTCCTTCACGCCGTCGCCGAGACCGTCCCGGCCGAGGCGATCATCACGGTCTCGAGCCTGCGGCACCCCTTCCTCCGCAAGCAGGTGGAGTCGCTGGGATGCGATTAGGCCTTCAGGTCAAGCTGTCGCCCCGCGTACAGGCCAGCGTGGGGGTCCGGCCCGACGTGATGCCCCAGACGGTCCGCCTGAGCCTGCGGGCCTTCACGAGCCGCCTGATCGGGCCGATCACCCACTTCTTCGAGTACGTCTCCCTGCACAGCCCCCTCGGCGTCCGCATCCGGCCCCCGGCCGGCTGGCCGTGCTTTGTCGAGGGCGACGTGCCGGACGTCCAACCGGAGGGCCTCGTGCAGACCTGCCGCCGGCGTCTGGCCGAACTGCCCCCGGACGACGGGACACTGTTCGCTCTCGAACTCCTCCCCTTTCTGACGCCGGAGGGCTTCATCCGGGAAGACGACGCCACGCTGGCCCGTCAGACGGGAATTCCCCTGCCGGAGGTCGCCCGGGCCCGACGTCGACTCCAGACGGCGTGCGGCGTCGGTTGGCTCCACATGTTCGACTACCTGGCCGACCGGACTGGCTGGCCGGAACTAGCCAGTCTGGCCGGCCGCATCACGGCCGTCCTCCAGACGACCCCGGACCCCTCGACCCAGGAAGACAAGATCCTGGCCGCCCTGCTGGACTGGCTGGACCACCGGCCCGACCGCCGAGACCTCTTGCAAACGGCCCTTCGCCAGCACGGCACCCGGCCCGTTGCACCGGCGCCGGTCGCCTCGACGGCCGTCCCCCGGTGGATCGTCCCGGACGTGCTCCTCGTGGAGGTCGGGGACACGGTGGAGCCCGTCGTGTACACCCCGGGCCTGCACACGCCGGGCGGCCAGGAGACGGCCACGATCCTCTTGACCGAGGCCGGCTTCCGGGACCCGAGGGTCCCAGCCCGTCACTACCAGATCATGGTCCAGATTCGGAAAAAGCTCCTGACGGAGGCCTGCCGAGCCGCCCTGGCGGCCAACGGTCCCCTCCTCCGGGGCCAGACGAATCTGCGGCGGCTGGCGGCCTTCCGACCGCCCCGACGGCGTCAGGCCGTGCTCCACGCCCTCTGCCTCCTCCCCGACCAGACGGTCGAGCCGCTGTGGTATCTCCTGGGGTGGGACTACATCCCGAGCCGCCGGCGGCTCGTCCCGCTCCCCCTGCGGGAGATCCGACGGGAACTTCGCGTCCTCTTGCAACTGAATCCCTCGATGAGCCTCCAGCAGATCCGGGACTTCTTGCGGGAACAGTTCTGGGTGACCGTCTCGGTCGCCACGGTCTCCCGTCTGCGGAAGGCACTCCGGGGGGCATGAGGGAGAGGCAGGCGGCGAGGAGGTGAGAAAGGAGGGCTTGGTCCTTCGCCTTCTATCCTTCCTGCTTTGGGTCAAGGTGCTCCCCATGGGCGCGGGGTTCTGGCCGTGCGTCCCAAGGGGTTCCCACCCGTGCCAACACCCAGCGGGTTTCTTCTTCGTCGGCGGCAAAGCGGTCGCTGGCACTTAAACGAACACACGCGCCCGCGATAACGGCCCCGCACCCCCTACAGAGACGGGGGCCAGCATCCAGAACCGCCTCCTGACTCCCCTGAATCCCGGAGTTCACCGCCCATCAACCGCCGAATAAGCCGCCCCCACCCGCCCATCACCCCTCGGGAACCCGAAACATAAACGTCATGTGCCCAATCTGGCGTATCGTAGGAGCCGACTTCTTTGGGGTTGTGGGGGTCAGAAACGTCTACCACCCGTAAGCCCGCACCCCAAGCAGCCACATAAGCGTAGGAATCTGAAACATAAACGCCATATGCCACCCAATCTGGCGTATCGTAGGAGCCGACTTCTCTGGGGTTGTGGGGGTCAGAAACGTCTACCACCCGCAAGCCTGCCCCCCCAGCAGCCACATAAGCGTAGGAACCTGAAACATAAACGCCCCATGTCCTACCTGGCGTATCGTAGGAGCCGACTCCTCTGGGGTGACGGGGGTCGGAAACGTCTATCACCACCAAGCCTGCCTTATCAGCAGCCACATAAGCGTAGGAACCTGAAACATAAACGCCCCATGCCACCAAAGCTGGCGTATCGTAGGAGCCGACTCCTCTGGGGTTATGGGGGTCAGAAACGTCTATCACCCACAAGTCTGGCTTATCAGACCCACGAGGGTCCCCAGTAGCCACATAAGCGTAGGAACCCGAAACATAAACGTCCACTGCCCCACCTGGCGTATTGTAGAAACCGACTTCTCTGGGGCGGCGGGGGTCGGAAATGTCTATCACCCGCAAGCCTGCATCCTCATCAGCCACATAAGCGTAGGAACCTAAAACATAAACGCCCAATGCCCCACCTAGCGGATCGTAGGAGCCGACTTCTCTGGGGTGGCGGGGGTCGGAAATGTCTATCACCCGCAAGCCTGCCTTCCTATTAGCCACATAAGCGTAGGAACCTGAAACATAAATGCCCAATGCATAACCTGGCGTATCGTAGAAACCGATTTCTCTGGGGTGGCGGGGGTCGGAAACGTCTATCACCCGCAAGCCTGCCTCCCCATCAGCCACGTAAGCGTAGGAAACATAAACGGCCTCTGCCTCACCTGGCGGATCGTAGGAGCCGACTCCTCTGGGGTGACGGGGGTCGGAA
>FWWL01001567.1_pt1 | contig 53399 bp, 39 predicted proteins | sample 2228331 | NCBI WGS metagenome assembly FWWL01 (sample SAMEA103939775, study PRJEB20133) | metagenome | reverse complement strand
CGTGACGGTACGATAGGCTTTAGCCTGTCGCGTCCCGTCGGACGGCGGTGGTACGTGACGGTACGATAGGCTTTAGCCTGTCCCTTGACCGCCTGAAGTCGATGGTACAGCCTTACCCAAACGTTAATCCCGGCACAGGTTTGATTGCCATTTTGATCGCCAGTCTGATCACCAAACCAAACTTACCCAAACATTATCCCGGCGCAGTGGGCGGTGTAGAGCGGCAGATCTTCCGGACGGCTCACCCGGCGTCCGCCCAGGCGGAAGTTCTCGAAGCGCACGCCTTCGATGGTATGCTGTGTGTCCCAGCCGCCGATGACCGAGATGGTGTAGCCGGGATTGAAGATGCTCTCGACAACCTCGATATCCCGCAGGGTAACGTTCCGCACATGTCCGCGCTGTTCGTCGTGATTGAAGCGCGAGCGCATGATGCGAAAGTCTATCAGTTTGTCGTAGTGATGCTCGACGCGGATGTTCTCATAGACCACGTTTTCCACCGTCGCCCGATCGCCGTTGTGAATGCTGAAGGGCGCGCCGTGACCGTGCACGCAGATGATGTCGGTGTCCGCGAAGCGAATATTTCGAATATGTTCGGACTGTAGTTCGTGCCCGATTTCGAGCGCATTGCCGGCTTCAGCATTCCACAGAACACAGCCGCGCACCGTCACGTTCTCCACGTCCCCGCGCCAGTCCACCCCCACAGAGCTATCGCCGGGGGTGGATTTGATGACGATGCAGTCATCATTGTTGCGCAGGCAGCAGTTCTCGATGAGCACATTCTGCGAGCCGACCACGTCAATCCCATCGGAGGAGATGACCTCGCCAATTTCGCGCAGGTTTGCGATGCGGACATCACGGCAGGCGCCAATGACCAGCATCCACGATTCAGGCTGAATCAGGATAACATCACGGATGGTTACGTTCTGGCACCCTTCGATGACCACCAGCCGGGCACGCAGTTCTGCTGCAGATGCGCCAACACAACCACCGTCGATAATCCCGCCGCCGCAGATGGTCACGTTCTGCGCGTTGGAGGCGCGGATGACCCCACGCAAAACCGCACCAGGTTCGATGCACAGCGTCTGACCGGACTCCAGGGTCACATGCCCAACTTCAGCCAGCGTCCCGGCGGGGATGCGAATAACCGAGTCGCCCGCTTCCGGCAGATTAAGATCCAGCGGGTTGACGTACAGGAAGAGCGGGTTGAGACCCTCCGCCTGAACCAGGTAATTCCCCGGACCCGGAAGCGTGAAGCGTAAGGCATCTCCGTCGCGTTCGAAAGGGATGCGGCAGCTGAGAGGATGAACACTCGCCGGGCCCGTGCCGGCGGGAAGCGTGACCTCGATACGAACGGGACTATCTGCGCCAAAGGAGGCAAAATCGGCAACAGCGGTGTGATAGACGAATTGCGCCTGTCCTTCGGCAGCGAGGGCATAGACGAAGGAAGACGGACAGGATGGAGGGTAGGTGTAGGTGGAAAGGGTGGTCATAGGCTTACATCCAATCGTTGATGCGCCGCGCAGATGAAAGCGCGGTCTTCAAACAACAAGCTGCATCGATCTGAACTTTCAGAAAGATATTGACATCGTGTTCGGAATAGATTATACTACAGACATCGCATATCGCAATCAAAACGCCAACCATCCGATATAAAACTTCACCTGAAAGAGTTCGGATGCGGCGGGCACGCCAGTTCAGACTCTGGGCAAAGCCGCCAGTTTGCCGACTGGAACGCCATACACAAGGGCTCCCTCGCACACTGTCAGGCCACTGCAACAGAGCCAGAATTATAGATTGAAATTTCAGATCAGGTTTCAGCCATGTCTCCCGCACACACTCCTACTTTGAAAGACATTGCGAACGCAACCGGCGTATCGCTTGCAACGGTGTCTGCTGCGCTGAACGACAAGCACGGCGTTGCGCCGCAAACGCGAGCGCGGGTGCTGGACGTTGCGCTATCGATGGGGTATGACTTCAAACGAAAAAAACCCAAGCGGTTGGAGACCGAGCTGAAAACCATCGGGCTGCTTATCAAGCACGACCTGGATATGGTACGTGGCGCCAATCCGTTCTACTCGCAGGTGCAGCTGGGTGTCACCAATTTTTGCCAGCGGCACAACATCAGCCTGATGGTTGCCAGTATGGACGTAGACATCAGCAACCATCCGATTTCCTGGCCCGCCATGATCAACCAGAACCAGATCGATGGGCTCATCCTGGTCGGCGCTTTTATTGATGATACGGTCGAAATCATCAAGCGCACATTCGATTTTCCGGTTGTTCTGGTTGATAGTTATTCCTCCACGCTGAAATGCGATAGCGTCGTCACCGACAATGTTGGCGGAGCCAGGAAAGCAGTCGAGTATCTTGTCAAGAATGGGCACGAGCGGATTGGCCTGGCTGGCTGGAATCCGTTGTCTCCTCCCAGCATTCAGTTGAGACACCAGGGCTATTTGCAGGTTCTGAACGCCTATGGGCTGCACCCGTTCATAGTTGAAACACAACTCTCCAGGGCGGGAGGACAGAAAGCGGCGACCAGGCTGCTTGCCCCCAACCGCCAGGTCACGGCGTTGTTCTGCTGCAACGACGAGACTGCCATCGGCGCTATCAGCGCAATACGGCAGCTCGGGCTGGACGTTCCCCGCGACGTCTCAGTGGTTGGGTTCGATAACATCGACCTGGCTGCCGAAATCAGCCCTCCACTTACCACCATCCACGTTCAAAAGACCTGGATGGGTGCGCTGGGCGTGCAATCGCTCATCGAACGGGTTCATCACCCTGATAAGCCGAAGACGACGATCGTTCTGGACACCGATCTGGTCATTCGAGAAAGTGTGGCGTGCATTGCCACGCCAGACCCGGAGAAGCAGCGCGAAGTCGAACTGATCCAGGCGCGAACGCAACACAATCTCTTGCCCTGATCACGATTTCCTGTCATTGGGAGACGCACATGGCAAAGAAAACCGCCTCTGACAAACCCAGGCAGCGCTGGACCGCGGATGCAATTTACTGCAATCTCTCATATCTGACAATGATGCTGCCTGGCACAATCTGGCTTCTTCTGTTCGCCTACCTGCCAATGCCCGGCATCATCATGGCGTTCAAAAACTATCGGTTACAACGACCTCCTGCTGATTACTGGATCCAGAATCCTTTTATCTATAGCCTCATCAAAAGTCCCTGGGTTGGGTTCGATAACTTCCAATATCTGATCTTACCCACAAACTTGAACAACACAATCATGTTTGTACGAAACACCGTTTTGTACAACCTGCTGTTCATAATAGTTGGCCTGGTGTTATCTGTTGCGCTCGCGGTAATCATTCATGAACTGACCAACCGTTTTTGGGCAAAACTGTATCATTCTATCTTTTTCCTGCCATTTTTCATCTCCTGGGTGGTGGTAGCATACGTCGTATATGCTCTGGCAAACCATGCCGGCATTATCAACACGGCGCTTGCCGCGTGGAACATGCCTCCGCTGGAAATCTATAAAGAAAAATCTTACTGGCCCTTCATCTTCCTGTTCGCCAATATCTGGAAGTACACCGGCAACGGCTCGATTTTGTACCTTGCGATCATCGCCAGCATCGATCGCCAGCTGTATGAAGCGGCAGCAATCGATGGCGCCAGCAAGTGGCAGCAATTCTGGAATATCACACTGCCGCATCTCATTCCAACCATCGTTCTGTTGCAAATCCTGGCAGTAGGGCGCATTTTTGGCTCGGATTTCGATATGTTCTACACGCTCCCGGCAGGCTCGGTGTTCGTCAGGGATGTGACGACGACGATTGATGTCTACGTGTTCAATATGCTGCGCTCGACCGCTCCGATCGGGTATCCTGCCGCGGTTGCGCTGGTGCAGTCAGTGGTTGGGTTTGTGCTCATCCTGGTGGCAAACTATATCGTTCGCAAGACGCGCCCCGAAATGGCTTTGTTCTAACGCATTCATTAGAGGAGCCGCACCATGAATCTGTTCTCGATGAAGAGGCAACGTGTACGAGACACCCTATCGATTGCGCCCTCGACCAATCTTGCCTTGAATGCTTTGATGGTGTTCTGCGCTCTTCTTACGCTGGCGCCTTTCTACATCATCCTCATCGCTTCGATAACATCTGAGGCATCACTGACTCAGAACGGCTACCGCCTGTGGCCGGAGGAGTTTTCGACCAAAGCCTACACGTACCTGTTCCGTGAGGGCTCGATTATTATTACTGCGTATCAAAACACGATTATTTCCACGGTGGCCGGCACACTCGTAACGATTGTCCTGGTTATGTTGTACGCGTATCCGCTTTCGAGAAACAATTTCAGGTTTCGCACGTTCTTTACGTTCCTGGCCTTTTTCACCATGCTCTTCAGCGGCGGTCTGGTTTCTTATTACATGGTCATGCGGCAGATTTTGCATATCCAGAATACGATTTGGGCGCTCTTCCTGCCTTCTGCTTTCAGTCCGTTCTGGGTGTTTGTCCTGCGCACCTATATCAAGACGAATATCCCTGAAGAACTGATCGAAGCAGCGCGCATCGATGGCGCTGGCGAATGGCGCACACTTCTCCAGATTGTCACGCCGCTGTCGATTCCTGGACTGGCGACGGTCGCCCTTTTCAGCGCAATTGGCATCTGGAACAACTTCTTCAACGTTCTCCTCCTGGTGGATAAAGTGGAGCTGTACAACTTGCAATACACCATCTATTCCACACTGAACAATATCCGCTTCCTGACGGAAAATGCCTCCAGAATGCAGGGCGTGGTCAACCTGTCCGAACTGCCTTCGCAGACGTTCCGCATGGCCATGGCGGTTGTGACAATAGGACCAATCATTCTGGCCTATCCGTTCTTCCAACGTTTCTTCGTTCGTGGGTTGACGATCGGCGCTATCAAAGGGTAGTCGTCGGGTCGACGTTGTAAGGCGTTAGTTCATAATACAAGCAAAGGAGCGGAAAGATGTCACGGAAGATCGTATCCCTGTTGTTGCTCGCGGCTTTCGTACTGGCAGCATGCTCACCGGCCGCGACAACGGAGCCGTCTGCCACGCAACCGCCTGCGGCTCAACAACCTACCGCGCAACCGCCCGCGGCTCAACAACCTACCGCGCAGCCGCCTGCGGCTCAACAACCCACCGAGCAACCGCCTGCGGTCTGCGACAAACCTGCCCCCCTCAACCTCTACATGGTCGGCGGTGGCGATACCCCCGCCCGCCCAGATGTGGAAGCCGCGCTCAATGCCTATATCGAGCCGCTCATCTGCGCTAATGTTACCTTCAACATTGTCGGCTGGGGCGATTGGTTCGCCAAGGCCATCACCGGCATTCAGTCCGGCGAGAAGATGGATATCTTCTTCACTGCCGACTGGTGGCAGTACAACGAACTGGTGGCTCAGGGTTTGCTCCTGCCTCTGAACGATGACAATGGACCTTATGGCAATCTGCTCGAACAGTATGGCAAGGGCGTTCTCGAAACCATCAACCCGGCCTTCATCAGCGGCACTCAGGTCAATGGCATCAACTATGCCGTCCCGACCAACAAGGAACTGGCTGTGCCGGATGGCTTCATCTACAATGTTGCGCTTGCCGAAGAAATCGGCTTCACCGAAGCCGACGCCGCCAAAATCAAGAGCATGCGCGACTTTGAGCCCTGGCTCGAAAAAGCCAAAGCCGCCCGCCCCGATGAATATCCCTACCTGCTCAACTTCATGCCCGGCTTCGAACCGTGGGTGGATAACTTTGCGAGCGGCGTCCCGAACAATGTTATTACCATGAAACTCGAGCCAGACGCCAATGGCACATTTGACGAAACGCTCGTCAATATCGTGGAAACCGACTGGTATCGCGACTATGTCACTCTGATTCACGAATGGCGCGAGAAGGGCTGGGTCCACCCTGAAGCGGCGCTGGCGGGATATGAAGACAGTGCGCTGCTGAACGCCGGTAAGTTCTTTGTTGTCGCCCAGCCTCTCAAGGGGTACAACATCAAAGCCAATGAATTGATGAACTCCTCTGGCAACCCCGACCTGCGCCTGGCAGAAATCGAGTGGCAGAAGAAGGTCGTTATCACCAGTCATACCGGCGGTTCGATGCTGGCCATCCCGGCTCTTTCGGAGCATCCGGTCGAGGCGATGAAGTTCATCAATCTGCTGCACACTGATCCCAAGGTGGTCAACATGGCGCTGTTTGGCGTCGAAGGGAAGCACTGGCAACTGGAAGCCGATGGCCGCGTGAACATCATCGATAATGCCTGGTACAGCGCTCACCCCGGCGCCTGGGTCTGGGGCAATACCCAGATTCAGTATGTGACCAACAAGGAAGACCCGGAAAAGAACCGCCGTCTGATCGAATACTCCGATGACGCCTATCAGCATCCTTCTCTGGGCTTCCGGTTCGATAAGACCCCTGTTGAGGCGGAAATCACGGCTATCAATGCGGTTATGGACACCTACTGGACTCCGCTTCTCTATGGGTACGTCGACCCATCCTCCGAACTGCCCAAGTTTATCGAGGAATTGAAGGCTGCCGGCATCGACAAGGTCAAGGATGAAATCCAGCGTCAGTACGACGCCTGGAAGACGTCCAAAAATCAATAGTTTTTTTCGTCAGCGCGGGGCTGCCTGATTGGAAGGCAGCCCCTTCCCCAGCGTCTGCCTGGCAAGCTGCCTGCTTTGAGGCGATGCAGAGATGCAAAGACCTTACAGTCAGGTCTTTAGAAAGGCGCTTATGAAACTCCGTCATTTCTTCTGCTTTGCTGTACTGCTCAGCCTGCTTGCGGCCTGCGCGCCTGCCGCGCCCGTTGCAGCGCCCACTGCTGCGCCCACAACAGCGGCGAGCGCCCTGCCCGACGGTGAACGCTGGATGACCCACTTCAAGAACGACTTGCTGCCTTTCTGGGATCGCCCCGAAGCGCTTGGCAACCCGATTGGCAGATTTCCTTCCAGACGTTGCAACGACGGTACGCTGTACGCGGCGCAATCCAACCCCTGCCCCGAAATTGGCGAAAATGGCTGGCTTGTGCTCGACCTGGAGTATACCGTCTCGCGTTCGCGTCAGACTTATGCTTACGGTGTGGCGTTTCATCTCACCGGCGAACCGCGCTACCTTGAATACGCCAAAGCCGGGGTCGATTACCTGCGTCAGAACGCCTTCGACCGCAAAAACGGCGGCACATATGCTCTCTGGAATGGTGACAGCCGCGCCTGGGAGCCTGCACCCGAATTTCGCAACCCGCAGGAACTGGCGTATTCTCTGCTCGGCATCTCGTTCTACTACTACCTGACCCGCGACCCTGAAGTCCTGCCCGACATCCTGTCCGTCAAGGAGTTCATCTTCGAGAACTACTACAACCCCGACCTGAACGCGTTGCAGTGGATGCAGGCTTCCGACGGCAGTGAGACCAATCCTCTCGACAGACGCCTGGTGGCGCAGCTGGACAATCTCAATGCCTATATGGCGCTGATCACGCCGTTGCTGCCCGAACCCGAACAGAGCGCCTGGAAAGCCGACATGGTCAAACTCGCCAACCTGATGATCGACGAGTTCTATTCTGAACAGGACAACCTGTTCTTCCTGACGGTCAACGATCCTGCGCAGAAGAGTCTCGCGCATGCTGGAACAGATTTTGGTCACTCGATTAAGGCAATGTGGATGATCTATCACACCGGACTCATTGCCGATGCGCCAGACCTGGTCACGTTTGCGCAAACTCGCGGACCACGCATTCTGGAGCAGGCGTATCTTGCTGAAAGCGGTTCGTGGGCTAACGGCTACGCGGAAGGCGGGGTGTTGATTCGAGACAAAGACTGGTGGATTTACAACGAATTGAACCAGGTTGCGATGGTCATGGCGCTTTCCGACCCCAGCCTGGCGCGTTACCTGCCCCAAACGACCGATTACTACTTCCGCTATTTCGTTGACCCGAACTATGGTGAAGTCTGGACCACCGTGGATGGCGATACCAACCAGCCCAAAGAAGGTGCGCTACCCAAAGCCTGGCCCTGGAAGAACGCCTACCACACCTTTGAACATGCCATGCTCGGCTATATCACCGCCCAGCAGATGCACGGCCAGCCTGTCACGCTCTATTATGCCTTCCATGAAAAACCGGCAGAAAGCGCTATTCAGCCCTACTTCCTGCGCGGTGACCTGCTCGAGCTGCTCCCCGTTGCGCGCGACGGCGTCAATGTGTACAAAGCCACGTTCACGAACATTCGCTGATGAACGTTCACAATGATATCCGGTTTATGAGCTGGCGAATGACTACACGCCTTTGGTCCTGTGGTCGCCCAACTGCAAAGGCAGGCGGGGTAGCGCCCTTCGACCGGCTCAGGACAGGCAGATCCGGAATCAACACCCGGCATATACTCACACGGCCCGGGTTCAACCGCCAGCCATGGGATACGCGGTTGAGTGGTTTTCTTTCACGCAATGCTCGCAGCGGGTCTCCACGCTTGAGACAACAAAGAGAGCGTATCTATGTTTATCGCGAATCACTACCCAGGGCAACGCTATGCTCCCCTGCAAACCATCATCTTGCACAATGTCCCTGCCGGTCTGCTCACCGTTACGGATGGACGCGGGCATATCTATCTCAGTCAGCCCGCCGCAGGACAGGTCGCGTTTCTGGTCGGCGGCACACTGGGCTGGCACGCCGCCCGCATAACCCTTGACAACGGAGTGGAACTGGCGTCCGTGCAATTCCGTGTCGAAGCGCATACCTACATCAGCGAGTCGAGTGGACAGTTCCGTGACCTGCTCGATATCTGTTACTACACCATAGCCGATGAGCCACTCACGCACTACACCCGTTATCAGGGAAAAACGTACTACTACCTGGTAGAGTGGCTGCGCGACCACGTCCACACCATGAAGGGCATGAAATACTTCGAGCCGAAACTGCGCAGCGGCATCGAACTCTACCGCGACAGCCAGCGCGAAGACGGCATGATGTGGGACAACGTCCACCGCCGTGAGCCACCCGGCACAACCCGCAATCACTGGGGGGCGCGCTTCTACTACGGCGATTTCGAGCGTACATTCGATGACGGGACGGCGCAGTTCACCCGCATCCCGGTCGAAAATGACGTGGAATACCTGTTCGTTGAGGGCATCTACTACACCTGGAAAGCCACCGGCGACACCGCCTGGATGGTCTCGTGCCTCGAAGCGGCAATCCGCGCCCTGGAATACACCATTCACAGCCCGTATCGCTGGTCGGAAAAATACGGACTGCTCAAACGCGGACACACTATTGACACCTGGGATTTCCAAAACGAAGAAGATTGCCTTTCCGACTTTGCCGGCTGGCCCGACCCGATGGCTGTACATCCTGAAAAAACCCGCTTCGGCATCATGTTCGGCGACAACACTGGCTACGCCGCCGCGTGCGAGTATCTGGCCGAAATGCTCGAAACGGTTGGACGGGGTGACGAAGCCCAAACGTATCGTCAGCGCGCTGCCGACATCCGCCAGCGGCTGAATGCCATCGCCTGGAATGGGCGCTTCTTCACGCACCACATCCCCGAAGACCCCAACGTCAGGCGCGACCTGGGCGTGGACGAATCCTCCCAGATCTCGCTTTCCAATACCTACTCGCTCAACCGGCGCATCGCGCACGAACAATGCGTTGCCATCTTGCGCACCTACCGTGAACTCAAAAACAACCTGCCACCTGGTTCTCCCGGTGAGTGGTATCTCATCTATCCGCCTTTCCCCAAAGGCTACGACGCTCATTGCGTCCCCTGGCAATACATGAATGGCGGCGTCTCCACCATTGTGGCAGGCGAACTGGCGCACGGCGCGTTCGAGCATGGCTTCGAGGAGTATGGAGTGGATATTTTGCGGCGTTCGCTGGAATTGGCGAATCGCTACGGGCGGATGTTCCACGAATGTTACACCGGCGCCTTCCCCCCGCCCCCACCGCGATCTTTCCAGACCCTCAACCTGCTGCCGTTTGCCGGGTGCGACTCTTCGCTGAACGACTCCCCCGCTACACCCACCTGGACACCCGGCGAACATCCCGAACTGAACCGTCTGCCCAAAGGTCAGCAGATGTTTCACGACATTCCTTTTCACGTCGACCGCGCACTGGCGCTCTCCGCTCAGAGCGGGTACGCGCAAACGGTCGAAATTCCGGTCAACGTCCGCGCCGGGGCGGTGTACCTCCTGCACACCCTGGCGCGTGGACAGATTGCCGGCACGCTGACCATTCACTATGCCGACGGCACGTCGCAGACCGCCTGCGTGCGCGAAGGACAGGACATCCTCGCTATCAACCACTGGGCAGAGCAACGCCTGCCCGCCGAAAACCGTCCTAAAATTCGCGCCGCCGTTGCCTGGCAGGATTACCAGCCGCGCCACCTGCATGTGTACGTCACCCTGACCGGCTTCGACACCGAACCGCAAAGAGAAATCCGCGCCCTGACCTTCAAAGCCGCTGAAGACGGCGCACTGTGGTTCGTGCTGGGCGTCACACTCAGCGATTCGCCCGTCTATCTGCCACCCAACCCACTCTCCTACGGTATCCCGCGCGGCTGGGGCGCCGCCGCTCTCACTTACGCCCTCATCGAAGGGCTGGCAGGCGTGGTGGACGAAGCCACTGCCTTCGAACGCGTCCTCATCGCTCCACGTTGGCCCGCCGCTGGGGTGAACGATGCCGAAGTGACCATCCACTACCCGGCCTCGGATGGGTACGCAGCTTACCGCTATACGCTGGATGAAACCCAAAAGCGCCTGGCCCTGACTATCACCGGCTCTGGTAAACATGCCCGCCTGCGCATCCTGTTGCCAGAGTCTGCATCCTCTGTCAGCAGCGTCACGCACGACGGCGCGCCCGCCGCGTACCACATCAGTCAGGTCGAAGAGTCGCGCTATCTGGAACTTGACCTGCCGCTCACGGGCGTTCACACGCTCGACATTCAACTTTGAGGAACGCTTATGCCGGACTTTTCTCGCCATCTTGCCGCCCTGCGCCAGAAACACGCCGCCCTGCTCGCTCGAACCAATGCCCCCGACCCGCGTTGGAACAACGGCATCTACACCCGCTGGCAAAACCCGGTCATTACTGCCGCGCATGTCCCGCTCGAATGGCGTTACGACTTCAACCCGCAAACCAACCCCTTCCTGATGGAACGCCTGGGCGTCAATGCCACGCTCAACCCCGGCGCCATCGAACACGACGGCAAGATCCTGCTCGTCTGCCGCGTGGAGGGCTGGGACCGCAAATCCTTCTTTGCCATCGCCGAAAGCGAAACCGGGGTGGACAACTTCCGCTTCTGGGATGAACCCATCCTCATACCCGAAACAGATGAACCCGACACCAACATCTACGACATGCGCCTGACCCGCCACGCGGACGGCTGGATTTATGGCGTCTTCTGCACCGAGCGCAAAGACCCACACGCCCCCCCCGGCGATCTTTCGAGCGCCGTCGCCCAGGCCGGCATCGCTCGCACCCGCGACCTGAAAACCTGGGAGCGCCTGCCCGATCTGAAGACCCCTTCGTCACAGCAGCGCAACGTCGTTCTGCATCCGGAATTCGTAGACGGCACATACGCCTTCTACACCCGCCCGCAGGATAGTTTCATCACCGCGGGCAGTGGCGGCGGCATCGGCTGGGGAGTGAGCAACTCGATGAACCCGGCGGTCATTGAAAACGAAATCATCGTCGAGCCACGCGTCTACCACACTATCAAAGAACTGAAGAACGGCGAAGGCCCGACTCCGCTTAAGACCGAACACGGCTGGCTGCACCTGGCGCACGGAGTGCGTAACACTGCCGCCGGGATGCGCTACGTCCTGTATCTTTACATGACCGCACTGGAACGCCCCTGGGTGGTCACGCACCAGCCGGGTGGCTACTTCCTCGCCCCAGAATTCGAGGAACGGGTGGGTGACGTCAGTAATGTCCTGTTCTGCAATGGCTGGGTGGCTCGCGCCGATGGCAGCGTCTTTATCTACTACGCTTCGGCGGATACACGCATCCACGTCGCCACCAGCACCCTCGACCGGTTGCTCGATTATACCCTGCACACCCCGCCCGACGGCTTCCGCTCATATGCCAGCACACGCACCCGCCTCGACCTGATCCGCCGCAACCGCGAGCTCGTGCGACAGTTATAGGAGCAAACCTCATGCAAAACGACTATTTCGATGACCACAGAGACATGGCGTAACCCGCAATTACGATGTCTATTTCAACCTGCTCATGCACAGCACTTACGTGATGCTGGCAGCGATGAAGCACGAACCACGCTACCTGGACAGGGCCGCGCGCCTGTGGCCGGAACTGGAAAAACTGCTGCGCACGCGTCAGGACGGCATTCCACGCTACGGCGAGATTTTGCTCGAAGACGGCTCCCGCGCCGCGCCGGGCTATACCGAACTCGCGCCGTCCTGCGGTGTGTGGGGGCTGACGTTGCCCAACTTCGCTCCACTGGACGACTGGGATACGGTGCGGCTGGCAGTGCTGGAGAACCTGCGCGCCCATCCCGGTATGCACTGGATGAATGGGCTGGCCGCCGCCCTGGCCGCCGTTGACCCCTGGGTTTGTCCGCCGGAGCGCCTGCTCGACCTGCACCTGAAGATCGCCGCCGAAACCGCCCGCCCTGGTACATACCTGCCGATGGGCGGCGCGATGCCGGAGAAATTCGCTGCGCCCGAGGGCAACCTGTATCACGACATCCGTCCGCAAGCGTTTGCGATGGGCGCCTGGCTCGGCGCGTGGACGGCGCTCGGTCTGCGCCGCCTGCCCTACGGGCTGGCGCTGCGCCCAACGACAGCGTTCGAGTGCATCGAAGCCTATCCCTGGCGCGGCAGTACGCTGGAGATTGAGTTCGATGCAACCGGTCGCGCGGTGGGGCTGGAGATAGATGGACAGTTCATCCCCGGCACGCTCCAACTACCGCAGGACCACCTGAAAGCGGGTCAGACCCACACCGTGCGCCTGGTTGCCGCACCCGAACCACCCCTGCTCTTGCGCTCCAGTGTGCAACTGGACGAAGTAGAACGCAGCGGGACGGAAACCTGCTGCCGTTTCACGGCATTCGGAACGGCCCAGATGACCTTCTCCGCGCCCCTGCATGGCTTCCGCCTGACCGACTCAACCGGTCACCCGATTCCCTGTTGCTGGACAGGCAACCAGGGGCTTCATACATGCCACTTTACGCATTTCGGAACAGGGAACATCATCTGGCAAGAAAGGATGTCGTTATGACCCGTCCGGTTTTCACTGCCTATTCCACCTGGGCTCTGCACGATGAACTCGGCGACACAGTTCAGCTCGATGAGTCTCTTGTCCTGCGCGCGCTCGATTCACTCGAGCGCTGGTGGGAGTTTGACTTTTTCCCGCAATACTTCAACATCGACTACGGCTGGACCGACCCCGAACTGGGCTACCGCCATTTTTACCGTGAACGCTGGCCGGACGGTCCCGACCGCGTACTGAAGCGCATCCATGAAATGGGTATGCTGCCCGGATTGTGGTATGCCGTCAGCGGTGGACATCTGCGCGTGCCGGGCTGGCACGCCAGTCTTGCCAGCGATAACCGGAACTATTCCCTGCTGGAAGGACCATACTACCAGGACTTAAGCGACGGTCTGCTCTACGCCGCCGAAGTGTGGGGTGTGCGCTTCTTCAAATTCGATTTTGCCGATTTTGCCGCTGCCGTCCGCGGCGATTCGCGTCCGTTCGAGATGCGCTATGCACTGGGTGTGGAGCGCTTCGTAGACATGGTTGCACGCCTGAAACGCGCCGCGCCGGATGCCATCACCATCGCCCATTGCGGCTTTGCCCGTCAGGACTCGGTCGGCAGGCTGGGACCGGGAGTCCCGCCTCTGTCCGCCGACCCTGCCATGCTGGAGGTGATCGATGGCTTCTTTAGCGGCGACCCGCAACCTACCGACCTGCCTGCCACCGCCATCCAGCGCAGCGCCGATCTGTACCAGGACATCATGGTTCGCTCCATGCTGGAATGTGGCTTCCCCCTCCACCGCATTGAAGACCATGGTGCGATGTGCGGACTGACCAACACCTGCCATCAACGCGGGCGCGAAGGTCTGCGGCGCAGTCACATTGCGCAACTGGCGCGCGGCGGGCGGCGCGACCTGTTCTACGGCGACCCATCTCTACCCACTGCCGATGACCTGGCAGGCATGGCATCAGCCCGTCGTCTGTTCGTGGACGCCTGGCGCCGTAACCTCGAATGCACACCGCTCGGTTCCAGACCCGGTGAAGGTCCCTGGCACGGCTGGCTGACCGGCGGCGGACGACGCGGACTCGCCTGGCTGGTCAATCCGCATCTGCAAACCTGCATCATCCGCCTGCCCATCGTCAACCTGGCAAAAGCCGCAGTGTTGTTCTACGAAGGTGAGCGCCCCACTCTGCAAACTCAGCCTGACGAATTGACTCTGCGCCTGGGTCCTGAACAGGCGGCTCTGATTGGGCTGGGCGCGTATGCCGCGCCGGAATGGGTTCTGCCACCCGATGACAGCAGTCGTCTGCCGCGCGCTCTCGAACCGCTCTCGCTGGAATGGCAGCCCACACCCGACGGACTGATCGCGACGCTCCCATCCGCCCTGCCAGCACATGCCGAAATGATGGTCATTGCCGCCGTCCGCGACGGTGCGCCGCACCTGCCCGGGCCCTTTCCGGCACTGCGAATCGGACATCAGAATAACCGAAATGGCGTGATAACCGAACCGGAGTCGCATAGACTGCTCAACATCACGGTCGAGGGACAGGAATACATTGCGCAAACGCCATCGGTCAGCCTGTGGAATGGCACAAGCTGGGTCTTGCGACGCTTCGCGCCTCCACCCGCTGGAACGGTTGTCACCATCCGGTCGAAACTCGCCCCGCCCCGCCGCCTCCGCGCCGAAGCGTGGCTGGTGGAATGGTGATTCTTAACACGCCAGGATGTGATGTCGCCGCTTCAGTTCGGTCAGTGTGTGACAGGAAGCGCGCCTGAATGAATACCGGCTGCTGACCGATTGGAGCGACTCTCTGTCTTGACAACCGATCGCCTTTCGTTTATATTGAACTTAATCGTTTCACCGCTTAATCGTTTCACCATGCAGGCGACGATCAAACAGGTTGCGCAGCGTGCTGGCGTGTCGGTTGCCACCGTCTCGTATGTGCTCAATGGCACCGGCGTCGTGACCGACGAGACGCGGCAACGTGTGCTCGATGCGGTTGCAGAACTCAACTACCAGCCGCAGTACGCTGCGCGCAGCATGCGCGGGCGGAGCCATACACTGGGGGTGACTCTCCCGTCGCATCCAGGACGCCTGGCAGAACCGGCGCTGGCGGAGCTGATGTCTGGTCTGGCGGATGCTGCTGCATCGCGTGGCTATTTTCTGCTCCTGGCAACTGCCGACGCGGATCAGGACGAGACGGAGCTGTGCCTGAACCTGGCGCGCACCAGACGAGTCGATGGTCTGGTTTTGCTCGATATGCAGGTGAACGATGCACGGGCGCAGGCGCTCGCGGCTGCCGGTATTCCGCATGTGTGCGCCGGTCCTCCACCGACCGGGAATGATAGTTCCGCGGTTGTTATCGATATGCGCACTGCCGCGATCGAGGCTGTTCAGCATCTGCTCAGCCTGGGGCATCGTCGGATCGGGCTGATCCAGCTGCCTTCCGAACTGGCGGTGAGCGAGCCGGTCGTCGATGGGTATCGTCGGGCGCTGGCTGATGCAGGTCTGTCTTTCGAGCCAGCGCTGGTCGTTGAGTCGGGACGCACCGAAGAGGATGGCTACCAGGCGATGACGGAGTTGCTGGCGGCGTTCAAACCACCGACAGCGGTTCTGGCGGGAAGCGATGAACTGGCATTTGGCGCCATGCACGCGCTCACCGACGCGCACCTGGTCGTTGGGCGCGATGTGGCGCTCGTCGGTTTCGATGATCTGCCGCTGGCGGCACACGTCAACCCGCCGCTGACGACGGTGCGTCAGCCGCGGCGCGCCCAGGGGCAGCAACTGGCGATTCTGCTCGATGACGCCATCCTGAAGCGGAATGCTGGTGCGCGCACCGTGACGTTGAGCGCGCATCTGATCATTCGCAGGTCGAGTGGTCCGGCGACTGGAACAACCTGGACAATGAGATAGTCGAACAAAGAGCAAAGGAGCAATCACCCTATGGCATCCATCAAGTATGACCACGTCTGGAAGCGCTTTGGCGATTTCGCCGCCCTCAAAGATCTGACGCTCGACATCGCCGATCAGGAGTTCCTGGTGCTCGTGGGACCGTCGGGGTGCGGCAAGACGACGGCGCTGCGCTGCCTCGCCGGTCTTGAGGAAGTGACGGATGGCGTTATTATGATCGGTGATCGGGTCGTTAATGATGTTCCCCCGAAAGACCGCGATATTGCCATGGTGTTTCAGAGTTATGCGCTCTACCCCCATATGAGCGTGTACGAAAATATGGCGTTCGGTTTGAAATTGCGCAGAACGCCCAAAGCGGAGATTGACCGGCGGGTCAAAGAGGCGGCGGAAATGCTCGACATCGGGCACCTTCTGGATCGCAAGCCGAAAGCGCTCTCTGGCGGTCAGCGCCAGCGTGTGGCACTTGGTCGCGCGATTGTGCGCCATCCGTCGGTCTTCCTGATGGACGAACCCTTGTCAAACCTCGACGCCAAACTGCGCGTCCAGACACGAGCGGAGATTTCGAAACTGCACCAGCGCCTGAAAACGACGTTTATTTACGTGACCCACGATCAAACCGAGGCGATGACGATGGGAACACGCATCGCTGTGATGCGCGATGGCGTGTTGCAGCAACTCGATACGCCGCAGAACCTGTACGACCATCCGGCAAACATGTTCGTTGCCGGGTTTATCGGGTCGCCAGCGATGAACTTTTTCGAGGCGACACTGGTTCGCGGCGATGGGCAGGTGCTCGTCGATTTCGGGCCGTTCGTGTTGCCGGTTCCTCCGTCGCGCGTCGATGCCATTGCCGATCACATCGGAATGCCGGTCTTTTTCGGCATTCGCCCCGAGGATATTCACGATGCGCACTACGTCCCGCGTGGGGTCGATGAGTCGGCGCGCCTGATGACGATGGTCAATGTCGTCGAGCCACTCGGTTCGGAAGTCTACGCCTATGTGGAAAATGGCGGCAAGGAAATGGTGGCGCGGCTCGATCCACGCACCTCAGCGCGAACCGGTGAGACGTTCGAGATTGTCATCAATATGAGCAGGATGCATATCTTCGATCGTGACACTGAAAAGGCGCTCATCTGATCACTGTTCATCATTGGAGATTCGGGAGATGCCGCCGGGAATGAGGGGCGGCAGGGTGGACGCTCAAGGGATTGTCGGTTATGCAACCAGACCTGCACGCACTGGCGCATCTCGAATTTGGATATCTGACGACGGTCGGACGGGTGACGGGCCGGCTGCATACTATCGAAATCTGGTTTGCGCTGCATGATCGCACAGTGTATATGCTGGCAGGCGACCATGCGTCCGATTGGGTGAAGAATGCGCGCCGCACTCCGGCAGTGACGATGACTCTTGGCGGCTCGACATTCGCCGGTACGGCGCGCATGGTCGATCAGGCGGAAGAGGACGCGCTGGCGCGACGCCTGATTCTTGCCAAGTATCAGCCTGGCTATGGCGAAGATCTCTCCGACTGGGGGCGCACCGCGCTCGCCGTGGCGGTCGATCTGCATTGATACCTGAACGTGAGATGCAGCGCAGGACGGTCGTGACCCTGCGCTGCATCTCGTTCCTCTTTCTCACGACGCCTTCCGGTCGTCAGCAGTCGGGTGTCCAGAACGATTCCGGCTCTGCGCAACGCTGCTGATCGCGCGGCGTCTGCTCCGGTCCCGGGTTGCCCGCCGCCCCGCCAAGGTTTGTTGGTCCGCCCAGTGTCTGGAGTGACGCTGCCGGGGAGACTGCACTGCCAGGGGCCGCGCCACGGTTCGCTGCGTCGAAGGTGACAATCACCAGTTGCGCGCTCTCAACTCCCTGGACACTGACACGGTAACGTCCGGCCGCAAGAACCACGCCCAGATCGACGTCGACGCTGAATGCGCCGCTGCCATCGACATTCAGACTTGCCATGCCGAGCACTGCGCCGTCCGGGAACGTCATCCAGATGCCGACCGGCTCATTGGACGCGTAGCCAGACCCTTCGACGCGCACAATGTCAGAGGCGCCAGACCGGTCCAGGAACGTCACCGAGGCGCGTGCTGTTCCTGTCGTCGTGAGCGCCCCAAACGCCGACTGGTTGCCGGCGTTCGACTCCACAACCGCCGGAACGGGTCCGGCCGGATTATTCACCGGCGCCGGCTGGAAACTCCCCGGAGTGACATCGAAACTGGCGATCTGCAATCGTCCGCTGGAGACCCCTTTGGCGGTGATACTGTAACGGCCTACCGGCAGCCGTTCGTCGAGGTCGATGACCACAAAGAAATCACCATTACCGTCAGCCAGCTGCGTTGGCAGGCTGCGCACTGCATTGTTTGGCAGCGTCATCCACAGACCAACATATTCACCTGGCATGAAAAGCGCTCCGGTGATCGCAACACCACCATTCTGGCGAGTCGATGCCTGCGCCGGAAAAGCAACGCGCAGCTGCACCCATCCGCTTGGCGTGGAAGAGCGCGCGCGCAGTTCGAATGGCGCAAAGACCTGGTATCCGCTCAGTGTTCCCAGGGCCGTGAAGGTGTATCTGCCAGTTTGATGCACATTCGTAAAAATGAAGGATGACTGGAAGTTACCGATATCGCTGGCGACTTGCTGCGGGTAGTCCAGAACTGTGCCATCCGGTTGCGTGATCCAGACCGAAATGACCTCGTTGGGGAAGAAGTTTGTGCCGTGAATGTTAATCAGATCATCGTGGAATGCGAAGGCATTGAAGGTGCCGTTGTTCCATACCGCCAGGCGCGCCGGGCTCGGCGCCGGCGGCGGACCGGTGCGCGGCGTCACCACCAGGTAGCCGACCGCCGTTTGCCGGCTGCCCTGCCCCACGGCGGTCAACCGATAGCAGCCATAGGGCCACTTATTCGTCACCGGAAACTCGAAGTAGAGGTCGCCGGCGACATCGGCGCGGTATGGCGGCAGTGCAAAATGCGGCAGCAGATCGACCACGCCATCGAGCAACAGGGTATCATTCGGGCTGAAGATGCGTCCGTCAGGGAACTGAAAACTGATCGTCACACCTTCCTGATCGAGGAATCCGTGCAGCTCGGAACCGAATATACTGTCTTGAAACGTTGCAGGCGCCGCTTGACCGGTGATCGAACACACGGCGGTCGTTGGTCCGCGCACGATGTACACTGCAGCAGCACTAGTACGGTAGGCAAAGAACACCGTCATCAATCCGACAGCGAAGGCGAGCAGTACGACCAGACGATAGACCAGGGATCGTGACTTCATGGCAGACACTCCATCTGTGTAAGGGCGCGAATGTTGCATCTTTCAGTTCTCGGTTCGTAACGCTGCCTACAGCCTAGAGAAATCTGCACGATACTACCTAGCCACTTATATGACAGCCAGATGACAGGTTCATCTCAAAATGGTTGTGATTGCCTGATACGATGCCGAACATACGATAGGGGATCGCACCGACCACCCGGTGATGCTCGTCCCTGCACCAGACGATGCACAGGCAAGGAAATGCATGAATACATCTCTGTCACTTCTCAATGATGCTGCGCCGTGCTACAATAAGGGTAAGGATGCACGCGACATTCTGTAAGGCGCGTGCCGTGCGTGATACTCCGCGCGTATCGTCTGTTCCACACAGAAAGGCTTTCACCAATGCACCGCTTACAACGCCTGGGTCTGGTTGGGATCATTGCGCTCGCGTTGACCGCATGCAGCGTCTCTATCGGTACGACTCCAACCGCCACCCCCGAACCGCGTCCGACCTCCACGCCACGCCCGACCTCCACGCCACGCCCGACCTCCACGCCGCTGCCGACTACGCGCCCCGAGCCGACCATCGCGCCCACAACGCCGTCGGGTTCGACCGGGACAGGCAGTGGAACGCTGTTACCGGTGACGATCGACCGGCTCGAAACGTTCGAGCATCCAGCCGGTCTGTTCAGCATCGATGTGCCGACTGGCTGGAACCTGCAGCAAACCACGAATGAGGCAAATCTGCTCTATCTGTGGACGGATGCCGCTGAAAACGCGCTCATCATTCTCAACATTACCGAGACGCAGGAGGCGCTGACCCAGGATGACCTGGCAGAGCGCGCTACCGCATTTGTTGACATCTTCAAAGATGAGAAGGACTTCTCGATGGATCCACCGGAGAAACTGCGCAGCGGCGGCGTGCAGATCATCTGGAGTTACACGGCGCAGGCGAGCGGCGGCGTTGAATCTCCACTGCTGGCAAATACCTTCGTCTACCGCGATGTCGATAAGGTATCACTGCTGACGTTCGGCATACCCCAGGAACAATTTGATGATCTCAAGCCCTCGCTCGACGCCATCCTGCAATCGTACATTATCGATCCGGCGGTTTCGCTGTCGGGCGATACGTCGGCTCAGCGGTTCGCGTTCGATTTTACGCGCGACGAGGGCAAATGGGTCACAGATGTATCCACTGACGTTCGTGTGGTGATTGAGGAAGGGGTTTACCGGATCGTCCTGAGCACCCCTGACCTGTACTACCTGACGGCGCCGGATGTCAGTGCAGCCGACAACCTGGAAGTGAGCGCCGATGTATTGATCCAGGGCAATTCGCGCGCCGGCGTTGCGGTGCGTTACGGTGCGGGCAGCCCAAGCGACACGCGGAATTACTATACGTGCTGGATCGATGGCGGCAATCAGTACGGATGTTTTGTCTCGGTCAATGATCGCTGGACAACGCTGCGTGAGCCGATCAGCAATCCAGCCATCAAGCCGGGGAAAGTCAACCGCGTATCGCTAAAAGCGCAGGGGGATCGCATCATTTTCAGCGTCAACGGTATCGAGGTGCAAACCTTTACCGATACTCGCCTCACCAGTGGTCAGGGGGCGCTTTACCTGGAAAACTTCAGCACGGAAGCGGGCGCTGAGTTCGATAACGTGATCGTCACGCTCTTCAGGTAACACCGCGATTGCTTATTTGACCCTGGAGTCTGGAAGGCGTATACGTTCACGCGCGGTGGGAAACCCCCAGATCAAGAGTCGGCGGATGTTGCCCTGCCGAATTGAGAACACCACTCTACGATATACCTGAACAGGTGCAGGAAGGCGCGCGGTTGCCGCATCGCGCGCTTTCATTTATAATAGGCGTTCGGTGAGTGCGCCTGTGAACGTAAGGCTCCAGGGAGAAGACTATGAGCCAGCTGGGCGAGCGGCTGCGCGCAGCTCGCGAAAGCCAGGGCATCAGCCTCTCACAGGCTGCTGCTGAAACACGCATCCTGCAGCGGTACCTTGTTGCGCTTGAGGACGGCGATTATCAGAATCTCCCCGGCGATGTGTATGTACGCGGCTTTATTCGCAATTATGCTGCGTTCCTTGGGTTGTCGGCAGACGAACTGATCGATCTGTACCGCTACGAGCGCGGGCGAACTGACCCGATTCGAATTGTTCCGGCGACGTCGAATCCGCGTGTGCATGGATGTGTTGCGCCAAGTCTGGTTGGCGTCTTTTTCGTTGTGCTGGCGCTGGTCGGAGTAACATATCTGGTGTTGAGCGCTACCAACCGAATCGGTGAAAACGCGCAACTCGCCACAATACCGACGGCGACCTTCCCACCCGCTCCAAGCCCGCTTCCGACGGCGCCGCCGGAGGCGACGCCTCAGCCATTTGTGCCGGCGACGGCGACGATTGCCACAGCGGGGGGCGAAGTCGAACCATCACCTGAGCCGACACGCGAGCCAGAAGCGCCAATTGTGCTCGAGGTGCGGATCGATCCGGGTGATAACCCTGGTTCGTGGCTGGAAATCAAAACCGATGGCGAATCGGTCTTTCGGCGGGTGCTGGCGCCGGGTCGTTCGGTACGTTTCACGGCCCGCCGGTCGGTGTCGGTGCGCGCCGGCAATGCGGCGGTTGTAACGGTCGTGATTAACGATCAGGAACGCCGTCTCGGCACTCGCCCCGGTGAGGTCGTGACCTTTGAGTGGCCGCCGTAAGCGGGAGGAGGTTCGATGCCTGCTGAAAGCACATTCGATATCGTTTCCGATTTCGATCGCCAGGAACTGGTCAACGCCGTCGATCAGGCGCGGCGCGAGGTGGCAACGCGCTACGATTTGAAAGATACCAAAACAGAGATCGTTTTAAGCGAGAAGGAACTGGTCATTACCACCGAGTCGGACATGCATCTTGCTGCAGTACGCGATCTTGTACAGACAAAAGCATTGCGGCGCAATCTGTCGATCAAGATTTTCAAGTTTGGTCCGGTTCAGGAGGTGAGCGGCGGTCGGGTGCGTCAGGTTGCGACATTACAGCGTGGTATTCCCGAAGATGCGGCGAAAAAACTGGCGAAACTCATCCGTGATCATTTTCCAAAAGTGCAACCGCGCATTCAGGGGGATGCATTGCGTGTTGGAAGTAAAAGCCGTGACGAGTTGCAGGCGGTGATTCGTCTGGTTAGAGAACGACAGGATGAATTTGATATTCCGCTGCAATTTACCAACTATCGCTGAGTGATGAAAGTTCATATTATTACCCTCGGTTGCCCCAAAAACCAGGTCGATAGCGAGGGTATGAGCGGCATTCTGGCGGCACAGGGGCATACGCTCGCGGCAAGCGCCGATGATGCCGATGTCGTGATTGTCAATACCTGCTCGTTTATCGCAGCAGCGCGCGAAGAAACGCTGGCGGTGCTACACGACGTTGCAGTGCGTAAAACGCCAGGTCAGCGTTTGGTTGCTGCTGGTTGTATGGCGGAAAGTCATAGCGCGCTCATTGCAGCCACACCAGGTGTCGACGCAGTCCTCGGTACACGCGAATGGATGCGCATCGGCGATGTTGTTGGCGCGTTTCAGCCTGTATCGAGCATAGACCCTCCCACCGCTGCACCGGCGCGTGAGATCATTCCACTCACCAGCGTTGCGGCGCCGTCTCCTTCTCTGCACGATCTGAGCGCGCCAGGCGCCTATGCCGACTGGCGTACAGCGCCGATACGCCGCCGTGCCAGCGGTCCTTCAGCATATCTGAAGATTTCCGATGGGTGCAATCTGCGCTGTGCGTTCTGCACCATTCCGTTGTTCAAAGGCGATATGCGCTCCAAAGCGATGGGGGCGATTCTTGGCGAGGCGCAGGAACTGGCGGCAGCAGGAGTGAAAGAAATTGTGCTGGTGGCGCAGCATCTGACCGATTATGGACGTGATCTGGGGTTGAAGGACGGTCTGGCGATCCTGCTCGATGAACTCTGCGCCGTACTGCCAAAGGACGTCTGGATCCGCCTGATGTATGCCTATCCGCATGGCATCAGCGAGCGCCTGATCACAACCATGGCGCGCCATCCGCAGATCTGCCGCTACCTGGATATGCCGCTCCAGCACGCGCACCCGGAGGCGCTGCGCCGGATGCGGCGTCCGCCTGATACGGATCGCACCCGACGGTTGATTGACGACCTGCGCGCGGCAATGCCCGATATTGCCCTGCGCTCGACGTTCATTGTCGGCTTTCCAGGCGAGACGAACGCTGAGTTTCGGGCGCTGCTGGCGTTTCTCGAAAGCGTCCAGTTCGATCGGGTCGGCGTCTTTCGCTACTCGCGCGAACCGGGAACGCCAGCCGCAGCGCTGCCGGATCAGGTTGCACCACGGATCATCGAGCGGCGCTGGCACGACGTCATGCGGCTGCAGCAGCGCATTTCGCGCCAGCGCAACCGACGCTGGGTCGGGCGTGTTATGCGTGTTTTGGTTGAGGGACAGGGACAGACTGACGACGGTCGGCCGCTGAGTGTCGGGCGTTCGTTCCGCGATGCGCCTGAAGTTGATGGGCAGGTGTTGTTCTGGGGTGAGACGAAACCGGGCACATTCGTTGATGTGCAGGTAACTCAGGCGCTCGATTATGATCTGTGGGGCGATGTTGTCGACATACCCGAAGGTGAAGTGAGGATTGCGCAGTGTGGGTGATGCATCACATCATGCAATGCTATGGCTCCAACTCACAACCCTCATCTTCTCTTCAAGCGGCAATACGCGACTGGATGGTCTTCTGGATGCGCAGCAATTCGTGCGGATTGCGCCGCGCAAGGTAGTCGATCATGTAGTCGATTGCGGTTGTGCTGTAGTCGTCGAGCAATCCGTCGAGCACCTGCTGCACGACCATTGTGACGAAATCCGACTCGCTGATCGCTGGCGTGTACACATATGCCAACCCTTCGCGATGGCGGCGCAGAACCCCCTTCTCGGCAAGACGGCTCATGGTCGTCATCACGGTGGTGTAGGCGATATCGCGTTGCTGCGACAGTTTGCGATGGACTTTCTTGACCGTGCTGCGCTCATCCTGCCAGATGATCTGCATGATGTCCGTCTCGAGCGGTCCAAGCACTTTGACGAGTCCATCTTTGGTCGGGCTGAAGCGAAAACGCATATTCAGCGGCATCGACGCTACTCCTTTCGGTGGCGTTAGTGGCGCTACGGGCAGTACCGGCGAGCGCCGACAGATTACTGACGATAGCGGGTGCGCTCTACTTAGATGCAGTGTACTAGCGTCGCGCGCAAACCTCAAGAGTGGCGGATTACCGACTGGTTACATAAGATTACGGCAGGATGACACCTATGCAGCACTTGGATGAGCGAACAGCAATCGAGGCGGCGATGCGCGCGGCGTTTCCGCAGGCGGATGAGCGGGTGGCGCAGTTTTATGCCATGCAGGAGTATCACCTGGGATGGCGTGATGAAGCGTTGCTTCCAGCATCGTTTGACCCAGGCAAACTGTTGCGTCCGCGTCTTTGCCTGCTGAGTTGTCGCGCTGTCGGCGGCGATCCACGCGATGCGCTGCCGCTCGCGGCGGCAATTCAGTTGATCCACGACTTTTCGCTGATTCACGATGATATTCAGGATCAGAGCGATACACGACGCGGTCGCCCTACCGTGTGGAAGTTGTGGGGACTGGCGCAGGGGATCAATACGGGCGATGGAATGTTTACCATTGCTCATCTGGCGCTCCATCGCCTGGCGCTGACAAGTCTGCCGGCAACGACGATCCTCGATGTGCTGCGACGTTTCGATGAAACGATTCTGACGATCTGTGAAGGGCAGTTTCTCGATCTGAGCTATGAAGGAAATCTCCAGATCGACGAAGGTGCGTATCTGGCGATGATTGAACGCAAAACAGCTGCGCTGATTGCCGCATCAGCAGAACTTGGCGCGCTCGTCGGCGGCGCCGATGAGGAGACGATCCAGGCGCTGTTCGATTTTGGGCGGGCGCTTGGGCTGGCGTTTCAGATCGAGGACGATGTGCTGGGAGTCTGGGGCGATCCTGCCGTGACTGGTAAACCCTTTGCGGCGGATCTGCATCGTCGCAAACTCAGTCTGCCGGTCATCCATGCACTGACAACATCGCCCGATAAGGAATTTCTGATGAGTGTGTATTCGCAGCCAGCGCTCGACGATGACTCCGTGCGCCAGGCGCTGGCGATCCTCGATGCTGCAGGCTCGCGCGTCTACGCCGAGACGACCGCTGCTGCCTATCATGGTGAAGCGTTCGCGGCGCTCGATCGCGTGCAGGGTAATGCGGCGGCACTGGAGGAATTGCGTTCGATCGCTACGAGTCTGCTCGGCAGACGTGCGTGAGACTGGCGCTGATCAAGGGTTGACGGTCGTTACCATGTCCAGCCAGGATGCTGTTTGCTCGCTTCCATGCGATGTCGCTGCCGGCGCCGGCGGGTCCGGGGCGAACACGGTCGTCGCGGGCGCGGACTCGCCCGCAGGCGGGACAGAGGCGTGTATGCCCGGGACTGTGTTCATCTCGGCAGTGTGGAGCTCAGCCGCATGGCGATCTGAGGTATCGGGTGGAGCTGCCGATGCCGGATCGGTTGCTCCGACCAGGGCGCTGGCAGCTCGTGAGAGCGGTGGCGCCGCAGCCGGAGCGGGCGGGATGGCAGTTGGCGGCAGTGCAGGAGACGGAAGAGCGTCCCTGCGCGAGACAGCACGGGACTCAGGATCTGACGGGCGGTCGGGAGGCAGTGCTGCGTCAGAAGACGGCGTTCCAGGAGATGGCGGTGCAGTGGCGACCGGCGCCGACATTGACGGCGGTGGTGCGGCGACCCGCACGACGACACGCTCCGATGCGGCGGTAAAGTCGCTGTCGTCCTGCGCTACTGCCTGACCAATCAACCAGGAGTCGGGGGTGACCGTGGTGCGCGCCCGCACTGTAATCCGAATGGTTGCCGGTTCTTGCGCCTGCACCTGCACTGTGCAGATGATCATCCCTGTGCCGGTACACGCGCCTGATGCGCTCTCGATACCGACGACCTCAATCCCACGATCCAGCGTGTCGCGCACTTCTACACGCGCCTGCTCTCGGCTGGTGGTAATGCGCAGCATGTAGGTGAACGATTGTCCTGGCAGCACTGCATCGGTCGAGGCGGTCTTGGTCAACGTCAACGGCGCCGATCCAATAGGAACGGTCGTGCGTTCCGGTGTTGGCGTTGGCGGCGTTTCTTCCTGTTCAGAAGCGGTAACATTCCGAGCAACAACGATCAGCAGCAGCAGGATCGCTGCGAAAACCCCAACAAATCGACGCCTGGCAGAAGAGTAGACAGCTGACATCATGGATGCCTCTTTGTGAAGAAAGGACAGCTGCACTGGCAACATGTGCAGACTTGTTATCCCTGGAGCGGAACAACGGTGCACAGTAAACCGTAAACACGCACGATTGCGACACATATCGTACCACCGATTGTGCGATACCATAACGGCGCGTACATGACAATTCGCTCTCAGATGACACCCTGGATATGAACATTGTGCTGCTCAGCGCCGAATATCCCCCAACGCCCGGTGGTGTCGGCGACTACACGTGCAACCTGGGAATGGCATTGTGCCGGTGCGGTCATGAGGTTGCGGTGTTGACCGGTGTGGCAGACGGCGCCGATGATCGGCAGCCGTTGCGCGTCGTTCGGTTGCCGCTGCGCCGGTGGAACTGGCGCTGCTGGCGCGTCATTCGTCGCGCGCTGGATGACCTGAAGCCGGATGTGCTGCATATCCAGTATCAGACGGGGGCATACGAGATGCATCCGGCGATCAACTTCCTCCCGCGACGGCTTCGCCTGGAGGGGCGTCGTCCATATCTCGTCGTGACTGCACACGACCTGTTGCCGCCTTACCTTTTCCCGAAAGCAGGACCGCTCCGCGACTGGATAACGCGACGGTTGATGCTCGATGTCGATGCGGTGGTGGCAACGAACGAGGCGGACGAGACGCAGCTGCGGCGCTGGGGAGCGGGGCAGGGACATCACACGCTGATGGTGATCCCAATCGGCGCCAATATCGCGGTCGCGCCGCCGCCTGCCTGGGATCGTCAGGAATGGCGCGCGCGCCTGGGGATCACGTCGGAGATGACCCTGATCGCCCATTTCGGGTTGATTTCGCGCACCAAGGGGGTGGATACGCTGATCCAGGCACTGGCGCAGTTACCGGAGACGTTTTGCCTGATCGTGGTTGGCGGCGAGGCGACTGCTCCGCAAGACCGTGTGCACGCAGACAACGTACGGCAGCAGATTGCCGCACTCCACCTGAACGAACGTGTGACCATCACAGGGTACTGCGATGAAGCAACAGTTTCGGCGCACCTGCTGGCGGCGGATCTGGCGGCGTTGCCCTTCACCGATGGCGCTTCCTTTCGACGCGGCAGTCTGCTGGCAACCCTGGCGCACGGCGTCCCAACGATTACAACACCTGGAAGCGCTTCGCTCGTTGATCGAACCCATGCCCTGCTCGTGCCGCCTCGCGATCCTGCGGCGCTTGCCGGCGCGATCATGCTGCTGGCAGCCGACCCCGCGCTCCGGCAACGTTTGAGCGCTGGAGGATCGAAGCTGGCAGCGCTGTTTTCCTGGGAAGAGATTGCCCGCCGGCATGAGGAGTTGTACCGTAGGGTGGGCAGTGCTCCATCCTGAAGCCGGGCGCCACACCGCTGGCGTTCAAAGCAGCGCAGGCAGGCGATTGCGTTGCGCACGATCTCGTCCGATGGGCAGCGGGAGCGCTGGCGTCGATAGTCTTGAGCGTGGCGCGTCAGATGCGGGCGACCGGTGAGGCGATCGACAGTGTGATGGGCGGTAGCTTCTTCAAAGCACGCGCGATGCTGACTGACACCAATTTCACTTGAATACTCCGCAAGCGGGGTTCCGTCAAAGCGCATCAGAACGCCCTGCGCGATAATCTGCAATCCAAAATCTAAAATCTAAAATGGTATGACCCGATGAAGGCGAGTATCCGCACGGAAATCCCTGATGCACAGCTCGTTCATCTCATGGCTCCGCCAGTCGCCGGGGTCATCCTGCTGGCGATGCGCCGCAACAGTATGACTGATGCGGACATCACAACTGCACGCGCCTGCTGGCGCATCTGTGAAGGTAGCATTTCGTGCCTATCCGAAAAACCGCCCCTTCGATACGCGCTGTGCGCTGCTCGGGATGCGGTTTTTCGGTATTCTTGCGGTATTCGGACAGACGCTTACTCCAGTGGCGCTCAATCAAAGGCGCAGCACGGTTCCTGAACTGTCGGCACAGGCAGATGTGCGGCGATCTTCGACATCTCCCAGGGTAGGGCCCGCTTCACGACGGCTGTCACCCTCTGACCTTCGCCTGCTGCACCGTCTCGTGCTGCTGTTCTCCTGACGGCTGCCCGCGCACCAGTGTTGGCACAATGGCAATTGCCGACAGAAAGGCTGCGACCAGCATGGCATCGTGCATCCCGGCGACCAGCGCAAACGGCGGCGCGGCAGTCACCGGCTCATACTGTTGCCCGGCAGCCGCGACCACGCGCGTCGCCCAAATCGCTCCCGCAATCGCAACACCGGTCGTTTGACCCAGGGTGCGCATGACTGCTAGCAGACTGCCGGCAACCCCCAGGTTTGCGCGCGGCACGCTGCCCATGATCAGGCTATTATTGGGGGACTGGAACAGCCCAAATCCTGCCCCGATCAGCATCAGGCGCAACACCACGTCCATCTGTGTACTCTCGGTGGTCAGCGTCGCCATGCTCAGCAGCGCGGCAGTGGTCAACGCCAGTCCGATGATCCCCAGCCAGCGCGCACCGAACCGGTCCGACAATCGTCCGCTGACCGGAGACACCAGCGAAAGCACGAGTGGCGAGGCGATCAGGGTCAAGCCGGTGGTTTGCGGAGAAAAGCCGAGCGCCTTCTGAAGATAGTACGGTATCAGCAGAAAGTTGAAGGCTCCTGCCAGGAAGATCAGAAAGGCGGCCAGCAGGCTGAAACTGAATGCCGGTGCACGAAACAGACGGAGATCGATCATCGGCGCGGCGGCGCGGTATTCCCACCACATGAAGCCTGCCAGCAACACACCGCCGGCGCTGAGCGCAATCAACGTGCGCCAGTCGTCGAAGCCCCACACCTGCCCCTCAGTCAGCGCCAGCAGCACGAGGAGCAACCCGATGCCCAGCAACCCTGCGCCGGCCAGATCGAACTGCTGGGCGGCACGGGTGCGATCAGCGGGCAATGCATGCAGCGCAAGTGCAATCGCAGCAATACCGATCGGGATATTGACGTAGAAAATCGCCTGCCACCCGACCGTACCGATCAGGACGCCGCCAAGAATCGGACCGGTCAGAATGCCGGCAGCGACCGCCGTGCCGATATAGCCGAGCGCCTGACCTCGTTGTGATGATGGAAAGGCTTCCACCAGCAGCGCGGCGCTGACCCCCTGGATCATTGCCGCGCCAATCGCCTGCAGCACACGGAAGCCGATGAGCGCGTTGATGCTCCACGCAAGACCGCACAATGCCGAACTGATGGTAAAAATGACGAAGCCGGCTACGTAGACGCTCCGTTTCCCAATCATGTCCCCCAGACGCCCCATGCTCGGCAGCAGACAGGTGATCCCCAGCAGATATGCCAGCACCACCCATTCGACTTCGTGCAACCCGGCGCCAAACGACTCCTGCAATGTTTTGAGGGCAATATTGACAATCGACCCGTCGATTGTGCTCATGAACACGCCAGTGGCAACTGCCAGCAGCGCCCACCATTTGCGTTCCATCGAGAGATGCCTTCTATTCAGTGTAGCCGAGCCAGCGAAGCGCATTCGGGTCATCGCGCCAGTGTTCACGCGCTTTGACCCACAGATCGAGGTAGATGGGACGCTCAAGCATCTCTTCAATAGCCTGTCGCGCACCGCTGCCGATCTTCTTGAGCATACCGCCGCCGGCGCCGATCAGGATGGCTTTCTGTGTTTCGCGCTCGACCAGGATGGTCATCCGTATGTAGGTAACCTTCTCCTTCTCCTCCCATTCTTCCACCTCGACTGCCACGCTATGGGGAACTTCCTGCTGGGTGTGACGCAGCACCTGCTCGCGCACCAGCTCAGCGGCAAGTTCGCGTTCACTCAGATCGGTCACCTGCCCCTCCGGGTAGAGCGGCGGACTTTCGGGCAGCAGGCGGACAATTTCGTCCACCAGCGCATCGAGACCCTGGCCGCGCAGCGCCGACACGGCAACCTCCATATCCCAGGGGGCGAGTGCACGGTATGCCTGAAGGTTGTCGCTCCCACGTTTGGAGCGTCGGTCGATCTTGTTGAGCACCAGAATGCGACGTGCATTCGCTTTCCGCACCAGTGCTGCAATGCGCTCGTCGAGGCTTCCCGGCGGGCGCGAAATGTCCACGACCATACACACGACATCGGCGTCGGGAATGGAGCGACGCGCCTGCCTGACCATGTAGGCGCCCAGACGATTACGCGGTTCGTGAATACCGGGGGTGTCAACGAATACAATCTGCGCATCGGGTCGAGTCAGAATGCCACGAACAGCAGTACGCGTCGTCTGCGGCTTTGGCGACACGATCGCGACTTTCTGCCCAAGCAGCGCGTTGAGCAGCGTGGACTTGCCGACATTCGGTCGCCCAACCAGCGCAACGAACCCGGATCGATAGGGTCCTTCGGGCATGACCGGACGGGTTGCGGGAGGCAGGGTCGTTCCGTCCGCTTCGTCAGCGTCCTCTTCTTCGCGTTCAATCAGGAAGGGCGCCAGGCGTTCCAGGCGCTGATCAAGATCAAACTCGTCGGCCGGCAGCACCTCCAATCCCAGCAGCCGCTCACTGGCGTCGAAATCGAGTACGGCTGGCGCCTCCAGCGGCTGCACCGACGCTGCCTCTTCCCCAACCAGGTTGACAGTCAGTGTGCGTTCTGCGGCGTCGAACGACACCTGTGGATGCACAAGCGCCAGCGCCAGGTCGTCATCGGCAATCTCATCGTCCAGCGCCAGTTCGACGCCGATGATCTGCCCCTGTGCATCGAGCAGCAGTGTCGCATCGCACTCGCCCTCGAGCGTTGCATCCTCTTCGGCGGTTTCGATAAAGCGCCATGAGAGCGACCCGGCGTCCGGGTCGTAGAACAGGGTGATCATGGTTCCTCAATTCAGGTTAAGCATTCACCGGTCAGGAGACACCGCACATGGTCCTGGCGTCGCAATGACAGTAACATTCTCGAATTCGAGCAGGCGGAGAAACTGTTCCATCGAGCGTTTTGCCTCGTCGGCAGCGCGCTGCATGATGCCATTTTCACAGGATGCCGCCAGAATCTGGCGCTCCGCCTCCTGCCGCGCCTGCGTTTCCAGGTTCGGGTCCTGCCCGCCGGTCAGTTGCGTGATCAGGCGCGTCTGCCGATCGTAGACGCGGGTGCGTTCGTTATTGAGGCGCGCGCTGAAGATTTCGGAGGCGGGCAGGGTCAGCGTCACGCTCTTTCCGTCGGGCGAAATAATCACATCACTATCGGTCAGTTTACTCAGATCGACGCCGGCAACCACATCACCGCTGGCGATCAGCAACAGACGTTCGCCCAGGAACATATCGAGCGGATCGCCTCGGACGGTCGATGCTTCGACGACCCGTTCGATCGCGAAGCGCTGCGTCTCCAGACGGTTGAGACTCTTCATCTGCTGAATCGCGCCGCCCCAATCGCGGATCGTTGGAGTTGGCGTGGCGACGAGTTGCACCACCTGCTGTGGCATATTGGGAACGAACGCTGCCACGATCTGCTGCCAGAAGAGCGCGAGGAGCACAACGACCGTGATTGCGCCAAGCGCAACATACACCAGTGTTGTCATGCATCCTCCGCCTGCCAGTGGCATGCCGTAGGGACCTGTGCGGGCAGGCTCATACGACATGTAGGGTTCCTCGAAGTCGTCATCGACCTCCTCGCCACGGGCGCGCCGCAACCGGCGCTGCATCAGCGACTCGCGACGCGGTGAGCGCATCAATTCATCACGAGGTATCACCCGGCGGCGTGGCGGAAGTGGCTTCTCCTCTTCTTCTGGATCGTTGTCATAGCGAGGCATGATCCCCTCCGGCGCGTCATCCGCGTTTGATGCCGGTATGAATGGCTGCCGCACCCAACCCCACCAGGCGGTAGGTCACATCGCTCCAGCCCGCCTCACGCATGATCCGAGCCAGTTCGTCGGGGGGCGGGAAAATGCGCGCCGATTGCGGCAGGTACGTGTAGGCTTCAGGATCGGCGCCGAGCACGCGCGCCATGAGCGGCACAATGCGCTGGAAGTAGACCCAGTGCCCAAACCGCAGCAACGGCTGACGTGGACGGGCGACTTCCAGGCAGGCAACCGTGCCGCCAACGCGCACCACCCGCCACATTTCGCGGAACGCGGCGGCGATGTCGGTCACGTTGCGTAATGTGAACCCGGTTGTGATGGCATCGAAACTCTCGTCTGCGAACGGCAGCGCAAGTGCATCACCGGCCACAAAAACGGCACGTTTCCCGTCTATTTTCGGCAATCCGGCGCGCATCATCGGCATGGTAAAATCAACACCAACCGCCAGCCCATCTGGCATCCATTCCGCCAGTTCGACCAGAAAATCACCGGTGCCGGTGCCAATATCAAGCGCCCGACCACAACTCGGCGGCGCTGCCAGCGCCACCGTCGCCGCGCGCCATCCCCGGTCCAGCCCCAGGGTCATAATGCCGTTCATGGTATCGTAGCCAGGCGCGATCCGGCTGAACATCCGCTCGACATACTCGGCTTTCCTGTCGGGCGGAGGAAGAACATCTGTACTCATTGTCGATTCATCTCATAGATCAGCCGCAACCCATCCAACGTCAGATACGGCTCGACCGTCGTAATAGCTTCAGTTTCGGCAGCGATCAACTCCGCCAGCCCGCCGGTCGCCACCACCGGGCAGGACGTTCCCAGTTCCGCCTGCATCCGGCGCACCAGACCTTCAACCAGCCCGGCATACCCCAGAATGACGCCGGATTGCATGTGGTGGATCGTATTGGCGCCGATCGCCTTTGGCGGGCGCACCAGTTCGACCTGATAGAGTTTTGCCGCCAGGCGAAAGAGCGCATCGGCGGAAATGCCGATGCCGGGCGCAATCGCGCCGCCGATATACTCACCGGCGGCAGTAATCACATCGAAGGTTGTTGCTGTGCCGAATGCGAGCACAATGACAGGACCGCCGTACCGCCGGAAGGCAGCCAGCGAATTGGCGATACGGTCGGCGCCGAGTTCGGCGGGTGTGTCAACCTTATAGTGTAAACCGGTTGGCGTCGTCGCATTGACCATCAGCGGCTCGACATGGAAGTAGCGATTGCACAATGTGCGAAATTCGCCGGTCAGCGGCGGCACGACGCATGAAATCGCACACCCGCTGATATGGCGCGGATCGATGCCGCCGAGGTCGAACAGATTATGCAGCAGCACAAGATACTCATCGGCAAGCCGATGGCGTTCGGTCGTGACGCGCCAGTGCGCTGTGAGACGCTCGCCCTGATAGACGCCGATTTTGATATTTGTGTTCCCGATATCGATGGTCAACAACATAGCACACCATTGTCTATGGAAACCAGATCCGCGCATCTTCGGGACGACGGACCGCCCCCAATGCCAGCATGAGCCTGATCCGCGCTTTGCGACCGTTGAGATAGTGGGCGAAGAAGGTTCCCAAACGCTCGAGATCGTGATATGCGCCGACATAGCCATACTCATCGTACAGCGCACCATCGCCAGCACGCGTCGCTATCACGACCATAATGCGCTGCGCAATCGCTTCCTGAATGGCAGGCAGCCACCAGGGCGGCACGCAACCGCTTCCGAATGCTTCGATCACGATGCCGGCAACACGATCGGCAATTGCGTGGCGCAGCAGACGATCATCGCTCCCCTGCCCGGGAGCGATCAAATCGACCCGCTCTTCCAGGCGCGTGCAGGGGATATACACGCGCTGCGCCGGACGATGCCGCATCCAGATGCGGTCGGCGACGATCCTGCCAAGCGGACCTGATCCTGGTGCGGCAAACGCCTCAACGGCATGCGCGTGTGTCTTCTGTACATCACCTGCCGCAAAGATCTGTCCGGCAAACACAACCAGCACGCCGGTCTCGCGTATTTCTGCAGCAGCCGCAACCCGAACGGCGCAGGCAAGGTTGTGCGGTCCATCGTAGCCGGGCATTGTCGGAGGTCGTGCAGCGCCGGTCACAACGACCGGTTTCTCGTGACGGATGGTCAGATCGAGCAGGTACGCCGTCTCTTCCAGCGTGTCGGTTCCGTGCGTAACGACCACGCCCACAACCTCATCGCTCTGAAGGAAAGACTCGATCTGGCGAGCCAGTTCGAGCCCCTGCAGCGGTGTGAAGTGGCTGCCCGGCAGACTGCTGAATTCGCTGAATTCCACCACAATGCCGCTGTTCGTCAGCTGGGCGATAATATCCTCGCCATCGACCGGAACCAGAGCGCCAGTTGCCGGGTTGCGCTTGAAGGCGATACTACCGCCGGTTGTGATAACGATGACTTTCTTCACAAAGATTACCGTTTCCGTGCCACCCAGGCAATCCGTTGCGTGCGCTCACCAATCGGTTGCATGGTGAAACAATCATACACAGCTTCGACAGTCAAGCCGGCAGCGCCGATCAACGACGCAACCGCTTCCGGCGGATAGGCGCGCTCGATATGAATCTCCTCGAAACGTTCATACCCGCTCTCATCATCGCCGACAAACCCGATCAGGCGCATCGTCGAGCAGGCGGTCTCCGGGTCGAAACGGCTGCGACTCACCTGGATGAAACCTGGCCGCTCGATGATTTCCACTTCACCCCAGTCGTGCTCGAGGAAGTGGCGCGTGTTCATATCCGCCACGAACAACCCTTCCGATGTCAGCGCCTCTGCCGCCGTCGAAAAGCATGCCGTCAGGTCCTCTTCCGTCAGCATATAGTTGAGACTATCATACGTGCAGGTGACCAGGTCGAATGAACCGCGTTGCAGCGCCTCCGTTGCGTCTCCGTGTCTGGTGCGCATGGTTTTCTGCCACAACCAGCGCATATCCCCCTCAACGAAGTGGGGACGGATCGCAGCATCCACCGACTCTGCGCGGCTGCGCGCAATCGCGATCATCGCAGGCGAACGATCCACGCCGATGACGGACCATCCAGCGTCGGCAAGGATGAGCGCCAGCGTCCCCGTGCCGCATGCAAGATCAAGCGCCCGCCGTCCCGCAATCGGGTGGCGCGGCAGGATATCACCCAACAGATAACTGGCAAACAACACCGCAAAGCGGATCTGACCGCTTCCATCGTAGAATGGAGCGTAGGCGTGATAAATGTCGAATGTCTCGCCCGGCATGCTCTGATCGAGACGCCTTCATTCTTTTCTAACCCTCGTATTGTACCATACCGCGCCCAACCTCTTCGCTGATCACCTGTGCGTGGGGGCAGGCGCTGAACGAAAGGGAGCGCGTTTGCAGGTTGAGATTGCGTGATTACGTGATTACCAGATTACGTGATTACCAGATTACGTGATTACCAGATTACGTGATTACCAGATTACGTGATTACCAGATTACGTGATTACCAGATTACGTGATTACCAGATTACGTGATTACCAGATTACGTGATTGTCTTGTGATTACGTTCGCACGTTTGCACGTTTGCGCATTCCTATACCATCCCTGCTGTCAACGAATGGCGAACGAATAAACGAATGTGGTCGCGCTTCCTCGCAACGGTGTCCTCGCCCTGTGCGCCTGTTCGCACACCTGGACGTTCCACGTTGAGATTGCGTGATTACGTGATTGTCTGGTGATTACGTTCCCACGTTTGCACGTTGAGATTGCGTGATTACGTGATTGTCTGGTGATTATGTTCGCACGTTTGCACGTTGAGATTGCGTGATTACGTGATTGTCTGGTGATTACGTTCCCACGTTTGCACGTTCCCACGTTCAACGTTCGCACGTTCCCACGTTCCCACGTTCCACGTTCCCACGTTCCCACGTTCCCACGTTTGCACATTCAACGTTCGCACGTTCGCACGTTCGCACGTTCCCACGTTCCCACGTTCCACGTTCCCACGTTCGCACATTAGCGTTTGACCCGACCGCGCCTTCCACGCTGTACGCTGCAGCCGGCGAGGATGGCGTGCACCGCAGCGATGACGGTGGCGCCACCTGGCGCGCCGTCACTGGGATGAGCGGGCAAACGGTCCTCGCACTGGCTGTTGCGCCCACCACGCCGCCGACGCTGTATGCGGGGACGGCGAGCGGATCAATCTTCCGAAGCGTGGATGGCGGCGCAATCTGGAATGAGACCTACGGGTCTAATGGAGATTATGTGACAACAATCGTGATCAATCCGACTGTGCCAACCAGGGTGTATGCCATAGCGAGTTCATCGGGGGTATTGCGCAGTATCGATGGCGGACTGACCTGGAACATATGGAGGGGATTCGATGAAGCAACGGCGCTGGCAATTGAACCAGTACAACCGACGGTGCTCTATGTCGGGACGTGGCGAGGAGTACAGCGATGGACGGGAGATGATCGATGACGCTGGCAGTCGTTTCCGGGCAGGGCGCCATCCGGCGCTGAGGCAGTGACGACCAGCGGCAGCAGCACCCGCGCGCCGGACGCGAGTATGACGGCGCCGAGGCACGCCCGTCGAACCTGGAGGAGCGCGCAGGCACGCTCCAGGGGAGAACCGCGTCGGGTCACGGCGCCGCCGTGACCCAACCGGGCAGAGATCGCTGCGCGCATAGCCGATATTCGATAGAGTCCGTCAGGTGACGGTCATCTAACGAACACGCACCGGTGCGCCTCCCTGCGCCGCCGATGCTCTGATTGCATCCCACAACTGCGCCATGCGCAGGCCGACTTCCGGCGGGCAGGGATTTTCCTGCTTCCCAGCGCGCACTGCCAGGAATTGCTCCCACACGCCGCGTGACTCAGGGACCGGAATGGGCGCAGGCGGTTTGTCGCCGTTATATTGCACTTCGAGCCGCTCGCCCCAGACTCCGGTGTACACAATGGCGCGCTCGCAGAAGATCCGCACATCTGAATGGCACGACGGGATGGCTTCGCCGCAGGCATGGAGTGTCACGAGCGCCCCGGAACGCAGCCGGGCAATGACGGCGCCCAGCGTCTCGACCGGACGTCCCCGATCATCCAGGTATGCGGCGACTTCGGCGACATCCTCGCCCGCCAGATCGACGACTGTGTTGAGCAGGTGTGCGCCGGTATCGAACAGAAACCCGCCGCCGGAGAGCTCCGGTTGCTGCCGCCATGTCCCGACGGTCATTGGTCCCCAGTTCTGCCAGACGACGCCGCTGATCGTCAGGAGACGTCCAAATGCGCCAGATCGCAGCAGCGCGACGGCGGTGCGCACATTTGGCGAAAGACTTCCTGGAAATGCAACCACCAGCAACCGGCCGGTGCGATCACGGGTTTCGATCAGGCTGCGCGCTTCATCAGCGTTCATCACCATCGGTTTTTCGAGCAGCACATCGAGACCGGCTTCCATGCACGCCTTCGCCTGATTGTGATGGTACGCATGCGGCGTGATGATGAATGCCGCATCGAGTTTGTCGCGATACTCGGCGAGTAACTTTTCCAGGTCTGGCTGATTGGGAGGCGGCGCGACACCTGCCTGCTCGAAGAGCGCGGCAGTAGCGTCGTAGGCGGACTGCGATGGTTCGCACACGGCGACGACCTGTGTACTGCTGCGCAGTTCATACATTTGCCGCAGATGGTAGCGCGCCATACCACCACAGCCGATCATCACCGTGCGCACAGGTTGGGAAGCCATAGAACCTCCACCGAAGATAATGCGGAGGTCTGCGACCTCCGCGTGCGATGTTCGGACGAAGCCTGATTATACCGCTTTTTTGAATGCTTAGCGCGTGATGATGAACCGTTGTCCGTCCGAGCGCCCAAACACTTCGGGGAAGAAACTCTCCTGCGCAATCGCCGGAATGACGCGGTATTCGCCAGGTTGCACGGCGCGGAATGTATAACTGAAAACGTATGCACCGCGCGGCAGATAACTGGCGAACAGCGCAACTTTTTCGTCGCGCAGATCAACCCGGTCGTACCAGTGCCAGCGCCACCACCACAGGTAAGGTCTGGACGCATCGAACACCGATTGCAGCATTGGGCGGGGTTGTGCGACGATCGCGGTAGTCGCCAGGGTCGGGTCGATCGCTTCACCGCCTGCAGGCAGGAAATCTTCCATCTGGAAATAGTAAAGATCGCGCTCTGCCACGATCGAGAGTTCGACCCGCACCGTATCACCAGCCCTGGCGCTGGTCAATGCAGGGCACTGCGGACCGTCCGTACAATCGGCTGCCACATAACGCCGTGTTACGGCAATGCCCCGGTCGAGCGCCTTCACCTGATCAGCCGGCAACGCCAGGTTCAGATGTGCAGTGTAGTAGAGTCGTCCCTGTCCTTCGCTGCGCCCCACTGCCAGCAGCGATGTGGCGTCGGTCGGCAGATCGGTCGTCGGCACACGCACCACCGTCGGCGACATGACATTCGTGGCATCGACGCGACCGGCAATGCGTTCGTCGCCGTTCAGCCAGACGGCATAGTCGTATGCGCCGTTGAGTTCTGCAGTTCTGCTCATCCAGTCGGTCAACGCCAGCAATCCCCACACCGACTCCTGGGTTGTGAGCCAGCTGTCGCCGCGGCGGGCGACCATGAGCCAGCGCACTGCGTTGGGGATGACCTGATTCTGCGGATCGAGACGAACCAGCGCCTGGAGTACGATCGCGCTACTGCGTGTGTCGCTGCTGAGTCCCCAGTAGTCGTGCTCGGCTTCTTCCCAGTGGATGCCGGTTGCACTGACAATTGCCGCGTTGTTCAGGTCCGAGAGAAGCGTCTTCAATCGTGTGTCGCCTGCATCGACACGATGGAGCGCCAGTGCCAGCAACGCTTTGCCGTACACCCCCAAACGCTCGCGATTCTGATAGAGCGCGTTCATCCTGCTGCTGTCCGGCCGTCCGCCATCGGCGAGGACGTACAGCAGCCACGCCTGTCGGTTTGCCTGCGGCGCAGTCCGCACATCGGCGTCAGCACCGAGCTGGGCAGAGAGATACTCCAACCCGCGCGTTAGCACATCGTCGCGCACGGGAAAGCCTGCTTCGCGCGCCCGTAGCATGCCGAAAACAACATATGCGCTGATGTGAGGGTTGCTTGCGCTGTCCGACCACCAGCCCCATCCGCCATCGGCATTCTGCCACAGGGAGAGCCGGTCGAGCGCATCGGCGACCTGTGCCGGCAGGCGCGCCTCCAGTTCGGCGTTCGTCACCCCCAGCTGGCGCAGTGTGCGCAGCGCAACAACATTCGGCACGAACCGCGAGACGGTCGACTCAACCGTATCATACGGGTATTCTTCCAGGGCGCGCAGACCGTCGAGTACGCCAGCCGCCAGCGAGGGGTCGATCCGGATGCGCAGCTCTCCCAGGCGCGCGTCGACATTCGGCGGCAGCGCTACTGCCTCGACCCGCGCATCCGCACGGTCGATCTGCCCGCCGGTTGCGACTGTTTCCGGCGCGCTGTAGCGGTACACGGGAATGCGCCCGTCTGGCGCGTTTGCGATCCGCGGTCGCGCAGCATCGCTCAGTTGCCCGGAGACGGCGCTGAACACCAGATCGACCGACTCGACATCAAGCACGGTGATCTGCCAGATTGCCTGCGCTTCACCATTCGCCGGTATCTGAATCGTCTGTGTCAATGGCGAATCGACCGCCACTCCATCTGCGCTGAGCGTCACCTCCGCCGAAAGCGATGCATTTGTCAGATTGCTGACATTGGCTGCCAGTTCCACCACATCTCCGACGACGAAGAAGCGCGGTGTGACCGGGCGAACGAGCAATGGCTTTGTGCTGACCAGTTCGCTGGTTCCCTCGCCGACGCGCGTATCTGCGGTGAGCGCCACGCCGCGCATGACCCAGGTTGTCAGATTGTCGGGCAGCGTGACCTGCACAGTTGCGCGTCCGGCCGCATCAGTGGTCACAACCGCCTGCCAGAATGCGGTATCAGCAAACTCCTGGCGGATGGTCAATCCCTGGAGAAGCGCAGACTCTTCGGCGCGCGCAGGCATCGCTGGTGCAGTCAAATCTGGCACTGCACCGACCATTGGAATGGCCGCCTCTGGACCCGCTGCACCTGCACCCGGAGGTGCGCCGCTCGGCGCATGTCCTTCGTCCAGCAACCGCTCGAACCGTTCGGCAGAGACCGACAGTCCAGCGGCGGTGAACACACCAAGTGGGCGACGACCATAGAACGCCTGCACGATTGCATCTGGCGTGCGCGGCTGCAGTGACAGTACAGATTTATCAACGAGATCGAGCGAGAGTTCCGCCGCCACCGGCGCTCCGTTCGCATCGGCAACCCGCACCTCGAAGGTTGTCGTATCACCAGGGGCAACCTTCGGCGTGGCTGCGGTCACCTCGACCCGCAGCGTCTGTGTGATCGGTACAACGCTCAATGGCAGAACGCCGACTTTATAATCAGCAGGCGCTCCGTTGTTTCCAGGCGGTGCAAACAAGACTGCCGAGACAAAGATATTCGGCGCGTGATCGCCTGTGATCGGTAGCTGGTAAACCAGACTGCCACCGCTTACCTGGCGCACCTCGTGGCTCAGAACACCGCCGCGCTCGACGGTCAGCAATGCCCAGTGTGTTTCGGTGAACGGTGAAGGAATGAGGATGGTGGCCGTTTCACCGGGGCGATAGTCGCTCCTGTCGGCGATCAGGTCGATACGATCATCATTCTCGCGCGGCCAGGCGCTATCACCGCCATAAACCCAGACGTAGAGCGACGATCGCGCCTCGCGTCCGCCAGCATCGCGCGCACGCGCCAGCACCAGATAAGCGCCGCCTTTGTCGGGCGTGAACGAAACAACCGCTTCACCATTCGCGCCGGTCGTGACCGTCTGTGTGCCGGCAGGCTCGCGCACCTCGCGCGACTCCCAGCGGCTTCCGGCGTCGTCCTGTATGAATCGGTTCTCCCAGGTGACGCGCACCAGTTCGATCTCGACGGTACGGTTTGCCAGGCGATTGGCGCGTGTGTCGATCGTGACCAGATCGATCTGCTGTGCAGCGCCTGCCCTGCCGACATATGTGCGCGGCGCCAGCCCAATGTACAGTTCGCTGGCGTGCACAATAATGGTGTCACGCCCGCTGATCGCCTGATTGTCCGGTCCCATGACCGTGGACTCCACCGTCAGGCGCACACTGCGGGTGATGACATTCCCTTCCGCATCGCGCAGTTCTGTGGGCAGGCTGATGATCGCCTGTCCCTGCGCATCGGTTGTTGCGCTGCCGGAGAGGATCGTTTGCGGTGGAGGCGCCGGGCGCCACCAGCAGAAGCGACAGACCCACAGATCGTCGTATTCACCAAAGGTATATCTGCCCGCCCAGTCGGGTGCAGGCGCGAACGGCTCTGCCAGCACATTCCACTGAACCGGCAAACCTGCTGCTGGTGCGCCAAAGAAATAGCCGGCGCGCACGATAGCCTCGGTCGATGCACCACGCACGATTTCAGCAGCACGCGGTGTCACCGTCACCTCGATTTCGGGTGGGCGGTAGGCAGCGACCTGGAAGGGAAAATGGAAACCGTGTCCGTCAATATTCAGCCTGATGGCATACTGGCCGGTCGGCGCTCCCGCCGCCAGCGTGAACCCGCCATCAAACGCGCCGTTCTGGTTCAGATTCACCGTCTGCTGGAAGACTGCTTCGCCAGCAGCATCGTAGACGGTGATCTGTGCTGTGTTCACCCCCCGAATAAGCGTATAGCGCACATCGTCATCTGCGCGCACCACGCCTTTGAACCACACACGCTGACCGGGGCGGTAGATTGGTCGGTCGGTGTAGACATATGCGGTTACTTCCGGCAGATCGTATGATGCCTGGAGCCCGAAATCCCACGGACTGATGCCACTGCCCCAATCCGTGCCGAAGATCGCAAACGGCTGTCGCGCCACTGCGACTATCCCGCGGTAGTCGGTACGGTTGAGCGTTGCGTTCGCCACCCCATTCGCATCGGTGGTCACCGTCCCCAGCGACGTTCCCTGGTCGTCAAACAACTCCAGCGCCAGACCAGGAACCGGTGCGCCGGTTGTCAGGTCATTCGCCCACACCAGCGCATTCCGTTCAGCTGCTTTGAGGGTCAGGTGCAAAGACGACACAGCCAGCAGACGCGCCTCGGGGAAACCGGCGGAAGGTTGATCCAGCAGCACGAGATACAAACCAGGATCGAGGCGACCACCCCCTTCGACCAGATCGATGCGCACCGGAGTCGGTTGGTCGCGCGGCACACTGATCGGCGCCTGCCAGCGACGCACGAGCGTCGCCCCAGGCGGGGGCGAGCCGTCCGGGCCCACGATCTCGCGTCGCAGCACAGACTCGACCGGCAACCGGTAGAGCGCCAGCGACGCACTGGTGACATTGGTTGCCATCAGTGCAAGTCGTGGCGCGCGGCTGGCGTCGAATGTCGTAATGAAACCAGGTGTCAGCGGGTAGACCCATGGTTCCAGCGGCGCGGTACGGAAGCGCACCGTCAGCGACTGACCGGTACGGTTCCCGTAGGGATCGGCAATATCCGGACCGATGGTCACGGTATATGCCGTCGAGGGGCGCGCATCGAAGTTGATGACGAACGTATTGTCGTACTCATAGAAATACGTGTACACCTGCGTCGGTTGCGGCGTGATCGCCACATTCGGCATGACCGTTTTCGGATCGACCGGCGCATTGAACCGGATCGTCAACCCGCCGAGCTGTGCATCTGTCTCCCCATCAGGCGGATCGGTCTCGAGAATGCGCAGCCGCGGAACGGTTTGAAAAGTCGCGCGAAAGGTATCTGCCATGCCGAGACCGCCTGAAACGCCGGTCAGGCTGGCAGCTGCCTCGACGGTGTAACGTGTATCAAACGCGAGTCGTTGCGACGGAGTGAACACCAGCGTCTCACCGGTGACCTGGAGATCCCCGGGGATGTCGACGCCATCGGGGCTGCGCAGACGAAACGCTGCACGTGCTGAGGCGGGATCGACCGGCACATTGAATCTCAGCGTTATAGAAGGTTGCAACGGCACAAGGGTTGCGCCATCGAAGGGCTCAATCGCGACAACCTGCGGACGGGCGACGGTAAAGCGCCAGGTATACTCCGATTGCAGCGGATTTCCGGTCACGTCGGTCAAACCGGCAGCGATGCGTCCGGTATACGTTGACCCGCCGGCAAGCGGCGCTGTCGGTTTGAAGGTGTAGATGGCCGTATTCAGCCATTCCCCGCGGCCTGCAATTGGCGGATCGAATGTCAACGGCTGCAGCAGACCGGTCTGCGTCTCAACTGCAGTGAGCGGGACAACCGGGCGATTGAAGAATACAGTGATGGTCGAATCTGGTTGCACATCGGTTGTGCCATCCGCCGGGATGACCTGCCCAACCTCGAGGAAGCCGGCCGTCGCAAATCGGAAGCGTACCGGCGCCGCCAGCGGCACACCATCGGCACTTGTTGCCGTCTCACGCAGCATGACCTCATAGGCTGCGGCGCGTTTGAGCGGTGCTGCGGGAACGAAACGCACGGTGCGAGCATCGAGCCATTCCAGCGCACCCGTAACTCCGGCAACGCTCAGCGCTGCCGCTACCGAGGAGCGATCCATCGGGCGATCGAACACCAGTTCGACAGGCTCACCTGGATCGAGCGCCTGCCCGGGGGCAGGCGAACGTGCAACCAGGATCGGCGCTGCCTGCGCTGGTGGCTGAGGAATATCGCGCCGCGGCGCGACCGGGGTTGGTTGAGCAGTTACAGGGGTTGGGGTTGGCTGTGGGTGCGGACTACCGCATGCGGCAAGAGCCGTCACAACCACCATCAGCAACGCAAACCAGCGATAGAGCGGAGGCATACCATTGCTCCTGTCTGTGTGGCACTCTTATACCTCAAGACGTTGTTGAGATGCCAGGAGTTCCGCCGATCTCCAAATGGTATGCTATCATAGACGCCCGTCTGCACATCTGCATTAACGTTTCGCAATCGGAGGTTTGGGGGATGCCTCCGAGAAGAAGGGGGCGGCGGCGGGATGGCTTCCGCGTGCACCACAGGACGTCGCCCCGCCGACGCAAAAAACATGCCGACTGACGATCAACCAAACCCTGGCATATTCTGGCTGGCAGTTGAAACCGCGCCCGTTCCCAGAGCTGGTCGAGAGGCGAGCGCTGGCGGGAATATAGACAGGCACACGTTGTTGATGGAGTACGTATGACCATCCGTTTCGGAACCTTCGTACCGCAGGGGTGGCGGCTCGACCTGATCGAAATTGACGACCCGATCACCAAATACGAGGCAATGACAGCAGTTGCAAAGACCGCCGACGCGCTACCGGTCTACGATTCGATCTGGGTCTACGACCATTTTCACACTGTGCCGCGTATCGAACAGGAAGCCGTTTTCGAGTGTTGGACAATCACAGCCGCACTGGCGCACGACACGCAACGCGTCCACATCGGGCAGATGGTGACCTGCATCGGATATCGCAACCCGGCGCTGCTGGCAAAAATCGCCTCGACGGTCGATGTGCTCAGCCATGGTCGTCTCTACTGCGGCATCGGCGCTGGCTGGTACGAGCACGAATGGCGCGCCTACGGCTACGGCTTCCCCGAGACTCGCGATCGCATGCGTGCCTTTCGCGAAGCGACGAAGATCATCGTTAAAATGTGGACGGAAACGACACCAACGTTCGAAGGTGAGTACTACCGCATTAATGGTCCAATCAACGAGCCGCGCGGCGTACAGAAGCCGCATCCTTCGCTCTGGATTGGCGGCAGCGGTGAACAGGTAACCCTGAAACTCGTCGCGCAGTACGGTAACGCCTGCAATATCGGCGGCTCACCGGAAACAGTCAGCCGCAAACTTGCGATTCTCCGCGAGCACTGCGAAGCGGTTGGACGCAACTACAGCGACATCATCAAATCGAGTAACGTCAACATTGTGCTGGTCAAGCCCGGCGCTGACCTCGCCGCTGCTACCGAGAAGGTGCGTGCGACCTATGGGTGGAGTGTCGATCAGTTGCAGCAGAACGCCATCGTCGGCACGAGCGAAGAGGTCGTTGAGCGTCTGCAGGCGCTTGCGGATGTGGGGGTGGACTACTTTATCACCTATTTCCCGCGTGTCGCTTACGATCACACGCCGCTCTACCAGTTTGCGGAAGAGGTGGCGCCATACATTCGGGGGTGATGGAACAATCGCAGGGGCAACAACTCAGGACAACAGGTCCGTTTGCCCCTGGACGCCCCCCTCCGCCAGCAGTTCATCGGCGGCGGCAAGGAGAGCGGCGATGCGTTCTTCCGCGAGCGGTGGGGTCTTCTGGCGCAGGTACAGCTCCAGCGCGCGGCGCGGAGTCAAACCGTCGAGAATGCTGGAGTCACCGCTTCCCAATCGCCCACGGCTGCTGCGTTCGATCTCGACTGCCACGGCAGCGATGCTATGTGCACCAGCTTCGTCGAGGGCGCGCCTGACACCCTCGGTCTGAATCAGTTCCGCCTGTTCGAGGCGCGCTTCGACCTTCACCCGCACCACTGCACCATGCAACGAGCGCCGCTCGATGGCTGCCAGCACCCGCTGCATCGGGTCGTTCACACCACGAACATCGACCGCGATTGTGATAAACGGGCGTGCCGCCAGTTTATGAAAACGCCAGCGCGCCTCGCCCTTCGCCGCCAGATCAACGATGACGCATCCTTTGTCTTCGTCCTCTTCGCCGAAATCAATCCGTTCGATACTGCCCGAATAGACGATAGGCGGATGATCGCCCAGCGCCTGATGGCGGTGGATATGACCCATTGCCACATAATCGACATTCGGCAGCGCCATCAGACTGCGTGGATACACCAGGTCGCGTCCGAGCAGCACCTGCCGTTCCGCGCCGAACGTTGCGCCATCAATCGTTCCATGGACGGTCAGCACCGCTGGCAGCGCCGGATCGAGATCATCGGCGGCCTGGCGCAGAAAGCGTTCCACGCGCTCGATAAGCATCGTTTCGATCTCCAGAAACGATGCCATTCGCAATTCCTCTTTCGTCAGCAGCGCGTGGCGTGTCACCCAGGGCAGCGCAATGATCTGGAGCGGACCGGATCGCGTATGCAGCGTGTGGATGCGCGGTCGGTCAGCGATGGTCACACCATCGACCGCCAGCGTATCGAAGATTTCGACAGCGTGCGCGCGCCCGGCGGCCGGCGAAACATCATGGTTGCCGGTCAGGATGAATACCGGTAAACCACAGGCGCGCAGGCGATGGATACGCCGCGCAAACTCCCGCTGCTGCGTCGGATTGGGGGTGCGGTTCTTGTAAATATCGCCGGCGATCAGCACCGCATCCACGCCTTCGGCTATACCGACCTCGATTGCCTCATCAAGGCGCTCCAGGTAGTCACGCAGACGGCTGTGCAATCCGGTGGTCGAATCGACGCGACCATAATTTTCGATGCCGATGTGCAGGTCAGCCAGATGAAGCAGGCGCATAGCGTTTGTATCGATACCTTTTATCAAGATGGCGCCTGTGCGCCCTTGCGATCCAGCACGAACGATTGTACGCAGGTGGTGTGGGATCGTCAAGGGCGTGGAGCAGCGGCTGACGTGGATATAGCCGATAGTCCTCCACTGTTCCGCGACGACAGACGCTGCCCGGTCGGAGCGCGGAGTCGCCTGGTTGGGGGATGGAGTCGTCCGGTTGGGGCACGGCGGCGCCTGGTTGGGGCACGGCGGCGCCTGGTTGGGGCACGGCGGCGCCTGGTTGGGGCACGGCGGCGCCTGGTTGGGGCACGGCGGCGCCGTGCCCCAACGAAGTTTTCCCTGGAGCGCAGGCGGTGGTACGGCGCGGTACGACAGGCTTCAGCCTGTCCGCTCCTACCTGAAGTTTGTGACGCCAGGCAAAGCAGTCCACAATCTAAAATCAAAAATCAACAATCAAAAATGGCATAAGCCGCTCCGTATGTCAAAAACAAAGCAGGCACCCTTGTGGATGCCCGCTTCGCCATACACCGCTGCTATCGCTCAACGAATACGCTGAATATCCTCAGCCGTATTATCTGGCTTCATAATGTAGATGCGGTCGCTGTTCATGCGATAGATGGCGAACGCCCCGCCCCTGAAATACTGCTCCACTGCGGTGTCGGCGCGCTCGGGTTCGACAGCCCAGCCAAGCGTTTCACGGATGGTCGGATTCTCGCGCCACAGTTTGCCGAAACCGCGGATCGGCTCGAACAGACCTGGAGGCGGCGTCAACCCGCCGCTCTCTGGTTCTCCTTCCCGCCAGTAGTCCGGGTGCAGCTGCCAGACGAGCGACCCACGTGCATTGTCGTAGAATACCACCCAGATATTGCCCGTCATCCAGTAGGATGTGTCTGGACGATTGGCAATCCAGTACATCGCGCCACGTTCGAAGCGTTGCGATGCCGCCGGAACCGCCAGCCTCGGGAAGGGTGATGGACAGCCGAGAATATCCGGGTAGGCGCGCGTCGTCGGTCCGAGGTACGGCGCCGGCGGTGCGCAGCGGTCGCTGAGCATGGTATACATGTCGCGTCCCAGCAAGCCGAGCAACACTTCGTACCGTGTGCCTGCCAGTTCTGGATGGTACTCCATCCGCCGTCGTTCGAAGTACTGCACCGTGCCGGTCCAGAGTTCATCGCCATTTGCCAGCGTCTCGGTCATCGGTTCGCTGATCGGGTAACCGAAGCGCATCAAACCGCCATTGCGCCGCCAGTAGTCCAGGAACTTGCCGCACAGCGTGTGCCCTGTCTCCGGGAAGAACTGGCATCCCTTCGGAATGGATGTCGGGCGTGGCAGCGACTGCCAGGGGCGACCCTGCCATTCAAGCGCTTGTGCGCCGAGGCGTCCAGCCAGCACGCCAATCGAGCCATGGTCTTCCAGGCGGTCACGCTCGAACCACTGCACCGGTCCAGTCCAGTTTTCAACCTGCTCGATGCGCAGTTCGCTGATTGGGTAGCCGAACACTGACAGACCGCCGTTGCGCTCCCAGTAGCGCAGGATGGCGCCGGAGACACAGTAGCCGGTTTCCGGGAAGCAGCGCTGTCGTTCGGCTGCATTCGCTGGCGTGGCGGCAACAAGCACGCCGGTCATCGCCAGCGCCAGGGTGAGCACAAGTATCCAGCGTTTCATGACCTTCTCCTTTCTGTAGCGGCATCCTGCCGCGGTTCGTTGTTGATTTGAGTCTACGCCGCAGTGCGCATAAACGGAATGGAGAGGGAATGGCAAAACCCTTGCAGGATGCGTCGAAGATGAAAAGCAGATGAGAAGGACGCTTGGGACAGATTTCGGATCTGTCCCAATGATGCCAGTCCGTGAGGTGGGCGGAGGTGGACGAATGCCCGACGTTCCTTCATCCCTCCCGTCCTTGCCTGAGCAGGACAGGCGGGTGTTCGCGCTTCTTCCGGGAATGAGAGTACACTGCTCTCGGATGCACGACGATAGCGCGACTCTCTTACTCCCAGGCGCGCCTTTTACCCTCCACAGGTGTAAACACTTACGGTGCAGGCGACCATCACGTTCAGTAGCGAAAAACCGCTGCAACTCCATTGTTGCCGGGAATCTCCGCTGCAGGCGCGGCGACGGCTTCGCCGCCATGCAGCAGGGTTTGCTGCGCTGCGATATCCAGCAGATCATCATCGCCTGGCAGTGGCTCTTCGTGGAGCGAGATCGTTTCATCGTCGGGGTTGTAGCGCCCCCAAACCTGCTGATCGCTGGCGACGAGCAGATGCGCCACGCGCCCGGCATGCGCAGCCGGCAGGATCGACCGCAGATTCGTGCTGGCGCGCGGCGGAGTATGCTGCAACAGCGCCTGGAAGCGGTCGCGTTCGCCGGTCGCAAGGCGACTCAGGTGCGCAGCCAGCATATGTGCGCCGTGCTCGCACAGGACGTTATCGCTGACGTGATCTGGGCTGCCGCTGATGTGACTGTCGATAACGTGCGCATAGCCATTCAACGAGCGATAGATCGATACCAGGTAATCGACGCCCGCCAGCACAAGCGGATCGCGCGTCCGATTGAGGGCGCGTTCGACGGCGCTGCTGACCGCCTGAAGGTAGCGTTGCACCTCGGCTTTTTCGTCGTAGACATTGCCGCCGTGACCGGGGTACATCGCGCCGCCAGCGCCGCCACGCGTCGAGGGAGCGATGTGGCGCTGCGCCTGACGCCCGATCGGATCGGTCTGCGTCAGATCGTCAATGCCGGCAGGTGCATCGGGCAGCGGCACGGTGGTGATGCCGGACGGCGTGGCGTGCAGCAATCGCACACGACTCTTACTCAGCGCCAGCACATAGAACGAGTCAGTGGCAGGGCGTGGTATGAGTAATGGCTTGATGTAGGGTCGCCGGCCAGTTATCACGCCATCACTGACTCGATGCGGCAGGCGATGGAGATGAAACTCGCCAGGCGCGACGTAGCATGCCAGCCCTGCTTCCTGATATTCATTCAGTAATCGAGCGTCGGTCAGACTCCACGCTGGCGCCAGCATTGCATGCATCTCATTGCGATCATACCCGCTCGACTCCAGTTCCGCCTCGCTGCAGCGCAGCAGATTTTCGAGCTGAATCGCACGCTGGATGGTTTCGCCTGGTGGATAGGGCGCCAGAAACAACGAAACCCAGGGTGTCTTATTCAGCGTTATCAGTTCTCGCACCTCCTCGCGGGATACTCCTTTGAGCAGATTCTTCATACCATCCTCCTGATCTCTACAACGGCAGGGTGACGATCGGGCACGGTCGTTATGGGGCGCGTTCGTCGCCGCCACGTTCGAGCGCTGTATCAGAACGCGGTTCCGAGGCATAGCCGTGAAGCGCCTCGGCGAGCAGGGAGCACACTTCTTCATCGCTGGTTGGCGTGAAGTCGCTGTACCACATACCGATCGCGTAGAGAAACTCAGGCGTTGCCAGCGCCACAACCTCATCGACCAGCGGTTCGATCTCCGCAACGCTTTCCGGCGCAGCAACCGGCGTTGCCACGATGATCCCTGCCGGTCCGTTTCGCCGAACGGCTTCGATGGCGGCCATCATGGTCATGCCGGTCGCCAGTCCATCATCGATGAGAATGATGCGCGCCCCCTCAATCGCTGGCGGCTGTCGCTCCCCGCGGTAGAGGCGGCGGCGCTGTTCGAGGATTCGCTGTTCTTCACAGGTGATATGATCAATAATACTCTTTGAGATATCGAGTTCTCTGATGACTGCATGGTTCAGCACACGCACGCCGCCTTCAGCGATCGCGCCCATCGCCAGTTCGGCGTGCCCGGGCACACCCAGTTTACGCACAAGGATAATGTCGAGCGGCGCGTGGAGCGCGCGCGCCACTTCATACGCGATCGGCACGCCACCTCGTGGCAGTGCCAGTACCAGCAGATCGGGATGGTTGGTCAACGCTGCGAGCCGCTGCGCCAGCAACCTGCCGGCTTCACGGCGGTTGCGAAAGAGCGGAGGAAACTCTTTGACCCTGATACGCATTGCAGGCGCCTCCGCGCACCACCGAAACAGGCGGCGGAGAGCGCCATGCGAAGCAGGCGGAGCAGGATGGCGCCGATCATCTGCCGCACCATTGCGGTGGCGCATACTGGTTTTGTAGTTCTTCTATTGTAGCGCGTCTGACGCAATTTCGGGTAATGATTGCTTCACCTGGAATGACCTGTCACTATGTCGAAGCCGGTATCGGCGATCCGCTGGTATTGCTCCATGGCTTCACCGGAAGCAGCGCAGCCTGGGATGCGATTGTCCCGCACTTCACGCAACACTTTCGGGTGATATGCCTCGACCTGCCCGGACACGGGCGGACGCCCGCACCGTCGAACCCGGCGCACGGCGCGTTACCACGGGTTGCCGGCGACATTGCCGCCCTGCTGCACAATCTGGAGGCAGCGCCGGCGCATCTGCTCGGGTACTCAATGGGGGCGCGACTCGCGCTCGGCATTGCATTGTTCCATCCGGATGTGGTACGGTCACTGATCCTGGAGAGCGGCTCGCCAGGGCTGGCGACCGAGGCAGAACGAGTAGCGCGGCGCGCTCAGGACGAAGCGCTCGCCACACGCATCGAGCAGTACGGTATCGAAGCATTTGTGGATGAGTGGGAACGTCTGCCGCTCTGGGCGAGTCAGCGGCAGGCGCCGGAAGATGTGCGGCAGCGCCTGCGCGCACAGCGCCTGCGCAACACCCCGGCAGGGCTGGCAGCCAGTCTGCGCAGCATGGGAACCGGTGCGCAACCCTCGTTTTGGGATGATCTGCCGCGTCTTTCTGTTCCAACACTGGCGATCACCGGCGCACTCGATGAGAAGTTCACTGCCATTGCCCGCGACATGTGCGCGCGTTGCCCGATGATGACCCACTGGATCATCGAGGGCGCCGGGCACGCACCGCACCTCGAACGTCCGGCGGAATTCGTACAGCGGGTGATCGATTTTATCGCTGCGCACGGTTCAGATTGAAGATTTTGAATTGCGGATTACTGCGCAAGACGGTTATGCGTGCGACGCACAACGCCGCGATGAAAACAGGTCCAGGGATGCGGTCGAGACGCCTGCGCACCCGGCGGCTGTGTTCACCTCAGACATCCAGATACGCCCGATGCAACACTCCGCAGTAAAAGCGACATCGTGCAGTGGAAAGCGACAGTAGCGTCTGCCATGGAAGTCGTCGAGCGCGAAACGCCAAGATGCCAGACCTTCAGCGATGTTCAATCAGCCCCTTTATTGCCGCTATGATGCGTGATCCGGTTGTCGGACCGATCGACATGCTTTCTTCGTACTGTTTTCCAGGATTGAAGTAGTCAGCCGGGGGAATAAACTCATCGTCTGGAAGAATATAGCCGATCTCATCATCCGCCAGACCGATGAGCACCCGGCATGGACTGCACAATGCCGCTTTGAGTTCGAACCCGAGCCGCGGCAGCAGTTCACCCGGAACGGCGATCACCTGTGTCGGACCGAGATCGACAAATGTGCAGGACGTGGTGACAGCGCCATTGACTGGCGGACGTCCTCGCAGCACACCCATCTGCTGCGCCATGAGCAACAGCGGATTGGCGAGCGGCAGGTCGAACTCGGCGCGTCGCACGTCGAGCCGCTCGACCTCGACGACCGGCTGTGCTGCAAGCGCCGAGAGCGCCGCTTCAGCATAGGCGCGCCCCATGCGTTCCGCCCACACCGGCGTGCGGTCATCGGTATTGGGGGACAGCATTCCCCCAAGGGCGCCGGATACGTGCAGCGCCACCCCACCGACCCGCGTTTCCACGTCCCGGCACGCATACCCGGCATAGTCCGCCGAAATCAGGGTACTGTCGCCGTTGAGCACTTCAGGATGGCACGCGAGGTTCAGCAGCGTTGCAATCACTTCGCCATCGAGTTTCACGAACTGCAATGCTGCCACTTCGTCATCGACAATATCCGGGTCGCGGAAGTTGGCGATATAGCCGGGCAGATGCGTCATGGCACAGCGCAGGCGCGCCGGGCAGCAGAACGTCAGCGCTTCGATGACCGCATCAACGATTGCCTGCCTGACCGATGCCAGATAAAACGGATCCACACCGCTGACACTCCGGTCCGGTCCCCACAGCCCAAGGGTGTCTGGTCCGCTGTGGGTATGGGTGCAGGCGACAATCACTCCCGACGAATCGATGCCGCGAGCATCGAGCGCAGCGCGCACGTCCAGCACGTCGCTGCGATCAAGCCCAATCAGATCACACACTGCAATCGCAGCTATCCGGTCGTCGAGTCGCAGTGTGAGCACTCGCACATACAGGTCGGTATCGATCGCAGTGGCACGGCGGTTGTTCTGAAATCCTGCAAGAAAGACCGGATGATCGTCGAGTGTTGGCGTAATACAGCGCCTCGCAGCGCCGACCAGCAGCGAAGACTGGCTCATGCATCACCTCTCGAAGGTTGGAAGCAAACCACGGTTCGTCTGTTTGATGTCCTCCCATACGGCTTCGACGCGCGCGGCATCGGGACCAAGCGGGTTGGTGAGCAGCGCCAGCATCGCCGCTTCTTCATCTCCTTCAACAGCTGCCT
>FWWL01001566.1_pt1 | contig 53419 bp, 43 predicted proteins | sample 2228331 | NCBI WGS metagenome assembly FWWL01 (sample SAMEA103939775, study PRJEB20133) | metagenome | reverse complement strand
ACTTAAGATTTTTTGATATTTTTTATATTTCATATTTTCCATCCAATACTTTCCAGATTTCTCTTTATCTCCTCATCCAATTTTTTACTTTCTTCCATCTGTTTTGCAAGAACTGCTGTCAACCTTTTCATCTTTTCTTCAAATGCTTCGTCGTCTTCTTCCTCTTCTTGTGTGCCAACATAACGGCCGGGGGTGAGGATATGGTCATGTTTTCGTATTTCATCTATGGTAGCGGCTTTACAAAAGCCGGAGATATCCTGATATTTTAGCCCGTTCTCTCCGCGCCAGGCATGGGAAGTATCGGCAATCTTTTTTATCTCCTCATCTGTGAGTTCACGGTGTCTCCTATCTACCATTACTCCCATTTTGCGGGCATCTATGAATAACACTACGCCCTGTCTATTTACCTTCGCACTCTGTGAAGGTAGGTTTACCTGCGCAGAATGCAGGCAGGTTTTATTGCGGGTGATAAACCATAAGCAGGCAGGAATCATGGTGTTATAAAACAGTTGTGATGGTAATGCTACAATGCAATCCACCAGGTCTGCTTCAACTATGTTTTTTCTTATTTCTCCCTCATTAGAGGTCATAGAACTAAGCGAACCATTGGCAAGAACAAAACCTGCTGTGCCTTTTGGCGATAGATGATGGATAAAATGCTGAACCCAGGCGAAGTTGGCATTCCCCTTTGGTGGCACTCCATATTTCCACCGCACATCATCCTGCAAAAGTTCTCCGCCCCAGTCACTCACATTAAAAGGTGGATTGGCAAGGATATAGTCCGCTTTCAGGTCTTTAAATTTATCATCATGAAAGGAATCACCCCATTCTATTTTTGCCTCTATTCTTCGAATGGCGAGGTTCATTTTACACAGTCGCCAGGTCGTCTGGTTGCTTTCCTGTCCAAAGATGGATATATCGCCAATTTTCCCACCGTGGGCTTCTATAAATTTTTCGCTCTGGACAAACATACCACCAGAGCCGCAATAGGGGTCAAAGATTCTACCCTTATAAGGTTCAAGCATTTCTACAAGGAGTTTTACAATGCTTCGTGGAGTGTAAAACTGCCCACCCTTTTTACCCTCTGCATCGGCAAACTGCCCGAGAAAGTACTCATAGACACGACCTAATATATCTTTGCTTTTGTTTTCTCTGTCACCTAATCCTATGGTTCCTATTAAATCAATGAGTTCTCCCAGTCGCTGTTTATTCAGGGCTGGTCGGGCATAAATCTTCGGTAATACACCTTTAAGCGCTGGATTTTCCTTTTCGATGGCATCCATTGCTTTATCAATAATATCGCCAATCTCAGGTTTTTTGGCCTTGGTGTGAAGATATTCCCATCGTGCCCTTTTGGGAACCCAGAAAACTCTTCTGGCTATATATTCGTCTTTGTCTTCAGGGTCAGATAAAGCATCTTTTTTAACTTCTTCGTAAACCTCTGTAAAGGCATCAGAAATGTATTTTAAAAAGATCAACCCCAGCACCACATGCTTATACTCTGCAGCGTCCATGTTGCTACGGAGTTTGTCCGTAGCCTGCCATAGTTTTTGCTCAAAGCCCAAGGTTGCACCGTTTGAGTTTGATCTTACCATATCACTTTGAATTCACTTTAGACCATTTAGATTTATATCCTCACCATTAGAAGACAGACTCTCAGATAGCAGATATCAAGAGCTGTCTCCCCACTTTCTTCCCTGGCATTTGTTTCTCTGTCCTTTCGCTTCATCTCCACCCCTGTTTTTCTCAATCTCCCTACGCCTATCATTTTATACATTATACATTATTTTTTGTCAAGTGTGCGGGATAACCCTGAAATAGAGATAGAAATTCTCATAGTTAGGGTGTGAAATAACCTGTGAGGTTCCCCCCCTTTTGTCCCATTCCACCTAAATTGAGGTTCGGGCTCCCTTTGACTCCTTTATAAACCCTAATATAATTATGATGATGAAGAGAAGGTGGTTAATTTACTCCTTAATCTTTACAATTGGTTTTCTTTATTATCTCTACCTCCAGAGGGCGCATCCGCTTATTGGTGAGGAATTTATACTATTCCTCCAGGGCGAGAGGGTTCTTAGGGGAGAGGTGCCTTACAGGGACTTCTTCCAGTTCATAACTCCGGGCTCAATCTATCTTTCGGCGCTCCTCTTTAAACTTTTCGGTATCAAACTTACGGTTATGAAGATATTTGTTGCCTTGACCGGTGGAATAATACTGACCCTCACTTACTCTCTCAGCAGAAAAATAATAAACAACAGCATGCTCTCCCTTTTTCCTCCCTTCGCAGTGCTATTTTACTCAATTCCCCATGTCCCGCTTTTCTACCATCACTGGTTGAGCGAGATATTCGTCCTTCTGACAATCCTCTCAGGATTAATCTATATTGAAAGAAAATCAAAAAATGCCCTGTTCCTTGCAGGCATGAACGCTGGTCTTGTATTCTTCTTCCTTCAGCACAAGGGAATCCTGATATTTTCAGCCCTCGTCCTTTTTCTATTCCTTGACTCTCTGTTTAATAAAAAATCCATGAAACCCCTCCTCCTTGCCATAACTGGTTTTTTTATTCCTTTGATTCTATTATTAATTTATTTATATCTCCATAATGCAGCAGGTAAATTTTTATATAACTGCTTTTACTGGGTAATCACTTCTTACTCTCCCTTCAATTCCCTGCCCGAATATCTCTATTTTGAAAAAATGACCCTCACACATTACTTACAGAGAGAGGGTATTATCTCTGCATTGCTTAAAACAAGACATTATCTCTTCGTAGGTTATCTCCCTGTTTTCGTTCTACTCTATGGAATAATAGAACTGTATAAATATTTCAGTAGAAATATCTTATATATCCTGGTATCCTCTTTCTTTCTCTACTTCTCTGCTCTCCAGCGCCCGGATTTCATAAATATACTTTATGTTTCCCAGCCGTTCTTTGTCCTTCTTGGATGTTATTTACAGAATTTTTTTGACAAGAAAAAGAAGATAATAACTGTATCAGGGTACTTCATTCTCTCGCTTCTGATATTAAATACACTATACGGATGCCTCATCTCAATCAGAAATGCCTCTGCGTATAAATATCATCTGAAGACACATCGCGGAATTATTTACTTCAGGTCAATGGAGGAAATGAAGCCATATTCTGAGGTGTTCTCCATATTGGATGGCGAACTCAGGGACAGAAGGGTCTTTGTCTATAACTGGTCAACATTCTTATATTTTCTCTCTGGCAAAGAGAATTACACATCCTACGATAGTTTTCTACCCGGATATAATACCCCGGAGCAGATGGATGAACTTATTGGGGAGATCAAGAATGGAAAGATTGAATATATAATTTACGACGCCCTGGATTTATGGATTCAGAAAAATGGTGAAAAGTCGCTCTATCCCATGGGCAGTAAAAAAATTCAACGGGATAATGAACTCAATGTTTATATAAGATCCCATTATGAAATATTCAGAGAACTGGAATATTATACCATTTATAAATTGAAGGATCTGTCTTAATCTGCCTGTTTTCTTAAAAACGCCGGGATATCAAGTTCATCCTCCTCTGTAATGATATGAATATTTGGTTTGTATCTCCCACTTCCCTGGGGAACTGGCTCAAGTTTCCTTCCTGTTCTTATAAATGTCGGGATATCTTTGTTATCCCTGAATTTACTCAGGTTTCCAGCCTGACTTCCTCCAGGAACTATCTGCCTGCTCCTGGCGTTGAAGCCCGCAGCAATAACTGTAACATTCACAGTGTCTGACAGCGTGTCATCTATAACAACACCATGATAGATGTGGCACTCTTCATTGTTGACCTCTCGCTGAATCAACTCCAGAATCTCATGTAATTCGTGCAATCCGAAATCGCTGCTTGCTGTAATGTTAACGAGCACACCCTTTGCACCCTGTATGGAGACCTCTTCAAGTAATGGACTGTTTATTGCCCTCCGCGCTGCCTCTGATGCCCTGTTATCGCCCTCTGCACTTCCCATTCCCATCATCGCCATACCTGATTCACTCATTACTGAGCGGACATCGGCAAAGTCAAGATTCACAAGCCCTGGCTTTGTGATTAAATCAGAAATACCCCTGACAGCATTCATCAGAACCTCATCTGCCTTCCTAAAAGCCTCAATAAGCGTAATCTTCTTACCTGCAATTGTAAGCAACTTCTGGTTAGGAATAGTAATAAGTGTATGAACGGACTTTTTCAATTCTTCAATGCCCGCCTCTGCCTGATCCATTCTCTTCTTCCCCTCTGCAATGAAGGGCTTTGTAACTACACCTACAGTCAATGCACCCTTTTTCTTTGCTATATCGGCAATCACCGGCGCTCCGCCAGTTCCGGTTCCACCTCCCATCCCCGCAGTGATAAAGACCATATCAGCACCCTCCAGCGCCTCCTCAATGCTCTGGGCTGACTCCTCAGCTGCCTTTCTTCCTATCTCCGGATTCCCTCCTGCTCCCTTACCCTTTGTAACACTCGCTCCCAGCTGGATCTTGATTGGGGCTCTGTTTTCTCTCAGAACCTGCATATCAGTGTTGGCAGCAATAAACTCAACGCCCGTCATACATGAATTAACCATTGTGTTGATGGCATTACCTCCAGCCCCACCAACACCTACAACCTTTATCTTCTCCAGAGGTTGCCTCTTTTCTTCTAACTCAAACATGTGACACCTCCTCCTTTTATAAATTTTTATATTACTTCCTGAAACCAGCTTCTCATCTTCTCTATAATTTTTCCAAATATGTTCCCGTTACCCCTTATGTTAAACCCACTCTTTGATTGATTTTTAAGTGCATAAAATATTAAACCCACACCTGTAGCATACATAGGGCTGTTCACTGCATCTACAAGCCCTCCAATGTTCATGGGAGTACCAATTCGGACAGGCATATTAAAAATCTGTTCCGCCACATCAGTGATCCCCTTGAGGAGCGCACTCCCTCCTGTGAGGACTACACCAGAAGCAAGTAAATTCTCAAAGCCTGATTTCACGATTTCCCTCTGGGCGAGCATAAGAATCTCCTCAACCCGCGGCTCTATAATCTGGGCAAGCGCCTGCTTTGATATAGTTCTTGGCGCCCTCCCACCCACTGTGGGAATCTCAATATTTTCATCCTTATTTACCATTGAAACAGATGAACATCCGCTCTCCTTCTTTATCTTCTCTGCCTCACTTACCGGTGTCCTCAATCCTGTAGCAATGTCGTTCGTGAGGTGATTGCCGCCAAGGGCTATAACAGCAATATGTCTTATACTGCCCTGGTGAAAGACGGCAATATCCGTAGTGCCACCTCCAATGTCTATAAGGGCAACACCAAGATCTTTCTCCTCTGGCGTCAGAACCGCTTCAGCGGAAGCGATGGGCTGGAGCACTATATCCGATACATTCAAGCCGGCTCTATGACAGCATTTAATAATATTTTCTGCCGATGTAACAGCGGCTGTGATTATATAAACCTTTGCCTCCAGCCGCACACCGCTCATACCAAGAGGCTCTCTTATTCCATCCTGGTCATCAAGGATAAATTCCTGAGGAAGTATGTGGAGAACCTCCCTTTCCTGTGGAATAGCAATAGCCCTGGCAGCGTCAACCACCCTTTTTATATCACTTTCCTTCACCTCTCCATCCTTTACCGCTATTACACCATGGCTCGTCATTCCCTTTATATGCCCTCCAGCAATTCCTGTCACAACCTTATAGATCTCACATCCAGCCATAAGTTCTGCCTCTTCAACTGCCTTCTTGATTGAGTTCACGGTGGCATCAATATTTATTACCACACCCTTTCGCAAGCCCTTGGAGGGGAATGAGCCAATACCTATAATCTCCACACCATTTTCCCTTGCCTCACCTACAATGGTGCAGATTTTTGTGGTCCCGATATCAAGACCAACAATGATGTTGTCCTTTCTACCCATTTGTATCACCTTCCTTTTTATCAACTGCATACTTCAAGGACTTAAAATTGAATGCAGTTGAATTAATAATTTTTCTAAATTTAGTTACTGCCCTATCATTTGAAATAAAGTAAACATATACAGGCATCACAGACCTCTCTTCGGCCCATTTTAAAAGGCTTACAAAATTTTGCAGTTCATTCTCTATATTGTGGGGATGAAAAACAATCTGCATCTTTAATTTAGAGAAAAAGACATTTAAAAAGCCATTACTATCAAGAGTTATCTCTGAAATATCTGCGTAAAGTGTTCTGTCTAATTGTGAAAACCTGTTTAAGAACTTTACACTTTCAACAATGCTTTCCTCTATTTCTTGCTTACTCATTACTCTTTTCTGTATTATGCTGAGGATTGGAAAATCCATTTTTTCGCCACCTTCAATTTTTTTGAATACAGTGCCTTCACGGTCAACATAATAGAGCGAGCCATCATACTCCATCATCGCAACAGGTTCATACTCCTCAATCCTTATCTGAATAACATCCGGAAGTTGTCTTGATACCTGAGCGTTCTTCACCCAGGGGTGACTCTCTGCTTTCTCCCGGATTCTATCCATACTGATTGTAAAGATATTTGTGTTCGGCGGGATGTTGATAAAATCCTCAAAGGCATCCCTGTCCAGATGCTTTAAGCCGGAAATCTCTATCCTGTTAATGTAGAAATAAGAAGATGTGAGAATATATGTATAAAGACCCCACACAAGCATTGCTGTTGCACAGATGACAGATGCTCTCAGACAAATAATTACAATATTTTTAAATCTCATTAAGCGTTGTTTCTTTTTAAATCTTACCGTGCCTGTGAGCACCATACTATCTCCCCTTCAGTGAGGCAGTTAATAATATTTTTTCAACAAGTGAGTCATAATTAATTCCGCGCCACTCAGCGATCTTTGGAAGATAACTCAATTCAGTAAGCCCCGGCAGAGTATTGACTTCAAGTATATACACAGCACCCTCCTCTGTAACTTTTGTATCAACCCTGCCATAACCTGAACAACAGAGGGCAAAAAAGGCCCGCTCCGCATACTCCATTACCTTCCTGTATGTCTCAGGATCAAGCGGCGCAGGCAGAATAAAATCTTCAAGTCCCGGTGTATATTTGACCTTATAGCTGAGAAAATCACCCTTCGGGACAATCTCCATGGCTCCCAGTGCTGAGTCATTAAGGATTCCCACCGTGACCTCCTTACCGGGTATGTAGTCCTCCACTATCACACTGCGTGAATATCTGAAGGCTCTTTTTACAGCGCCTGCAAATTCATCAGTGCTTCTGACTATTGTTATGCCAAGGCTTGAACCTGCATCCACTGGCTTCACAACTACCGGTAACTTCAAATTACATCTATATTTTTTCTGCTCCTCGTGAATTACAAAATATGGCGGCGTTGGTATATTGTTTGCAAGCAACACCTCCTTCGTTTTTCTCTTGTCCATACACAAACCGCTTGCCAGTGTCCCTGAACCAGTATATGGTATTCCCAGCACCTCAAGCATTCCCTGAATGCACCCATTCTCCCCATATCCTCCATGAAGGGCATTAAATACAACCTCTATCCTCATCCTGAGAAGACTTCTTATAAGATTCTCATCGGCAGATATAAGAACTGCATTATACCCAAGTCGCCTGAGGGCAGAAAAGACGCACTTCCCGGTCATAATTGAAATTTCTCTTTCAGGCGAATTGCCTCCTGATATAATTCCAATTCTCTTCTTTTTAAGTTCCCCCTTTTTCATTCCTCACCAATAATTACAACCTCTGTTTCAAGCAGTATATTTCTCTCTTCCTTAACCTTTTCTCTCACAAGTTCAATCAATGTAAGAATATCCTTTGCAGTTGCAGAGCCAGTATTTACAATGAAATTCGCATGCTTCTCTGAAATCTTGGCACCGCGCACCCTGACGCCTTTCAATCCCAGATCATCAATCAGTTCGCCCGCCGAGATCTTCCGTGGATTTTTAAAAATACATCCTGAGGAAGGAGATGTCAGGGGCTGAGTCTCTTTCCTGTATTTAAGATTTTGCTGAATTCTCTCATAAATCTTTGCCTTATCGCCCTTTTGAAGGCGCATCCTTACCTTCACTATGGGAGAATTCCTGGGAATGTTAACGGATCTGTACTCAAACTTCAGCATCTTTTTATCAAGCAATTTCTCCTTCTCCCCGTCAATGACCCAGATAGAGTCAATTAAATCCCCGATTGTGCCATCCTTTGTCCCTGCGTTCATGAAGACCGCGCCGCCAATTGATCCGGGAATAGCGCTCAATGGTTCAATCCCTGTCCAGCCATTATCCATCCCGAGGCGAACAATACGTGCAAGAGGAATTCCGCTTCCCGCAGTAATGTATATATTATTTCCATCCTCCTCTGTGTTAATGGTTTTGAATCCCCTGCTTAAATTTATTGTAATCCCCCGTATTCCTCCGTCCTTTACTATTAAATTGGTCCCATATCCAATTACTGAAAGAGGGAGTGACTCAGATCTAGCGTATGAAATTATCTCTATCAATTCCCCTGCATCATCGGGAAATACCATGCAATCAGCGGGACCACCTACTTTTATGGAGGTGTAATTTTTCATGGGAACTCCGAAGAGTGCTCTCTCCTTAAAGAGAGAAAGAATAAACTCCCTGTGTTTTTCCTCAAGAGATCCGAATTTTTTCTTCTTTCTCCACAGAAATGCCATATCATTCCCCCAACCTGCGGCAAATCTCATCCGAGAGTTGCCCTATATCTCCTGCTCCCATTGTAAGAATCATGTCACCCGTCTTTGCAATTTTTACAACCTCATCAACAATTTTTCCTCTGTCCTTAATATATTTCCCTTGCACCCGCTTTCTAATTCCCTGCCAGATAAGGTCTGAATCAACGCCCGGAAGAGGTTCCTCGCCGGCAGGATAAATTTCCGTCAGGAAAAGGTAATCAACGCCATCAAAGCATGTATGAAATTCCCTGAAGAGGTCCTTTGTCCTTGAATATCTGTGAGGCTGAAAAACCATGATCAAACGCCTCTTCCAGCAGTCCTTTACGGTCTGAATTACAGCGCGAATCTCTGATGGATGATGTCCATAATCATCAACTACTATGATCCCATTTTTTTCTCCTTTTATCTGAAATCTCCTTTCAATACCGGAAAATTTATTGAGCCCTGCACTGATTGATTTTTTATTTACATTAAGTTCTATTCCAACACTTATTGCTGCGAGCGCATTCTGAACATTATGCCGACCTGGCGTATTCAGAACAAAGTTGCCGAAACGTTTGCCAGAAACGGAGACTTCAAATTCAGATACATTCTTTTCAAGTTTTAATATTTTCGCGCTCACCATATTATCAGGGGATAATCCATAAGTTATGTATCTTCTCTTTACAAAGGGAACAAGTTCTCTTATAACAGGATTATCTCCGCAGAGGACTGCAATGCCATAAAATGGAACCTTGTTGATAAATTGCAGAAAAGCGTTCTTTAAATTCTCAAAATTCTTGTAATAATCCATGTGCTCTCTGTCTATATTTGTCACAACAACAATCACCGGAGAAAGCATAAGGAAGGAACCATCGCTTTCATCTGCCTCCACAACCATAAAGTCACCCCTGCCGAGCTTCGCGCTTGTTGCCAAACTGTTCAATCTTCCTCCAATCACAAGAGTGGGATCAAAACCACCTGCAGTCATGACTGAAGCGATCAGCGATGTCGTGGTTGTCTTCCCATGGGCGCCGCCCACTGCAATTCCATATTTGAGCCGCATTAATTCAGCAAGCATCTCCGCCCGTGGAATCACAGGGATGTGCAGACCCTGCGCTTCAATAATCTCGGGATTATCCTGTCTCACTGCAGATGAATAAACCACAACCTCTGCTCCCCTCACATTCTTCGCGTCGTGCCCGAGAAATATTCTGGCTCCCAGTTTCTCCAGCCGTTCTATGGTCTTTGTCCTTTTCAAATCAGAGCCGCTTACCTCGTAACCAAGATTAATGAGAACCTCAGCAATCCCGCTCATTCCTGAGCCACCAATACCAATCATATGAACTCTTTTTAATTTCCTATACAACTTTGCTCCTTTTTTTCATCAACTCAATGAGATTATCAATTATTATTTTTGCCGAGTCCTTTCTGAAGAGCGAGCGGGCTTTTTCTCCCATAGCCCTCTGCTTATCAGGAGAATCCATAATTGATTTCACTGCAGTGGCAAGTCTATCCGGCGTAAGGTCTGATTCTAAAATTACCTCGCCCGCACCGGCTTCAGCGAATTTTTTCGCATTCAATACCTGATGGTTTCCTGCTGCATAAGGATAAGGGATGAGTATGGAAGGCTTTCCCAGCGCACTTAGTTCAGCCAGCGTTGAGGCACCTGCCCTTGCAATAACAAGGTCAACCCTCTGATAAATCTTATCCATATCAGTTATAAATTCATAGACCTCTGCATCTACTCCCGACTCCCTGTATTTAGCGCTCACCTCATCCTTATCCCGTACCCCAGTCTGATGGAGGATGGTAAGTCTTTCTTTTACCCATGGAGCCATGTCAACCAGATCCATCATAACTCTGTTAAGCGCTCTTGCTCCCTGGCTACCACCAATGACAAGGACCGTGAATTTATTATTTTCCCTTCTCTCCTTACTATCTTTAAGTGTAAGTATCTCCTTCCTGACAGGCATCCCACTTTCAACAACCTTCTTACTGTTAAAATACTTTGCGCTCTCCTCAAAAGAGATAAACACTCTGTCAACAACCTTTCCCAATAACCTGTTCGTCAATCCCGGCAGTGAATTCTGCTCATGAATGGCGGTAATGTAATTCAACAACCATGCAGATAAGAGAACTGGAGCTGAAGCATAACCACCAAAGCCAATGACAGCGTCGGGCTTTTCTTCCGATAGAATGCGCATGCCCTCGGGAAAGACGAGGAAGAATAAGAGCAGGTTTCTGACGGTCTCTCTCAAGTTTTTTCCCCTGATGCCTTTAACCCTGAGCGTCCGTAATCTAAATCCCTTCGCCGGCACAATCTTCTCCTCCATCCCCCCCTCGGCGCCTACAAATACAACCCCTGCATCCCTATAATTTGACACAAATTCCTCCGCCACACAGAGAGCGGGAAAGATATGTCCACCAGTTCCACCGCCTGTTATGAGTAATTTCATCTTAAATACCTCTTGGATGAAACATTCATTATTATTCCCAGGGCAAGACAGGTTACAACCACAGAGGATCCGCCGTAACTGATGAGAGGAAGTGTTAATCCCTTCGTGGGTAATGCGCCAAGACCAACGCACATGTTAATCAGTGCCTCTATGATTATCAAAAGGAGCATACCTGTTGTCAAAGTTATAACATAAATGTCGGCTGTATATCTCATTGCTGTCCATCCGCGCCAGAGAATTACCAGATAAAGCATTATTGTGAACAGAATGCCAATAAAGCCTAATTCCTCTCCTATATTAGAGAAGATAAAGTCTGTATGAGATGCTGGAAGATAAAATAATTTTTGCCTTCCATTGCCAAATCCTTTACCGAATAAGCCCCCGGATGCAAAAGCATATGTTGATTGGATAATCTGAAAGCCAGAACCTGTGGGATCCTGCCATGGATTCAGGAAAACCAGGAGACGACGCAACCTGTAGCCGGCGTGAAACACTTCATAAAGAAGGAATGGGCTCATAAGGAGAAGGACAAGAACAATATGTGATAATCTGACACCACCGATGTAGAGGAGGGCAAAGGAAATACAGAGAATAATGAGAGCATTACCGAAATCCGGCTCAAGAAGAACTAAAATTACAAAAATACCTGTAATTATAAGATGGGGAAGCAAACCCACCGAAAATGTCTGCATCTTATCAGCCTTCTTCTCAATTGAATATCCGAGATAGACAATGAGTGCAAATTTTGCAAGTTCAACGGGCTGGATATTAACTCCTCCAAAATTCAACCATCTTCGTGCACCACCCACTGACTTTCCAAATCCGGTGAAGAGAAGGAGGAGAAGTAGAAATGAAACCAGAAGAAGCGGATATGCCAGCGGTTTCCATATATTTATATTTATTCTTGCCACAATATAAAATAAAATGAGACCAATAACCATAAAGAGCGCCTGTCTCTTCAGGAAATATAGGGCATCATTGAACTTTCTCAGGGAATATATTGAACTGGTGCTGTAAACCATAACAAGCCCCAATCCCATAAGAAGGAGAATGGAAGCAAGAAGAACAGGATCCATATGGAACTCACGCCTCATCTTTTGCCTCCAGAGCCTTTACAAAGTGGGCAAAAACGCTACCCCTTTCAGCATAGTCAGAAAACATATCCTGACTGGCACAGGCAGGTGAAAGAAGAACAACATCACCTCTTTTTGCAATAAGATGTGCCTTTTCTACCGCTTCCTTCATATCCTCAACAATCACAATATCTGTGCTTCCCTTAAGTTGTTGTGCAATCTTCTCCTTTGCCTCCCCCATGAGGATCAAAGCCCTGACCTTTCTCCTAACGGGCTCTGCAAGTGGAGAGAAGTCGCTCCCTTTATCCCTCCCCCCAGCAATCAGAACGATGGGCGATGAGAAACATTCCAGCGCACACAGCACAGCGTCAACATTTGTGGCCTTAGAATCGTCGTAATATTTAACCCCTGACACCTCCCGGATAAACTGAATCCTGTGAGGAAGCCCTTTAAAATTCTCAAGGGTTTTCCTCACTGCGGAATCGTCACAGTTACAGAGTGATGAAACGATTACGGATGCCATTATATTCTCAAGATTGTGCCTTCCCCTCAGGAATATATTTTTTATATCTATCTCTTTTTGAATCTCCCCCACAACATAAACAATTTTATCCTTCAGGAGATATGCGCCCTTTCTTACTTTCTCCTTCCCGCTGAAGAAAAATGTTCTTGATTTTATCCCTTCCATAACACTCTTTGTGGTGGGATCATCGGCATTGAGAACAGCGAAGTCAGACCTCTTCTGGTTTAAAAATAGTTTTTTCTTCGTATCCACATAAGTTTTAAAATCAGGATACCTCTCAAGATGATCGGGCGTAATGTTCAGGAGAACTCCAATGTAGGGTCTGAACTTCTCTATCCATTCTAACTGAAAACTGCTTATCTCCAGAATAAAGTATTTAAATGATCTTCCGCCTTCAATCGCCTCAATGAATGGTATTCCCAGATTCCCACCGACAAAGGCATCAATGTTACTCTCCCGAAAGATTTCACCAAGAAGCGTTACCACTGTGCTCTTCCCGTTCGTTCCTGTAACCGCAATAATCGGGGCCTGGGAAAACCGGAAGGCAATTTCAATCTCTGAAAGGATCTTTATGCCTTTTCTTCTGGCTTCAACTATCTCCTCCATATACATTGAAACGCCGGGACTGGGGATAATTAAGTCAGAATTCAAAAATGTCTCCTTCCTGTGCCCCCCCAGTTCAAGCTGTACTCCCAGAGATTCCATCTCCTTTGCTGCTTCGCGTAATTCTGAAAGATGGCGTCTCTCAGTTACCGTAACCTGTGCGCCTTTCTTTGACAGAAACCTCGCCGTTGCAACTCCTGTCCTGCCAAGGCCCACAACAAGTGCTTTTATACCACTCAGTTTCATCATCTTAACTTCAACGCACTCAGCGCCAGAAGCGCGAGTATAATTGATATAATCCAGAATCGCACAGTTATCTTTGGTTCCTCCCATCCCTTAATTTCAAAATGGTGATGAATGGGCGCCATTAAAAATATCCTTTCCTTTTTCCATTTATAATAGAGGACCTGGAAAATCACGGAGACGGACTCCATCACAAATATCCCACCAACAATAAGTAAAAGTAACTCCTGTTTTGAAAAAAGCGCAACAGCGGCTATCGCAGCACCAAGGGAGAGAGAACCAATGTCGCCCATAAACACCTGCGCCGGATAGGTGTTATACCAGAGAAAGCCAAGCCCCGCTCCCACCATAGCACCACAGAATATAGCAAGTTCGCCTGCCCCCGGAACATAAGGAAGGTTCAGATAACGAGCAAACTTAATATGCCCTGCAACATAGGTAAAAACAATATATGTCCCTGCTGTGGTAATCACAGAGCCTATGGCAAGTCCATCAAGCCCGTCGGTGAGGTTTACCGCATTGGAGGTGCTCACGAGCACAAGCGCAGAAAAAATTATGTAATAAACACCGAGATCAAAGATTGCTTTCTTGAAAAATGGCAGAGCCACTACAGGATTAAAGCCCTCTTTGAGATACAGCGCAATTCCGAATAGTATCGCCAGAATGCACTGCAGTGAGAATTTCGTCCATCCGCTCAAGCCCTTTGAACTTCCCCGCCGTAATTTGAGCAGGTCATCAATCAATCCAATTGCACCATAACTTAAAGTTATTAACAATGTAAGCCATATATATACATTTGTGAGGTTTGCCCATAACAATGTAGAGATACATAAAGAGATAAGGATTAAACTTCCTCCCATGGTTGGGGTCCCTTTTTTCTTAAGGTGGGTCTTGGGACCGTCATTCCTGATCTCCTGTCCGATGCGCTTTTCGGTGAGGAGGTTGATGATTTTTGGTCCTAACAATAAGCATATAAAAAGTGCTGTGATAGTTCCCCCGATGGTTCTGAAGGTAATGTATTTAAAAACATTAAAAATGACATGTGTATCAGCAAGTGGATATAAAAGATGGTAGAGCATTATTTCACCTCAAGTTCTTTTACAATTTTCTCCATCTGCATTCCCCTTGAACCCTTGATGTATATAATATCTGATTGATTTAATCCTTTTTTCAGCCATTCTATTGCGGAATCCTTACCCCCCGCTATGAATATTCTCTCCTCAGGAAATCCTGCCCTCTGAGCACCTACAGCGATCTCTTTAGCAAGATTACCTACTGTAATAAGGCGATGTAGCTTCATACTGGAAAATTTTTCTCCAATCTCACGATGAAATTTTTCTGCATCTTTTCCAAGTTCAAGCATATCCCCCAGGACCACGGAGACCCTCTTCCTGCGATAAATCCGTCTTATCTCATTGAGCCCGGCGAGAACTGATGCGGGATTTGCATTATAAGAGTCATCTATAATGGTAGAACCTCCCATACCCTTCCGTATCTCCCACCTTCCCTTCAGAGGTAAAACCATTCTTAAACCCTTATCAATCTCTTCTGGTTCAAGGTTGAAATAAATTCCACAGGAGATTGCAGCAAGGGCATTCATAATATTGTGTCTCCCTGTAAGATTTATGCTGAAATCATGAACAAACTGGGTTGTTTTAACTCTGAATTTCGTTAAATTTTCTTTCTGTAAGATTACCTCTGTACATCGTATATCACTCCTGTTACCGAAACCAAATGCCAATTTTGAACATTTTATTTTCTGTGCCTCCCTAACAAGAAATTCATCGTCTCCATTGTATATGAACAATCCATCATAGAGATCTCTTACAAGTTGTATCTTCTCCTTCAGGACTCCCTTCAGGGATTTGAAATACTCAAGATGGGCTGGAGCAATGTTGGTTATGATACCGATATTGGGCATGGCAATTTCTCTGAGCCTGGCAATCTCGCCACACCGGCTCGTTCCAAATTCAAGCACCGCCATTTCATGCTCATCAGTGAGTTTAAAGAGCATCAGAGGAAGACCAATAAGATTATTAAGATTACCCTCCGTTGAGAGAATATTATATCTTCGGGATAATACAGAGGATACCAGTTCCTTGGTCGTTGTCTTGCCATTGCTTCCGGTAATTCCAATTACATCTATGTTGAACTTAGATCGCCAGTACCGGGCAATATCTCCCAGTGCCCTGAGGGTATCCCGAACCCCGATGACAGGACCATCCTGCGGATTCTTCTTTATGTAATTCCTCTCTGCAATCACTGCAGAGGCGCCCTTTCTGAATGCCTCGATTATAAAATCGTGGCCATCGAAATTCTTTCCCTTCAACGCAATAAAGAGGTCGCCCTTCACCATGGTCCGCGTGTCCGTTGAGATGCCGGTGACAATTCTATTCATAAAACCGCCCTGAACTTTTCCTCCTGTTATTCTTACAATTTCATCAGTTCTGAGCTCCACCTGCATTTCTATCCTTCTCCGCAAAAAACTTCTCAGCCACCTCTCTATCACTGAAATGAATCTTCTCTGTCCCGATTATTTGATAATCCTCGTGTCCCTTCCCTGCAATCAGTACTGTATCGCCCTCTCCTGCAATTCTTAAACTGAGCTCAATGGCTTCCCTTCTATCTGCAAGTGTTATATAACTTTTTGTTACATCAGAAAGATTGTCTTCTGGATTGATTTTTATAACACCTGTCCTCAAAATTCCTTTTTCAATCTCTCCTATAATCGCATCCGGGTCTTCTGTGCGCGGATTATCAGAGGTAATTATTGTCACATCAGAATGCCTTCCTGCAATCTCACCCATAATCTCTCTCTTGCCTCTATCCCTGTCTCCGCCACAGCCGAAAACTGTAATGATTCTTCCACCCGCTGTCTCCTTCAGCGCAAGGATGACATTCTCCAGGGCATCGGGCGTATGGGCATAATCAACAAATACTCTGATGCCATACTTATTTGGAACTGGCTCAAGGCGTCCGGGAACTGAATGGAGATTCTCCAAACCCCTTTTAATATATTTCTCCTCTATCCCGAGGGCATAACAGGCACCGATGCATGCAAGGGCATTGTAAACATTATGCCTGCCTGTAAGGTTTATCCTGATGGGGATCTCATCCCTGTTAATCCGGACTACAACATCAGAGTATAATCCCTCTGATTTTATTCTTATTGCCCTTATCTCACTATCTTCCTCAATGCCATATCCTATTCGCTTTATCCTTTCGTCCCCCAGTGTTATTCTTTTACTGAAGGGGACATCATTATTTATAACAGCAAATAATTTACTTTTTCCTGAAAGAGGAAGATATAATGAGAATAATTTATTCTTTGATTTAAAGTATGCCTCCATGGTTCCGTGAAAATCAAGGTGGTCGCGTGTCAAATTTGTAAAAACTCCTATATCAAAATGAATACCCCAGACCCTGCCAAGTTCAAGGGCGTGGGAGGAAACCTCCATGGCAACTGCTTTTACATTATTATCAGCCATCTCATATAACAATTCATTTAATCTCCTGGCGTCAGGCGTTGTGAGTTCAGCGGGGATATTTTTTCCCGCAAACCTGTAGCCGGTGGTGCCTATCACGCCTGTGCTGATCCCCGCTTCTTTAAGAACTGACTCAATCATGTATGCAATTGTGGTTTTGCCATTTGTGCCAGTAATTCCAATGATGATCAAATTCCTTGAGGGTTCTTTAAAAATTCTCGCGCAGGCAATCCCGTATGCCCGGTTAATATCACGGACAAGAACCTGGGGATAAGTGGGGTCTTTTAATTTTTCAACAACTACAGCCACAGCACCTGATTTAATTGCATCTGGAATAAAATCAGAGCCATCTCTTTTAAGACCCTTCATGGCAAAAAAGAGGTCTCCCGCATTGACTTCCCTTGAGTCACAGGAAACGCCAGCGCAAACTTCTGTTCCATCTAATTTATGCAAGCCAACTATTTCACTATTTAAAACTTCCTTAATCATCATACCTTTAAATCAAGGGGCTTAAAAAAACAGAGCACTTCGTTTCAGAATTGATAACGCTCCCCGGCGGCGGATCCTGTCTCTCAACAAATCCATTGCCTTTAAGGGTTGCCCCTATGCCATTTTCTGAAAGCACCCTCAGCACCTCCCGATAACTTAATCCCCTGAGATCCGGCATCCGCTGAGCACTGCCTTCTGTGCCTGAGGCCTGACCGTTGAAATCATTAGCCACCGTTTTTGCCTCGTCTTCTTCGGTTATACTGAGTGGCTCTCTTATTGCGGCAATTTCGCTCTCTACATTCAGGAGCGGCAATACTCTTTCCGCAACATTCTTAAAGACGGGGGCAGCAACAACTCCACCATAAGCCACTCCTTCTGGCTCATCCACAATAATAAGGATTGAAAGACGAGGAGATTTGATGGGCGTATAACCAATAAAATAACTTGTAAATTTTTCGTATGAATAACTGCCGGTGAGAGGATCAATTTTTTGGGATGTCCCCGTTTTGCCTGCGCTTCCATACCCAGGAATATATGCCGACCTCCCTGTTCCATATTCAACGGCTTTTTTAAGCATCCTCTTCACCTGTCTTGCCACCCTTTCAGATATGACTCTTTTCCCTTCATCGGGCAGGGAATTATAAATAACCTTACCATCGGAGGATAATATGGATTTTACAATGGAGGGCTTCACAAGAACTCCATCATTGACAATGGCGTTAAAGGCAGTTATTAACTGAATGGGCGTAACAGAAATTCCCTGACCAAATCCCATAATCATGTTGTCAACTCTGGTTGTCCTGTCTGGACTCTTCAGAAGTCCCCTTTCTTCTGCAGGCAGTTCAATACCTGTTCTGCTTCCAAAACCAAATTCAGTGATGTAATTCATGTAAATTTTACTGCCCAGCTGGTCTGCTATCTTTGCCGCACCAATGTTGCTTGAATTTGCAATAATCTCCTCAACAGTGAGGTATGAATATTTCTTCACATCATGTATGACAATGTCATCGCTTATTCTGTATTCCCCCTTTTCGCAATTAAAGACCGTGTTTGGCTTTATAATCCCGCTCTGTAAAGCAGCAGATACAAGAAACACCTTAAAGGTAGAGCCTGGCTCGTAGAGCCCGGAGGCAGAAAGATTTCTCCATCTGTTCCGCGGGTAGTTTTTAAACGAATTGGGATTAAACCCGGGGTATTGAGCCATGGCAAGAATCTCACCGCTTTTCACATCCATGACAATACCTATAAGATTTTTTGCTTTTGTTACCTCCGCTGTCCTTTTCAATTCTTCTTCAACAATAAACTGAATCCCGGTATCAAGTGTCAGAACAATGTCATTCCCTGAATCTGCTATGTCAGCAGGTTCAAGGAGAATCTCCTGACCATAAGCATCCTTTTCTGCATAGAGAAGTTCTGGTTCTGACTGCAGATAGTTATTAAAATGAAATTCAAGTCCCTCAAGTCCCCGGGAATCCCAGCCAGTAAATCCAATTACCTGAGCAGCCATTTCCCTGTTAGGATAATATCTTTTATACTCCCAGAAAACCTCAACTCCTGAAAGACGCTGATTTAAAATTTCCTCTGCTTTACTTTCAGGAATCTGCCGTTTCAACGGAAGGAAACTATTCTTACTGCGAAGAATATTCAGGACATCCTGAACATTCATCTCAAGGGTCTTTGAAAGAATCTGAGCAACCTGCTCGGGATCTCTGACTTTCCCTGGTCGGACGAACACAGAGCCTACCTTCACACTGAGAGCAAGTTCATTCCCTTTTCTATCAAGAATTTTCCCCCTTCTCGGAACAAGTCTCACCACCTTTTCCCTCTGTTTTGTCAATCCTTTCTGTAATTCCTCCCTCTTTATTATCTGGAATTCCACAGCCCTGTAAATTATTATTCCTGTAAGAATAAGAGGAATTGCAAAAACAAGATATATTCTGGAAAATCTAACACCTGTTTTATTCTTCCTGTATTTCATTGTGTCTCTATCTCCTGAATCTGCTTCCGCGTCGGATAATTAAGTCCCATCTTTTTTGCGAGAGGTTCTATCCTACCAGGGGCCTCAAGGGCTGAGAGTTCAAGTTTTAGTTTTGCATTCATCTCCAGCAATTCAGCCCTCTTCTTCTGGACAGATGAAAGTTCATATCCAAGTTTCACAATCTCTGTCCTCAAAATCACATAATAAAAACTCAATGCTATTAAGAGAAATATTCCTGTAAGAATATCAAATATAATTCCTTTATCCCTCACAGGATCTTCTCCCCTGCTCTAAGTTTTGCGCTCCTCGCTCTGGGATTCGCTGAAATCTCTCTATCCGATGGTGTGATAATCCCGGGGGTGAGAATGTTAAAGACCCCATCTTTTGCCCATTGTCTGAAAGTTAATTTCACAAGCCGATCCTCAAGCGAGTGAAAGGATATAACTACAATCCGGGCTCCCCTCTTCATGATATTTAATGCAAATGAGAAAAAGTGCCTTAAATTTTCAATCTCCTGATTCACTGCAATCCTCAATGCCTGAAATGTCCTTGTAGCAGGGTGAATGGCGCCATGTCTTCTACGCCTGCCAGCAGGAACCACGGACTCTATTATATTTACAAGTTCCAGCGTCCTTTTGATAGGGCACTTTCTTCTCATTTCCACAATCTTTTTTGCTATCCTCCTCGCATAGCGTTCCTCTCCGTACTCCCTGATAATTCTTTCCAGCTCACGCTCTCCGTAGTTGTTTACAACCTCTTCCGCAGTTACGGGATTATTCTTATCCATCCTCATATCAAGGGGACCATCCCTCATAAAACTGAATCCGCGCTCAGGATTATCCACCTGAAAGGATGAAAAACCAAGGTCAAGAAGGATTCCGTCAACACTATTAATATTAAGTTCCTTAAGAATTTTATCTGCCTCTTTAAAATTTCCATATATGCCTGTAAATCTCTCCTTAAATCTCATGAGATTTTTTTTTGCAATTTCCAGTGCATCCTCATCACAATCAATGCCAATCACCACTCCATCAGGTTCACTTGTACTCAGGATTGCGGATGCATGGCCACCCAGCCCCAGTGTGCAATCAAGAAATACTCCACCCTCCTTCACACGGAGAATACTTAAAACCTCCGAGACCATAACTGGCTGGTGAAAATTCTCTCGCACACCGTAATTACTTTGTGTTATATTCTGAATGCCTGTTAACATCCTGCACAATCCGTGTATCTACATTCTAAATACCAAGGGTAGCGAGAGAGTCCTTATAAGACTGGATTGTTTCGGCTATTTTTCTGTAGGATTCATCCCATCTTTTTTTGTCCCATATCTCAAATCTCCTGGAAATCCCCACAAATACAACTTCTTTATTAAGCCCGGCATATTCCCTCAGGGAAGGCGGAATGAGAATCCTCCCCTGCCTGTCAATTGAACACTCCTCTGCACCACCCATGTAAAATCTCAGAAATGCAATTATGTCCTTTCTCATCTGCGGAAGCGCCATCACCTTATCTGTAAACTCCTGCCATACCTTCACTGGATAGACGTCCAGTGCTTCATCACCCCTGGTTATAATCAAGCGCCCATCAAATTTTTTCATGAGCGTCTCGCGAAATTTAGCCGGAATACTAACACGCCCCTTGCTGTCCATGGTGTGCTCCACAGTCCCGATAAACATCAGATCTGTGTCCCTTTTTCTCATTTTCCCACTTTATACCATTTTATGGGTAAAATATACCACTTTTAAAAAACTTGTCAAGAAAAAAATTGCAATAAAACCACAGAATATCCTGATTTAAAAGATTAAGTCCGTATATTGTATTGTGGGATAATTTAAGACACTATATATAATTCACTACCACCCTCTCCCCGACCCCGCAATTAAGTTTTTCTGCAGCACTTCCTGAACTTATGGCTATTTCAAGGAGATCAAAGCTGTTAATCAGAGCAATCAAAACCCCCGGTTTCGTATCTCCGTATGTTTTGCTCAATCCGATTATCCTTTCGCCTTTTATTCTCACTTCTATTTTACGAGACATAACTGCTGAGGCATGGATGTTTGTGATCAAATTCCCGAATTTATCAATGTAAAGCACGCGACCGTAAATCCTCTCACCCTCTGTCACTGATTCCTCAATCTCTAAAAATTTCAACTTATCCGGAGTTATTTTCCTGCCGAATTCACCGGCATCAATGCCCAGGGAGAGTTTCCCTGCCACAGGCCCAAAAACATCCCTTCCATGGAACGTGTTGCTGATTTTTCCAAATAATCTATTGTTGATTTCAATAATTCTCCTAATTCTCTCCTCCCTCAATGGCATGGTGAATAGTCCGTTGTCAGGACCTACAAAGAGATAGCGATCCGTCTCAATAATTATTCCTTTCCTCTCTGTTCCAACGCCTGGATCTACAACAGAAAGGTGAACTGTCTTTTTGGGGAAATATTTGTAAGCGCTCCATAACAGAAAGGACGCAGACTGGATGTCTCCTGATGGGACATCATGAGTAATATCAATAATTTCTGCCCATGGATTTATGCAAAGAATTACACCCTTTACCTGGGCCACATAACTTTCTGAATATCCAAAGTCAGATAAAAATGTTATTAAATGCGAGGGTTTACTTTTTCCTTTCACCATTCAATTTCTTCGCCTTAATCTCCTCAATTAAATCCTCTAATTTTTTTCTGACCTCAGGGGAAACATCAACAAATTGTATTCCCATTCCGGGGCTTCGCATCATTGCCTTTGCCTCCTCCTCACTGAGAATGTAAACCACCCTCCCATCTAGTTCAATTTCTTCTGAGTCCGGAAGTTCAAGGAGAATTTTTACCTTTGCATCAAAGGGCAATGGCTTATCTGTCTTAATAAAGATCCCGCCCTTACTTATATCCTCTGCATATTTCTGGACAAACCCGTCTGTGCTTTTAACTTTTAGTTTAATTTCCGTTAGAACTCGCTCATCACTCCTTTTTTCTTCAAAATCAATGGCTATCTTCTTCTTTATTCTTTCAATAATCTTATTCAGTTTTTCCTCTGTATCTGAATCAATATCAGAAAATTCAACTCCCATTCCCGGACTCCTGCCGATCCTGGTTGCCTCATCTTCCTCCAGGATGTAGACCACCCTGCCCGAGAGTTCAATATTATCCTCTCCCGGAACCATAAGTATAACCTTCACCCTTGTGCCCTGAGGTAGCGGATTGGCTGCCTTTACAAATATCCCGCCCTTACTGATATCCTCGGTATATTTCTTAAAAAAATCCTTTGGCGTCTTGAACTTCACCCTTATCTCAGCCCTGATTCTTTCATCCTTCCTCTTATCCTCAATCCCTCTCCACTCACTTCTTATGATTTTCTGGATTGGAGTAATCTCAAATGGAGTGGTGAATTTATGTTCAGAATGCTCCGCTATCTCATTCAGTATCTCCTCGCGCCGGGCTTTATCCATCTTCATGAAATCAATGACCTTGAGGTTCAGCCTTGTGCCCCAGTTATTTAGCCATGTGAAATAACTCGGGAGAAACTTTGAAAAATCAAATTTAAATAATATGTATACGGTGTGCCGCCCACCCGAAATAAATACTGTGATCTCTTCTGCCTCATTGGGATAATACCTCCGGGTCACTACCTTCAGAAAATTCAAAAAGTCATCTATACTCTTGCTGATATCATCAAAGAGAACAAGTATTTCATAATATTTTTTCTCCATACCGCATCTTTAAAAAAACAGCAGGTAGTAGGCCGGATTCTGTTTTAAGTGGTCATTTGTCTTATGCGGCTTACCCGGTGACGCTGGTCAAAGGACCTTCGCCAGGGGGTGCTGATGGCGCCACCTGCTCTGCCTTGCTCCGGAGGGGTTTGCCGTGCCTTCAGTGTTACCACTGAAGCGGTGGGCTCTTACCCCACCTTTTCACCCTTACCGCTTATAAGCGGCGGTATATTTTCTGTGGCACTATCCGTCATCATGGGATATTGCCCATGATGCCCCTGATTTCTCAGGGCATCCTCCCCTGTGGAGTCCGGACCTTCCTCCCTCCTCAACTTACGCTTCGGAGGGCGACCACACACCTGCTGTTTTTCCTCCTTCCAAATCAATTGCCTGATTCGCCAGCGAATCAGCCTCCCCATTCATCTCCCTGGGGATATACAGTATATTTATTTTATCAAATTCCCCGAGCATTTTCAAGACCTTTCGGTGAAGTGATTTTATTTCAGGACTCTTGACCCTGTACTCACCATTGACCTGCCTCACAACAAGTTCAGAATCAAGATACACCTGAAGATTCCGCACCCCTGAGGTTCTCGCCACACTCAAGCCAAGCAACAAGGCATTATATTCTGCCTGATTATTTGTCATAAATCCGAGATATTTTCTCATTTTTTTCACTGTTTTTCCTGATGAATCCTTCAGAATTACACCGGCCCCTGCTTCCCCCGGATTTCCCCTGCAGGCACCATCAGTGTAGAGGGAATAGATAAATTGTGAAGGAGGTGATGCGGGGTTTTTAAAATAGTGATGGGGTTTTGTCACCCTCGTCATCTTCGCCATCTTCATAATCAATTTCCTCTGTCTTCTGTTCTTTCTCCTCTGTTCTTTCTCTCAGTTCGCCATCTTCAAATTCCATCTCTTTCCTGATCACATTACCGTTTTTATCCTTGAGGAGCATCTCAATCTTCCTCTCAGCATCATCAAGTTTTTTATTCAGGAGCCGCACAAGTTGAACGCCAGAATCAAACTGCTTTAATGCCTCTTCCAGCGGTATATTCCCCTTCTCCAATGTTTCCACAATGCTATCAAGTTTTCTCATCGCATCCTCAAAATTCATCTCTGTTTCCTTCTTCTTCACAGTGATCCTCCTCTATTTTTATTTTATCTCTTTTAAAAAATTGAATTCCTTCAAACTGAAGGGGTCAATCCTTGCATTGAGCAATCTGACTCCCCAGTGAAGATGAGGGCCAGAAACCCTGCCGGTTGACCCGACAAGCCCTATTCCCTGTCCCTTCTCAACCACCTCTCCCTCTCTTACCATAATCTTTGAAAGGTGAAAATACATGGAATACAGGCCCAGTCCATGGTCAATAATTATTGAATTCCCGCCGAAGAATAATGTGCCCGTCCACACAATCCTGCCACGATTAATCGCAACCACTAACGTCCCTTCATCTGCAATAATATCCCTTCCTGTGTGGGGGCTTCTCTCCTCGCCGTTTATGATTCGCCGCAATCCAAAGGCACTTCCCTCCTTGCCCTTTGCTGGCTCAACAAAATCCCCAAACCACATCCGCTCCGGTGTCACCTTAACCCATATCCTGTCAAGGATCTCTTTCTCCTTCTCAACGCGCTTAAGATCATCACTGCTCAGAAAGACCTTCTCCGGAGGAAGGGTCAGATTCTCAACAGGGAACACTCTGTCTTTTATCCTGATAATCTTCGTAATGGTTCTGCCACTGAGGGATAACCTCACCTCAATCTCTCCCCGCCTGAAAAGGTCAACGCCATAGAGGGCTAAAAGAGAGGTGTTTACTTTGCCGCAGATGGGAATATTTTTGCCATCCACACTGACCTCTACCGCATCCTCAAACTTACTGTCAAGGCCATCTACAAATATGGCAACAGCGCTGCCCGGCAGGACATCATGAGAGGGCTCTATTTTCAATTCAATGCTCCATGCCTTCTGAAGTAAGAGCACAGACAAAAAGAGAAATGCCTCTATTCTTTTATCTTCTTTACCTCGCAATTTAATTCACCCTTCATAAGTTTAATCAAGACTCCTTCGCCTATACTTACCTGCGATGCATCTTTAATAACCTCCAGCGTCTTTTCCTTGAAGGTAATACTATACCCACGGTCAAGGACAGCAAGGGGGCTAAGGGCATTCAAGTTCTGAGCCCTCATAGAGAGGATTTCTCTTTTCACATAAATAATCTTTCTTATGGCGTTAGTGATTCTGTATCCAATCTCATCAAGACGCTCCCGAATCTCGTTGAACCTTTTTCTCGGGTCAATGAGTCTATGGGCAAGAAGTTCAACGGACTTCCTCAAGGTCTCAATAAAATGAAGCGATGCCCTGATAAACCTCTGTTCCAGTGCTGAAACAGTTCTCAAAAGGTCCTCCCTGTTCTTCACGACGAGTTCTGCTGCAGATGATGGCGTCGGCGCCCTCAGGTCCGCGACAAAATCCGCAATGGTGAAGTCAACCTCGTGTCCCACTGCTGAAATCACCGGTATTTTTGAATCAAATATCGCCCTGGCAACGCACTCTTCATTGAATGCCCAGAGATCCTCAAGTGACCCACCTCCCCTGCCGACAATCAGCACATCAATCCCATTGATGGTATTCAGATACCTGATTCCTTCCGCGATCTCCTGAGCAGCACCATCTCCCTGAACCTTTGCCGGGTAGATTATGATATGGAGGTTTCTGTATCGCCTTTCAAGAATTTTAAGGATATCTCTGATTGCAGCACCTGCAGGCGAGGTGACAATTCCAATGCATTTAGGCAGGTAGGGAATCGGTTTTTTCCGTGCCGGGTCAAAAAGCCCCTCTTCTTTAAGCTTCTTTTTCAGTTGCTCAAAGCGCATCTGAAGAATTCCCAGTCCCCGCGGATGCACCTCTTCAGCAATGATTTGATATTCGCCCCTTGCCCGGTAGACCGTGAGGCGACCCAGCACTATTACCTTCATTCCATCCTCAAGTTGAAACCCGATGGATTGAAATTCAGACCTGAACATAACAACCTTAATCTGGCTCGCCTCATCCTTTAATGTCCAGTATGCATGGCCCGACATTGGCACACTCAGATTTGAGACCTCTCCCTCTATCCACACGCTGGGATAACTCCTCTCAATTAAATCCTTTATCAGTTCAGTAATCTCACTTACAGTGTAAACCTTTACATTTCCCGCGCCCGGCATCTCTTCCATGGCTGAATCTAAAACATTCTTCTCCATAATTTATATCCTATCAGAGAAATTTTTTTTTGCAATTTCTATGTTTATCCTGTATAATAAAAAGTAAGGAGGTGAATCTCTGATGAATAAAGGAAGGGGATTATTCCTTTTAATTGTTGTTATCTTTCTTGTATTACAAACTTCCATTGCCAGGGAAGGTGCGGAAGACATTACCCGGATTGAATCACTGAATATCACAGAGACCGATACTGAGACCCTTATTACATTAACTGCAACGGACAAAATTAATTATACACTTTTTAAGATGGATGACCCACCAAGAGTAACACTGGATTTTGGTAACGCTAATCTGGATGAACTCAAGAGTTCGTATTCTGTTGAGAACGGAATTGTCAAGAATATAAAGGTTATAACCGAGGTTGAAGGCGGATTGCCAATCTCTCGGATAGAAATCAATATGGAAAAACTTATGGATTTTTCTGCAACTGCAGAGGAGAACAAGTTATTAATTACTGTTTCCAAAATTACGCCATATAAACCCCCTGAAACACAGCCAGAATTGGAACAGGAAGCGGAAGGGCTGGAGGGTGAAATAACGGCAGAACCTGGCGCTCCTGAAGAGGGAATCCTTCCCGAGGGCATGGGAGAGACATTTGGTCCTGAAGCTGAGATTGTATCTCCAGAAATAGGAGAACCGATGGAGATAGGTGCACTGCCCCCTCCAGAGGGCGAGGCAGAGATTCCCACTGGTGCACCACTTCCAGAAGAGGGAGAAGAAATAATGGCAGAGGAGGAAGTAACTGAGGGTGGTGAAATCATAGATGAGGGGGAACCCTTAATTGAAGAAGAGCCAGCAGTTGCAGAGGGTGCGCTGCCTGCGGGCGAGGAAATTCCGGAAGCCCTTCCTGAAGTAGAAGCAGGAGCAATTGCCGTTGCTCCCGCACCACCCGAAGAAGAAAGCCCTGCAGAGGGTGAGACCATAGAAGGGATAATTGAAAAGGAGGAAAAAGGAGCAGTCATCGCACAGGCACCGCCACCGGTTGAAATTACTCCGCCTCCACCACCTGTGCCTGAAAGGGAAGAAAAAAGGGCATGGATAAAGGGGAATAAGATTGTAACTTCCGAAAAGATAAGATTCAATTCTAACGAGGCAGTTCTACCAGAAAAATACGAGCCCATTGTAAAGGAGATTGCAAAGATACTGCTTGAACATCCAGAAATTAAGATCAGGATTGAAGGATATACTGACAGTGCAGGCGATGATGAATTTAACAGGGCATTATCCGAATACAGGGCAATCTGGCTCAAACTACTGCTTGAAAGATTTGGTGTACCCTCAAACAGAATTCAGGTGGCTGGAATGGGAGAGAGTAATCCCATTGCCTCAAACGAAACAGAAAAGGGAAGGGAAAAAAACAGACGGGTGGAATTTATAATTATTCATAAATAGATGCTGAAGGTCTTTCTCTCACGCCTTGCAACTCCAGATGCATAGGCAGCCTTTCTAACTTCCCGGGCAACTGCCTGGGAGACCTTTTTATTGAAAACACTGGGAATTATATAATCCACATGTAATTCCTCCTTGCTTACAACATCTGCTATTGCTCTTGCAGCTGCAATCTTCATCCTGTCATTTATCTCCCTTGCCCTGACATCAAGAACCCCGCGGAAAAGCCCCGGGAAACAGAGGACATTGTTTATCTGGTTAGGATAGTCAGACCTTCCGGTTGCCACAACCCTGACATTTTTTGGCATCTCTTCCGGCATAACCTCAGGCGTTGGATTAGCCAGGGCAAATACAATGGCATTCTTCTTCATTCTTGTTAAATCCTCTCCTCTCAGAAGTCCTGGTGCAGAAAGTCCGATAAATACATCTGCGTCCTTCAATACCTCCTTCAAACTCCCCTTGCAATTTTCCCTGTTTGTATGCTTCGCGATCCATTCCTTTACAGGATTCATGTTCTCAGACCTGCCACGGAATATGGCTCCTGTCCTGTCACAGCCAATCACATCGCCTACACGCTGTGAGAGAAGAAGTTTTGTCACTGCTACGCCTGCGGCACCCATCCCGGAAATGACAACCCTGATTTTCCTCATCTCCTTCTTCACTATCTTCAGGGCATTAATTAACGCCGCCAGCACAACAACCGCTGTCCCATGCTGGTCGTCATGAAATACTGGAATGTCAATCTCCTTTTTTAATCTATCCTCAATATAAAAGCACCTTGGCGCTGAAATATCCTCAAGATTAATCCCGCCGAAAACGGGCGATATGTATTTTACTGTTTTGACAATCTCATCGGGATCCTTTGTGCTCAAACATATTGGAAAGGCATTCACGCCCCCGAATTCCCTGAATAGCATCGCCTTACCCTCCATAACCGGAAGCGCTGCCTCGGGACCAATATCGCCGAGACCCAGGACAGCGGTTCCGTCTGATACAACAGCAACTGTATTACTCTTGATTGTAAGGCGAAAGACCTTGTTTATATCCTCGTGAATGGCATTACATATCCTTGCCACGCCAGGAGTGTACACCATTGCAAGGTCATCGCGCGTCTTTACAGGAATCCTCGTATGTATATCTATCTTCCCGCCCAGGTGAAGGAGAAATGTCCTGTCTGAGACATTAATAATTTTTACTCCCTTTACCCTTTTCAGAGCCTCCACAATCTCTCTGCAGTGTGATTCATCGCGGGCATAAACGCTGATATCACGGATGATTGTTCCCTTACCAAAGCCAGCAATATCAACCCCTCTGATGTCACCGCCCGCTTTCCCGATGGCAGTCGTAACCTTTCCAAGCATACCCACTTTATTATCTATCTCCAGGCGAATTGTTATGCCATAACTGGGACTTGGCGTCTTCTTCATCTGTGCCCTCCATTTTTTAATTATATTAAAATTATTTTAGTATTATTAAAATTATAGTGTCAAGAAATATCACTTCTGACATTCAGGACAGTAATATGCCTTCTGCCCGCCCACCCTCTTTGATTTTATAATTCTCTTACACTTATAACAGGTCTCACCCTCCCTGCCCCGAACCATTACAAAGTCCCGGAACTCTCCCGTAATCCCTCCCTTCAGCCCATCCCGCACCTTATTAATGGAATCTCTCAACACACTCTTAATTGAATTATAGAGTTTTCCTATCTCCTCTTTATCCAGATTCTGCACCTTTCTGTCCGGCATTATTCCTGCATCAAAGAGAATCTCATCAGCGTATGCATGACCGATGCCAGCGATCTGTTCCTGATCCATAAGGAGGGGCTTTACCATCCCACGATTTCTCCTCAAAATTTCATTGAACCGCTGGAAGGTAAAATCATCTGATAAGGGTTCCAGTCCAAGCCCCTCAAGCATGCCCCTATCAAAACTCAATTTCATCCATTGCGTCTTATCCTGAAATCTTAAATCGTATCCGTCCTCCATCCTGAAGATAGCACAGGTGAAGGGATGAAGAGGTTCCTGTGACTTTGGATGATAGAGCTCTCCGTGAAGCATGAGGTGCAGGATTAATTCATCTCCGGAAGATAGTTTGAAGATCAGGTGTTTTGCCCTCCGCGAAATAGATTCAATGCGCTGATTTATGAGCCGTTTTGAAAATTCCTTCTCTGAAATCCCACCTATAACTTTCTTTTTAATAACCTTTACATCAATAATCTTCTTATTCCCGACGAGGGGGATGAGATTTTCTTTAAAGACCTCAAGGTCCGGCAACTCCGGCATAATTGCCCCCTGCAATTATAATTTATATATTCTACAATAAATTGAGAATTACTCAAGACTTCCCGTTCCTTTCTTTCTCCTTAAAATCTTTACAGGGAGGGTCTCCTCATTATAACTTATGGCAAATATTTCCTCAAAGTTTTCTGAGATATATGTATTGAGGGGGTTCACTAAATTAACCTCCGCAAGAGGGTAAGAATAACCAAATGGATCTGTTGCAATACCACTGTCTATGCTGTCATAAAAGATATAATTCACCCCGTTCCTTTCAATGTCCCGGGCAATCTCTTCTAACTGCTCATCCGTATTATAACCGGGTATTGCGCTGTCAAATCTTGTGGGATTCTTTTTCCCCAAAATGTAATAAACGAAGGAGGACCACAGATACACAAAGACCTTATCATCCTGAATTTTTTCATCAATGGATTTGAACAGATTATCATAAAAATCTGCAACGCCTTTATCATAGGTATAAAACCTGCCGATCTTCGTATCAACGGTATACCTGAAGTTAGTTGCAAATCTTATTCTGCTCACTGCTCCATAGGCAGCGTAGAAGAGGAAGAATAAAAGCAAAACCGCCAGTGCAATTCTTTTTATCTCAGAAAAACTGCGCCAGATTGCAAGCCATCCCTCAAATACAATAGCAAGTAACAGAAAAATAAAGGGCAATACAAAGGTAATGTGCACCTGGTCAGAGCGATAAAGAACCGAGAAAAACATAAAGATTCCTGCGAATATAAAGAGAAGGGCTTTTCTTTCACCTGCAGACAAACCTTCCGCCCCCCTTTTTAGCATCTTGATTAAATGGACGATTGACAGTCCCACAAGGAGAGGCGGAAGGTAGCCAATGAGAAGCAAATCCCGCATACGAATAAGATTAAAGGGAAAAGGATTTTCTGTGAAGATTTTATACATTCCATAATTCCCGATAAAAAAATAGTTCGGGTAGGCATTGAACTTTCTGTAAGGTCCAAGCACCCAGATGAAGGTATCATAGATAAAATCATTTATTGCACCTTCTATCAGTAGATAAATTAGAAGAATGAAAAATGGGAATATAAAGAGGGCAAAAAAAATAGCCCCGTCTTTAAAGAACTTTTTCACTCTTTCAAAAATATCAGGTAGAGGATCCTTTGATAAAAGAATATTATCAACAGATAAGAACAAAATCAATGCAATAAAAATCAGCCCGCCCTTATTCTGAAGGATAATAAATGTAAGACCTGCAAAGAGCCCTGAAGAAAGTAAAAACATTACACTTCTTTTTCTAATAAACCCCGACATAAAATAAATGGCAATCAAAGCGGTGATTGTACTCATCCAGTGGTGGGAGACAAAGGGCCAGAAGGTTGTGGAGAAACATAAAGTAAGTAACAGAACAATGGCAACTATAATTCTTGATTGCGTAATCCCTTTTACAAGAAGATATACAAAGAGAGCAATGAGAGCGCCCTCAAGGGCAGAGAGAACTCTGATGGACCATATATCCCTGCCAGCGATCTTCAGCCAGAGCGCCGAGAGATAGATGGAGCCGGGCGTTATGAACTGGAAGAAATCCCTGTATGGCACCTGACCATCCAGAACCCTCAACGCCTGCACAAGTATATTGAACTCATCACCGAATAAGGGATGCACGCGCTGGTAATAGAGGTAGAAGAAAAAAGAAAGAAAGAATATAAGAGCATCATCAATATACAGACTCATCCTTTTTCTCATAGTGCTAATATTATAATATACTATATTTACGAATAAAAATAGAATGCCCTCAGAACAGAACTCAGAAACAGAACACCATGAAAGATTTGTTAAATTACAAAATATGTAATATAATTTAAGTTAATGAAGGTTTATCTTGATACATCGGTCATTTCTGCATTATTTGATGATAAAAATCCAGAAAGAAAATCCCTTACGGAAAGTTTTTTCAATAAAATAAAAAATATATGGTAAATACATTGAATGGGAAGAAACAGATTGAAATTATGACACCCGGTGAATTTATATAGGAGGTGGTTATGAGTAAAATAAATGAGAAAGATATAGAGGAGATCAAAAGAATGGTGGAAAAGGAGTTTCCAGAGGACCCGGCATTACAACAGGTTCATATGGCAAGAAAAATCCTTTCCCTTGAAGCAGAGAAAGAGGAATTAAGTTTTATAGAATATATAAAGTCCCTGAGTATGCAGGATAAAGAATTAAAAAGATAATGGATGAATATATAAATTCGCATTATGAAATAACTGCAATCTTAAGCACTGGAGAGGTCTGAGAGAAACACAATAAAATTTTGCATAAAAATTAGATTATGTTATAATTGTAAAATGTTTTCTTTATATCTCAGGTTTCATAATACAGGGGTTAAAATCCATTCCGATAATAAGGATGTCCTCAAGGTAATCAGAAATAATTTAATACCCCATGTGTCATCTCAGAACTCATTGCCATACACCGCGGAGGTCGCAATCCAGAAAGCAAGAAAGGTAATTGAGATTCCACCAGATTACAAAAGGCTCGCATACTACCACAATGTCCAGATATTCCAGTCGCCGGACAGAAGAAGATATTTTGTCACTGACGGATTTTCAAATGCTGATTTAAGGCCGCGGGAAGGTAAATCAAAAATCTTTATTTATCCTCCTGTACTCCGGGAACCTTCTTTATTCACCCCGCTCTTTTTCACTGTTCTTCTTATTGAACTTCTCCGGCACAGGGGGCTCTATTATCTTCATTCCGGCGCTGTATCAATTGATGGCAAAACAGGGATCCTGATTGCCGGCGAGGGGAACACGGGCAAGACAACGCTTGCCATCAGTTTCATAAAGCGTGGATATTACTATCTTGGCGATGACGCCCTCTTCATCAGCAGGGACGATAATGGAAAGATTTTCGCACACGCCTATGCCAGGGATTTCCTTATTACCCGTGATACATTAAAATACTTCCCGGAATTCGCAAATATTCCTGATACAGGTTCAATGAAACTTACGCTCTCTATAAGGCGTAACTTTAAAAACAAACTTATAAAGTATTGCGAGCCCAGGATTATTCTCTTCACAAAAATAAACAACAAAAATATAACTGAACTACATGAATTAAAACCGTCCGTTGCTTTAAAGAATCTGATTCTATGCAGTCAGCAGGTGATGTTTGACCACTTAATTGCAAAGGAACACCTTAATGCATTGATTCAATTAATCTCACAATGCTTCTGCTTTGAAATAGCCCTCGGGAAAGACATCTTAGAGAATTCTGAAAATACCATATCAGAACTGGAGGAAACAATATGTCAATATCTGAAATAAGTTTTGAACTCACCAACGCATGCAACCTGAAATGCCTGCACTGCCTGAGACAGACAATTGACTCAGGACATTTCCCTGTTGACCTCTTTGAAAAAATTATCCTGCAGGCAAAGATTTTTGAAACACCCCACATAATACTGACCGGCGGAGAACCCACATTACATCCCCACCTTGAAGATATAATTGACATAATTGCGGACAATGACTACACCTACAACATTGTAACAAACGGATGGCACTTTGAGCGCGTCCTTGAAATCCTGAATGGGAGATTGAAGCGAAAGAAAATGCTCACAGGGATCTCCCTCAGTTTAGATGGCGCAACTGAGGAGACCCACGATAAAATCCGGGGACCTGGCTCCTTCAGGGAATTGATGAAGACAGTTGCAATTCTGAAGGCAAACCATATCAGGTTCGCATTCCTTATGACCGTGAACCGGCTGAATGTCCATGAACTTGAGGAGGTTGCAAAATTATCCATGGGAGTAGGAGCAAATTATCTTTTTTACGCCCACATGGTCCCGACCCAGAAAACAGCTCAAACCGATATGGATTTGACCCCCGAGGAGCACCGACTTGTGGAAGCGAGGGTGGAGGAAATTAAAAATTTTACAAAGCATGATGTGTTAATGAGCATGGGCGCCTATACACCATTGAAGATGTTCCAGTGCAGAACCCTCACCATGTCAAATCTCAATTTTGACTATAAGGGACGGTTAACATTCTGCTGTCTCCTCTCCGGTTATCGCGAAGACCCGACCGTTGAGGAAACAGACATTATTGCAGATATGAGAGAGACAGACCTTGATGAAGGCGTTGCTCTATGGATGGAGCGAATCTATCAGTTCAACAGGGATAAACTGGAGTACATCCGGGCTCAAAGGTGGACTGAGCACGATTACTTCCCCTGTTTCTATTGCAAAAAATACTTCGGCAAAATCAACTGGCTGGAGCGCTTTCCAGACCACCCCTGGGCAAAGGATATTATTTCAAAGACGATAAAAATTAAAACTTGACAATGACAAAAATAATGTCAAAATAAAAACTTGACAGTGATTATATATAATGGTATAAAATTTTTAAAATTTATTCAGGAGGTCAGATATGAAAAGAAGTAAAGTGTGGGGTAGTCTCCTCTTTTCTCTTGTAACAGTCCTTCTCTTCATTGCTGGTTGCAAGAAGGAAAAGTGTAATCCAGTTGCCCTCGTCCAGGAGGCGGACGCAATCATAAAGGGCGAGGCAGACGCAGAACTTGGAACAACGGGTCTTGAGAATTCTGACTTAAGAAAAAAGGCAAATGATTTATATAATCGCGCATTAACCTGCGATGATGTAAAATTAGAAGAAGGAAGTGCTGATTACGAATTCGTCCAATCCCATGCCCACTTTGGAATTGCAATGGTCAATACCTTTAATACAGTGGCTCTGGTTAATACCCTCCTCGGGCAGATGGGCGGCGGAGCCGGGGGCTGTTCGCTCAGCTGCGGTGCTGGCGGTTGTGCAACCTGCGGCGGGGCCGGATGCCCATCCCTTTGCCCTTCTGGCGGAATAAGCTGCGCAAGTTGCGAGGGCTGTTCATCGGGCTCATGTAATATTGCAAACATTCGCTCCATGGAGGATATTAAAAAACTTCGTTCCCAATTATTCTTTACTGGATTCCTGAATGGTCTGGTTTATCTTTCTCCATTCCTCTTCCTTTTCTTATTCCGTATAAGAAGGTCTATAAAGAGAAGACGCCCGGACTTCCCGGCAATTGCAATAATTCTTCTCTTTACAGCATCATTAGCACTTACCGGGTTAAAGCCAAAACAGAACGAAGGTGAATGTCAGCCCCTTGAACTGGGTGATCTCAAGAACTTCCTTGAGGACGCAATGACACAGATCATCGGGCCCATTGCAAATGATTTAACTGAGGTGACAAAATACAGATCCTTCTCCATGACACTGGATTCAGCAAGATTAATAATCCTTGGGGATAATCCATTCACTACATCTGTCACAGACGACCCCCTTTACATTAACCTTAAAGGCACATACGATTATGCAGATGTATCCTTCCTTTTAGGCACATTCCAGGGAATTTTAGGTCTTGTGAAAATCATCTTCGCCTATGATATTGTTGACCCATTGATTGCCTATATCTCCGCTCCGGAGTGTTCACCGAACCCGCTGAGCATCCCTGGGTTCGGCGAGGCAGTGGCAACAATGAGCGAACTCGGCGAGATTCGCAATCTCCTGGGCTCATCCCTTGGCAGTTTTGCGGGTGCCTTCAATTACATAATTAATGAGAGGGGCTCACAGACAAACCATCTCCTTAATTATGAGGATACAGGCATTGATGTCCGGGCGGATAAGGATGAATTCGGCTATGATGCCGGGGATTCAAATCCAAATCCTGTTGCAAATGATGGAGGAGGAGACGGAATAAGACAGTCAGGAGAGGCAAGCATTCAACTTGTGAAAATACCATCCGGCTATCCATTGCCAACAACTGTCAAGACCACACTGAAGGTATATACAGCCCCGGATACCTATGTCACAATAAGCAATGCACTCCCGGTAGGCGAGACATTCTATGACTGGGGAATTGATGGAGAAGTAAATACATGGGATAAGGATAAGACATACGCTGCCAACGGTCAAGGTGGTGACAATACAGGAGGTCCATGGTGTTCAACCTCCAATTGGTGCAATCCTTCCGCTCCATCATGCCTGCCTGTCTGCTCAACAGAGGGGAATGGAATATATGATGGCAAGGGTTCTGCTGCATGCGGGAGTGACAAACCCGGGGAAACACCGATTGATGCAGGCACTGATGGCAAATTTGACGCAGATGAGCCCGGAAAATATGGAAACGATGACAAGCCAGGGGTTGCTGGCGTTGATGATGATGGAGATGGAATAATTGATAATGCATCAGAGTGGAAATCTGTTGGTGTATTCGGTCCAGACGCACAACCAGGAGTTGCAGGTGTTGATGATGATGGAGCAAACGGGATAGATGATTGTGGTGAATACAACTGGCCTGGCTCAGATGACCAGAACAATGATAGAATTGACCCATCCTGTGATAATGTCAGTTCAACAGACCCCTTATGTCAGGCGTCATGCGGGGGTTCAACTACCGGCACAGAGGGTAATGGTGTCTATGATAGCGGTGAACCCTTTCAGGATGTGGGCTGTGATGGTGTAGAGGGAAGAGCACCTGACTTTGGTGAGGGCGATGGAATATGGGAACTCGGACTGCCCGGGGAGCCCTTCAATGACTTCGGAATTGACGGCATCCCCGGCACCTATGACTACGGCGAGGCGGACTCTTACTTTGGACCATATTCGGAACTATATTTCTTTGAAATGAATGACCAATGGGTCAGAATCACAGCACTACAAGATTTCATAATAAAACAGGGAGCAAGTTATTATGACTCAAATGGCGCCCTCCATCTCGCATCACAACCAATAAACTGGGCTGATGTGGGAACTGACGGTAAGGATGATTACCATGAGGTCTCGTCTGATGGAAAGGGATACGAACAGGTCTGCAATCATGACCCAGAAGGCGATAATTATCACTCCGACACTAATCCATCGGGTACAGAAGGCAACGGAAGTTATGACGCAGGTGAGCCATTCCTTGACTGGGGAACTGATATCGTAAACCAGAGCGGATTTGTAATTGGTGTGCCTGACTTTGCTGAGGCCGGCTTTGCCGGTGGAGACCCGAACAGGGATAATTACTCTGATATAAATCCCTCTGGAACGGAGAACAATGGCAAATACGACCCGGGTGAAAAATGGCAGTGTTCATTGACGGGCTATCTCCTCTATATTCTGCTTCAGGCATTGCCTGCTCTGGGCCTTGATGTTTCATCCATTCTACCACCGGAGTTATCCGAGATTCTCTCTACTCTGGATATTGAGCAGGCAGCAACGATTATAAATGAGACTATCTCTCCCATCCTCTCAAAGGCAATTTACCTTGACGAAACAGCACAACTCCTTACTGACATCCAGGCAAGCATACTTGATGATGATGGGACACATCCCGTTGATACTATAAAGATTGTTCAGACACTGCTCAAAAAATTCCCGGGGCTAATTACAGAACTTGGAACCCTTATTCCCGACATCTCCTCAGTTGCCGAATTTAGCGGTCTCATCGGATTGGCTGCTCATATACCACCACTGCTATTTTACAATATTGGTGTTATCGTGGAAACGCTTGCACCTTTGATAGGAACTCTACCTCCAGTCGCAGGAATCCCATCCCTTGACCTCGGCGCACTCTTCAGGAATCCGCCGACAAATATAACGGACCTCCTGCCAATGTTCCACAGAGAGGACGAACCATGCAATGGTGATTGCAGTTCAATTGAGTATTTCGCCGACATAAATGGCAATGGCATCCGGGACCCCTTTGAATATTATGAGGACACAAATGGGAATGGCCAGTATGATGCCTCAACAGCAACCTTCACTGACATTGATGGCAGTGGAAGATGGAACCGCGCAGGCGATATAATGCTCCAGAGGAGCGAGATCGAGAACTGGTGGGATGTTGGTGACCCCTGGAAGAAGAATGAACCAGAAGGCAATGACCCTGCGGAAGGGAATGGCAAGTTTGACCGCGGAGAGCCCTTCTATGATTGGGGCACAGACCAGCTGCCTGACCTCTATGAGCTGTCCGCCTGGGGGCCTGATGGCAGGCCTGGCAGAGCAAACTGGGATGATGACGGGGATAGCGTGTTGAGTCCATGGGTACAATGCAGATATGATCCTGTGAATGACCCGAACTGCGATGAACCAGATGAATACCTCTATGGCTATTCTTGCAGCGACCCGAATAATTGCCCGATTGGAACCACTCTAAATGATGACCGCACATTGATTCTCCTGGAATTTGGTCCTGACAAAAAGCCAGGGGTTGCTGGCGTTGATGATAACAGCGATGGTATTACAGATAACTTTTCAGAATATCTATGGCCTGCGTCAGATGATTCTTCAGATATGTTTGGTTCTGATGGCAAGCCAGGTGTTGCAAATTCTGATGATGATAGTGCTAATGGTATTGATGATGCGGGTGAATATGTCTATTGCATGGATCTTGGTGGCTGTGTAGGAAGTGATGACATCAGACCTCCATTTGGTTATGACGGACTGCCTGGCGCTGGTAGCATTGACGATGGTAGCATTGACGATGATGGGGATAAGATTCCAGACAATTACTCAGAATATGTTTACTGTCAGCGCTTTAACTGTCCGGGCAGTGATGATAACCCTGACCCTGCAGGCGACAATTACAACTACTGGACAAATCCCTCCGGGACGGAGATGAATGGTGTATACGACGCGGGTGAGAGATACCTTGACTACGGACTTGACAGAAAATCCGGTACCGGCGACAGCGGTGAAAAGAATGGGAAATACGATGCTGGTGACCCATTCAGTAATGTAGGTGTGGACAACAGGTACGATACTTCTGAACCCGGCTATATTGAAAATTACAATCCCGACCCGGAGTTTGACAATATGGAATGTCTCTCCGGACTCTGCCAAATTATATTCAATCCGGGAAGACCTCAATCTCCAGGCGCCTATGACTATAGAGCAGAAAGAAGCATAGCCATAAGCCCAAAACTCTACCCGTATTATGAGCCGTCTTCATCTCCACTTACTGCCGATGATGTATTTACATATACCTGCGAGCCCATCAGGGAGGCTGCTGGAGGAAAAGACCCGAAACATCCAGCAGATACGGACCCATTGAAAACAATGAAGGATAAGCCCCACTACTGGCCTGTTACGGGAAAATACGAGGCGCCGAACAACCTGCCTGACTCCTTCTATCTCTTCTTCAACCCACCCCTTCTTGGAGGAATGCTTACAATCCAGGTATACCATAATGGAGCAAATCAATTTAATCTGCTCGACATACCTGCCTTAAATATGTCATTAACATTGCTTCCAGAGAGGGGCTTTGAGTGCGGAACCATAACATACAACCAGGACAAAATGAACAACTACAACATAAACGCTATGCTCTCGCTCATTAGCGGGCTTATAACAGGTGAATACACCCTTGATATTGGTCTGTAGTTAAGAAAGAATCAATGAAAACCTCTTGCCCCCGGGCTCTCTCCCGGGGGTTTTTATTTTGTATTTGACTTTTCCTTACAGAATATTATAAAATATTTAGATGAACAAAAATAAAGACATTGTATTTTCCTTACTACCTGATGGTGAGGGCGTTTTGCTCAATCTGAAGACAAAAAAATTCTACACCCTGAATTCCACTGCTGCAGAGATCTGGAAGCACTATGAGATGGGAAAGGACATTGAAGAGATTGCCAGCGCTTTGCATTCTGATTATGATGTGGAATTAGAGGAAGCGAGAAGGTCTGTTAATAACTTTTTTGAGGAACTGAAGAAATTTAATCTGATTTGATTTACATCGGGAATTATCCGGATTACTATGAATTGTAAATTGCAGACGCTCTCTGTTTTATCACTGATATTCTATGTTTCCTGTTACTTTAATGAGGAGGATTTTGACTGGAACGAGAGGGAATGCTGTAAATGGGCAAGAAGCATTGTCTATTATTCAAATCAGACCGGAATGGGTGACATCTACTCCATTCTCCCCGACGGGACAAACAGCCATTCACTTACATTAAATCTTCTCTATAAAGGCAAGGGCACTTACACCTGCGGTGATCTTTATACTGATACAGATGGAAATGGCCACTATGACCCTCAGGAGGAATTCACGGACTTAAACGAAAATAAATGCTGGGATACAAATGAGGAGTTCATTGATACCAACAGCAACGGCATCTGGGATCCTTCTCTCGCGGAGCCATTCTACGACGAGAATAATAACGGAATCTATGATTGCGAAGAGGAATATGATGACCTTAATGGCAATGGTCATTATGACCCTCAGGAGGAATTCACGGACTTAAATGCAAATGGCTGCAGGGATGATGGTGAGACATATACTGATACTAATGGAAATGGAAGATGGGACTCATCCCTGGCAGAACCATTCCATGAACTATGGAAGATTGTAAGGAAATATTCCATTGAAAACCTGCCCTCCTGCAGTAGCGATGCAAGTTCCCTTCTCTTTATCTCAGACCAGAATGGATATGATGAAATCTTCCTCCTCAATCTTACGACCATGAAGGTAAAACAGTTGACATACGACAGGGCTGGACATTCATATCCTGTCTTCTCTCCCGATAACTCAAAGATCGCCTATGTATATACTGTGCACGACCCTGCTCCACCCTACACCGGGAGGAACCAGATCTTTGTGATGAATGCAGACGGCTCTGAGAAAAGGCAGATTACCTACGATGACCTTGGCGTCACTGCCCCTGCCTGGTCATCGGATGGGACCAAAATTGCTTACCTGACCAACCCAGACTATGAAGGGAGCATCTACATAATAAATTTTGATGGAAGTGGAGAACCAGTAAGGGTTCCTGGCGTTTATGGAGCAAAAGGACCCCTCTCCTGGATAAACAATGACACAGAAATCCTGTACTGGGCTTATGGAGAGCATGTCGCCGGCATATACAGGGCGCCGGTAGATGGTTCCTTCCCTCCATATTCAATCACAAGTCCCTTCTCTCATAACTTCAATCCAGTGGTCTCTCACGATAAGTCATCCATTGTCTATGTCTCAACTCAGGATGGATATAATGAACTCTATGTCTCCGACCTTTCAGGCCAGTTCCAACGGCGACTGACAAAATCCAATGGCCTCTATCTTGTCAATAATCCTGCCTGGTGTCCATGAGATTTAGAGGCAACGAAATAGACCCGCTGATTATTTTAGAAGGCATTTTATGGTCTTTTGTTATAAGTATAATAATACGGATTCTCCCATTGAGAACAGTTTTTAGAATTATTACCCCTCCCAGAAATAAAAAATTTTATGATAAAAATTTGATTGTAAATTCAGCTAATCTCGTCTTATCTCTCCAGAATAAACTCATTCCTGTCCCCTGCTGGAAAAAGAGCATGTTAATATTCAGATTATTAAAAAAATATGGCTACGAACCAAAAATACATTTTGGCGTTTCCCTTGCCGAAAAGGAAAACAAGGAGAATAAAATTCTCACAGGACATTCCTGGCTCACAGTAAACAACTCCCTTCTTTTTGAGAATGACGCAAAAATAATTAAAGGTCTTACAGAAATCCTCGCATATCCATAAATAAAATTATATACCTCCCTTAATAAGAGAGCACCAGAAGAATATCATTGCCTGAATCAACAATTTGAGATGGCGTAAAAAAACCTTTTAGTTTTTTCTCAATAATCATATATTGTTCCGGGGAGAATAATGTTTTATGGATTATAACATACTTAACGCCCATCTGTTTTAATATAAACAGAGAGCGCTCATCCGGAAAATTCATCATTATTTCAGTGAGTTTTATATACCACCCTGGAATAAATGATAAATAGCCGTTGACAAGTTTTTTATTGTGAAAGGTGGAAAAATACATATACTGGGTCTGGATAAGAAGGTTCTGTCTTTTCTCTTCAATGTCCTTATAGTATTTATCCGGTCTCTGCATGGGAACCTCAATAATTGCATAATCATCCTCCTCTCCCTGAAGGTATTTATATACCGGAGGTAACTCCTCCTCCAGCGGCACTCTATAAATCTTCAGAGGATAATTATAATATTCACCTATTGTAAAAAGGAGCATAATAGTTCCGAGCCATCTCTTTCTTTTTCCATCAATGAATCTCTTCATTGAGAGCGCCGAGAGCACACCGCAGGCGATAAGCCCCATCCTGAAGATTCTATGCGGAGCGCGCATGCCAGCAAAGCCAGGGAGGAATTTATCAAACAGGATATAAAGCCCCCCAAGGGGTCCGAGGGAAAGTATAAAACTTACAATAAGCAGGTAGACAAAAAATCTGTCAAGGGAGGATATTGAGTTCATTGCAGAGATAAATCTTTGCCTTGTCCTTTCTGAGAACACTGTCTTCAGACAAAAATAAAGAAATAGGAACATAAACATGTAATTTGCAATGTTAATGGTGTCATAATTTTTTATTTTCGGGAAAATTGGCTGTATTTTAAGGGTATCAATTAATATTGAGGTAATTAAAAGGAACAATATCCCGATAAAGACTCTATCAGAAATATATAAAAGAAAATTCCCATCCCCTCTCCTGTGAAGGAAAAGGCCCCTGAAATTATTTATAAAATAAAGAAGCGTCCAGAGCGTCAGTGTCAATCCCAGGAAAGACTCCCACTCTCCCATATTATTATTGTTAAGAAGGCCTCCTGTTAAATTCCACCACAAAAGTGAGGTCTCTCTCTTTATCACAAAAAAGCTCATAAATCGGTATGAAAAGCCCATCTTATATCCCAGCGTGAGGCTCTCTTCTACCCCTCTGGAGGTCTTGATGTATGGAAACCAGAATAGTAGCACTATTATGCCAGAGATGAGAAATATAATTATAAATCTTCTGATAAAACCTGAATCCTTAAAAAGATTATAATTATACAAAAAAAATAGAAAAAAGAATGCAATTACATAAATCAGCATAACCCCAATATACATTGTTGATAAGGCGGTGAAGATAAAAAAGATACCGGAGAGAAGGCACCACACTGTCCTGCCCTCTTTAAAAAAGAGGTAAAGAAAAAGGAGGGAAAAAATAGACCACTGCCATGAAAGTGCATAAAGATTTTGAGGATAATAATAGAAGCCAATATAATTTACTGCAGTGGAAGAAATAAGGGAGGCTAAAGAACTACGCGTTATATTGTACAAAAATATAAAAAATCCATATCCAAAAAGGACAAAAATTAGATAAAAAAGGATATTAAAGACAAGGGCGCCGTTTCCCGTCAGTTTATATAATGGGAAGGCAATAAAAGAATTAAGCACTGACCTCTCGTTGAAAGAGAGGACTGACCTTTCGGGATAGAAGACGTTTCCTTCTACGGAGAGGATCTTGCCCCGTTCAAAATTTTTGATATTTGACACAATGCTCCATATCGTAAGGAAGCCATCCGTGGGTCCTTCATATCCGTAGGGGATGTGAGTTCTTATATTGAATATAAGTGGATAGGAATAAATGGCTGTTATTACAAAGAAATACAGGATTACGCCTGTATGCTTCAAGAGGGTCTTCACCGCGTCCTTCCTGAATCAAGAAATAATCTCAAAATAAGGTCAGGTATGTATCTTACAAGGTCTCTTCTGTACGGAGATAATTTAAAAATACTCCACCATCGCCAGATATTAGAATAAAATCTTCTGTAAGCAATTGTTTGCATTCTCCTCAACCTATCCGATGGAACATCACTTAAATTAAACCTGCTTCCAACATATTCATAATCTGATGCTTTGTAACTTTCATGGTTGATTCTATCCCTGACAAGTTCATATAATTCCGTCCCCTTAAAAGGAATTGCAATATAAAACATGGCAATATGGAGCATGGATGAGCAGGCATAATTGATTGTCTTCATTATCTCCTCCTCACTCTCTCCTGGAAAACCCATCATGAAAAATCCCCTTGTGAGGATATGAGCCCTGTTGCTCTCCTCAATCACCCTCAGTGTCTTTTGCAGATCGAGATCCTTTTTTATTAATCTCTGAATCCGCGGGGAAGCGCTCTCAACAGCAATCGTAATCATTACTGTTCCTCCAGATTTCATAATTTCCAGTAATTCACCATCAAGACGATCTCCTCTGAGTCCGTTTGGAAATGAATACTTTAAACCTGGTGTTTCTTTCTCTGCAAGTTTAAAAATTTCCATAGTTCTTTTTCTCTCAAAATTAAATACATCATCAACTATCTCAACCTCTTCAATATTGTATTTTTTTCTTAAATATTTTATTTCTTCAATCACATTTTCCGCAGACCTCGCCCTGAAGCCTCTGCCAAAGATGTTGTGACAGTATATGCATCTGTATGGACAGGAGCGGGATGTAAACAAATTAGCATATCGCCTGATTCCGTAATTGGACATGCTCGTCCTTCTGAAGTAGGGCTCAACATCTATATAATCCCAGGCAGGAAAGGGTATAGAGTCAAGGTCCTTTATCACATCCCTATCGCCGGTAAAAACAAAGTGGCCATCCTCCTTAAAACCAATGCCCTTTACTTTATGTTTATCTCCACCATCCAGAAGAACATTAACAAGTTCATAGAATGTCTCTTCGCCCTCCCCCCTCACAATAAAATCAATATTCTTATCCGCAAGGACCTCCCCAGAAAAAGCAGATGGGTAGGGCCCACCTGCAACAACAATAGACCTGTTATTTCGCTCTTTCACCATTTCAGCAATTTTCTTCATTGAATCACTCTCAAGGGTAATTGCGCTTATGCCTGCTATGTCAGGATTATACTCATCTATTATTGACTCCAAAAGAGCCATTCCATCGTATGTAGAATAAAGCCGCATGTCAAATATCTTAATATCAATATCATTTCTTTTTGCTCTTAAATATCCCGCAAGGGACATAAGTCCTAAAGGGAAGGTAAGAAGTTTGTTATAGATCGTGGGATTTGATGCCTTAACCAGAAGAATTTTCTTCTTCATAATTTAATAATCTCCAGATCTATTTTCTCAGATGGTACTTTCCTTTTTATTTTCAAAAGTTTTTTTATTAATCCCCACAGGGAACCGAGACCATAGGCAAGGTGGCAGAGGAAAAACACAACTGGCATTATAAATATGAAAGATGGAGACCTTTTCTCTATTGCTACTAAGACAGAGAAGATGAGATTCAATGCAAAATAGAGTAAGAGAGGCAAAAAATAAGAAAGTGAAGCCGTGAAGGGCAACGAGAAGAGGTATAGAACAAAGGCAAGGGGGACAAAGTGATAAATTTTTATAAATACCGGATTCGCAAAGGTCTGATCCATTCTGCCCCTGCCGTATGTGAATATCTGCTTGAAGAAATCAATAAATCCCATTCTCTGACTCCTGAAGACATAAATATCAGGGTCATAGAAGAGCCCGTATCCCTTTGAGTGAAGTCGGTCAAGAAATTCATTCTCCTCATTGGGATAGAGGGTTTCGTTGAGACCATTTTCCTTAAGAAACACCTCACGCCTTATCGCAAGATTGCAGGAGATCAATTCCCTCTCCGTTGCTGGACGAAATTTACCAGAGCGCCTGTGCCTGTGCCTGATATTGAATCCGCCAAAGGGTGATGCAAAGCAACTTGCAAAGGCATGTTGAATGAATGAATCCTCCGGAGGCGGTATGCTTGGTCCACCAAGAACATCTACCCGTGAATCCTCAAAATGCTGTGCAATCCTCTTCAGGGTATCAGCAGGAGCAACTGAATCGTCATCAAGAAAATAAATTATCTCTCCCCTTGCACTCTTTACTCCTATGTTCCTCTGCCTGGAAGGATGCCATCCAATAACCTTGATAATCTCAATCCTATCCGAAGGATAGGACTGATTTTTTATTGATTCAATTGCCCTTATTGAATTCTCCCCGGGCTTCACCGGTACTATTACTGAAATATTAATCATTGGATCCCTTCATCAATATAGCAATCAATATTACTCCAGGAATGTAACAAAAACTGGATACTAACAGGAGGAGGTTAAATCCATAAAGGACTGAGAGAAGCATAATTAAACCAACTGATAGAACAGCAAAGATGCCATCAAAAGAGATAAGAAGGGGCAATCTATCATTGCCATCCCATTCCTTTATGTTATGCAGAAGAAGCGGAAAAGGAATTCCAAGGACAAAGCCAGTGAGAGAACCTGTTAAAACACCCGAGAGAACTTTATAAGAAAAATCCTTATCCATGAGCCATCCTGTTACTCCTGGCAATACAAAATAAAGGATAAAGAGAAAAAGTGGCACAGTTGCAAGAAGGAAACGCCTGAATCTCGTACTCAGAGTTGAGATAACATAACCTCCCATACCATTGGCAAAGAAAAAGGAGACCAGGATAATGCCCATTGATAGAACAGGACTGCCCAGTAGAATGTTAAACTTCTGTAAGAGAATCAATTCCACCCACATATACCCAGCAGCAATAAAGATAATTGAGAGTAAGGAGGAGATTCCTTTTCTTGAAAATAAAAAATTATCCCTCAAGCCTCTGAGGATAAGGAGCAGCAAAAAGGAAGAGATAATAAGAAGATGTAAGAGAAGTTTTTTATGTTCAGTTAACTTTTTGTCAAACTGATTTAGATAGGGTCTGTCATCATAGGTCGGTGAAATATCAAGAGGTGACTTCTCGTAAAATGAAGCAATGTCAGAAGTCCTGAAAAAGGCGGCAAAGGGATTATTAAGATCCCTATCTTCAGGAGAATAGAGGAGATACATGGGCTCTCCAAGGGATTCCTTCACCCTCACAATCTCATCGTGGCTGAAGGGTCTTCTCTTTATAAGTATATAACCGCCATTGGTTTTCCATCCGGAGATGAAATAGCCTACAATAATAAAGTTATTTCCCGGCTCTTCAATCCCTTCGCTCTTCAGCGCCTCACAGGCCGTTGTGGTAATTCTTAAAAGTTCACTGGGTGTCTCATAATTACCGACCCATTTGTTGATGAAGATTATACCATTATCACTCAGCCTTCTTAAATATGCCCTGAAGGCCTCCACCGTATAGAGATAGTTCTCCACAAAAGCAAGTGAATTGGGGAATGGAACATAAAGTTCAGTAAACATGAGTTGAATGAGGTCAAATTGCTCCTTTGAGGACTCAACAAAACTCCTACCATCCATAAGATGAACATCTGCAAGTTTATAAGTATTAACAGGGATTATATTGTTATCCTCCATGAGGGAAACCATAGCAGGATTTATCTCAACAGCCACTATCCTTCTCGCATTGTTATATCTTGCAATGGCAATGTCCACTCCCCCGCCTAATCCTATTATGAGCACAGAGGGATTTTTTAAAAGGGTATAGGGCGGCATCTTCCAGGTAATTCTGTCCCTGTAGGGGATAAATGTAAAGATTACATTGTTGTAATAGAGATTATAAAAAACGCCCTTTCCCTTCAGATCCAGGAATGTCTCGCGAACATCGGCATTTTTAAAATTCATAATATCGTTCCCGAACAAACTATCATAGATGCTCAGATTCTCCCTGATAAGATCAACCCTTGCAATTAAACTCCATTTTGAGGCGAGGAGTTTTACATCCCTCTCCTTCAGCCGGTCACTGCCTGCATAATTTAAAAATCTTTTCTTTGATGGGGGCATAATTCTTATAAAATTAAAGGAGTCCCCCAATAGATTCACAGAAAGAATGCCTGCCAGTATCAGAGAGAGAAGAACAAACACCACCCTCTGTCCTGCGTTTATATAGAGCATCATGAGAGCAGAGAGCGCAACGATCAGGGCAGATATAAAGAGAAGATTCTCTCCTCCAATTCTTTCAAGAGATAAAACAATCAAAAGCACACCTGCAGCAGAGCCGGTGGCAAATGAGGAATACATAAAAAATGGCGAAAAATGAATATAACCAATTGTTATGATTGCAGATGAGAAGAAAAAAGGAATTCCCAGGAGAATAATGGCAAAAAACTTTGATTTAAAATAAAATAGCAGGAAGGGGATGGCAACAATAGAGAGGATAAAATACAAAGAAAGTTTAAAAAGCCATTCCGTCTCTTTATATTTATAAAAGACAAATAATGCACCTGCTGAAAATCCGAGCATGCTGATTGGTATTATTGTGGTCTCAAAGCCGAAGAGTTGCATGAACTGGAGAAACTTCGGATAGAGCAGTTCAACCAGCATTGTAATGCCTGATACAGCCCAGAAGAAGATAAAATAATGTATTTTCTCTTTATTTAAGGTCATCCGGGATCTTATACACCTTATCACTGCCAAAATCCGCTACGGGAATCAGAGGACTCTCATCAATAAATTTACTCAATGCCTTCCATATCTCGCTTTTAAAATACTCCGTATGCACAACTATTAATTTTATCCCATAATCCTTAAGAAATAAAAGCGTTTCTCTCTTCGGGAAGCCCCTGAAGACCGCCTCACGAATCTTATGATAGGACTGTGGGAAATATCCGCTGTAGCCATTTGCGATGGGTTTCCAGTGAAGGATTGAACTTATAGTATATTTTACCTCAAGGTATATTTCTTCTGTCTCTGAAGGCATTGGCAGTTCAAGAACAGCAGGAGCATCCGGCTGGTCTCTGAGATACAGATAAACAGGCTCTGGATTTATAATATCCGTCACAGGGGTAAGAGTCACGGGCACAATGAGATTCTCCGTAAAAAAGAGAACTGTTATAATCGCCATAACGATTCTGCGCTTAATTCCGTCAAAGCCCAATCCCGCAAGAATTGAGAGAACAAAGATAAGAAACACTGAAAATCGTTCCGGAACCCTTATTGCAGGTAAGAATGGTATGATTTCCATAAAAACCATATAGAGGGGGAAATTCCTCCCGAGAGAAAGGAGAAAGGAAAAAGTGCCAGCAATGAGAAGGGAGACAAAAAACCTTCTTATTAATATATCCTGAATTTTAAACATTCTATAAACGCCGAGGATAAAAAGAAAAGAGACAACAATTCCCGGGAACAATCCCTGCGATGATGTTATTGAAGGAATACTCTTGAGCGCCGTCAGTTGCAGGAAGTAACTGAAATATGCCTTGATGGAAGCAGAATTCTTCATCACCTCTTCAGCCCTCAAATCATAGTTTGTATAAACCTGAGAATAATAGAGTTCCTTATATGGAAGGTAGAAGAAATACAGGGGAATGGCAATGATGATAAGCAAAGGCAGAGTCTTTTTTAAAACGTCCATATTCAAAATATCCTTTCTGTTGAAAAGAATGAGATAGAGGAGCATAACTGAAAAGCCAACCATAAATATCAAACTTATGTAAATAGAGGTGATAAAATTCAGGAATAAAAATAAAGTGAATAAAAAGGCATATCTCCACCTTCTCTTCTCCATAAATTTTAGAAAGAAGAGCAATATAAATGGAATCCATTGAGTTGATTGAATCTGAATCAACTGGATGTAACGGAATCTCGTTGAGACAAAGGCAAAAAGGCACCCTGCAAAGATGGCAGAAAATTTCTTCCCGGTGAGATGATAGAAGAGAAGATAACAGCCAAAACCTGAAAGAACAATGACGAGGAGAAAGAGAAAATTGTACTGGATAATTACATTATCGCTGAAAATTTTGATTGGGAACACGAGAAGGGCATTGCCAAGAAGATGCTCCGAGAGAGCAAGGGAATGAGGGGCGGGATAAAAAATATTCGCATTGAAGAGGTTTAATGGATGAGAGAGAAGGATATGTTGCACCCATGACAGTATCCAGATGTTGAGAAAAGCATCATAATGAAGCCATGCGCCTGTGGGCACTGCCTTTCCGAAGTAAAAAATAAGAGGATAAGTGAGAATAATTGCAAGAAGAACGTACAATAGAAAAACTGCAATGTGTTCTTTTTTCATCTCTTCACCCGTTCTCCGAGTTCATTAATTATTTTTAATAAAGTCGTTATATCCTCCTGAGCAGGGTTTAATTTCAAACTCTCTTCAAAATGAAGTAGCGCCCTCACATCGTCTCGTTTTTTCAAATAGAGCGCACCAAGCTTTCTGTGGACATCATATTGATTGTAGTTTATAGATAATGAGCGTTCAAAGGAGTTTATGGCATCATCATAAAGCCCTGCTTCAATCTCCACTCCTCCCTTATCATTCCAGAGGATATATGAGTCAGGGTCTATTTCAATTGCTTTTATATAGGAATCAATTGCCTCCCGGTATCTTTTTAATCTGTAATAAATCCTGCCGATGGATTGTAATGGGTATGGAGATTTATTCTTCGCCCATCTCATGCTCTCCTCGTAATGTTTCAGTGCCCCCTCGTAATCCATCTGAGCTTCAAGGGCTTCTGCAAGTTGATAATGGGCCTTTGCTATATAGGGATTCAGTTCAACTGACCTCTTCAAGTGCATAATTGCTGATTTAAGGTGATGTTCCTCTTTTGTTTTATAAAATTCCGATAAGTGCACCTCTCCTGCCTTTAACTGGCTTAAGAAATAATCCGGGGTTTTCTTTACAGCATCAGTCCACAGCGAAAAGTCACCGCGCCATATGTAATTTCTTTGAATCGTAAGAATAAGATAGGAAGAGAGCAAGAGCACCAATAATGGAGCAAATATTCTCCACCTTGACTTCAGGAATTCCTCCAGCCCTGCCAATAGAAATCCAATTAATGCAGGATAAAGAAAATAAAGATGCCTGTCTCCTCCATTCGGCGATGTCTCCGTAGGGCTTGCAGGGAGGGCAAGAGCCACGAGAAGGACCACGGGAAAAGCAATAACGAAATAATAACTTAACCAGAAAACTCGCAATTTATCTCTTAAGGAAAAGAATATCACTGGCGCTAATACAAAAATCCAGAGGAAAGCGCTAAGGAGAATCTCTGTACGGGAAGTTGTGCCATAACTTTGCGGTGGATAAAAGGGGTTCAGGTTAACGGGCAAAAAGAGTCGGGATATGAACCCGAAAAATGGCGAAATCAAAAATATAATAAATGATTCCCATATTGCATTTAATCCATAATTTTTTATAACCCTTTCTTCTCGCTGGCCATAAATAAAAATAGTGAGGAAGAAAAGAGAGAGCACTAAAAATGGAAGGGACCTTTTTATTCCATTGCCTATTGATTTTCCTTTCAGCAGGGTTTCATAAAAGAAGATTACCGCAGGGAAGGGTGTGGATGTGCTTTTACTGAGCAATGATAAGGCAAAGACCCCAATGGAAGGGTATATGAGGTTCCTCATGTAAAGATAAAAAGATAGGAGCATGAAGAACATACACATAACGCTCTTCCTCTGGGAAATCCATGAAATTGCCTCCACAGAGGGCGGGAATATTGCAAAGAGCGCCCCTGCAACAAGGGATTCATTTTTTCTGTAGCCAATTGCTTGAAATATTAGATAGAGCAAGATAACTGAACCGATATGGAAGAAGAGGTTGGTCAGATGATATCCCGGAACATCAAGTTCCCATATCTGATAATCAAAAAGATAACTGAGCATCTGGAGCGGGAACCACTCTCCAACATAATAATCAAAGAGCAGATGCTTTATATTTTCAACTGTGAGCCCTCTTATATGAGGGTTTTCAAATACATAGGCGCCGTCATCCCAGTTTAAAAATGCATTATTCAACGAATTGGCATAAGCAAGAAGACAGATTACAACCAGCGATAAAACTGGAAAGCTTCTCTCTTTCTTCAACTGACCTTCCTTGCTATAACGGTAATGACACCACCCTTTTTAAAAATTGATTCCAGAAAAGAAAGGGGGATGAACATTATAGTGACTAAGAAATACAGGCATTTCCTGAGAACCGCGTTACGCCCCCCGGCTCTTTCCCTGAGAAAATAAATGGGATTCCATTTTAAAATGCTTGCGGACCATCCCTCTGCGTTCCAGCGGTTGGAAAAGTGCCGGATAGAGATTATTGAAAAGCCATGCTTTTTCAGCATCTTCGTTAATGTCTCTCTGCTGAAGTGAAAAGTGTGGTACGGTAAAAAGAGATGGAACCACCTTCCTTTAAAGGCTCTAAACTGCCATGAATCAATGTTGGGAACCTGAATCAAAAGAATCCCGTTGTTCTTGAGTGTATTCCTGATCTTCCTGAGAACCATGGAGGGCTCCCTCATGTGTTCAAGGGAATGGTAGAGGGTCACACAGTCGTATCTATTCTCAGGGAGCGGGTCCGATTCTACATCAAGTTGATAAATTCCGTGATAATTCCCTTTATTAAACTTTAAGTCAATGTGCTTTTCTATCCCCTCTGCCTCAATCTTCATATTTCTGCATTCATTTAAAAAGAGAGCACTTCCACTGCCCACATCAAGGAGGAGGGCATCCTCTTTTATAAATTTTTTCACAAATCTCCTCTCGCGCCTCCACCTCATCCTGATATAATAAAATTCAATCCTGTTGAAGAGTGAGCGAATGTTTCCCGGATTATAATTCAACCAGGCGGGGTACTCATTGCCTTCAATCTCTTTCGTGCGGACAAGCCCGCAGTTCCTACATGAAAGCAGGGTGCAGTCATTCCCATTGAGCCCCTTTGATTCAAGAAAAAAACTGAACTGATTTGACCCACAGAGAGGGCAGAAATTCTCTTCCATACTTGTTAAATTTTATCATATTATCAGTAAATTCGGAAGGGGGGTGGGGGGATTCTTATGGATAAAAAAAAGGGCTGCATCTTAAGCAGCCCTTCAGCTCTTCAGACCTTTGCTCCTTATGGATTACCCTGCCTGAAATACCATTCGCCAGAATCATTGCCACACTTCTGGTTATTTGCATTTCTGGGTTCTATAGTTACATGCCTCCACCTGTTAGCATCAATTGGTATGCCCATAGTGAAGCAGTAAGGTGGCAAGTTCGCACCGCATCCGCCCCCTGCAGTAAGCATAATTGTTGTGGTGCACTTATCATCCCCATTCGCACCATCACAACTCACTGCGGTCCAACCCGCAGGACAGGAGTTTGCATTTGAGCAGTTGCGGCCCGTTGATGTTCCACTCGTGTATGTCTGCCATGTCTCAACATACACGCGGTCACAACTCACTATATTCCAGTTGCCTGCGGTCACAAAGCCATTTACTGTAACGGTTCCTGCAGCTGGCGCCGCATATTGATTCGGCGGGTTGATAATTCTCACTCCACCTATGTCAAATTTATTCGTGGCAAAGTGGGTTGTGTTATTCAATATATCATTGATGCTTCCGTTTGTATCAAAGCCGAAGTTATTGGTTGTTGCATTTGCTGTGCAAAGCGATGAGCCAGGACACCATGCAGCAGCGACAACTGTAAGTGACGGATAATTGCCATCCGGATAACTTGTTGGGTTACCCACAGGCAGGTCAACTGCAGAAGGCAGGGTTGGAATCGTCCAGTCAGTTTGAGGTCCACTTGTAGAGTTTC
>FWWL01000353.1_pt1 | contig 53424 bp, 41 predicted proteins | sample 2228331 | NCBI WGS metagenome assembly FWWL01 (sample SAMEA103939775, study PRJEB20133) | metagenome | reverse complement strand
TCGTCGGCTACTACAATCGCCAACTGCTGCGCTTTGAACTGCTCGGCGACACGCTCTCCGTCAGCGGTCAAAGCCAAGTCCACGTCTACAGTGATCTGACATGGAAGGGTGGGCACATTCAGGCTTTTGGATCGCTAAACCTGCAGACATTGATCATCGCAGGCAACGTCAGCCTGGGTGGTAATTTACTGCGGGTACAGCGCATTCACATTCAGGAAAACGGAACGATCGTCGGTCTGTCTTCGCTTACAGCTGCTCAGGAAATCCGCGTGTTCAATGGTGGTGTGATCGAAAGCGGGCTGACGCTGGATGCTCCTCTGGTAGTTTTTGAAACCGGTAGCCGTTTGCGGGGACGTTTCGACGCGACCGGCCAGCTTCCGATGCTGGTCGCCACACGAGCCCTTCAACTCGACCGCCCCGTAGTCGAAATACTGCTGCCGGACACGCTTCAACTTACGGTAGGTCAGCAGTATACCCTCGCCACCAGTCTGACCGGTAGTTTATCCGGACAGATAGGCTATCTGACCAGCTCGAGTCCTCGTTATACCTTCACGCCCACTGTTACACCGACCGCCCTTCTCCTGAAGGTGGTCAATCGAACGGCTTATGAAGCGATCACCCTTATTTCTTCCGACAGCCTGTTCGCCTTTGCCGAAAATCAGCTGTTACTGGCCAGTGGTGTGTGGAGTGATTCAGTGCGCGTCTTGCTTCAGGATCCCGATGTCGATACGTTGATCACGGGCCAATTTACACCGCTGGATGCCGAAGTGGCCTCCATTTCCCTGGATCTGAGCGATGTGCCTTTCATCGGTCCGGCACGGCTCGTTGTGGACCGGGTTGGCTTCCGAAAGGACACGCTAAATGTCTTTGTACGGCCTACGCTGTCGGTAGCCGTCTGGCGTGAAAGCGGAATCGTCGGCATTCCGATCTTGCCGCCTCCCTACTCGCGCACCTTCTATCTGGATCTGATCAATGCGACCAACTACACACAGGGGCCAACCTACTATCTGTTAAAATTCGCCATCGACGCACCGGCCGTGCGCATCCAGGCCGGGCCGCTTGTGCATCTCAACCCGGATGATCCTACCGAATCCATGATTCTACTCAAAATGCGTCCCTGGCAGATCATAAGAATTCCGGTAGTAGTCGGGATTGATCCCCAGTATATTATCTGGGAGCTACCCCAAGCCGGGAAACGCCCGCTCAATGAGGATAAGGATCAAATCAAACTCCGGCTACCCTTTGGTAAACAGGTAACCCTCAGCAAGTCTGCGCTGGCGGAAATATCCAGGAAAAAACTGAAAGCAATAACCGTCGATGCAATTTTCAACGCGGCAAATATCTGCGGAGCCCTGGGGCAGGTTATCTTTCCGCCTGAGACACCACCTTCCTGGAATGAGATCATCGACGCAGCGGTTGACGAGGTACTGGAACAACTGCCACCTGCAGAGCAATCGCTATTTGGTCAGGCCAAAACAACCGCTTGGTGGTACCTTGAACAGATCATCGGTGAAATCATTGACGAGGCTAAAGAGCGTGCTTTAGGTAGTGTCTTGCCCGCCATCAATGTCGTCCAGACTGCTTCGGATTGTGCCGATGCCTTCGGTCAGGAATTTGAAAGACATTTTAAAAATCAGGCCAAGAGTGTTGTAGACAGCTATCGCGCTGCCAATCAAGATGGCGATATTAGTCCCAATGATGAGTTGGACATACTTACAACACAGGGTCTGAAAGCAACCAATGGTTTCGGAGCCCTGTGGGCCGAATGTGCCATGCGTCAGAAGGATGTGCTCAATCAGCCTCCCTGTACGCCGTTGCCCGATGGCCCGCCGTACCGCTGCGATAGCAAGCCCAATATTCGAGGCCCATGGGATCCCAACGATAAGACGACGGCTTCTGCCAACTATGCCTGCGAGGTAGGCACGGTCGAAATCGACGGCAAAACAGAGCAACGCTGCGTACGTTACTTCGTACCGCTCGCCAATGCGGCCGACTCCATCGTCTACACCATCCAATTTGAGAACCGTCCCGAAGCTACCGCTCCTGCCGAGCGTGTGGTTATCCGGGATACGCTGAGTGCTTTTCTGGACCCTGCTTCTTTCCAGCTACTGAGTGCTTCCCATGACTCGCTGCTGACCGTCTCGATTGACGGAAACGTCCTGACCTTCACCTACGAAGGAATCAATCTGCCCCCTAACGTCAATCCTCCGGAAGGCGAGGGCTTTGTTACGTTTTCGATACGTCCTCGTGGGGTACAGGAAGGCACCGTCATTCGCAACCGGGCCAGCATTGTTTTCGATTACAATCCGCCCATTCTCACACCGGAAGTAGTGCATGAGTTTACGCGTTCGGTAGAGGTCGGACTGCTGGCCGGCATTCTCAGTGATACCCTCACCGTTGGTCTATCCCGCGAGTGGTCCTTCATCGTCTACAATGAAGGACCGGACACGGCCAACGCGCTGCGCGTCTACCTGTTGATCCCATCGTCCCTGTCGGTGCGCCAGCTTGCACCTCCGGAAGGGTGGTCCTGTGTGCAATTGACCGATCGATGGGCCTGTGACGGGTCGAATTTGGGCCCTGGCGATTCAGCCCACGTCCGGTTGGATATCGAAGCCACCGTACCCGATACCGGAGTTGTCACAGCCTGGGTTCGGATGCGAGCGGGCGAAGTGCGCGGTCTGGAAAACAACGAAAGCAGCATCCGCTACTTGATTCGTCCTTCCCCGGTGGCCGTTTCGTCTCCGGATAGACTACCGGAAAATCCAACCCTTGAGGGACCCTACCCCAATCCCTTTACAACACGGACAACCTTCCGCATTGGCCTGCCCGGACAACGTCGGGTCCGTCTGATCGTCTACGACGTGCTGGGACGCGAGTTAGCCCGCATCGTCGATGGCGAGTTGCCGGCCGGCTGGCATGAACTGCGGTGGGAAGCGTCGGCCCTGGCAAGTGGCATATACTTCGTCCGCTTCGAAGCAGACAGAACGCATCAGGTGCGCTCTTTCCTGAAGGTGCACTGAGCGTCCGAAGCAAACGGCCCAGAGGCCAGGTGGCGGTTCGTCTGCTACCTGGCCTTTTTCATGTAAGCAAGTCGCTGCTTTCTTTTTCTTTACAGGCTTTTCCCTGCGGTCGGCCGTCGAATCCCGTATTTTTGGCGCCGCCGTAAGCGTCTTTGTGTCACCAGAAGCTGCAGACGTTCATGCACGGTCTTCCTCGCTCCAGCGGGATTCTGTTGCACCCGACTTCGCTGCCGGGCCCCTTCGGAATCGGCGATCTGGGTCCGGCGGCCTATCGGTTTGTCGACTTTCTGGTCGAGGCCGGCCAGCGGCTCTGGCAGATGCTGCCGCTCGTGCCCGTGGGACTCGGTTTTTCGCCCTACGCCAGCCCCTCGACGTTTGCCGGCAATCCGCTGCTGATCAGTCCGGAGCGGCTGGTCGAACAGGGCCTGCTGCGGCCCGAAGACATCGCCCAACCGCCCGCGTTTCCTGAAGACCGGGTGGACTACGACTGGGTGATCGCCTACAAGCAGCACCTGCTGGAGAAAGCTTACGCCACGTTCGAAGCGCATCCGGAACGTGTGGACGAAACCGACTTCTGGCTCTTCTGCGAAAAGCAGGCCTACTGGCTCGACGACTACGCGCTCTTCATGGCGCTCAAGGAGGCGCACGGCGGCGCGGTCTGGACCGAATGGCCGATCGAACTGGTCCGGCGCGATCCCGGGGCCCTGCATCGCGCCCGCCAGGAGCTGGCCCGCTCGTTCCGCAAGCACCAGTTCTGGCAGTACCTCTTTCACAAACAGTGGATGGACCTGCGGGCCTACTGCCACGAGCGGGGCATCCGACTCATGGGCGACATCCCGATCTACGTCGCGCACGACAGCGCCGACGTCTGGGCCCATCCGCACCTGTTCCATCTGGACGAGCGCGGCCATCCCAAGGTGGTGGCCGGCGTGCCGCCCGACTACTTCAGCGAGACGGGTCAGCGCTGGGGCAACCCGCTCTACCGCTGGGACGTCTCCCGCGAGACCGGCCACCACTGGTGGACGCAACGCTTTGCCGCCCTGCTGGAAAAGGTGGACCTGATCCGCCTCGACCACTTCCGGGGTTTTGCCGCCTACTGGGAAATTCCGGCCAGCGAACCGACGGCCGTTAACGGCCGCTGGGTGCCCGGACCCGGTGCCGAATTTTTCGAGACGATCCAGCAGAAGCTGGGGCCGCTTCCCATCGTGGCCGAAAACCTGGGCGTCATCACGCCCGACGTGACCGAGCTCATGGAGCGCTTCGGCTTTCCGGGCATGGCCGTGCTCCAGTTCGCCTTCGACGACGACGCCACCTCCACCTTCCTGCCGCACAACTACACGCGCAACCTGGTGGCCTACACCGGCACGCACGACAACGACACGATCGTGGGCTGGTGGCGCGGCCAGAACAAAACCACGTTGCCGCCGGAGGTCGTCGCCCGCGCCAAAGCCTACGCCCGCGCCTATCTGGACCTGGACCGCAAGCGCGAGCGCGAAATTCACTGGACCTGCATCCGTGCGCTCATGGCCTCGGTGGCCGAGCTCGTGGTATTCCCCATGCAGGACGTGCTCGGCCTGGGCAGCGAGGCCCGCATGAACACACCCGGCACAAGCGGCCCCCACAACTGGTCCTGGCGCCTGCGCGCCGACCAGCTCCGCCCGGATGTGGCCGAGCGGCTGCGCTCGCTTACCGAAATCTATGGCCGGCTGCTCCCGGCGTCGTAAGGGTCAGTCACGGTGCCAGTGCACGCGGATGACCCGGTCGCCGTCGGCGTAGGCAAAATCCAGTTCGCCCTGATAGGCCCGCGCCAGCGCCTCGCCGATGCGTCGGGCCAGATGCACGCCCGTCGTGGTGACGTAACAACGACCGTTCTGCACCTCCATCGCCATGATGCGCTCCAGCGGACGGGCCTGCTTTTCCTGCTCCTCCAGGTTGCGAATCAGGTTCAGAATCTCTTCCTGGTGCGTGCTCAGAAACGCACCCGCCAGCTCCACATAGCCGGCCGGATAGCGATCGGCCGCGCGTCGGCAGGCCGGGCATCGCGCCTCGTGCACCGCTTCGGCCACCTCCTCCCACGTCCATCGCCCGCCCACGAACACGGCGCCACAATCCGGGCAACGCGTAGGCTCCGGCCATTTCTGATGCTCCCAGTAGGCATCCCGCCGACGCTGCTTCAGGATCCGATCCTTTCGGCCATGGCTGCTTCGAAACATAGGCCCCTCTGGATTGAAATGAACAGGTAGCGCATGGTGACCCAGGGTCACCTGTGTTAAGATTAAAAGAAGAGAATCCGAAGTCAAGTCGACGAGCTACTTTTCCGAAGCGGGGATCGCCACGAACGCTCCGAGCGCTTCGATCTCCAGCAGTTCTCCGGTGCGCGGGTCCATCGCGCCCAGTGCCAGCCGGAACGTGCCTGCCACCCGGTCGGCCCGCCCGCGCTCGGCAAGCACCAGTTCGCCGGCCTCGGTGACGAACGTGTAGGGCGGCCAGGCCAGATACCCCACGACGAACGCTCCGGGCTCCGGCCCCGGTACCCATCGGCGCACGGCCTCCAGCGTATCGGCCTCCACGGGAGGAAGCTCCAGCGAAAGTCCTCGGGTGGTATCCGGCCGGCCGATCAGATCGACCACGACGGTACCGGAGGTATCGCGCCGGAAGCGGGCCAGGCCCTCCAGTGTGTCGGCTACCGTGCCCTGCAGCACGACGAGAAAGCTTCCGGGCCGGAGGGTGCGGGCATCGTGCGGCGAGGGTTCCGGCGCCCCGATCCGGCATCCGGCCAGCCAGAGCAAAAGCAGGCTCCATTTGAACAGAAGGACACCCCGGATGTAACTTGTGTAAGCAGTACGTGGCATGTTTTCACTCCAGAAGTCGTTCATGAACGCTGCGGTAGCGCTGGAATCGACGGTCATTGCGCACGGGCTGCCGGCCCCGCATAACCTGGACGCCGCCCGGCGGTGCGAGGCAGCCATCCGCGCCGAAGGCGTGCGCCCCTGCACGATCGCCATCCTGAAGGGCCAGGTTCGGGTGGGGCTCCGGCCCGAAGAGCTGCGCCGTCTGGCCGCGGCTTCAGACGTCCGGAAGGTCAGCCTGCGCGACCTGCCCGTGGTCGTGGCCCGCGGACTGGACGGTGCCACGACCGTGGCCGCCACGCTGCACCTGGCCTGGCGCGCCGGCATCCCGGTGATGGCTACCGGCGGCATCGGCGGCGTCCATCGCCGCGTGGACGGCCGACCCGCCTCGGACGTCAGCGCCGATCTGGAGGCGCTGGCCCGCATCCCGGCTCTCGTCGTCTGCTCGGGCCCCAAGATCATCCTGGATCTGGAAGCCACGCGCGAGCAGCTCGAAACCCGCGGGGTCACGGTCGTAGGCTACCGCACCGACACGATGCCGGCCTTCTACTGCGCCACGAGCGGCCTGCCCGTCGACGTCCGCTGCGATACGCCAGAAGAAGTCGTGACCCTGTACCGGGCCCGGCTGCGACTGGGGCTACCCGGCGCCGTGCTCGTGACCGTCCCACCGCCCGACCGGGTAGCATTGCCCCCGGAGACGGTACTGCCCGCGCTGGAACAGGCGCTCCGGGACGCCGAAGCCCAACAACTGCGGGCCGAAGCGCTCACGCCGTTCCTGCTGGCCCGCCTGCGCGATCGGCTGGGCTCGCGGGCACTGCAGGCCAACATCGCCCTGCTGGAGCAGAACGCCGTCGTGGCCGCCCGGATCGCCCGGGCGCTGGCTAAGAGCGCTGTTTCGCCCCCTTGAGACCCTGCAGGCTGCGCACCGACAGCAGGTTCACGTCGTAGGAGCGCACGCGTCCGTTCTTCTCGCGGTGGCGCTTCTGCGCCAGCCGGATCAGCTCGTCCATCAACGCATCGAACGACACGCCCACCGGCTCCCACAGGTAGAAGGAAAACGAGCCGGGGATCGTGTTGATTTCGTTGAAATAGATCTGGCCCGTATCGTCGTCGAGCAGAAAGTCGATGCGGGCCACGCCGGCGCACTCGAAGAGCTGGAAGACGCGCACGGCCATCTCCTGAACGGTCCGGGTCTGCGCTTCGTCGAGCGGCGCCGGGATGAAGCGATCCAGCGAGGCCATACCCTGTGGCACCTGCTGCTTGCTGCCACGGCGGCCGGCCTTGCCACTGCCCCGCATGTATTTGTCCTGAAAGGTCAGCAGCTTCGACGGATCGCTGCGCACGGGTTCTTCGAGCACGCTGGGGCGGGCTTCCGACGGATCGCCCAGCACGGCGCAGTTGATCTCGCGCAGGTTGCGGACGGCCCGCTCGACCACCACTTTTTCGTCGTAGCGGAAGGCCTCCTCGATGGCCGCGTCGAGCGCCTGTCGGTCTTCGACGCGCTGAATGCCGATCGACGAGCCCAGGCGGGCCGGTTTGACCACCATCGGGTAGCCCAGCTCGGCCTCCAGCCGGTCGAGCCATTCCTCCTCGCGCCCGGCCCAGTCGGCTTCGCGAAACCACCGAAAGTCCACCACCGGGATGCCCTGCTCCCGGCACAGCAGCTTCGAGAGCACCTTGTCCATGCCCAGCGCCGAGCCAAGCACGCCGCTGCCCGTGTAGGGCACGTTGAGCGTCTCGCACAGGCCCTGCACGCCGCCGTTTTCGCCGTCGCCGCCGTGCAGTGCCAGCAGCACCACGTCCACCAGGTAGCGCCGGGGGCGCTGCCAGGGCCAGCGGCGCGGCGTCGCCTCGACGAGCAGCATCCGGCCGTGGACGGCCGGATCGAACCGGACCGGGATGGCCGCACGGCGGAGTGCGTCCAGATCCTGATAGGCTTCCAGCTCCAGCAGCACCGGTCCCGTGTACCAACTCCCGTCCTTGGCAATGTAGAGCGGGACGATCTCGTAGCGGGTGCGATCGAGCGCGGCGGCCGCCTGCAACCCGGTGATGACCGACACCTCATGCTCCGGCGACACGCCGCCGAAGACCACGCCGACACGCAGACGCTGTGCAGGGTCTTTCATGTCCTTTCCGCTGTAACCCTTCGGTGGAAGGGCACTTCGCTATCGCTCCGTGCCTTACTACAAACAGATTCAGGGTTCCTGGGGCACGAACCAGCCTCGGTTGTAGATGGCCCAGGCGCGCCCGACCAGTTCCTCGCCGAGGAACGGTGTGTTCCGGCTCTTCGAGCGGATATGCCGCTCCTCGAAAACCCAGCGCGTGGTCGTGTCGAAAATTGTCAGGTTGGCCGGTTCGCCTTCGGCCAGTCGGGGCACGGGAAGGCGCAGGATGCGACGCGGGGCCACCGTCAGCTTGTAGACCGCCTCGGCCACGGTCAGCACGCCCGGCGCGATCAGCTCGCGACCGATCAGCCCCCAGGCCGTCTCCAGACCGATGATCCCGAAAGGCGCCTCGATGAATTCAACCTCCTTTTCGAAGCTGGCGTGGGGCGCGTGATCCGTGCAGATGGCGTCGATCGTGCCATCGCGCAGCCCTTCCTTGATGGCGGCAATGTCGGCGGCCGTGCGCAGCGGCGGATGCATTTTCGTGTTCGTCGAAAAGCCCGTGCGCTCGACCGCCTCGTCGGTCAGCGTGAAATGATGCGGACAGACCTCGGCCGTCACGCGCACACCCCGCGCCTTGGCCTGGCGCACCAGCTCGACCGACCGGGCCGTCGAGATATGCGCCACGTGCACGTGCCCGCCCGTGTATTCGGCCAGAATCAGGTCACGGGCCACCATGACCTCTTCGGCCACCGGCGGGATGCCCGGCACGCCCAGTCGGGTCGACACCACGCCCTCGTGCATGTGGCCGTGCGGGTTGAGCGTGAGGTCCTCCATGTGGTTGATGATGGCCCGGTCGAGCATCGAGGCGTACTCGAGCGCCCGCCGCATCAGACCGCCGTGCTGCACCGGCGATCCGTCGTCGCTGAAGGCCACCGCCCCGCCTTCGACCAGATCGGCCATCTCGGTCAGTTCCTTCCCCTCCCGGTTCTTCGACACGCAGGCGATCGGGTGGACGTCGACCGGCGTGCGCCGGCCGCGTTCGATCACGAATTCCACCACGTCGCGCGTATGAATGGGCGGGTCGGTATTGGGCATACAGGCCACGGCCGTGAAGCCTCCAAAAGCGGCCGCCCGACAGCCGGTCTCGATCGTCTCCTTGTGCTCCTGGCCCGGCTCGCGCAGATGTACGTGCATGTCCATCCAGCCGGGCGAAATGAACTTGCCCGTGGCATCGTAGACCGGCACGTCGTCGGCTTCGATCGACTCGGCGATACCGGCAATCCGGCCGCCACGGATCAACAGATCGGCCCGGCGCTGCCGTCCGGTTTCCGGATCGAGCAGGATCCCTCCCCGAATGAGCAGATCCGGCGTCTTGCGCGCACCTGATTCCATGTTGCCTGACTTTTCCTGGTTGCCACAAAAAGGCCCGTGCCAAAGATAGCACGGGCCCGACCGCTCAGTGCGTCTCCACCAGGTTTTCCTTCAGAAAATTCGTAATTAACGTAAACAGGTGCAGGCGGGTGTTGCCGCCGTAGATGCCGTGGTTGCGACCCGGATACATCATGAAGGCAAACTGCTTACCCGCCCGCTGGAGCGCGTCGATCATCTGCGCGGCGTTCTGGAAGTGGACGTTGTCGTCCAGATCGCCGTGGACGATCAGCAGGCGCTGACGGTCCGAGAGCCGGTCGGCGTACGTGATAGGGGAGCCAAGTCGGTAGCCGTCCGAATTCTTCTGCGGGGTGGACATGTAGCGCTCGGTGTAAATCGTGTCGTAGAGCCGCCAGTCGGTGACCGGCGCCACCGAGACGCCCACGCGGAAGACCTGCGGCCCGTCGCCGTAGAGCATGGACATGAGCGTCATGTAGCCGCCGTAGCTCCAGCCCCAGATGCCGATGCGATCCGGATCGACGTAGGGACGCTGCGCCAGCGCCTTCGCCGCGGCGATCTGGTCCTGCGCTTCGAGCTGTCCCAGCCGCCGGTAGGTGGCCGTTTTGAAAGCGTAGCCCCGGGCGCCGGTCCCCCGGTTGTCCACGCTGGCCACCAGAATGCCCAGCTCTTCGGCCAGGTAGTAGTGCCAGAGCATGCGGGAGCCGCCCCAGTCGTCCGTCACAGTCTGCGAACCAGGGCCGCCGTAGACGTACAGCAGGAGCGGATACTGCTTCGTGGAGTCGAAGTCGGACGGCTTGATCAGGTAGGCCTGAAGCGGCGTGCCGTCGGCGCCGGGCACCGTGAAGAACTCCGGCGGACGGAGCCCGTAGGCGGCCAGCCGTTCTCGGAGCGCCTCGTTGCCTTCGAGCACGGCGATCTGCTCGCCCGTGATGCGGTGCAGCGTCACGACGGGCGGCTGCAGAAAGCGCGTGTGCGTGTCGATGTAGTAGCGGAAATCCCCGGAGATGCTGACGTCATGCGTGCCGGGTTCCTGCGTGATGCGCTGCGGCGTGGGCGCCTGTCCGTTGGACGCCTCCGGGCGCAGCGGCACGCGGTAGAGGTGGCGCTCCCGCGGCCCGTCGATTGTGGCCGTGAAGTACACCCAGCCGTTCCGTTCGTCCACGCCGTGGAAGTCGGTCACGTCCCAGGGCCCCTGCGTGAGCTGGCGCACCAGAGTTCCGTCGTTGCGGTACAGGTACAGATGGCGGTAGCCATCGCGTTCGCTGATCCACACGAAATGCTGCCCATCCTTCAGGTAGGTAATCTGGCCGGCCTCCAGGTCCGTGAAGCCCGTTTCCACTTCGAGCCAGGCCGAAGCCCGCTCTTCGAGCACGGTGCGGAGCGACATGGTGGCCGGATCGCCGTAGAGCAGCTCCAGATGGTTCTGGTCCCGGTTCATCCGGAACATCCAGACGTAGTGGCGGCCGTCGATAGCCGGCGTCCAGCCCATGCGGGCCAGGTACTCGTAGCGATCGCCGCCTTCGTACCAGGTGTCTGTGTCGAAAAAGCGCACCTGGCCGGTCTGCAGGTCGATCACGCCGATCTGGATCTCGCTATTAGGGTCGCCAGCTTTGGGATAGCGGAACGAGATGGGCTTCGGATAATGTCCCCGAAGGTCCACCATGGTGAAAAGCGGCACCTTCGACTCGTCGAGCTTAAAAAAGGCGATATAGCGACCGTCAGGGCTCCAGGCCCAGCCGTCGCGCAGGCCAAATTCTTCCTCATAGACCCAGTCGAACGTACCGTTGATGATGCGGTCCGGTGCGCCGTCGGTGGTCAGCGGGACCTCCTGACCGCTTTCGAGATCGACCAGGTACAGGTTACGATCGCGCACGAAGGCCACCTGGCGACCATCCGGGCTGAGTTTGGCGAACATCTGGTAGCCCTTACTGCGGTCGCTGACGGGCCGCAGCGAGTCGGCCTCCAGGTCGTAGACGTAGTAGAAACCCTTCGTGTTGTAGCGCCAGACCCGTTCCGAGTCGGTGTAGAGCAGCACGCGGCGACCATCCCGGCTGTACTGATAGTCTTCAATGCGGATAAGCCGGCCCACGTCGCGCGCATACAGACGGTTGCCGTCGATGAGACGCTCCCGCCGGCCGGTTTCCAGATTGTAGCGGATCAGGTGCGTGGCGCCGGTCTGTGGATCCGACTCGATGTACAGAATGACCGGCCCTTCCTCGGCCCAGCGTCCACCCTGAAAGAATTCCGGGATGAACTTGCGCGAAGCGTGAATGTCTTCCAGCGTGAGGTGCGGACGCGTCTGTACGGTCTGCTGGGCCACGGCAACAGGCACCAGCAGGACAAGTGCGAGCAGGATCCATCCGGTTTGCTTCAGGCGCTTCATTTTCTTCACAACAGATTGTTTGCGAATCCTGCGATAAGATAGGACAGCGCTGGAAAAGAAGGGAGCGCGCCCGTACATTTTGCCCGTTCTACGGCGACCTGCTTTTTGAGTAGCCGTGCGCTTTCACCTTGGTCTTGTCCTTGGTCTTTTCGCCTGCGCGGTGCAGGCCCAGCCGTCTTCGGCGCCTTCGATCACGCTGGGCGGGACGCTCCAGCCGCGCTTCAGCTATGGACATCACGAGCCTTCCGGCCGAACGCGCCTGGGCTTCGGCATTCGGCGGGCGCGACTGATCGTCGATGCTCGAATGGCAGATAGCTGGCAGTTTCGTCTGCAGCTCGACGGCACCAGTACTTCGGCGCGTATCCTCGACGCGTATATCGGCTATCGGCTCACGCCGCACTGGTCGCTGCGGTTGGGGCGCCTGTCGTCGGCACAGCCCCGGGCGTTGACGCTGACCTCACACCGGCAAATTGACGCGGTCGAACGTGCGGCCATCGCCGAGCGCTGGGGCGCCCGGACCATCGGGAGCGACGGCCGCGACTTCGGCCTGGAGGTAGCCTATCGCCGGGAGCAGGGCCGGCTACTTCTTTTTCTGCACAACGGCGACGGGAGCTGGGAGCGGCTGCGTGGCAACTATCGCGAGAGCCCGAGCAGCACCGACGTCACCGGGGGCGTGCGGCATACCGGCATGGCCGTCAGCCTGGGCGGTGCCCTGACGCCGAAGGCCGTGGACGGACTGGAAGTCGGTGGGTTCATCAGCTACAACGGCGCTGGCAACCCCAACACCGAGGGACGGCGCTACGTATCCTATGGCCTGCACCTGTACCGGGGCGCCAACCCGGGCAGTCGGCCGCTTCGCCTGAAGCTGGACGGGCTGGTCGTCCAGTACTTCCGGAAGGAAGGCGACGAGCCCGTTCCGGCCGACCGTCTGCTGGGTGGTGCCGTACTGGGCGCCGTGCGCCTGCATCGGGCCGCCGAAGCCTTCGCTCGTCTTGAGCACCTGGAGGAAGGTCGTGCCGAGCCGAATCGAACCATCCTGACCCTTGGTTTCAGCGTTAGTCCGAGTGCCTACCAGGGCGCGGGCTACGAGCGCCAGCGCCTGACCGTCGCCTACACGACCGAACGCGGCATCGCTCAGCGCCTGCTGGTTATCCAGTGGCAGCTCCTTTTTTAAGGATCTTTTGCCTGGACAGCAGCGTCAGCGGCGCGGCATTCCGCAGCAGGGAGAATCCGGCCGTGTTACATCCAGCCTTTGTGGAAATTCACTTAGGGCATCTCCGGCATAACCTGGAGCAGGTGCGCCGGCGACTGGGCCCGGCCGAACTGATCGCTGTTGTCAAGGCCGACGCCTACGGTCATGGTCTGGAGCCAATCGCGCGCACGCTGCAGGAAGCGGGTGTGCGGCATTTTGCGGTTGCCCGCCTGACCGAAGCGGTAGCGCTGCGAGCGGCTGGCATTACAGGCACGATTCTGCTACTGGGCCCTGCTTTTCCTGAAGATTTATCGACCTGTGTGGCGCACGAGGTTGGGGTAACCGTTTCGTCGCGCACATTGGCCGAGGCCGTCTGCATGGCCGCCCAACGCCATGGCTCGCTGCGGGTGCACGTCAAGGTCGACACCGGCATGGGACGGCTGGGGATCTGGCCGGCAGAGGCCCCCGAAATAATTCGCCGGCTGGAGCAAACGCCGGGCATCACGTTGGTTGGGCTGTGCACGCACCTGGCCACGGCGGAGCAGCCTGGTGATCCTTTCATGCAGGAGCAGCTGGAGCGTTTTGAGCAGCTCTGGCGACAGGTCGGTGATGCCTTCGCGGTGCGGCATGTGGCCAACAGCAGCGCCCTGTTTACGCTACCGCCCTCTTACTGGATCGACGACCGGCAGCAGGCCCGCATTGGCGCCGCACTGTATGGGTACCTGCCCCGTTTCGAACTTCCCGGAGCGGACGCGCTACGGCCGGTCATGCGCTTTGTGGCCCACATCGTGCAGGTCCGCACCGTGCCACCGGGCACTACGATCTCCTATGGCCGCACCTGGACGGCACCCGGCTGGCGCCGCATTGCTGTCGTCGGTGCCGGCTACGGCGATGGCATCCCGCGCCGACTATCCAACCGCGGGCAGGTGGGACTGCACGGGCGCCGGTTTCCCATCGTGGGAGCCATCTGCATGGACATGACCATGATTGACCTGGGCGATCCGGAAACCGCCCCCGACGTACAAGAGGGCGAGCCCGTCGTGTTCTTTGGAGAAGGCGGTCCTTCTATCACAGAAATGGCTTGCTGGGCCGAAACCATCCCCTACGAACTGAGCTGTGCAGCCGCACGACGCGTCCCCCGTCGCTATCAGGAACAGCGCCCATCCATTTCCTCTTCTGTAGAGAACTTCTGAAGAAAACTTATATTTATAATCCGACGTTGAAGCGACCGGTTTTTCTTTCCCACCAACCGCTTTGTGAACAACCATGCCACGGACTGTCGAACCCTCGGAGATCAGAATTCTGGTTGTAGACGACGAGGAGGATGTGGTCGAGGTCATCGGCCATTTCCTGAGCGAGGAAGGCTATCATGTAGAAAAGGCCTTCGACGGTGAAGAGGCGCTCAAGAAGGCTACGTCCGAGATTGACCTGATTGTGCTCGACATCATGCTGCCTGGCCTGGACGGCTATGAGGTCTGCAAGCGCCTGCGCTCGCGGGCCGAGACGGAGCACATTCCGATCATCTTCCTCACGGCCAAAAGCGAAGAGGAGGATCAGGTAAAGGGCCTCATGATGGGCGGCGACGACTACCTAACCAAGCCGGTCTCACCCCAGGTGTTGCTGGCCCGTATCAAGGCCGTACTGCGCCGCGCCGGTGTTGAAGAGAGTCGCACCCTGAAGGTCAAAGACCTGACGATCTATGAAGACGAGTACCGGGCTTCGCTGCGGGGCCGCGATCTGGGTCTGACGCTGACGGAGTTCGAACTGCTGCGTTACCTGGTCCGGCATCCGCGCAAGGCTTTCACGCGCCAGGAACTGCTCGAGCGCATCTGGAAAGATGCGATGATGGTCACCGAGCGCACCGTCGACGCCCACATCAAGAACCTGCGCGAAAAGCTGGGGGACTTTGCCAAGCATATCCAGACGGTGCGCGGCGTAGGCTACCGGTTTGTGGAAGAGGATGAACCCGCCGAAAGCTAAGCTACGCCGACGGCCTCACGGACTACTTCGGCTGGCGTACCGGATCTGGCACTGGATCTTTCCACCCCGTGCCTCGGTGCGTACGTGGATGTTTCTGACGTTTGCGCTATTTGTGGGGCTGGCCGTGCTGGGCACCGGGCTGTACACGGGCCTGGTGTTGCACGGCCGGCTCCGCAGCACGATGGAACAGACGCTACGCACGCAGGCGGAGCGACTGCTCTATCAGGTGGTTCCCGAAACACCGCCTCATGACCTTCCCGCCACGCTGGCGCTGCTCAGCCGCGTGACCGGATTGCACCTGACGCTGGCCCGAGGCGATTCGATCGTATGGAGCGGTCAGGCTGGTCAGCCGATCGTCACAGCGCCGCACTCCCAACTGGATACGCTGGTCAGCGCCAAGACCCCCGTCCGCTTCTACGAACGCTTTACCACCGAGGGACAGGTCTTTTACGTGGTGCTGCACGACCCTACCTCGGGCTGGATCGTGCGCGTGGGGCAACCGACACCCCTCTGGTATCGGCTGGCCCGGCAGATGGAACTCACGCTGGTGGTGGGCATGCTGGCCGCACTTGTGCTGGCTCTGCTGGGGAGCTGGATCGCTACGGAAAAGGTGACCGGCCCACTCCGCGCTATCCGCAACAGCGCCCGCAACATCATTGAAGGCCACTTCGACGAAAAAATCAAGGTGCATACGCGGGCAGCCGAATTTCAGGACCTGGCCCAACATCTTAACAAGATGTCCGATAGCTTCCGGGAAAAGATCGCCGAACTGCAGCGTCTGACGCGCCTGCAGACCGAGTTTATTGGCAACGTCTCCCACGAAGTGCGCAACCCTATCTTTTCGATTGGAGGCTACCTAGAGGCCCTGGCCTCTCCCACAATGGACCCCGAAACGCGCAAACGCTACGTCGAAAAGGCGCTTCAAAACCTGAATCGGCTAAACAACCTATTTAACGACCTGATTGAAATTGCCCGTCTGGAATACCGAGCCGATCTGATTCATCCCTCTGTGTTCAATTTGCAGGAGCTGATCGAGGACGTGGTCGACATGCTCCGGCCCAAGGCTGAAGAGAAAGGCCTGATCATTCAGGCGGAAAATGACCCGATCTACGTGCGGGCCGATCGCGAACGCATCCGGCAGGTGCTGACCAACCTGATCGACAATGCGATCTCCTATACCGACGAAGGCTACATCCGGTGCCGCACCCGGCGGCGGCGCGATAAGGTGCACGTGGAAGTTGTCGATACCGGTCGGGGCATCCCTGAGGAACACCTAAACCGCATCTTTGAGCGTTTCTATCGGGTCGATCCGGACCGCTCGCGGCGCAGTGGCGGCACCGGACTGGGTCTGAGCATCGTTAAGCAGATCCTTCAGGCCCACGGCGAAACCATTCACGTTGAAAGCACGGTAGGCCGCGGCAGCCGCTTTTGGTTCGAACTGCCTTACGCAGAGGCAAGCGAGGCCGTCAGCGCCTGAACTTTTGCACCCCTGTGGCGCCGTTCGTAAATTAACAGTTCAAGTGGCGCAGACGTTGCCCTACGGAACGTGGATTACACCCTACACGTTTGCCCTCTGGATCAGCTGCCTGAGGCAGCCTATGGTGGTACACCAACCCTTGAGACCCATGCCTCGGAAAAAGAAAGCAGCGCATGCCCTTAAAGAAGCGCTTCCAGTATCAAAGAGCAACGGTCAGCAGCTTGCCGAACTGCCCGTGCTGGCCTACGATGGCGATTTGGACATCTGTCCGGTCGGCCCAGACGACTTCGACCGCGACACGCTGCTGCGCGTCTACCGCACCATGCTGTTGGCACGGCGGCTGGACGAAAAGATGCTGACGCTGCTCAAGCAGGGCAAAGGCTTTTTTCACATAGGGGGGGCCGGACATGAGGCCGCTCAGGCGGCCGCCGGCCTGCTCTCGAAACCAGGCTTCGACTGGTTCTGGATGTACTACCGGGACCTGTGCATGTACCTGATGCTGGGCGGCCGCCCCGAAGACGTCTTGCTGGCCCATCTGGCCAAAGCGGACGACCCCAACTCAGGCGGCCGGCAGATGCCCGCCCACTACAGCGACCGCGCCAAACACATCGTCACGCCCTCCTCGTCGGTAGGGTCGCAGTTCCTGCCAGCCCTTGGCACCGCCATGGGCATCCAGCGTCGGGGCGAAAATGCCTACGTCTACTGCTCGGCCGGCGAAGGGGCTACCTCCCAAGGGGCCTTCCACGAGACCCTCAACTGGGCCGCCCGCATCAAGGCGCCCGTGCTGTACTTCATCCAGAATAACCGCTACGCGATCTCTGTACCGATCGAGCAACAGACAGCCGGCGCCAACCCCTATAAGCTGGGCGCCGGTTATGAAGGACTGGCCCGCATCCATGTGGACGGCACGGACTTCTTCAAAGCCTATGCGGCCACGCGGGCAGCCATCGAGCACATCCGCGCTGGTAAGGGGCCGGTGCTGCTGGTGGCCGACGTCGTGCGCCTGCTCCCCCACTCTTCCTCCGACAACCACGCCAAATACCGCCTGCCCGAAGAACTGGAAAAAGATCGCCAGCTCGATCCCATCCTGCGCATGGAGCAGGCGCTACAGGAGGCCGGCCTGCTTGATGCCGAGCAGATCGAGGAAATCCGACGTGAGGTGCGTCGCCGGGTTGACGAGGCCGCCCGCTGGGCCGAAAAGCAACCGGACCCGGATCCGAGCACGGCCACCCGCTACGTGTACTTCGAGGGCACGCTCGATCTGGAATACGAAAAAAGCAGCCCTTCCGGACCACCCGTCGTGATGGTGGACGCCATCAACCACGCGCTGCACGAAGAGATGGAGCGCGACGAGCGCGTGATCGTCTATGGTGAGGACGTAGCCGACCCAAAGGGCGGTGTGTTCACGGCCACGCGAGGACTCTCCGAGCGCTTCGGCTACGACCGCTGCTTCAACTCGCCGCTGGCCGAAGCCTCCATCATCGGCACAGCCGTTGGACTGGCCGCCTGCGGCTTCAAGCCGGTCGTGGAGATTCAGTTTGCCGACTACATCTGGCCGGCCATGCAGCAGCTCCGCAACCAGGTGGCTCCTTTCCGCTATCGGTCCAACAACGCCTGGGAATGCCCTATTGTCATCCGCGTGCCCTGTGGGGGCTACATTCACGGCGGCCTGTGCCACTCGCAAAACATCGAAGGCATCTTTGGGCACATGCCGGGCTACAAGATCGCCATGCCCTCGAACGCGGCCGATGCCAAGGGGCTGCTAAAGACGGCCATCCGCATGCGCGACCCGGTGCTCTTTTTAGAGCATAAGGCCCTGTATCGGGCCGCTGCCGCCCGCACCCCGGAACCCGACGCCGACTACCTGCTCCCCTTTGGCAAGGCTCGGATTGTCCAGGAAGGCAGCGACCTAACCATCGTCACCTACGGGATGATGGTGCACAAGTCGGTCAGCGTTGCCCGCCGCCTGGCCAAAGAAGATGGAGTCTCGATCGAAATCATCGACATCCGCACCATCATCCCACTGGACATCGACACGATCCTGGATTCGGTCCGCAAGACCAACCGCGTGCTGGTCGTCTACGAAGATCATGAGTTTGCTGGCTTCGGCGCTGAAATCGCTGCACAGATTGCCGCCAACGCCTTCGAATACCTGGATGCGCCGGTGCAACGCGTGGCCGGCGCCTTTACACCGATTCCCTTTGCCGACCCGCTGGAACGTGCGGTGCTGCCCCAGGATGAAGATATCCTGCAGGCAGCACGGTCGCTTCTGGCTTACTGACGGTCCGCCTGTCAATAAAAAAGCCCGAACCGCGGCGGTTCGGGCTTTTTATCTTGCGCGCGATCGCGCGTCAGTTGCTATTCAGCCCGGCACAGGCTTCGACCTCCTTAGCCTTTTCGGTCTGGTCGGTCTGCACGTACGCCTGGAAAAGTGCCCGGCAGATTGGCTGCACGTTCTCGCCCCGGACTTCTATCAGCGCACGGGCACGTTCCAACGGCGGGATCGCCTGCGCAAAGAGCTGGCGGCGCTCTTCGATCAACCGGGCAATCTGTTCTTCCAGTTGCTGTTGCTGCTCCCGGGCCAGCCGGCTCCGGTTGGTACGCAGGCTATCGTCCAGCGCGATGGCCTTCTCATTCACATCCACCGCCTTGTTGATATAGGCTGCGCCCAGATTGTAGAAGGCGTTGGCATACTCTGGATCCAGCTCGGTTGCCTTCTTCAGATGTTCGATCGCTTCATCATAGCGACCGGCTTCCAGCAGCAGCGAACCGTAGTTGTAGCGATAGAGTTTGTTGTCCGGCTCCTTCTCTACAGCTTCTTTGTAGACGTTCATCGCCTCCTCCACCTTGCCGGCCTGCACATAGGCATTGAGGAGCTGGGACTGCACTTCGGGATCGTCCGGATACAGCGCACGGGCCTTCTCCAGCACCGACAGCGCCTTTTCCGGCTGCTGCTGGAGCCGGTACAGGTCAGCCAGAATCAGGTAGGTGTCCTTCGAGGTCTCCCCTTTGACAACGGCTGTCTCCAGCGGCGCAATCGACTCAGCCTGCTTCCCGGCATTGAGCAGCGAAAAAGCCTGGTTCACATAGGCACCGGCCGAGTCGGGCTGGATGATCGTGGCGTTTTCAAAGTAGGAGGCGGCATGCAGGTAGTAGGTCGAATCCTCCCGCCCCCGATTGAAAGCGTTCACACCATTCTGGAACTCCCGCACGTAGGCAAAGCGCAGCTGGTTGAGGACGCTTTCCCGCAGCTTGGGGTCCAGTTCCACGGCTTTCTGGAAAGCTGCCACCATGGCCCGCACCGTATCCTGGCGTGCCTCAGGATCGAGGTTTTGCTGGTTTGACAGAATGTCCAGAATGATGCGGCCCTTCAGCTCGTAGGCCTCCGCATTCTGCGGGTTGCGCTGCAGGGCTTTTTCAACGTTTTCCAGCGCCCGCGCATAGTCTTTATTGCGCAGGTCCAGCTTGGCCCCTTCGATATTCGGATCGCTGGAGCAGCCACCAGGCCCGCCCAGCACCAGAAACAGCCCGGTCGCCAGCAGCACCCCGAGCGAACGCTTCCAGGCAGATTGCGTCGTGTTCATGTTACCCTCGGCTTTATAGTTGACAGAAGATCATCTCGGCACCTTGACGGCTTTTATAAAAAGGAAATTAACGACAGAATGGCTCCAGCACAACCGCTCGCCGGTATTCTTTCATTTTTGAGAAAGCGGTTTTTGGTCAGAAAGACCGACACCGCCGTCACTCACCAGCACCCCTTTTTCACGCCAGGTGTGCCAACATGTCGCACTTTCGGTGATGGCATGGCCGTTGATAAAAAGCTGGGTGCGTTCGGGAAAAATGACAACCAAACGAAGGAGGGAGCCATGACGAGCCTGGTTCGCTTTTCGCCCATGACGGAGCTGCGTCGCCTGCAGCGTGAGATGGATCGCCTGTTCGATACGTTCTTCGGACGCGAGGTAGAAGCGGCTGAAGAGGGGGCTCCGGTGACCTGGGTACCGCGGGCCGACTTGGCCGAAACGGACGACGCCTACCTGATCCAGCTTGACGTGCCCGGCATGAACAAAGACGAGCTGTCGGTAACCTACCACGACGGCACGCTCACGGTCAGCGGTGAGCGGAAGTCGGAAACCAAGGAAGAGAAGCCGAACTACATCCGGGTCGAGCGGAGCTACGGTCGCTTCTATCGGAGCTTCGCGCTCCCGAAGGCGGTCGACGAGAAAAACATCGAGGCCAAGTACGAGCATGGTGTGCTGACGATCCGCGTGCCTAAGGCCGAAGGCAGCAAGGCGCGTCGGATCGAAATCGGCTAAGCAGCAGGGTTTGGGCGGGGCTACCGGACTTCCGGTAGCCCCGCTTTTGTATTTGAGGCGTCGCACGGCGCTTCGCCTCGGAGCAGGATCAATGTGAAGGTACTGCGGGGCGCAGGTGCACTGGCTACTTCCAGCCGTCCACCGTGTGCGCGGGCAATTGCCTGACCATCAGCTGGTAACCCTCCGGAATCCCCTGAGCGCCCTCGGCGTACGCTGGCGGTATGCGTACGCTGACGTTCGCCGCGTGCATTAGCCTGCTGCGCCAACGGCTGGCCGGCCCCTTACCTGGAACCGCTGTCCAGCTTCAGATGGCGCCGGCGTACCGGCAGGTGCCCGAGCAGCTTCGCATCGAGGGGAAACCCTGCCGGGAAGCCGGTGTGCTGGCCCTGCTGTTTCCCGAACAGGAACGCCCGCACCTGCTGTTGATCGCACGCCACTCCCACCTGAAAGAACACGGCGGTCAGATCGGTTTTCCGGGCGGACGACGTGAGCCAGGCGAAACCCTTCAGGAAACAGCCCTTCGCGAAGCCCGTGAAGAGCTGGGCCTGCCGCCAGAGCACATCGAACTGCTGGGAGCCCTAACGCCGCTTTACATCCCGGTCTCTAACTTTTGTGTACATCCCTTCGTCGGCGCCATCGCGCCGCTACCGACATTGCGTCCCTGCCCGGAAGAGGTAGCAGCCGTGCTGCGCGTTCCACTGGCCGTGCTGCTGGACCCGGCCAGCCGACGCCGGGAGCGCTGGACGATTCGCGGACAGGACGTTATGGTACCCTTCTTTGAGGTGGGCTCCTATCGCATCTGGGGGGCCACGGCCATGATGCTGGCCGAGCTGCTGGCCCTGCTTACCGCGGATTAGCCGAAAGGCCGGCCTTTTCGGCCACCTCGCGCCGGAGCTTCTGATAGATGGCGGTCAGCCCCCGCAGGCGCTGCATGCCCAGCAGCGGCGCGATACCCAACCGATAGAGCAGGTCTTCGGGGGCATCTAGCACGGCTTCGGGCGGCTCACCGTCAAAGGCTTCAATCAGCATCGCGGTAAAAGCCCGGGGCGTCGGCGCCTCGCGCGGCACGTCGGCATAGATGCGCACGCGACCCTCCTGCACCTCCGGCAAGAAGAAAACCGGCGACTGACATTCATGTACCATGCCCAACCCGGCATCGCGCAACGGCACGTACTCCGGAGGCAACGGCGGCAACCGCTCGGCAAACTCCAGCAACAACGTTAGCCGCTCGGTTGGTTCGGCCTCCTGAAACAATTCGAGCAGAGCGTCCAGCTTTCGCATGCGCTTTTCTGTTTTTTAACCAAGACGCACTACGGACGGATTTTGCTCCGACAGAAAAGCCCTGCACCGAACCATGCCGATGCAGGGCTACTCTTGAAGCCGTTGTGCTCAAGCGTGCTCGCTCATGGCATATGCGTTGGTTTAACAGCCGCCTTTTGTCCAGGCAGGTGCGCCAAAAGCTAAACTCCCCCTCCCTTTTAGTGAGGGCGTCAGGGGGAGGATGCTTTCAGGTTTAGTTCAGCGCTGGCGTTTGGGGGGCCGGCGTTGGCGTTGGATTCGTGTAGACCCCCTCAGCCGCTTTACGGCTGCTCCCCCTGGAAGGGGGAGCGGTTTCAATGGGCTGCGGTTGGTGGTGGACGCAGGCGCTCGTGCGCATCAAAACAGCTGCATTGGGCTCAAGGATGTCTAACGCGGCGCATACGATAGCCTCACTGGTGCTTTGCATCCACGTTATGCTTCCCCCTCCCTTTTAGGGAGGGAATTAGGGGGAGGGTCATCTAATCAACACCCCCTCAGCCGCTTTGCGGCAGCTCCCCCTGGAAGGGGGAGCAGTTCTGGTGGGCTCTACGGTTGGTGGTGATCCTGAGTGCTGGCGCACGAAAACCGCCAGGCCTGGCTCAGGATTGCGCCGCTTCCGGGTCGCCCTTTTCAATGGGCACCCCGACCAGATTGCCCCACTCGGTCCACGAGCCGTCGTAGTTCTTGACGTGCTCAAAGCCAAGCAGGTACTTCAGCACGAACCAGGTGTGGCTTGAGCGCTCTCCGATCCGGCAATAAGTGATCACCTCATCGTCTGGCTTCAGCCCCTTTTCCTGCAGGTAGATGCGTTCCAGCTCCTCGCGCGGCTTGAATGTACCGTCTTCCCGGACGGCCGTGCTCCAGGGGACGTTCTTCGCGCCGGGGATGTGCCCGGCCCGCAGTGCCCCCTCCTGCGGATAGTCGGGCATGTGCGTGAGTTCTCCCCGGTACTCGGCAGGCGAACGCACATCGATCAGGGGCTTGCCGGCCTGCATATGGGCCAGCACCTCTTCCCGAAATGCCCGGATCGAAAGGTCCGGGTCTTTGGCCCGATAGGTCGTCCGCGGAAACGACGGCACCTCGCGGGTCAGCGGCCGCCCTTCGGCAATCCACTTCTGGCGCCCGCCGTCCATGACCGCGCACCTTTTGTGACCGAAGAGCTTGAACACCCAGAACGCATAGCAGGCCCACCAGTTGTTTTTATCGCCGTAGAAGACAACCAGCGTGTCGTTTGCGATGCCTCGCGAGGCGCAGAGTTCTTCGAACCTTTCTTTCGAAATATAATCCCGCACGACCGGGTCCTGCAGGTCCTGCACCCAGTCGATCTTGACGGCATTGGGAATGTGGCCGGTCTCGTAAAGCAGCACGTCCTCGTCGGATTCCACAATGCGGACGTGCTCGGTGTCGTTCAGATTTTCGGCAACCCAATCAGTTGAGACCAGCACCTCGGGATGCGTATACGCTGTCATGGCCTTGTTCCGGTTTGGTTACGGGTTTGCCTGCTGCTATAAAGAAAAGCACCCTCGACAGGAGCCGAGGGCGCGGTGATTTTCGCAGAATTCGACATGCTTACGCAGCGCAACAGATTCCCACCATCGCCCTCGGCAACAGGGCACAACAGCAGCGACTGCGACACAGTTTGAAGGCATGCATGGGGACCGTGCATCTGTTCAGCACACTTAACAAAACGAATGCGCCGGTGCAAAGATTCTGGAAACCTGGCGCCACCCCTTGCCATTTCAGGCCGGCCCTGATCGGTCGATGTTCCCCAAAAAGCCCGGCATGCAATCGTTCAGCTTCGAGCCCGGACAGTATCCGGATTACAAGCCACTGGAGGCCTACGGCGTCATTGGCGATAGCCGGACGGCCGTCCTGGTAGGTGCCGACGGTTCGATCGACTGGGCCTGTTTGCCCGACTTCGACAGCCCTGCTCAGTTTGCCGCCTTGCTCGATCCGAAGGCTGGGCGGTTCGCCGTCCGCCCCCTGGCGCCCTTCCGCGCCTGGCAGCGCTACGAGCAGGGCACGAATGTGCTTGTCACGGAATTCCTTGCGCCACAGGGTCGGGTGCGCGTGCGGGACTTTATGCCCTACATGCCGCGCCGCCGGACCCCAACGGCCGAAATCTACCGTCGCATCGAATGCATCGAAGGGCATGTCGACCTGGAAATCCTTTTTGCGCCGCGTTTCGACTACGGGCTACAGGTTCCCAAACTGGAAGCCTCGCCTTATGGCGTAATGGCCCGACATGGCGACGAAACGCTGGCCCTCTCCTGCGAGATACCGCTCCGTCTGGAAGACGGCCAGGCTGTCGGGCACCTGCACATGGAAGCGGGTCAGGATACCTTTCTGGTGGCCGACTGGGGCGCCGCCCGTGTGCATCCGGTCAGCAGCTATCAGCCTGACCGGCGGCTGTGGAAGGTGCGCGCGTTCTGGCGAAGCTGGATCGATCGCCTAGACTACCAAGGCCGCTACCGGGACGTCGTCGAGCGCAGCCTGCTGACGCTCAAGCTGCTGTTCTATGAACCCACCGGCGCGATTGTGGCAGCGCCGACCACTTCGCTGCCCGAGTGGCCGGGCGGCCCCCGCAACTGGGACTATCGCTTCTCCTGGGTGCGCGACTCGTCCTTCATTCTGCGCGCGCTTTTCCAGGCCGGCTACGTTGAGGAAGGGACGGCTTACCTGGACTGGCTGCTGGGCCAGTGCCTCGAAAGCCAGCCGCTACGGGTGCTCTATGGCATTCGGGGCGAGCCCGGCATGCCCGAGCGCACGCTGCCGCTCCGAGGCTACCTGGACGCGCGCCCCGTGCGCATCGGCAACGAAGCGGTCGAACAGTTTCAGCTCGACATTTACGGTAGCCTGCTCGACGCCGCGCTGCGCTACGAGCAGCACGGAGGATTGCTTACCATCATCGAATGGGAACGGCTGCAGGCGCTGGCCGAAGAAGTCTGCCGCCGCTGGCGCGAGCCCGACTCGGGCATTTGGGAGGTGCGCAGCGGCGTCTTCCATTACACCTACTCCAAAGTATGGGCCTGGGTGGCGCTGACCCGTGCGGCGCAACTGGCCCGTCGCCTGGGCGCCGACGCTCCGGCCGAAGCCTGGGAGCGTGAAGCCCATGCGATCCGGGAGGAGGTGCTCGAAAAAGCCTGGAACCCCAAAGTGGGCGCCTTCACCCAGTACTACGGCGCAGAAGCACTTGACGCTTCGGTGCTAATCATGCCGCTGGTCGGCTTTCTACCGGCCACCGACGAGCGCTTTCAGCAGACCGTGCAGCGCTGCCTGGAGCGGCTGGCGGCCGGTCCCTTCCCGCTCCTCTACCGCTATCGGAACGACGACGGCATCGGCGGCCCCGAAGGGGCTTTTCTGCTTCCCTCCTTCTGGCTGGTGGAGGTGCTGGCCCTGGCCGGCGACATGCGCCGGGCCCGCTCCGCCCTGGACCGGCTAATCGAACGCATGAATCCGCTCAGCCTCTATGCCGAAGAAGTGCATCCGGAAACGCTAACCCTCTTAGGCAACTTTCCGCAGGGCTTCAGCCACCTGGGTCTGATCAACGCCGTCTTCCGGCTGGAAGAGCTCAAGCGGGTGCAGGAGGGCTGGTGAGATACTGCCGAAGGTAGGCCACTACAGCCGCCTCGTCCGGCAGGCGATAGCGGGCGACAGTTGCCCCATCACCCACCTTGATCGTGAGACCCCGATCGGCCAGCGCCCGGAAGGCATCCTCGTCGGTCGTATCGTCTCCGATGTAGATGGGCGTGCGATCCGGCCACTGCGCAGCCACGGCACGCACGGCCGTACCTTTGTGGATGTTGCGAGGCCGCAATTCGATCACTTTTTTGCCACGGATCACCTCAAGCGTTTCAGGCAGATGGGCCAGCCAGGGCTCCAGTGCCCGGAGCACCGCGTCTTCGTCCGGTGCCTGGCGATAGTGCAGCGCGAAAGTCGGCCCTTTGTCTTCAATCCAGAGTCCCGGGATGTGCGGGACGGCCGTCCGCAACCGGGCCAACTCCTGCCGCACCGCCTCGGGCACAGCAAATTCCTTCCGGCCGCCGAGCTGTCCCTGTTGCAGCCCGTGGATTCCGATGGCTGGAAGCGGCACCGGCAGTAGCTCGTCCAGATCTTCGAGCCGGCGCCCTGTAACGATCCAGACCGGATGGTGCTGACGCAGCGCTTCCAGCAGGGCGGGCACCTCGGGATGGGGCCGCGCCTGCCTGGGATCCGGCGAAAACGGTGCCAGCGTCCCATCGTAGTCCAGAAAAAACAGAGGCTTTTCGACGCGGGGCGGATAGGTCATGGCGGTCAAACTTCCGAAGGGCGTTGCGCCATCGCCTCAAGGAACCGACGGGCCCAGTGGTGCACGTCCAGCTCGCGCACGGTTCGCTTCAGACAGCGAAACCGCTCCATACGCTCTTCGACCGGCATCTCCAGTGCCGCGCGGATAGCCTGCACCATGCCGTCCCGATCGTAGGGGTTGACCAGCACAGCCTCTCGAAGCAGATGGGCAGCGCCAGTCAGCTCTGAGAGCACCAACACACCGCTCTGACTGGCCGCGATGAACTCCTGCGTGACGAGATTCATCCCGTCGCGCAGCGGGGTAATCAGCGCCACGTCGGCCGCTCGGTAAAAGACGCAGAGCTCCTCCTGCGTGTAGGTGCGGTAGCGATAGTGCACAGGCGCCCAGCCATTCTGTGCAAAAAAGCCATTGATACGCCCCACGGCCTCGTCAACCTCGCGTTTCAACTGCTGGTAGGACTCCAGTTGCGTACGACTCGGCGTGGCGATCTGATAGAACGTAACGAGGCCGTGATATTCCGGATACTCCTTCAGAAACTGTTCAAAAGCCAACAGCCGCGAAAGAATGCCTTTCGTGTAATCGAGCCGGTCAATCCCGATGAGCAACCAGCTGGCATGCATTTCTTCTCGAAGCCGTTCAGTCTCGCGACGCACATCTTCCCGTTCGGTCAGCTGTTCAAAGTAGGGCACGTCGATGCCGATCGGGTGCGCTTCGACGCGTACTTCGCGCCCTTCCCAAATCACGCGGTTGTCTTCGATCTTGGCGCCGAGCAGATAGCGTGCGCTTTCCAGAAAGTTTTCCACGTATTCCTCAACATGAAAGCCGAGCAGATCGCACCCCAGCATGCCCTGCAACAGCTCGCGCGACCAGGGCAGGATGCGATAGATCTCCATGGCAGGCCAGGGGATATGCCAGAAAAACGAGATGTTTGCCTCAGGGATGGCTTGCCGTACCAGGTGGGGCACCAGCATCAGGTGATAGTCGTGCACCCAGATGAAGTCGCCTGGACGGTAGGCCTGCACAACGGCGTCAGCAAAGCGCCGGTTGACTGTCCGGTACGCTCCCATGTAGGCCCGCTCCAACTCCAGATAGTGCAGCATGTAGTGGCAAAGGGGCCAGAGTACTCGGTTAGACATGCCCAGATAGTAGTGCGCGCGTTCCTGTGCACTGAGGGGCACCCGCCGTATTTCCAGATCAGGGGCCTCGGACGGGTAGGGCTGGCGCTTTGGAGCCTGTGCGTCTTCCTGCATGGCAATCCAGACGCCGCCCTGCTCCTGCAGTACGGGTAACAGGGCGGTGGCCAGCCCGCCGATGGCAGGAACCCATCCTTCGTCTTCCATGTGGCGAAGAGGAGCCCGATTGGCTGCAATGATCAAGGGCATGGTTCCGATTTGTTCGCGTTGGTGGCAGGACCGGATCAGCGCGCTACCACAAAGGTATACTGAACCCGCGCATAGCTCCCAAAGACACCCCGCCCCCCTTCTACATGTTCCAGCACGGCCGGAATCTCGCCAGGCGATAGTGTCGAGCCGCCCTGCTGCACACTCTGCGTGCGAATCAGGTCGTAGAGGTTATCGTCCAGCGCACTGATCGTCACCCGATTGGGTCCGTAGAAGAGCACGGCGAGCCAGGGAATTCGCAGCCGGATTATGCCGCCGGACTCCTCCGTGAAGTTGGCTTCGTTCAGAATGTTCGAACTGCTCACGCGCAGCTCCTCGAGCGTGAAGGTGCTGTCTTCGTAGAGCGCCCGGGCCAAGGGCGTCAGATTCTCTTCGGTCGGTTCCAGCGCCTCGGTTGTGATGATGTAGATGGCCTGACGCCCTGGATATTCGCTGCGCGTCATGATCAGTTCCAGACGCACCTCGCTCTGATAGCGTACCGAGTCGAGGTTAACTGCTAACACCTGGAACGTATCAGGCACCGTGGTTTGGGCTGTCAGCAGCGTTCCATCGGGCATGCGGGCCTCCAACCGGTAGGTGTGCAGCGGCTGCGCCCGTGCGCCGCGCACCAGCGGCACGGGCACGTAGTAGCCCGGCGAATCCGGGTGTTCCTCGTACGGATACCACCGCGCGGGCATGCCCTGTTCGTCGAGTAACGCAATGCGTACCTGTGCTCCCCGCACCCGCACCGAGTCGGGCACGTAGACCGCATCGATCGGAAGCGTCCGCGTCAGCCATACCGGCTGCAGCGGCTCGCCCGCAATCTGGTACGACTCGACCACATACTCGGACGCAAACCGGACGGGCTCGACCTGATCGCAGGCCGCCCATCCCAGCATGCCCAGCAGGATCAGCCAGACAGCACGCCGCATCTTTCAAAACCGTAAAGTGAACGACAGGTTGGGCAGCGGGATTGGAATCTGGGGCACCTCGTTGCGTTTGACCGTTCCTTCCCGCTTGAATTCAAAGAAGTAAAACCACAGGTTGCGTCGGGCATAGGCGTTCAGCACCTGAAACTGCAGCGTATAGTCGCCCAGCTCGAAAAATCGCCCGCGGCGCGTCAGTCCTACATCGAGCCGGTGGTAAGCCGGCAGGCGGGCATTGTTGTAGCCGGGCGTCAGAATCACGTTGCGCGTGTCTGCACCGAACGGATCGTGCGTGAGCCGGTACTGGCCCACGGGTTCCGTATAGGCCTGGCCGGTCGCATAGCCAAAGACCGTTGAAAGCTGCCAGTGGCGCGACAGGTCGTAGCTGATCACAAGACTCAGGTCGTGCGTTCGGTCGTACTTGGGCGCGTAAAACTGCGGGCGGCCGCGTTCGTCCAGGTTGACGCCTGGAAAGCGGCGGCGCGTGCGGCTCCACGTGTAGCCCAGCAGGCCGGTCAGGCGCCCCACCGAGCGTTGCAGCAACACCTCTACGCCGTAGGCGTAGCCGTCGCCTACCCGAAACAGCTCGCGATAGGGCCGGCCAGCCACGTCGGGCAGGAAGGGATCGAACTCGAACAGATCCCGCATCGTGCGGTAGTAGGCTTCCAGCTCTACGTTCACTCCGGCCAGCGGCTCCCACTTGGTTCCGATCGCAAACTGATTCCCCCAGGCCGGCCGCACCCCTTCGTCGACGGTGAGCCAGACGTCGAAGGCCGTGATCAGCTCGCTAGAGATGAGCGTCAGGTATTGATAGTAGCGCCCGTAGCCGGCCTGCAACCGCAGGTTGGCCCAGGGCCGGTATTCGAGCGACAGACGCGGCTCCAGCCGCACGTACCGCCCGCGCCCAAAGTAGCTCAGCCGCAGCCCGCCCTGCAGCACCCAGAAGGGCGATGGCCGGAAGGTCTCCTGCAGGTAAAGCGCCCCGTAGAACGCATCGATTGAAGCCTGCGTGCTTTCTTCTTCGTCGAAGCGATCCCGCAGGCGAAAGCGAAACAGCCCGCCCCAGTAGCCCAGCTTCAGCACATGTTTCTCATTCGGGAAGTATTCGAAGTCGCCGCGCACCGACCAGTCGGTCACCGTGTTTATGCGTTCGAAGGGCGTTCCGGCCAGCTCAAACGTGGGCAGACTGAAATAGTAAGAGCCGGTCACGCGGAAGCTCGAAAACAGCCGCTCCGAAAACAGATGGGTCCATCCCGCCGTGGCCGTCCGGTTGCCGTAGGCGACGCGCACTTGGCTGTCTTCGAGGAAAGGCAGCTTCAGCATGTCCGTCCCTGCGTAAAAGGCCAGCGAGAGCCGGTCGTTGGCCGAAGCGTCGATGTTCAGCTTGCTGTTGAGGTCGTAGAAATAGAAGCGGTCTGGGGCGCCTTCGACGTTCTGGCTGCGCAGCATGGCCAGCAATGGCTCGATCGTCGATCGTCGAAAGGCGATCATCCAGGATCCCCACCGATAGGGCCCCTCGAGCATCAGGCGTGAGGCCAGCATCCCGATGCTCAGACTGCCCCGGGTCTGGTTGCGGTTGCCATCCTTGTTGTAGACGTCCAGCACCGAACCGAGGCGGCCGCCGTACTCCGCCGGATAGGCGCCTTTGTAGAGGCGGACGTCCTTGATTGCGTCGGGATTGAACGTCGAAAAAAAGCCAAAGACATGCGTGGGGTTATAAACCGTGGTGCCGTCGAGCAGAATAAGCGTCTGGTCTGGGCTCCCCCCACGCACGTACAGGCCGCTGGAATAGTCTGAGGCGGCCTTAACGCCGGGTAGCAGTTGCAACGTCCGGAACACGTCCGGCTCGAAGGCGGCGGGCAGTTCCTGCACCAGACGGGTTGCCACCTGCGTGACACTCAGGTTGCGGGCTTCTTCGAGCTCGCGTTCGGCCGTGACCACCACGGTGCCGACTGTCAGTGGCTCCGGTTCCAGCGCAACATCCAGGCGTCGGGTCTCACCGGGCTCCAGCGTCAACGCAACCTGAAAGAGACGGTAGCCCAGATACGAGACGGCCAGCGTGTAGGTACCAGGCGGGATGCCGGTTAGCGCGTAGAAGCCAGCCGCGTTGGTGGCTGTGCCGTAGGGCGTGCCCCTGAGCACAACATTGGCAAAGGGGAGCGATTCGCCCGTGGTGGTATCCCGCACGAACCCGCTGATCGTGGCCGGCTGCGCCCAGACACCCCCAACCAGCAGCACCCCGCTCAGTACAAGCCAACAGATCCGAAACATCGATATGCTGGTTAATCCGCAACGCGGCTTCTTTGACGCAAAGGGCACGGCTTCGGTTGCACGCCGGCGCGGGGTTGTGCCAGCGAGGGCAGCTGGACCCGCAGAGATGCTCCGGCGTACATTTTGGGTCTGCCTGTTTGCCCCACGGCCATGCGCATCCCTGAGGAAACCATCGAAGCCATCCGCGCAGCCATCGACATCGTCGAGGTTGTGGGCGAATACGTCGCGCTGCGCCGCCGGGGCGCTAACTGGTTCGGGCTGTGCCCCTTTCACGAGGAGAAAACTCCCTCCTTTAGCGTCAATCCGCACCTGGGCATTTTCAAGTGCTTCGGCTGCGGGCGCGGCGGCGACGTGTTCACCTTCATCCAGCAAATCGAACACGTCAGCTTTGTGGAGGCCGTCCGTATGCTGGCCGAGCGTGCCGGCATTCCACTCCCCGACGACGAGGCGGAGGCCGACGATCCGCGTCCGGCCCTGTACCATGCGTTGCGCTTTGCGGCCCGTTTCTATGTAGAGCAGTTAAGCCACCCTGAAATAGGCCGGGCGGCCCGCGCCTATTTGAAACAGCGGGGCATGCATCCGGAGGTTGTCCGTCGCTTTGGGCTGGGCTATGCACCCAACGCCTGGGATGCGCTGTTGAAGGCCGCCACCGACGCCGGGATTCGTCCTGAAGTGCTCGAGCTGGCTGGGCTGGTGCTTCCGCGCAAGGAGCGGGGGGGCTACTACGACCGTTTTCGCCACCGGCTCATGTTCCCGATCTTTTCGCCTACAGGCCGCGTGGTCGGCTTCGGCGGGCGTCTCCTGGAGCCTGATCCTGAACAACCCAAATACATCAACACGCCCGAAACCCCTGTCTATCACAAAGGTCGCCTTCTTTATGGGCTATACCAAGCCCGCCAGGCCTTGCGCACCCAGGAAGAAGCCATCCTGGTGGAGGGCTACACCGATGTCATTGCGCTGCACCAGGCTGGTATCGAGCACGTGGTGGCCACCAGTGGCACAGCGCTCACGCCTGATCAGACGCGGCTGTTGGCGCGCTACGTCCGCCGCGTGGTGCTGCTTTTCGACGCCGACACTGCCGGCCAGCAGGCAGCACTACGCAGCATCGAACCGTTTTTGGAACGCGGGCTGAGCGTTTACGTCGTATCGCTGCCCCCTGGCGAGGACCCCGATTCGTTCGTGCGGGCAAAGGGTGCCCGGGCCTTTCAGGAATATCTGCGGCAGCGTCGCCGCGACTTTGTCACCTTTCACTACGAACTGGCTCGCCGCCAGGGGCGGCTCGACACGCCTGAAAGCGAAGCCGAGGTCGCCCGCACCATCGTTGGCGCCATTGCCCGCCTGCCCGATCCACTGCTGCGTGAGCCCTACGTGCGCCGCGCGGCCGAGTTGCTGCGCATCCCGTCGGTCCGTCTGCTGGAAATCCTGGAAGTCCAGCAAGCCCCCCCTTCCCGCGAGGCACCGCCTCCCACCCCATCGCCCGCCCCTCCATCCCCAACTGCTCCGACATGGCACGAAGCCGAGCGCCTGCTTGTGCGCCTGATGCTGGAAGAAGGCCGGCCAATGGTCGCCTTCGTCCTGGGCCACATGGCCCTGGAAGAATTTACCGAAGGCCCGCCTCGTCAGCTCATCGCTCGACTGCTGGAGCAGTACGAAGCCGGCGCCGTCGACGCCCGGCCGTTTCTGGAAGGACGCTACGGTCCCACGCTGCAGCACCTGACCGTCGAAGCCCTGATGGAACCCTATGAGCCGTCCGAGCACTGGACGCGCAAAGGCATCCCGGTTCCTCGTCTGCGCGACCGGGCCTACGAGGCGGCAGCCGACGCCATGGTGCGCCTCAAGCTCCAGCGCATCGACGAGATGATCCACCAGCTCAAAGCAGAGCAACTACGCACCCGCCACGACGAAGACCGCCTGCGCGAAATCATTGCCCGGCTGAACCACATTCTGCAACTCCGCCGCCAGGTCGAACGCCGCGCTTTTCTTAATCCAGAGCTGCTGCCACGCAACTGATTCATGCGCCTGTGGCGCAATGCCTTTTTGCCATTTCGCCTTCCCGCATATCCAGGAAGCCTTCCAGTTTTTTAACAGGCAAGCATCTGTGGCCGTTAGCACCAGACCTTTGCAAGAAACGGCCACACCTGGAGGGGATTCCCATAAACACCCAAAGCGCCATGACGCGATTGCTACCCCTTGCAGCTAGCCTAATAGTGCTTCTGCCTACGACTGCGCGGGCGCAGAATGCCTGGATTAACGAGTTCCACTACGACAACGCCAGCACCGACGCAAATGAATTCGTCGAAATCGTCCTCGAAAATGCCGGTTCGTTTGCTCTGAGCGACTTTGTTCTGGTGCTCTACAACGGGGCCAACGGCAAAGCCTATGGCACCCATTCGCTTGACACCTTTACCGAAGGCGCAACGGTCGGGAATTACACGCTGTACTACAAATACATTGCTGGTATTCAGAATGGCGCGCCGGACGGGCTGGCGCTTTGCTACCAGGGTAGCCTGATCCAGTTTCTAAGCTACGAGGGCATTTTCACGGCCACTGATGGCTGCGCCGCCAGCATCACCTCAACCGACATTGGCGTGGTTGAGGACGGAAATGGATCCTCATCAGCATCGCTGCAATTGACGGGCACCGGCTCCGACTACGCCAATTTTACCTGGAGCGGTCCGGCCGCTGCCTCCCCGGGCAATCCAAATACAGACCAGACGCTGATCAGCCGTCCGGTGGTTAACACCAGGAAGGGCCGGAGCTACAACACCATCCAGGAAGCTATTGACAACGCTGAACCCGACGATCTGATTTTACTAGCCCCGGGCACCTATGCGGAAGCGATCACAATCGACAAAGCAATCGAATTGCGAGGCTCCATGCTGCTTTCAAAACGCCCACCTCGCTGGCCTCGTCCACAGAGTATTGGCTGCACGCTTCCAACAGTAATCGACGCCTCGGGGAATGCCACCGGCATCACGATCACGGGCAGCAATGTGTACCTGGCTAACTTCTGCATTACCGGGGCCACCAACCATAACATCTACACCAATTCGGTTATTTCAGACGTAACGCTCGAGTCCATCGAATCCGTCAATACGGGCCCCTATGGCCACGGTCTGGAAATCCACAACGATGCGGTCGTCACCTCGCTGCATATCTACAACGCCTATTTCGCCGGTAACTTCATCGGCATACGCATCCGGGGTTCGCTCGATGGTGGCGAAATCAACAGCTCGCGCTTCGAACAGAACCGACACAGCGGCCTGTACACCACCCACGGGAGCGACGCCACAGGCAGTACTTTCGTGCGATACCTGAACATCTTTGACACGGACTTTTATGACAACCCCTGTAAGGCGGTCTATGCCGAAAAGCTGTCCAACACCCATTTTTTGAACGTCAGGGTCCAAAACAGCGGAATAGCCTCCGATGCCGACTGTGCCTATCCCGAAGCCATCGATATCAACCTGAAATATGGCAATTACGAGCGGCTGCGCTTCGAACGCCTAACGATAACCGGCTCCATTGGCGAAGGGTTGCACATCAAAGGCCGCACCGACTACGGTAACGCCTCGGTCGACGACGTGGTGATTGAGGACAGCTATTTTGCCGAAAACAGCATTGGCATAGCTATCGGAGGCAACGTAGGGCAGCTACAAGGACTTGCAATCAGAGGTAGTGCTATCGTGAACAACGGCAATGAACCGGACCGCTATATGTACAAAGACGACACCCCCACCAGTTACGCGACCCGAGGCGGTGTGCTGATCTACGCGGTGCCGGACAACGAGCTGATCGATGTCGGGTACAACTGCATCGTAAATAATGGCACGGCCGAATACAACGGCACCTATGGCTTTGGCCTAGCCAATGCCAGCAACGCCACCGTAAACGCAGCAAACGTCTGGTGGGGTCAGCCTACGGGCCCCGTCTTTTTCACGGGCACCTTCGACCAGGGCAACTACGTGTTCGAGCTTGGAGATGTAGTTACCGACCCCTATGCTCCTGAGCCGCATACCGACATCGAAGGCTGTGGAGAGCCCACAGGCACCTGCACGCTGGCGACGCTGGGCACACTCCAGGTGCTGAATCCGGCCACCGGACGCGCCCTGATTCAGGGGACCGATGGCATTCAGGTGGTGCAAAACAGCCCCACCCAACCCAACGCCAACCTCCAGCTCGTGAACGTTACGGACGGCGACGGCAACCCGGTCTTTACCGAGACTTCACCGGGCGTCTGGGAATTCACAGGCAGCGGTTCGCCCCCAACCGAAGCCTGGGCCTACTATCAGCGCCTCGACACGAACAATCCCACCAACCAGTTCTTCGTGCAGGTGTCCACGGTCTGCCCCGCTGAGCCCGATGGCACGCTGGAGGCGCACCTGGATCCCCAATTTGACTTCCCGACGGCCCTGCCGGCCACGTTTGCTGTCCACGGCGCTGCGCCGAATCCGTTTCGGAGCAGCACTGCCCTGACCGTAGTGCTCCCCCATGTCGCCCAGGTGACCGCCCGCGTCTTTGATCTGCTGGGACGCGAAGTGGCGCAGGTGATCGATGAAGCGTTGCCGGCTGGCACCCACCGGCTTACCTGGAGGCCGACCGGGCTATCGGGCGGTACCTACCTGCTTCGTTTGGAGGTTCGGGAAGCTGACGGGACCTACCATGTGCATACGCAACCGCTGACGTTCATTCGGTAAGCTGTTTTAACGATGGATACCATGAAGGCTTTACACGCTACATCGACGCCTAAGCAACAGGAGGTGGCTGCTACGCGCGCAGAAACCGCGCCTCGCCGTCCGTTTGTGCCGCCGCGGTTAGCATACCAGGGGCGATTGACCGAGCAGACGGCCGGAGGGTTCTCTTTTTCCTGAGAGGATTTTCTCGATGCGCATCCTTAAGAGCGTGGGCAGCAACGGCCCCGAAGATAACCGTTTGCTTGGTCCTATGGGAAGTGGACGTACGCTTGCCCGCACGCGCACGCAGACAAACCCGCCACTGCAACGGTACAGGGCAGACAGCCGACATGTCCGCACGCCCAAAGGGCTGACCGGCGCTCAGCCACGAAGTTCAGATGCGGCCACCGATCGGCCCAAGCATGCCTATTTTACCCAAACAGCCCTGCAGCCTCACCGCAGCAGGGCAAACAGCGCCACAATCACCCCAATCTGACCCGCCCAGAAAATAAACATCCACCGCACCAAACTCGCATACCGATCGCTGAGCATCACCCTCAAATTCCCCACCTCCTCCGAAATCCGACGGTCCAAACGCGACACTTCTTCCGAGATCCGACCGTCCAGGCGCTTTTCCGTCTCAGCAAGCAACACCTCCAGCCGCGACACCTCCTGCGAGATCCGACCGTCCAGGCGCTTTTCCGTCTCAGCAAGCAACACCTCCAAACGCCTGCCCTCCTCCGTCACCCGCCGCTCAAATCGCTCCTCCAAAATCCCCAGCAAATTGTCCCGCTCATGATGCGCCGCCTCATTCAGCAACGCAATCAGCGCCTCAACCCCCTCATCGCCAAGCTTCTCGCGCAACACCTTCGGTACCGTCAAGATCGCCATAGATTCCTGCCGAAAAATAACCGCATGCTGAAAATTCATGCCCGGCGTAATAGGTTCCCCTGCCGCCAATACTGGCCAACGCCCCATCCGCTGCAAGCCCCTGGCTTTAGCCATGGGGATAAGGCGGGTCGTTCTTGCAGCTTGCATTATTTGTTCAGTTTTGGCACGGCCGTGTGCTCCACGCGGACCAGGCTGCTCGCACCTGGTCGGGTGCGGAACCGCTCCTGCGAGCGGCGTGGAGCGCGGCAATACAACCTGCAAATGGAAGGGCCCTGCGTCCTTCCAGCTTCGGGAGGTGCCCCTGGAGTTAGAGCGGGTCGCTCGCGAAAGAGGGGATAGCCAAAGTCGAGGCTCCGGATGTTGTAGCGGCGGCGCAAGCTGATGGCGAGAGCCGGGGAGAGGCAGCGGTGGTTCCTCTCAGAACCCCCCCCGCCTTTAGGCGTGGGGGGTTCAGCTTCATGCCCGCAAGCCCTTGTGTTCGTGCTGCTCCGAGTGTTTGCGCCCACCGCCAACCGTAGAGCCCACCCAAACCGCTCCCCCTTTCAGGAGTAGCTTGGCCAAAGGGCCTGAGGGGGTGTTGATCAGATGACCCTCCCCCTACCCCCTCCCTAAAAGGGAGGGGGGAAGTGTGGTGGGAGAAAGCACCGGCGCTGAAATGCACGTAGCCGCTCGTGTCCACCAGCAAACGCAGCCATAGACACCGCTCCCCCTCCCATGGGAAGCTGCCGCGAAGCGGCTGAGGGGGTCTCGCCCAAGCCACTACGATACACCGACCCAAACAGCTCGCAGGCGTCTTTGCTGAGCGTTAACGCGCCCACCAGCGCAACGCCAGTTCCAGTCCGGTGCTACGGGGATAGACAGCACCCTGGTCGTGCGCCAGGGCCAGGTGCAGCGACAGCTGTGACGTCAGCGGTCGCGTCAGCGCCACATACCAGCTCCACTGCCGGGGGCCCCCAGCATAGACGTAAGGCACGCCTGTTTCCCGCGCCGCATCGCGACCCCGGTAGTTCCCATAATTCCGCGCATACGTGACCATCAGGGTATAGGCTACGGCCGCAGGCAGCTCACCGGCTACCCCTACATGGTGTGCTACAATCCGGTTGTTAGCAATACGATCCCGGTTTACGATCTGTCCATTCGGATACGGGAAAAAGAGCGGATTGCTGATGGTACGGCCGTAGTAGGTCCACCCTGATTGGTACAGCCAGTGATTGTAGTAGTTGTCCTGCCCGCCAGGTCCGCCACGCCCAGGGCCAGGCGGAAGCGGTCCACTCTGCCGCTTTGTATACAGGTATTCATATACCAGCTGCCGAACGGGCAGGTTATCAACTGTCAGCGCCACGCCCACCAACCCATCCCCCGGGTTTTTCAGCTTGAGCCCGTCCTTGTCGTTAAACAGAAAATGACGGTAGAGGTGGATTCCGATGGTCCCTATCATTCCCTTGACGCCCACGTCCCAGATGCCCTGGTGGTTGCCCTGGTAGTAGATCTGATCGGCCGGCGGCGCATCCGGTGCGCCGTCCATTCCCCAGAAGACCCGCCACCAGTCGTCAATCCCTTTAGGCTGGGGACCATATATGGGGGAGGTACCTCCCCACTGCGCATCATGCACCAGTCCCCCGTAAAGCTCCCATACGCCCAGCTTTAGCCGCCCGTAGACAAACTTCTGGTGTAGGTAAGGGTTTGCGGGTATGGCGCGGGTCATCAAACCAGCCATGGGCCAGGTAGGCTCGAATTTGCACATATCCCCGCGTCCAGGGCACCGATAGATAGCCGGGCGTTTCTATGACGACACGGGGCAGCGGCGTCGCGTTAAGCCCGGTATCCAGCGAGCCCATCGACAGCGGTCCGGCCGTCTCGCCGATTTCGTAAACCCTGCGTCCGACCCAGGTTCGCAACAGCCGACCTTTCACTCCTACGTACAGCTCCGGAAAGAATAGCGTTGATCGGGGTGACCGTCGTCCGATGAGTCGGGCCCCGCCTTCCCAGGACCAGTCACCTTGCAACGTTCCCTCAAAATGGCCAGCCACCTGCACATAGCCGTTCGTACCACGCTGGTCCACCATGCCCAGTCGGTTTGCATGCAGCCAGAGCGGCAGCGAATCGCCGGTAGCTGCAAGCAGGCCCGTTTCGGCCGAAAGGGTCCATTGCCTCGGTTGTGCCTGTACCGACGCAATGCCCAACCCTCCCAGCAGCAGTACGACCAGGTAGCGATCAATATGCCCCATGACCTTTTAGCACAACACGAATCGTTCGGATCAAGATAACCAGATCCAACCAGACAGACCAGTTGCGGATGTAGAACGTATCCCAGCGGGCCATGCCTTCGTTGCCGGCGTCGCTTCGGCCGCTGACCTGCCAGAGTCCGGTCATGCCGGGCCGCACGCGCATGCGCAGTTGCTGCACCAGATGCGGCAATTCGTCGTGATGGTAGGCTGGAAGCGGTCGCGGTCCTACCAACGACATTTCTCCTTTTAGCACGTTGAAAAGCTGCGGCAATTCATCCAGCGAAAGCTTACGCAGCCAGCGTCCAATGCGCGTGATACGTGGGTCGTCCTTGAGTTTGAAGGAGCGCTCCCACTCTGCCCGGGCTTCCGGGTTTTTCTCAAGATATCTCTGAAGGATTACTTCGGCGTCAATGCGCATTGTGCGCAGCTTGATCACGCGAAAACACCGTCCGTTGCGCCCGATGCGTTCCTGTGTAAAGAACGGGGCGTGGCGATCTTCGAGCCAGACAGCAAGCGCCAGCAGTCCGACCAAAGGCAGCCAGAGCGGCATTGTACCGATCGTCAGCGCCAGATCCAGCATGCGCTTGATTGTCTGGGCAATCGGATCGAACAAGTTTGAGCTAATCTCCAGGGCCAGTCGGCCCGACAGGTTACAGGACCGCACCCAGAGCGTTGGCACCTCAGAAAGATCGGGGATTAGAATGACCTGCTTGTAGATTGAGAGCGGACCGTCGAGCAACTCGGAAAGTTTTTCCGGTGCAATACCGGGCAGTGCCAGGACGGCTATCGGGGCGTCTGGGGTGTTGTGCCCAAACCCTCCCTTCACCGGAAGGCCGGCCACTCGATTGCCTGTATAGAATTCGTCCACATAAAAAACGCCGACCGCTTGGTACCCCAGGCCAGCTTCCTGACGCAGCATTTCGACCACCTCCTCCGCCATTCCGTTGGTGCCATAGACCACCGTGGGCGCACCCCAGCGTTTTTTCCGAATCAACAGGCGTTTGGCCGCCATGCGCGCCAGGGGGATGGCTCCGGTTGCCAGTATCCATCCTGCAGCCAGCAGAAAGCGGCCTTCGCCGGAGGCACACTTTGTCAGAAACAGCAGCGCCGCCACGCCTCCAAAGATGGCCATCAGCCCGATCACGATGCGGCGCAGCTCTTCGGCTGCGCCGAGTCCCCAGCCTGGTAGCAGGCGGCTAATGACCGCCACTATCCACCAGATCAGCGGCATCCCCCAGACCCAGGTAGGCCACGAAGCTGTTCCAGTCAGCCAGAGATCAAGGCAATTAGCCAGACCAAGCGCAGCCAGCAATGTAATGCCTTCGGCAAGGGCCAATACAAGCGCATCTTCCAAGCGGCGTCGGTGATAAAGCAGGCGATTCCGAGGCCCCAGGTGAATGAACTGATAAGCCGTCGTATCTGTTGTAGCCATGGCAACGGGGTTGTTCGCAGGAGCATTACCTTCTGCAGCGGTGGCACGCGATCGGTTCATGCTACGACCAGCATGCGTGGATACGTTTGGAGGTAACATACACGCAGCTCTCCACGTTTGCCACAAACACCGCCTGCGATTTTGCGCTTTTTATACGCCTCTAGACACCAGTCCCCCTATTGCGTAACCTGCACAACCCATCGGAAGCGTATCACCGATGGACAGGCGCTGGCCTGCTCAAACAAAAAAGAGGCCAGCCTCTAGGTCATCGAACCTGCTGGTCTCCCTCACTTCAAATTCACAAAAGGGATCTACCGCCTTGCCAGAATTTATGGAAAACGACGGAAATGCCCCGTAAATATTGAGTGCTTCGGGCTACCGACACGCCCTGCCGCTTACGTCACGATGGACTACGCTGAACCACTTTTAAGAATTAGGAATTGTCACGGCGTCGGAAGCTAAACCGTTTACGGTATGCCTCGGCTTTTTTCAGGTTGGCAGTTGTTGCACATGGGTGAGAAAAACTTGCATGGGCTTAGCGAGCCTTTCTTTCCGGGGTATGTTGGTCCTCACCACGCACCAGCTGCATGGGGGCAAATCCGAATTTTTCTACTCAAAAAAATCCACCACCATTAAAAAGAAGGACTCCGGCGAATAAAAAGAAGGACTCCGGCGAAAAGTCCTCGACGGAGTCCTAAATACTTCAGATGGCAGTTTGCTCTAATGCCCGCTCACAGCTCTCTTCTTCTCGCCATAGACGTACCTGCTCTTCGATCCAGGCATAAGTACGCTTTAGACCCTCACGGAGCGGCATGGAGGGAGCCCAGCCTAGTTTCTCTCGAATTAACCGATTGTCAGAGTTACGACCACGCACGCCTTGCGGTTTGGTCAAATCGTACCGCTTCTTGAGACGTTTACCGGCGATTTCGCAGACCAAATCCACGAGCTGGTTGATGGTCACCATTTCTTCGGAGCCAATGTTCAGCGGACCGGGAAAGTCTGACTCCATCATACGACGAATGCCTTCGATGCATTCGTCGATGTACAGGAATGAGCGGGTTTGATTGCCATCGCCCCAGATTTCAATCTCGTCGCCGTCTTTAGCCATGGCCACTTTCCGACAAATGGCTGCCGGGGCTTTTTCACGGCCACCTCGCCAGGTCCCCTGTGGTCCGAAAATATTGTGCAGGCGAGCAATGCGCACGTTTAACCCGTAGTTGCGCATGAACGCCAGATAGAGCCGTTCGCTAAACAATTTTTCCCATCCATACTCACTGTCGGGCATGGCGGGATAGGCAGAGTCCTCCGAACACTTGGGGTTATCCGGATCCTGTTGGTTGTAGGCAGGATAAATGCAGGCGGAGGAGGAATAAAAAACTTTTTTAACGTTGTGCTCCACGCACAGCTTAGCCATATTCAGGTTAATCAGGGCTGAGTTGTGCATCACGTCGGCGTCATGCTCTCCGGTGAAGATATAACCAGCTCCACCCATGTCGGCTGCTAATTGATAGACCTCATCAATGGGTCGATCGAACAACCGGGCACAGACTTTTGGATCACGCAAGTCCCCCAACACGAAATCGTCGGCGTTCATGTTACCCCATTCATTCTCCTTCAGGTCCACGCCTCGGACCCAGTAGCCTTCATCTTTCAATCGATTGACGAGATGTCCGCCGATAAATCCACCGGCTCCACATACGATTGCGGTTTTCTGCGCCATAGTGCTGCACCGTTAGGTTTGGTTAGCAAGAGGGGTTTATGCCTGTAGCTGCGTTTTCGCAAGGAACGTTCCATTTAATATAGACCTCATTGCGCTCAAGATGTGACGGCTTTTTCATTTCTTAATACGTTTCCTGTTTCGGATTGCTTAAGTGGCCGACTTCTTCGTAAGATTTCTTGATTTGATATTTCGAGCACTCACGCTATAGATGCCAGCCATGCTGCCTCGCCTATTTCCTGGTCAACTGACCCTACGTAACCGTATTAAACTTTCGAATCCCTGAAAACTGAAGAAGTACCAATAAAACAAAGAGCGGGTTATTGATCAGATATCTTTTCCAGAGTCTACGGGGTTCTGTAAGCAGCCGAAAAAACCATTCCAAGCCAGAGCGCTGCATCCAACGCGGTGCTTGAGGTTTACGACCTGAGTGAAAATCGAAAGCAGCCCCCACTCCGATTAACACAGGAGCCGAGAGGCGGTCCCTGTGTTCTGCCATCCAGCGCTCCTGCTTTGGCGTGCTAAGTCCCACCCAGACAATATCGGGGTTAGCCTTATTAATCATCCGAACGATTTCCTCGTCCTCGTCCGGCGTTAACGGGCGAAAAGGTGGCGAATAGGTACCGACTACTATTAGGCCTGGAAATTTTTTCTGTAAGGTCTCCGATAGAAGCTCAGGCACTCCGCTTGCTCCTCCATAGAAAAAATGCTTCCATCCTGCAGTAATAGAACGCTCACATACTGCAAGCATCAAATCAGGACCGTAAACGCGCTGGACATGCCGGAATCCGCGGAGACGACTCAACCATACCAGCGGCATACCATCTGGCGTAACCAGCCCTGCGCAATTATGAATACCTCGCAATCTTTCATCTTTCTGACTTTCCATTATGCCGTGAACGCCGGTAACGCAGATGTAGTGGCGTTCTTGCTGTTGTATCCAATTTTCAATTATATCCAGCGCCATTGACATATTTATGGCGCTGACATTCACCCCTAGGATATTAACCTTCTCCATAGTTCAGGTTGTTAGTTCTTGCAGGGGTTCATCATAGCTTGCTCGTAGATCTCCATGAGCATCTGGTAATTGCGCTCGGCGGTGTACTTGGCCTCGTACTCCGCCCGGGCCTCCCGGCGCATGCGGGCAAGCTTCTCCGGGTGGTCAAGGAGCCACTCCACCTTTTGGGCCAGGTCTAGGGGGTCACCGGGGCGGAAGAGAAGGCCAGTGCGGCCATCCGCCACCAAGCTTCCATGGGATCCTAGCCTCGTTGCCAGCACGGGGAGCCCCCGAGCGAACGCCTCGGCGATGACCATCGGGAACCCCTCGTAGCACTCCGACGGGAACACGAGGAACGCGGCCTCCCCCATCAGGGCGACCACCTCCTCCCGAGCTCTGCGCCCGAGCCACGCCACCCCCGGCAGCTTCTCCGCTGCCCGGTTCGCCTCAGCAGCGAGCGGACCGTCGCCCACGACCTTCAGCGGCACTCTCCCGCCAAGCCTCTTCCATGCTTCAAGGAGCGTCTTCACTCCCTTCTCCGGTGAAAGCCGCCCTACAAAAAGGGCATACCCCCCGCGTCCCTCCCCGGGGCCGGGGTCGGGGTGGACGAAGTTGGGCTTCACGGCGATGCGCTCGGCCGGAAGCCCGGCCAGGATGAACTTTTGCCGGGCGAACTCCGTGAGGGCGATGAATTGGTCCACCTTGGCCCAGGTCCCCATAAGGCGGTGGAGGGTGAGCATCCCCGCCACAACTGCCGTCGGCGCCCGCCCACGCCAGCAGCCGTGCACCACCCCTGGCCAGGGTACGGATTTGCCAAGACAGTCCTCACAAACGCGACCGTCCCGAAAAAAGATGGCGGCCGAGCAGAGGAGACGGTAGTTGTGTAGCGTCATCACCACCGGCACCCGTTCCGCCTTCACCGCATGAATCACCGCCGGCGAGGCCAGGGGAAAGGTGTTGTGCACATGCACCACGTCGGGTCGTTCCTTCCGGATGAGATTTCGGAGCCGGCGGCACATCTCTTGGTTCCACACCGTCACCGCTGCCTGCCGCCAGGGAGGCATCCCTTCCAGCTCCCGGTTGTGGGGCGTGACCGCGATCACCTCGTGGCCGTGCTCCCGGAGCAACGCCATCTCCGCCCGGAAGACGGCGTCCTCACCGCCGGGTTGCTGGTAGTGAGTGTGGACGAGAAGTGTTTTCACGTTTTATTCAAGAAAGCCATAATATCTCTAGTAATCATCTTCGCTACGTCCTTGCTTGTCAACAGGAAGGATGCATCTGGAGGAGCAATCCTACACGCTAGAGCACGCTCTAAGATGTCATCGAAGCTCTTTGGATCTAGTGGATCGAATCTATTCTGAGGTGGAACAATTTCCGGTGTACATCCAGCATAAATGGAAGCAATTACCGGAATTCCACACCACAGAGCCTCATTCACAACCAACCCCCATACATCTTCAAGAGAAGGAAATATAAAAACATCTGCACTTCTATACACAGATGGCATCCTTTCAGGATTCTGCCCAGGTAAAAAATGGGTATCGCGGAGTCCAAGTTTTTCTGCTTTAGCTTGTAGACTTGGCTTTTCAGGTCCATCGCCCACCAATACCAAACTGAATCGATAACCTTTCTGCTGTGCCCTTGCTACTGCTTCTAGTAGCAAATCAACTCCCTTACGCCCTATCATCTGGCCGACGAAAAGTATTACGGGCCTTGGGTAAAAAGAGAATGAAGGCTCTACCTGTTTGACAAAGAGAGTTTCATCAATGCAGTTTTGTATTTGTAAAATGGAACTTTTAGGCACACCCAGACTCAGAAGATAATCCGTAGAAGTAAGCCCATAACTAATCCATCTATATACCAGATAAATAAACATTCTCCGCCATAGTTTCTTTACTAATCCAATCGAACGCTCGGTGTGCAAGGTTCCCCCCCACCAAATCCACACTGGCCTCTGAAGGAGCTTACCATAAAAAACTGCCATCAAACTTCTGAATCCCATCTCATTGGAAATGATAGCATCCGGTTTAAAGTGAAGTAAACTTGTGAAGAATCCCGGGTTAATATGTAAATATTTAACATCAAAATAATGCCCGTGCCTCCTGATATGTAGAGGGACTTTAATTCCCCATACTTTTTCTACGCGTATTCCACTCTCAATGAGATGGGCATGTACATTTCTCCATGTTGGCCGATTAGACTCATCTCCCGATACAAAAATAGTTACCTCGAAACTCCTTGCCAGCTCCCTGTATACTGCAATCCGATAAGGAGCAATTATATTCGTCAGTATGGCTAATCGCGGCTTCATATTATGAACTTAAGCGTAATAGACAATTCAAAAATCTTACGTCATTCTGTCTTAGGAAGTCTTGGTCTAATGACCGATAAGTCATTCAAAATAACTGTAGATATATTGAGATAAATTTTAGGATAATTGTGAAGGAAGGAATAAACGTTATGTGCTACAAATAAGTTTTTAGTATACAACCCCAAAGATCCCATCGCCAAATCTAATACCCGGGCTAGCCAAGGATAAGACCAAGATGGATTGCGTTGGCTTGCCAATCTGTATGGAACCCCTGCAAGCCAAGCGGCTAACTGACTCGGGATATTAGCATAATGAGCATACGTTATCATACCCAGTGATTTTTTTCTAACCGAATCCATTTATACAGGATTTTGAATAAAAAGAACGCCTCTGGTAAACTTTGTGGCTTTCGTGTTATTAGCTATTTCGCAATGGGATGAGAAATATACGTAGGTCTTTTGATGTAAAGAAACCAAACCTCCGAGCGAAAGCCTCTTTCAACAAGATGCTCCGCCATCCTTATAGCTGCACCCTGGGCGCCCCCGGCTTCCATCTGAGTAACAACATGTATTATTAATGAAGAAGGCCCGTGCCGTTTATAGCCCCCGTCCACATCGCGCAGTTGTTTCGTGGCGCGCAGTCCGTGGACAATGCCCATCCCCAGCCGGACCATATCAGCCGCGAGGCGCTTGAGCGCATTTTCTCGCAGCGCACGATCACTCCCGTCGCCGAGCACCCAGGCCAGCGGTACCCTGTCCCCAACGATATAAGGGCGCACGTCCCAACCCAGGGCTCGGAAAGCGCTCATGACGCCCAGCACATGCACACGCGGCCCATCCGCTCCGGCCTCGTGACGTGTGGATACCCGAGGAGCACCCGAGAGATATCCCAATCGCCGCTGGTTATGATGAAGATTTCCCTCGTCTGTCATGCTCTGCGATTACTTCATCGTACAAGGCTTCTAATTTTGCATTTTGTTTGGCCAGGTCGAACTCTTGTGCCACCCATTTTCTCCCCGCTTCACCCATGCGACGCCGGAGCTCTTCACTTTCCAGCAGCAGCTTCAGGTAGTGAGCAAGCTCATCTACGTCCCTTTCGCGGGCCAGGAAGCCAGTTTTCCCGTGCAGAATCACTTCCGGGATGCCCCCACTCGCAAAGCTCACCACAGGAACCTTCATTGCCATGGCCTCCAGGAACACCATACCAAGGCTCTCTGCCTCCCCGGAGGGCATCGTTACACTGGGCATGCAAAATACCCAGGCCTTTCGCAAATATTCGTGTACTACAGATTGCGGCTGCGCTCCTACAAATCTGACGCGCATTCCCAGGAGCTCCCTGGCCATTGTCTCGTACCTAGCGCGCATAGGTCCATCTCCAACTACAGTCAGATGGAGGTCTGGAAAGGAGGCCCGGAGCCAGACCAGGGCTGCCAGCAAAAAATTGAGACCCTTCAACTCGATAAGTCTCCCAACGTAAAGGACGTGCCCGCGTTCGGCCTCGTCCTGTCGAGGGGTGAACTGGGTGAGGTCTACACCGTGCCGGATGCAGACGATCTTGTCTTCTGGCATTCCATGCGCTGTGATCACGCGGTCGCGCAGAAAATTGGACTGTACAATGATCCGACTCGCTACGCGGGACAGTCTTTTGCGCTTTAACCAGTAAAGACGGTGGGTTATGTAGGAGTGGCGCCATACATAAGCCACCTTCATCGTGGCATCGGTACCATGAAAACTCACAATGAGTGGAACGCCCAGTTGTCGTGCCAAAGGGATGGCCACCACGCCATCGGGGCCAAAATGGGCGTGAACCAGCCGCGGCCGGATGGCCTTCGCCCACATGAGCACGTCGGGGGGCACCCACCCTCCAACCTTAAACCTGAACTCTCGCAACCAACCTCGCCGCCCCCCCTGGTTGACTAGGTACATCCGCTCCTCGGGGAGTGTTATCGAGTGCCCCTGACACCGTTTACTCCCCAGGAAAAATGCCTCATAGCGGCTGAGAAGCATAGTCTGGTTGTATACGAACGTCTCGGAAATCGGCAACAGCAGATTCCGGTAGATTAGCACCCGCGATTTCGGACCCTGACCGGCCATGAAAGTCATATCACCTTGTACGGCTTAGATCCCATCTGCGCAACGAAAACAAGGTAAGCGAACAAAAGCCAGTAAATTGCCTTGGTAAGCCCGCTTTCGAGCGCGACACTCTCCGTGGTATTCACCAACAAGAAGAAGACAGTGAAAAAAAACGCCAAGTAGGCAAGCGATGTTGTGCGCCCGGTAAATGCCGTCCGAGCCGTCCGGAACAACAGTAGCACAACCAGCAACGCGGTCAGCAGCGCGCCGGGAAGCCCGAGTTCCAGCCAGAGATCGAGAAATCCGTTGTGCGCGTGAGTCGCATCCCAGGTCACGGCCCACACCCATTGCGACGGACCGCTTTCCCCTAACCAGAAGGCACCATACCCGTAGCCCAAAAGAGGTCTTTCCAACGCAAACGGAATGAGGATGAGCCAGAGGGGAATCCGGCCTGTCAGGGTAAGATCTTTGCCCAGTAAGCTCAGCGAAAACTGTAGGAGATCGGGCACCACCGGCAGTACCAGGAGTGCTACGGCCATCGCGAAAGACCCCGAGGCAAGCAAAAGGTATGGCTCCCGAGGTCTGGCCTGAATGGCAAACCAGGTTGCCAACAGGGCAAAAGCCATGGCCAGGGCCGTGGCAGAGCGCGTACCCAGCAGGATAACCGCTGCAACGATTCCCACGAATATCCAGAATGCCTTGCTCCCTCGCTGGCTGTGGTAAAGCGCCCAGCACACGATGAGCGCCAGCACACTGCTTATTCCCATAGCATTCTTGTGGTACAGCACGCCACGCCAGGCACCCTCGTGCGGTGGGCCCATGATCGCCCAGCCAGGAAGGACCACTACCGCAAGCAGACTGGCCAGAACCACAATTGCCACTGCCCAACCCAGCATACGCAAGACTTCTTCCGGTCGATAACGTACCGCCAGCAGCAGGCCGTAAAGCACGCCCAGCACGGCCGCCAGGCTTCGGCGCAAAGTAATCGCTGGCGCCACGGACCAGAGCGTCGAGGCGATGGCCCATCCCACCAGCACCCACAGCAGCCATCCCCGCCGGGCCACAAAAAGGCTCCGCCGCGGATGAAAGATGAGCAGCCCTACGCCCAGGTAAGCCACGCCCAGAAAAAGCCGCTGCACGGGATCACCTTCGCCCGGATCCGCACCGCCGGTCGTCATCTGTCGCCACAGCGGCACGAATGCGCCCGAGAGCAACACAAAGGCCAGGCTATGCCAGGCGCACTCCAGCTTGCGCAGCGACAGCTTCATGCTTCTTTTTTCTGTGTCGAGCGCCAGTGCGGGAAGGTTCTCCCCAGCAACTTCTCGAGCTTCCTCATATCCTCTTCAAAATAGGCTTCCAGCTCTGCGCGTAGATCGGGCGGCAGCGGTGGGCGTGGACCATACACCGTGTTCCATTCCCCAAGGCGTCGCACGAGTCCGAGACTTCTCCTTGGTAACCAACCCCGCACATGTTTCGCCCCTCCCACACCCATCGCAATAGCACGCACGACTCGCCCCACCTTCTGGGAGCGCCACTGGCGAGCCGGATTGTACACGGGGAAGTCTGTGCGCCCGTCGTCCGGTACACCCAGAAAGTCCAGCACCCAGAGGTACTCCCGCCCCTGAAGGTGTAGCACGTCAACTCCCTGCCAGAGCAGGCGCCATACTTGACGAGGACTACGCACTACATCCCCTAGATCTAAAACAGTCACCCCCAAATTTTGGAGATGACTGTATAGCAAAAAGTTGTAGGGATTGATTTCTCTATTCCTAAAAGCTGGCCAAGCAAGCACACGCATAAGCTCCATCCTCATTTCCCAATGGTTTTCAAAATAAAGCCTATACCACCTTCAAGACCGGTTAGAATGCGGCTCAAGAAGGCCTCCTTTCCAGGGCTAACAACAAAGCTAGCCAAAGCGAAACCGCAAGAAACCCATCCGAGGCCATGCTACTCCAAACCGCCCCTTTCCAGCCAAAAAGGGGGATCCACCAAAGGTTCAACCCCAAGTTGAGGAAGGCGACCCCCACCTGCACGGCGCTCCTCAAGCCCTGGTACCCTGCCCCCGTCAGCGCATCGGCGGCCAAGTAGTGGAGGGCGCGAAAAAGAAGGATGGGGGCGAGGAGGGGAAGCACCGCGGCGGAAAGGGTGTACTCTGAGCCCAAAAGGACGGGGAGAAAGGGGGCAAGCCCCAGGGCCAAGGCCGTCCCAATACCGCCCGCAGCAAGTCCCCAGGGAAGGAGCCTTAAGGCGAAGATCCGGGATCCCTCCAGGCCCTTATTTCCCTCGCGGAAGAACCGGGGGTAGGTGGCGTAGACGAGCGCCCGCATGGGTACGAAGGCGGCGTCTAACACGCGGTAGGCGGCGGCGTAGCCCCCGGCCACCGCATCGGAAACCAAGCGGGAAAGGAGGGTTTTGTCCAGGTCGTTGTAGGCGCCCTGGGCGGCCAGGCTAATGGCGAAGTAGAAACCTTCCCGCCACTCGCCCCGCATGGGGCCGAGGCTTAACGGGCCTAAGCCCAGCTCCTTTGTGACCCAGATCACTCCCAAGGAACCGGCCAAAAGGCCGCTTCCAGCGTAGAACAAGGCCCAGTGGGAAGCGCTGGCCTCGGGGAGGGCGTAAAGGGCTAGGACCCCCAAAAGGCGGGAAGTGCTCATGAGAACCCAGAGGGCCGAGGTGCGGCTAAGGCGCTCCCGGCTTTGGAAGGCCTGCCCCGAGACGTCGGCCAGTCGGATGCCGACAAGGTCCCCAAGAGCGATGGGAAGGGCCAGGGCCAAGGCAGTCTCCCAACCGAAGAAAAGCCCGGAAAGGAGGAAGGCCAGACCCGCAAGCGCCCCTCCCGAAACCAAGGTGGTGGCCAGGACGGCACCCCAGTACCTCTGGAAAAGCCCCCGGTCTCGGGAGACGTGCTTGATGAGGATGTTCCCGCTCCCCCAACTAGCGAAGGGGGAAAGGACCATGACCAGGGCCGCGACCCCCACAAAGGCCCCGTACTGCTCGGGGCCAAGAATCCGGGCCAACAGAACGAAGTAGAGGAACTGAACCCCGAGCCGGAAGCCAAAGCCCAGGAGCATCCAGAGGGCATTCCTGGCTAAAAGAGACCTCAAGGCACCTCCCCAAGCGAATCCCCGCCTCAGACGGGATCGAAGAATACGTGGGACTCCACTCTTCGATCCTACGTGCCCGTCAACCGATTCTAACGGCTCACCTACAGATGTTTTCGACATAGGCTCCACATCACCGCGCTCTCTGCTGCACAGGCGCTCTGAATGATAAGCCTTTTCGTCCGTTCACGAGCGCCTTTACTTCGCCCCACCAGGTGGCGGGGCTAAACAACGCGCGCACTTCTTCCACCTTCTGCCGCTCCTCCTCATCAGCAGGCGGCCGCGAAAGCCAATGGGTCACAAAAGCCAGCCCCAACCCTACAAATACGCCCAAAAACAGAAACAGCAGCACAATCACCTTCCGACTCGTCCCTGTAGGCTCTTCAGGCGGCACAGGCGGCTGCACCACACTCAACACCGGCGCCTCCTTCTGCACCTGAATCTCGGCCTGCGTCTTCTGCAACTGCAACTCCCGATAAAGCTGCTCCTTAAAGCCAACCTGCCGCTGCAACCGCTCCATCTCGGCCCGAAGCTGGGCCGTCTGCGGATTGCGGTTCGCGTCCAGAAAGCGCGCCAGCTCGTTCTCGGCCTGACGCAACTCAGCTTCGACCTGCGCAAACTTCCGCTCCAGAAACGCCAGGTCCTGCCGGGCCTTCTCGGTCTTGATCCGATTCACGGCCGCCTGCAAATGCTGGATCGCCCGCGCCACCAGCGCCGCCGAAAGATAGGGATCCTCGGTCTCCGCCTGGATCGAAATCGGCCCGCCTTCATTCCCCAACAACCCACCTGTTTTCTGCGAGGCACGGATCACCTCTTGCAGCGCACGAATGGCCTCGTACTCTTCCTCGGTGGGCAAAATCAACTCACCGGAATACAGATCACGCACCGGCGCTTCTTCCCCGCCTCCCCAGTTTCGAGGATTCAGATACGAGAGCCAGCGCAGCGGATTCAGATACGACAGCCAGCTCCACCGCCCGTAGTATTCAACCAGCGTCATGCGCCGGCCTTCCTCGGCGATGTAGAACGTGTCGCGCGCCAGCGCCAGCAAAAAGTCGGGGCTCTGCACAATATCCGGATAGACGCTGGGGCTGACAATTTCGCCCTCCCCCAGCGAGAGACCAAACGAACGCAACGCCGAGAGGGCGCCCCCGCTGGCACTCGTCGAGGCACTGGGGACCAGCTTGGCCTCGGCCACATAGGACTTCGGCGACAGGAGCGCCACCACCACCCCCAGCACAAGCGCCCCAAGCACACTCAGGACAATCACGCGCCGCTGGCGGGCAATCACCACGCCCAGGTCCAGCAGCGAGATTTCGTCGTTCTCTAGCGGGCCGTAATAGGGCCACCCCGGCGGTGCCGGAGGTGGTGTGCCCGCCGCCTGGTGTTCGTGCTGTGGTGCGTCGGACATGCGTCTGCGTGGTCGGGGACGCCCGGTCGATCCGGTGCAGATCCGCTAACAAAGATCGGACCTGATCGGCAAAAAATTATAACACCCGCCCCTAAAAGGAAAGTCCTGCCAGGCATTTCACAGGAATCCCACGCACACGCGGCAAAAGCTTCCGATAGCTGCCTGCTTTTTTCGAATCGTTCGCCCTGTCGTGTCCTCAACAGGGCTGGCCGCGTCCATCCCCGAGCTGTTCCACCTTAAAAGAAGCATTCCCCGCCGTTTGTTCAAAGCCGGCGCAGCGAGACATTCCCCAGGCCGGTTTTGAGATGCAGGGTGGGTCCCCCTCCGTTGACGGCAGTGTGGGCTTTGGCGCTGATCCAGTCGCGGTCGATGCGCACGTCAAAGTCGGCGCTGATCGAGCCGATGCCTGTGGCAGCATCCAGCACAAAACCGGCGCGGGCGGGCACGAAGACGGTCACATTGCCGGCTCCGGACCTGAAGCGGCTGTCCCTTTCAGGTGGGGCAACCAATTCAGCCGTGATGTTGCCGGCGCCGGTTTCCACGTCGGCACTGCCCTGAAGCCCTTTTACTGTGATGTTGCCGGCGCCGGTCTCCGCCTCCAGATGTCCCGCCAGCTCGGTCACTTCCACATTGCCGGCGCCGGTGCGGATCTGCACAGGCCCCCGGAGGTTACGCAGCGTTACGTTTCCAGCGCCTGTTTCGCCGGAAACAGTGCCCTCCAGGTCCCGGATCTCCACATTACCTGCGCCGGCGGCAAAGGTCACGTTAAAGCGACGGGGGACCCGCATCCGGATTTCCACCCGGATCTGGACCTGTTTGCGCTTCCAGAGGCGCCAGCCACCGTCCTCGGAAAGTTGCGATTTGATGTGAAGCGAGGCGCCTTCCTGCTCGAACGTAAGCTGATGGTTAGTCAGCAGCCGCTCGGCCTCTTCCCGGCTTTCGGTCTGCAACGTGCGGATGACCTCCACGTAGACAGCCGACTCCGCCGTCGTAGTGACTTCCAGGTTGCCGCGATCCATTTCCAGCTCCAGATGTCCTCCTGGGGCCACCTTGAAGGCCCGCTTCACCACGTCGGTGATTTCCTCCAGGCCTTCGGCCCGGACGGTGCCGGACAGCCACAGCCATCCTCCCAGCAGCAGGTAGATCAGGTAACGCATTGGCGTTCGGAGTAAACCGTACTTCGTCGTGCGATAGGCTACGTAGCAAACCACGGTAAGGTTACACGCAGCGCTTCCTTTTTACCCTGCCGGTTTCACATTCACCCCGTGTGCTGCCTTCCAGGAGGCCCGTTGCGGCCGTTTCGCAGCCCGGCATTCGAATTGGAAAGCTGCCGGCTGTTCACCCACCCCAAAACAGACGGTCGTATCATGTGCCAGAAGTGGGCAAGCTGGGCCCTGGCGTTTTCGCTGCTGATGGTATCGCCCCTGAAAGGCCAGCAGTTCTTTACCGACTGCATCAAAGGCACCGATAACAATGCGACCCTGACCATTCCGCTGGAGACGCCCCCCCTCCTTGATGGTGCGCCTGTGTCGCCAGGCAGTGAACTGGCAGCCTATACGCCGGAGGGCATCTGCGCGGGCGTGGCTGTATGGGACGGTCAGCAACCGCTGGTGCTGACGCTCTGGGGCGATGATCCGTTATACATCAACACGCCCGAAACCCCTGTCTATCACAAAGGTCGCCTTCTTTATGGGCTATACCAAGCCCGCCAGGCCTTGCG
>FWWL01001564.1_pt1 | contig 53529 bp, 47 predicted proteins | sample 2228331 | NCBI WGS metagenome assembly FWWL01 (sample SAMEA103939775, study PRJEB20133) | metagenome | reverse complement strand
TCCGCGGGAAGGGCGGCGTCAAAGCCGCGAAGCGGCCACGCCACCAGCCGGTCCCGCACCCGGCCCACCCGCACGCGGCCGGGGGGCGGCGCCGGCTGTGCCAGCACGGCTGCGAGGGCGGGGGGCTCGGCGGGGGCGAACAGCTCCTCCACCGGGCATCCCAGGGCCTGGGCCAGCCGCACCGCCACCGCGGTGTTGGGCACGTAACGGCCGGCTTCCACCGCGGACAGGGCTTGGCGGGAAAGCCCGCAGGCACGCGCCAGCTGGGCCTGAGACCAACCACGCGCCTGCCGGACCGCGCGCACCCGGTTCTCCAGGGAGAAACCCACCCGGCGGCCCACGGCCGCAGGCTATCGGGTTTTCAGGACGCTGTCAACGATTCAGGACATCGGGTGTCAGCCCCACACGCGGCGCGCGGTGTCCACCACCAGGCGGAGCTTGGCCCACTGGTCCTCCTCGCCCAGGAGGTTGCCCTCCATCACGGACGCAAACCCGCACTGGGGGCTCAGGGCCAGGCGTTCCAGCGGCACGTACCGGGCCGCCTCCTCGATCCGGCGCAGCAAGACGTCTTGCGACTCCAGCTCCGGCCGCTTGCTGCTCACCAACCCCAACACCACGGTCTTGTCCGCGGGTACGAACCGCAGGGGCTCGAAGCTCCCCGACCGCTCGTCGTCGTACTCCAGCAGGAAGCGGTCCACCTGCAGCTCCCCGAACAGCTTCTCCGCGATGGGGTCGTAGCCGCCCTCCGCGTACCACCGGCTGCGGTTGTTCCCCCGGCACAGGTGGATGGCCAGCACGGTCCCGCGTCCCCGCAGGCCCTCTAGGCACGCGTTGTCCGCCCGTACGGCCTCCTCCAGGGCCACCTCTGGGTCCACCCCCATCTCCTCCCGGACGTACCGCCGCCAGCGGGGGTCGATGTAGTAGCTGTAGCGGGGCGCGTCAATCTGCACGTACGGGACCCCCTCCGCCACCAGGGCCTCCACCTCCCGACGGACGATGGGCACGATGTCCCACAGGAGCTCCGAGGGATCCCGGTAGACCCGGTCCGTCACCCCGCGCTTGAAGGCGATGGCAGGGAACTGGTTCGCGCTGGGCAGGGTGATCTTGAAGGGCCCGGGGCTGTGCTGGCGGAGGAAGCGCACCTCGTGCTCCGTCAGGCGCCTCACCTGGCGCAGGCGGGAGGTCACCACGCCCGTGACGCTGGCGGGCGGCGCCTTCCCCTCCCCCTTCCAGTCCCGCGGCAGCGCTTCCCCGAAGTCGAACCCCTCCACGGAGTCCATGAGGTCGCTCATGAAGTTGCGCCGGCGTAGCTCGCCGTCCGTGAACACGTCCACGCCCAGCTCCCGCTGCTTGTCCAGCAGGCGGAGGATGTGGCGGTCCTCCAGCGGCCGCAGCTCCTCCGGGCTCGCCCCGCGGGAATGCGCTTCCAACAGCTCCTGAGGCCGCAGGAGGCTGCCCACCTGATCTGCCCGAAACCCGCCCGTCATGCGTGCACCTCCTTTTGGAGTCGTCAAGATCCTGCAGACCCCACGGCCGCCCCGGCCACCGCAGCCCTGCCCGGAACCGGGGTCCTGGTCCGTCTTGCCCCGTGGGCCCGCCTCGTGTCCGCGGCCTGCTGCGGCCGGGGACGGAGGCCCGTCGCCCTAGTCCAGGCGCTCCTCCAGCAGCTCCACCACCGCACGGGCGATCTCCTCCTTGCCCTCCGCCACCCGCAACACCCGGCCGTCCGGGCCCACGAAGTAGCCGCGGTGGACGCCGCGGTCGATCTCCGCCAGGTCGTTGGCCACCATCACGTCTGCCCGGTTGCGCCGGAGGGAGTCGTACGCGATCCGCACCAGTTCCTCCTGGGACTTCCCCACCTCCAGCTTGAACCCCACCAGGAACGTGCGGGGGCTCAGCTCCTTCACCAGCTGGATGGCCTTGGGAGTGGGCACCAGGCGCACCACCCACGCCTCCTCCGAACCCACTTTTTCCTGCCGGACCTCCGCGGGCGCGAAGTCCAGGACCGCCATGGGGTGGACCACCGCGTGGTAGCCTGTGGGCAGCTCCTCCCGGAACACGTTCACCAGGTCCTCCACGGTCTCGATGGGGACCAGCCGGAGGTGGTTCCGGCCCCGGGCGCGGATCTGGGGCAGCTGGGCTCCCCGGCCGTACACGTACGTCACCGAGGCCCCCGCGCGGAGGAGCAGCTCCGCCACCAGGGCACCGGTGCGTCCCGAGCCCTTGTTGCTGATGAACCGCACCGCGTCCAGGGGAGCGCGCGTGGGCCCTGATGTCACCAGGATGCGCTTGCCGCGTAGCACCGCCGCCTCCGCCCCTTATGCTACCCCACGACCCGGCCGGCTGTGGCGGAGCAAAAGCCAGACCACCGTCTGCGTCCCCCGGGGGCGTCCGGTTTATCACCCCAGACGGAGGGCAGCCGCGTTGACGCCTCCCAGGGGCGCCCCTACAATGCAACCGGATTTCGCAAGCGGGGGTGTCGTCCGGTCACATGAGCACGGACCCGCAGCAGGCGGTACAGGCGGGACAAATCGTCGAGGGGGTCGTGGCCAAGATCACCACGTACGGCGCCTTCGTGGACCTCCCGGACGGACGCAGCGGCCTGGTGCACATCTCGGAGATCGCAGACACCTTCGTGCGGGACATCCGGGAATACCTCCGGGAGGGGCAGACGGTCCGGGTCAAGGTCCTCGGGCTGAACGAGCGGGGCAAGCTGGACCTGTCCGTCAAGCAGGCACTGACCCCCGAGGAGCGGGCCAACCGCCAGAAGCAGCGCACCACCTTCGAGGAGAAGCTGAAGGCGTTTTTGCGCCAGAGCGAGGAGCGGCTGCTGGACCTCAAACGGAACACGGAGGCCAAGCGGGGCGGGGGCCGTCGGCGGCGCTGAGCGGCTCTACAGCACGTCCAGCAGGGACGCGACCCGTTCGAAGGTCTGCCACACCAGCTCGTCCTGCGCCAGGGCCCGGGACTCCGCGCGGATGCCGGTCCGGCCCTCCAGGTCCTCCAGGCCCCGTCGCATGGCCTCCAGGGCCGCCGCCAGCTCCCGCAGCACGGGCAGGGCGGGCTGGCCCGGCAGGCGTGCCGCCACCTGCTCCAGGGCCCGCCGTTCCGTCTCCCGCGCCCTGCGGTCCAGCTCCGCGGCGGCCAGCTGGGTAAAGGCCACCCACCCCCGGCGCTCCGCCACCGCCTCCCGGACCACGGCCCGCAGCTCCTCCACCAGCCGCCCTTCGTCCGTCATCCCGTCCTCCCCGTCCGGGGCCGCAGCCAGCGCCCCTGTTCCTGCTGCAGCCGGTACAGCTTGGCGTACACCCCTCCTCGGGCCAGCAGCTCCGCGTGGGTGCCCTCCTCCACCAGGCGGCCCCGGTGCAGCACCAGGACCCGGTCCACGTGGCGGACGGTGGCAAGCCGGTGGGCGACCACGAGGGTGGTGCGGCCCCGGAGGGCACCCTGCAGGAGTTCCAGCACCTGCCGCTCGGTGTCCGTGTCCACGCTGCTCGTGGCCTCGTCCAGCACCACCAGGACTTCGGGGTCGAAGGCCAGGGCCCGGGCCAGGGCCAGCAGCTGCCGCTGCCCCATGGACAGCCGGACGCCCCGTTCCCCCACCTCCGTCCGGTACCCGTCCGGCAGCCGCTCGATGAACCGGTCCGCCCCCACCAGGCGTGCCGCCTCCCGCACCCGCTCCTCGGAGATGTGCGGGTCCCACAGGCGGATGTTGTCCAGGATGGTGCCGGAGAACAGGAACACGTCCTGCGGTACAAGTCCCACGTGCCGCCGGAGGTCCTGCTGCCGCACGTCCCGGACGTCCACCCCGTCCAGCAGGACCCGTCCCCGCTGCGGGTCGTAGAACCGGCACAGCAGGTTGACCACGGAGCTCTTCCCCGCGCCCGTGGGCCCCACCAGGGCCACCCGTTCCCCGGGCGCCACCCGGAAGGACACGCCCCTCAGGGCCCACGCGTGGCCGTCCCAGGCCTCCCCGCCTGGCAGGTCGTAGGCGAACCACACGTCCTCGAAGCGCACCTCCCCGCGCACCCGCGCAAGCGAGACGGGGCGCGGCGGGTCCTGCACCGGGATCGGCTCGTCCAGCAGCCGGAAGATCCGCTCGCTGCTCGCCAGGGCCTGCTGCAGCAGGTTGAACTTGTCCGCCAGCTCCCGGATGGGGTCGAAGAACCGCTCCGCGTACTGCACCATGGCCACCAGCACCCCCAAGGTGGTCCAGCCCCGGACCACCTGCCCGCCCCCGAACCACAGCAACAGGGCCACGGCCACCGTCCCCAGCACCTGCACCGAGGGGAAGAACTGAGCCATGTTGGACAGGGAACCCAGCTGGGCCGTGAGGTGGGCGCGGTTGAGCGCGTCGAACCGCTCGAGGCTCCGCCCCTCCTGCGTGAACAGCTGCACCGTGGACATGCCGGTGATGTGCTCGTTCAGGTACGCGTTGATCCGTGCCAGCCGTGTGCGGACCTCCCGGTACGCCTGCAGGGCCCGCCGCCGGAACCGCTCCGCCACCGCACACACCGCCGGCAGGACGCCGAGGGCCACCAGGGCCAGCCGCCAGTCCAGCCACACCATGGCCGCCACAATGCCCGCCAGGGTCAGCAGGTCCCCGAACACCGCCACCACCCCAGAGGCCAGCAGCTCGTTCAGGCTGTCCACGTCGTTGGTCACCCGCGTGACCAAGCGCCCCACCGCGTGGCGGTGGTAAAAGGCCAGGGGCAGACGCTGCAGGTGCCGGAACACCGCCAGGCGGAGGTCCGCCATGGCTTGCTGGCCCACCGCCTGCATGAGCACGTTCTGGGCCCAGCGGGCCGCAAACCCCAAATGCACCACCACCAGGTAGGCCGCGGCCACCGCCCCCAGCCCCGACAGGTCCGGGCTGCCGCCGGGTGGGGCGATGTACCGGTCGATGGCGATGCGGTACAGCTGCGGGCCTAGTAGCTCTGCGGCGGCGGCCACCACCAGCAGGCCCACGGCGGCGGACAGGGGTGCGCGGTACGGCCACACGCAGCCCAGCAGCCGCCGCACCACCCGGGGGTCGGGGCGGCCCGCGAGGGTCTCCTCCTCGTACGGATGGGTGGTCACGTCCCCTCCCGCTCCAGGGCCTCCCGGAGCCGCTGCTGCTCGTACAGGCCCGCGTACAGCCCGCCCCGGGCCAGCAGCTCCTCGTGCGTCCCCTGTTCCGCGACCCGCCCGCCGTCCAGCACCACGATCCAGTCCGCTTCCCGCACCGCCGAGACGCGGTGGGAGACCAGGATGGCCGTGCGGCTGCGCAGCACCGACCGCAGTCCGCGCAGGATCTCCTCCTCCGTCTGGGTGTCCACGCTGCTGAGGGCGTCGTCGAGGATCAGGATGCGGGGGTCCCGGGCCAGGGCCCGGGCGAGGGCGGTGCGCTGGCGCTGCCCCCCGGACAGGGTGACGCCCCGTTCGCCCACCACCGTTTGGTACCCGTCCGGCAGCTGGCCCAGGTCCTGGGCCAAGCGGGCGAGCTCCGCAGCCTGCTCCACCCGCTCCCCGTCGCCCCCGAAGGCGATGTTGGCGTACAGGGTGTCGCTGAACAGGAACGTGTCCTGGGACACGAACCCCACCGCCTCCCGCACCGTGCGGAGGGGCAGACGCCTCACGTCCACCCCGTCCAGCAGCACCCGGCCCCGCGTGGGGTCCACAAGACGCGGGATGAGGCTCACCAGGGTGGTCTTGCCCGCGCCCGTAGGTCCCACCACGGCCACCGTGGCGCCCGCGGGGATGCGCAGGTTCACGTCCCGCAGCACCACCTGTCCGTCGTACGCGAACCACACGCCCTGGAACTCCACCTCCCCGCGCACCGCCGGCAGCCGCACGGGGTCTTGGGGGTCCGCGATGCGCGGCCTAGTCCGCAGCACCTCCTCCAGCCGCGCCATGGAAGCCCGGCCCTGCTGCCACAGGTTCAGCACCCACCCCGCGGCGATCACGGGGAAGCTGAGCCGGGCCAGGTAGTAGGAGAACTGCACCAGCTGCCCCACCGTGAGCTGCCCGGCCGCCACCAGGCGGCCGCCCTCCGCCAGCAGCGCCACCGCGGCCAGGCCCAGCACGAGCCCCATGGCCGGCCACACCGCCCCCTGCACGCGGGCCAGGCGCACGTGGGCCGCCGCCAGCGCCTCCGCGGCTTCCCGGAACCGTTCCACCTCCGCCTCCTCTCGGGCGAAGGCTTTCACCACCCGGATCCCGCTGAAGTTTTCCTGCGCGCGGGTCGACAGGTCGCTGAAGCGTTCCTGCACCACCTCGAACCGCCGGTGCACCAGACGGCCGAGTACCACAAAGAGGACGGTGGCCAGGGGCAGGATGGCCATGGTCACCGCGGTCAGCCGGACGCTCACCGAGAGCATGAAGGCCACGGAGGTGGCCACCATCACCGCGGTGTGGAAGGACCGCATCAGCCCCACCCCCGCGAACCGCTGCACCGCCCGCACGTCGTTCACCGCGCGGGCCATGAGGTCTCCCGTCCGCCACCGGTGGAAGAAGCCCAAGTCCAGCTGCTGCAGGTGAGCGAACAGCTGTCGGCGCAGCTCCGCTTCGATCCGGAAGGCGGCGCCCAGGATCTGCCACCGCATGGCGTAGCTGAAGAGTGCCTCCCCCACCGCCAGGGCCACCAGCCGCAGGGCGAACCCGAACACCCCGGGTTCCCCCCGCTGGATGGCGTCCACCGCGGCCCGCAGCACCCAGGGAGACGCCTGCGCCGCACCGATGGACGCCAGCGCCGCCGCGTAGCCCAACAGGTAGCTGCGGCGCTCACGGCGTACCAACTGCCAGAACCGGAACCCCACCATGGCGGGACCCCCAGCAGGGTACACCCAGCCGGGGCAGGCTGTCCTGGGGCGTCTACCCGCCCGCCTTCGACCGCTCCTCCTCCGCCAGGGCGCGGCGCAGCACCTTCCCGATGAGGGTCTTGGGGAGCTGGGACCGCACCTCCACGGACCGCGGCACCTTGTAGGGGGCCAGGCGTTGGCGGCAGAACTCCACCAGCTCCTGCTCGGTGGCCTGCTGCCCCTCCTTGAACGCCACGAAGGCCTTCACCACCTCGCCCCGGGTGGGGTCGGGGACCCCGATGGCCGCCGCCTCCCGCACCGCGGGGTGCTGGTAGAGGACCTCCTCCACCTCCCGCGGGTACACCTTCAGGCCGCCCACGTTGATCATCTCCTTCTTCCGGTCCACCACGTAGAAGAAGCCGTCCTCGTCCACCCGGACCATGTCCCCGGTACGCAGCCAGCCGTCCCGGAGGACGTGGGCGGTCTCCTCGGGACGGTTCAGGTAGCCCCGCATCACCTGTGGGCCCCGCACCTCCAGCTCTCCCACCTCGCCGGGTGGCAGCGGAGTCCCGGTGTCCGGGTCCACCACCCGCGCGTCCGTATCCGGGACCGGGATCCCGATGCTGCCCGCCTTGCGGACCCCGTACAGGGGGTTGCAGTGCGTCACCGGGGAGGCTTCCGTCAGCCCGTAGCCTTCCACCAGGTGGCCTCCGGTGGTCGCCTCCCACTGCCGCTGCACCTCCAGCGGGAGGCCCATGGCGCCGCTGATCCCCGCCCGCACGGACCGGAAGCTCACGCGCTCCAGCTCCGGCGTGTTCAACAGGGCCATGTACATGGTGGGCACCCCGTGAAACAGGGTGGGGCGGTGGCGGCGGACGGCCTCCAGGACCAGCCGGACGTCAAAGCGCGGGACCAAGACCACGGTGGCGCCTGTCCACATGGAGAAGTTCAGCACCGCGGTCATCCCGTAGCAGTGGAAAAAGGGCAGCACTCCCAGGGCCACCTCCTTGCCCGGCCGCAGGTGCGGGTCCCACGAGGCGGCCTGGAGGAAGTTCGCCACCAGGTTGCGGTGGGTGAGCACCGCGCCCTTGGGCACGCCCGTGGTCCCCCCGGTGTACAGGTACGCCGCGGGGTCCTCCGGGCTGATGGCGACCGGCTCGGGGCTTGCGGGGCGCAGCAGGTCCGAAAACGGGCGGACTCCTGGCTGGGGCGTCACCTCCACCCACTGCCCTTCCCGTCGGGCCTTGAGCGGGTACAGGAGCCGGGCGAGCGGCCCCATGAACTCGTGGATCCCCGTGAACACCAGCTCCCGCACCCCCGCCTGCCGGGCTGCCGCGTGCACCCGGGGGTAGAACAGGGTCAGGGTCACCGCCACCTCCGCCCCGCTGTCCCGCAGCTGGTGGGCCACCTCCGGCTCCGTGTACAGCGGGTTGTGGGGTACCACCACCCCACCTGCCCGCAGGACCCCGTAGTACGCGATCACGAACTGCGGGCAGTTGGGCAGGTGCAGGGAGACGGGGGTGCCTTTGCGCACGCCCAAGCGCTGCAGGCCCGCGGCGAACCGGTCTACGAGCCCGTCCAGCGCAAGGAAGGAGATGCGCCGGCCGAAGAACACCAGGGCGGCGCGGCTGCCGTATGTCCGGGCCGCCCGCCGGACCACGTGGTCCAGGGGGATGTCGGGGTAGTCCAGGTGGTGTGGGACCCCCGCGTCGTAGTGCCGCAGCCAGGGACGGTCCACGGAGACCTCGGCCATGGCCCTCCTACCTACGCAGGGTAGCCGCCCGCCTGCACCACCGCGTCCGCCACCGCCCGCTGCAGGGCCACCAGGTTCGGCGGGGTGTAGCGCAGGAACCGGCGCACGCCCGCCAGCGCCGCGCGCAGGCTGTCCCCCTCGTCCACCGCGGCCAGCACCTGCCGCGCGGTGGCCTCCACCCGGGGCAGCGCCTCGTACAGGTGGCAGCGGGTGAGGGTGGCCAGCAGCGCGGCCTTGGGGTCCTGGCGCGCGGCCGCCTTCTGTGCCCGCAGCAGGGCGCTGTCCGCGGCGAACACCTCCGTGGCCAGGTCCGCAATCCACCCCAGGACCTCCTGCAGCTCCTCCAGCCGGTCCAGCTGCTTCTGGACCGCCACCCCGGCCACCAGCAGGGCGGTCTTCCGCATGCCCTCCACCAACCGCGCCTCCTCCCCCAGGGGGCCCTGAGGAGGTTCCGTGTCCACGACAGGGCTCGTGAGCTCACCCGCCACCCGCTGCATGGCCCCCAGCAGGTCCAGCCGCCCCCGCAGGGCGCGCTTGGTGAGCATGTCCACCACCAGCAGCCGGTTGATCTCGTTGGTGCCCTCCCAGATGCGGTTGATGCGGGCGTCCCGGTACGCGCGGGCTGCCGGGTAGTCCTCGATGTAGCCGTAGCCCCCGTACACCTGCACCACCTCGTCCACCACGAAGTCCAGCACCTCCGTGCTGAACACCTTGTTGATGGAGGACTCGATGGCGTACTCCTCCAAGGCCCGCAGCACCTCCTCCCCGCTCCGGATGGCCCCCACCGCCCGCTCCACCAAGCCGCCGGTGCGGTACACCATGCTCTCCACCGCGTACAGGGCCGTGGCCATGCGCGCCAGCTTCTGCCGGATCAGGCCGAACTCCGCGATGGGCTTGCCGAACTGCCGCCGTTCCAGGGCGTAGGCCACCGCGTACCGCAGCGCCTTCTTGCCCCCGCCGAGACACGCGGCGCCGATCTTGAACCGCCCCAGGTTCAGGATGTTGAAGGCCACCCGGTGGCCCTTGCCCACCTCCCCCAGCACGTTCTCCACCGGCACCTTGGCGTTCTCCAGGAACACGCTGCGGGTGGAGGAGCCCTTCACCCCCATCTTGTGCTCCTCCTCCCCCAGGCTCAGCCCTTCCGTGTCGCGGTCCACCAGGAAGGCGGTGAAGTGCTCGCCGTCCACCTTGGCGTACACGGTGAACACGTCCGCGAACGCCGCGTTCGTGATGAACTGCTTCTGCCCCGTGAGCAGGTAGGTCCGGCCGTCCGGGCTCAGGGTGGCCCGGGTGCGGATGGACAGCGCGTCCGAGCCCGCGGTGGGCTCCGTGAGGGCGTACGCGCCGATCTTCTCCCCCCGCGCCATGGCGGGGAGGTAGCGGCGTTTTTGGTCCTCGTTGCCGAAGAAGGCCACGGGCAGGGTCCCGATCCCCACGTGGCCGCCGTAGCTCACGGAGAAGGACGAGCCCGAAAGCTCCTCCGCCAGGACCAGGGAGGTCAAGCTGTCCATCCCGCCGCCGCCGTACGCCTCCGGCAGGTCCGGCGCCAAAAACCCCATCTCGCCCAGCTTGCGGAGCAGGGACCGGACCAGCGCCCAGTCCTGCTGTTCCAGCTGGGCTTCCCGCGGGAGGACCTCCCGCTGCAGGAAGTCCGCGGCGGCCCTCCGCACCAGGCGGTGGGACTCGTCCAGGTCTTCCGGGGTGAACACCTCCTCCGGAGAAGCTTGCACCACCAGGAACCCTCCCCCGGGGACCGCCGCCCGCTCCTGGACCTCCATGTTCCCGCCTCCTTTCCGTGGGCGCCCGCTACGGCCGCTCGAACACCCCCGCGGCTCCCATGCCGCCGCCCACGCACATGGTCACCACCCCGTACCGCGCCCCCCGCCGGCGCATCTCGTGCAGCAGCGTGGCGGTCAGCTTGGCACCCGTGCAGCCCAAGGGGTGGCCCAAGGCGATGGCCCCCCCGTTGGGGTTCACCCGCTCCGGGTCCAGGTCCAGCTGCCGGATCACCGCCAGGGTCTGGCTGGCAAACGCCTCGTTGAGCTCCACCAGGTCCACGTCCTGCAGCCGGATCCCCGCCAGCCGCAGCGCCTTGGGGACCGCCTCCACAGGCCCGATCCCCATCACCTCCGGCGGCACCCCGGCCACCGCGAAGGAACGGAACACCCCCAGAGGCTTCAGACCCAGCGCCTCCGCCTTCGGGCCGCTCATGACCACGCAGGCGGCCGCCCCGTCGCTGGTCTGGGATGCATTGCCGGCGGTGACGGTCCCGTCCTTGGCGAAGGCGGGCTTCAGCTGGCTCAGCGCCTCCAGGGAGGTGTCGAACCGCACGCCCTCGTCCACCTCAAACACGATCTCGCGGGCCCGGACCCGTCCGCCTTCCTCCTCCCACCGGCGCACCCGGACGGGCACCACCTCGTCCCGGAACCGCCCTTCCCGCAGGGCCGCCGCCGCCCGCTGGTGGCTGCGCAGGCTCCACCGGTCCTGGTCCTCCCGCGTGACCCCGAACCGGCGCGCCACCACCTCCGCGGTGTTCCCCATGGACAGGTACACCTCCGGCCATCGTTCCACCAGGTCGGGGTGGGGCGCGAACTTCCAGCCGGTCATGGGGATCAGGCTCATGCTCTCCGTGCCACCTGCCACCACCACCTCCGCCCAGCCGGCCATCACGCGTTCCGCGGCCATGGCGATGGCCTGCAGGCCGGAGGCGCAGAACCGGTTCACGGTGACCCCGGGCACGGAGTCCGGCAGGCCCGCCCGCAGGGCGGCCACCCGGGCCACGTTCAGGCCCTGCTCCCCCTCGGGCATGGCGCAGCCCAGGATCACGTCGTCCACCTGGTCGGGCTCCAGCCCGGGCGTGCGCTCCAGGGCCTGGCGAATCACCTGCGCCGCCAGCTCGTCGGGCCGCGCGTCCTTCAACGACCCTCTGGGTGCCTTCCCCACCGCGGACCGCACCGCGGTGACGATGACCGCCTCCCGCACCCCCCACCTCCTTACACCGGCCAGGCCCGAAACCGCAGCAGCTCCGGACCCACCTCCAGCTGGAACCGGAAGTGGGGGCAGCAGCGGCGCTCCAGGGTCATCCACTCCGCCGCCTTCATCACCCAGCTGTCCTCCGCGGGCAGCCGGAAGCCCTCCGGCCACTCGGGGTCCGGTTCGGCTACCTCGAACAGCTCCCGGACCAGCTGGTCGTGCCGCGCCCGCTGCGGGGGCGTGAACACCGCGGGGTTGCACACGCGCGCTTCCACGGTACCCTCCTCAGTTGCGGAGCGGGCGTCCCCGCTCCAGCATGTGACGGATCCGTTCCTGGGTCCGGCGCTCGCCCAGCAGGCTCAGGAAGGCCTCCCGCTCCAGGTCCAGCAGGTGTTGCTCGTCCACCCGGCTGCCTTCCGGCACGTCCCCACCGGTGAGCACGTACGCCACCTTCCGGCCCAGGTACTCGTCGTACTCCGTGATGTGCCCGCCCGCCCGGAGGTTGTGCAGGCCTGCGTACAGGGCGGCGCGGACCCGCTCTCCCCCTACCCGCACGGGCCGGCGCAAGGGGGGCCGGTAGCCGGTGCGGACCAGGCACAGGGCCACCTCCTTGGCGTCCGCCACCAACCGGTCGGGGTGGAAGGTGATGCCGTCCCCAGGGCGCAGGAAGCCCAGCTTCCGGCACTCCTCCGCGGAGGTCCCCACGCGGGCGGTGGCCACCAGCTCGAAGGCCCACCGCAGGGCAGGGAACAGGTCCGCGGGGACGTCTTCCGGGAAGCGCTCCGCCGCACGGGCGGCCATCTCCTTCAGCCCCCCGCCCGCGGGCAGCAACCCCACGGCCACCTCCACCAGCCCCATGTACGTCTCCATCGCGGCCTGCACGCGGCTGGCGTGCAGCGCCAGCTCACACCCCCCGCCCAGGGTCCGCCCGTGCGGCGCCACCACCACGGGCTTGGGGAAGTACTTGATGGCCTGGTTGAGCTGCTGGAAGCTGCGCACCGCCAGGTCCAGCTCGTCCCAGTTCCCCTCCTGCGCCTCCATGAACAGCAACACCAGGTTCGCACCCGCGGAGAAGTCCGGGCCCTGGTTGGCCACCACCACGGCCTCGAAGCGGGCTTCCGCCTCCTGCAGGGCCCGGTGCAACATCCGCACGGTGTCCTCGCCGATGGCGTTCATCTTGCTGTGGAACTCCACGCACAGCACCCCGTCACCGAGGTCCACCAGGCTGGCCCCCGCGTTGCTGGCCACCACCCCCGCTTGGGCCTTCCGCTCCTTCAGCACGAGCACCCCTTCCGGCCACCGGACGGGCACGTACTGGCGCTGCAACGGGTCGAAGACCTGCAGGGCCCCGTTCCCCCGGCGGTAGAAGCTCCCTCCCGCTTCCAGCACGTCCCGCACCAGACCAGGCAGCGCGGTGCCCTCCTCCTCCAGCCTGCGTGCCACCTCGCGGACGCCCAGCGCGTCCCACGTCTCGAAGGGCCCCATCTCCCACCCGAAGCCCCAACGCACCGCCCGGTCCACCTGCACCAGGTCGTCGGAGATCTCGGGGATCCGGCGTGCCGCGTACACCAGGGCCCCCGACAGCGCCCTCCACAGGAAACGGGAGGCCCGGTCTCCCGCGGCCAGCACCGCCTTCACCCGCCGTCCCCAGTCGTCCAGGTTGCGGGCGGCCTCCACGCTCGCCAGCCGCGGCCGTTGCCGGGGCCGGTACTCCAGGGTCCGGTAGTCCAGGACGAGCAGTTCGCCGTCCGTCCGCCGGTAGAACCCCCCACCCGTCTTGTCCCCCAGCCATCCCCGCTCCAGCATGGCCTGCAGGAAGTCCGGAAGCCGGAACACCTCCCGCTGCTCGTCCCCCACAAGCCGTTCGTACGCGTTGCGGGCCACGTGGGCCAGCACGTCCAGCCCCACCAGGTCCGCGGTGCGGAAGGTGGCGCTGCGGGGCCGGCCCAAGAACGGACCGGTGAGCTCGTCCACCTCCTCCACGGTGAGCCCTTCCTCGGCCATCACCCGCACCGTGTGGAGGAAGCCGAAGGTGGCGATCCGGTTGGCGATGAAGTTGGGGGTGTCCTTGCACAGGACCACGCCCTTGCCCAGGACCCGGCTGGCCACGTCCTCCACCCACCGCAGCACCTCGGGGTCGGTGTCCGGCAGGGGGATCACCTCCAGCAGCCGTAGGTAGCGGGGCGGGTTGAAGAAGTGGGTCCCGAGGAAGTGGCGTCGGAACTCCGCGGACCGGCCCTGCGCGATCTCCCGGATGGGCAGGCCTGAGGTGTTGGTGCTCACCACCACCCCGGGCTTCCACACCCGCTCCACCCGTTCCAGCAGCGCCTGCTTGACGGCCAGGTCCTCCACCACGGCCTCGATGACCCAGTCGCAGTCGGCCAGGCGGTGCAGGTCGTCCTCCAGGTTCCCCACGGTCACCAACTGGGCGCGCTCCGGGACGGTGAAGGCCGCGGGCTGCATCGTTCGCGCCCGGTCCAACCCCGCCCGGCTGAGCCGGTTGCGCACCTCCGGGTGTGCCAGGGTCAGCTCCCGCCGGCGCTCCTCCTCGGTGAGCTCTGAGGGCACGATGTCCAGCAGCAGCACCGGGACCCCGGCGTTGGCCAGCAGCGCCGCCAGCTGGCAGCCCATGGTCCCTGCGCCCAGCACCGCAGCACGGCGGATCCTCCGGTTCCGCACGACTCCCTCCTCAGCGGCCCTGCGGCCGCAACAGCCCGTGCAAGAACAGGTCGGTGAACGCCCGCGCGAAGTCCCGGGCCGACATGGGGCCCTCGGGGCGGAACCACGTGGTGAACCAGTTGCACGTCCCCAGCAGGGCCAGCCCCACCGTCTTGGGGTCCGCGGGCCGGAACTCCCCTCCGCGTACCCCTTCCTCCACCACCCGCCGGAACAGGCCCTCGTACCGATCCCGCAGGGCCAGCATCCGCTGCCGCCGGGGGGCCGACAGGCTCTTCAGTTCCACGTGCAGGACGGTGAGCTCGTCCCGGTGTGTTGCGGCCACCGCCAGGTGGGCTTCCACCGCCTGCCGCAGCTTTTCCGAAGCCGGCGCAGGCGAGGTCACCACGGGCTCCACCGCGTCCAGCAACCGGCGCATGGCGCGGTCCATGATCTCCCACAGCAGGTCTTCCTTTGCCTCGATGTAGTGGTACAGGCTGCCCCGCTGGATCCCCACCGCCTCCGCCAGATCCTGCATGGAGGTGTCGTGGTAGCCCTTCTGGCGGAACAGCCGCACCGCGGCGGCCAGCAGCTCTTCGTGCTTGGGGCGGATCCCGGCCTCGGCCATGCGTCTACCAAACGTTTGGTAGCAACACTGTACGCCCTCGGTTGCGGGCGGTCAAGGCCGCCTGGCCGGCTGCAGGACCAGGCGGGCTTGCGCGTGGCGGTCCACCGCCTGGCGCGACCACAGCAGCGGGTGGTACCGGCCCGAGGCCCAAAGCGGGGTCAGGTCCGCCCGGTGAGGGTGGCCGGGCAGGCCCGACTGCCCCGTGGTGTGCACGCCCACGGACCGGTCCGGGTCGGCCAGGTCTACCACCATCCGCATGGACGCCGCCACCGTCTGGTCGAAGGGCTGCAGCAGCGAGTAGGCCGCTTGGTTCACCGTCCACCCGTCCCCTGGGGTGGCGACCGGTCCCACGCTCAGCCACCTGCCCAGCACCGGCACCGCGGAGAGGGTGTGCGCGAAGTACACGCGGTGCAAAGCCCCCCACCTCCACCGGGAACGGTCCCGGCCCAGGCGGGTTTCCAGATCCCGCACCGCCTGGCGGAGGATGTCCGCCACGGCCCGGTCCCGCCCCCCAGGGCCCCACCACGGGTCGGAGGGCCGGTCCCACAGGTGCAGCACCGCCGCCATGGCGAACGGCCGCCGCGCGTACCGCTCCCACAGGTGGTCGCCCACCCGCTTCCGGAACAGGTGGTCCGCCAGGCGCACCAGGAACGCGCCGTACACCGCCGCGGCGCGGCTGTCCACCGACAGGGCGCCGTCCCACCGACGGAGGTCCTCCTGGACCGCCCGCACAGCTTCCTCGGGGACGTCCACTCGGGCCAGCACCGGCACCATGCGCCGTGCGGCCAGCGACACGTGGTCGAACTGCAGCCGCTTGAGGTCTTCTATGGTGTGCCGCGGCCGCGAGGTGAGCACCTGCACGATGCGCCGCGCCCGCAGCCCCTCCGACCACTCCGTCCCCAGCAGGTACGGGTAGCCAGGAGGGACCACACGGTTGTTGGCGGTGGCGATCCAGCCCCGGGGAGGGTTGAACACGCTGGGCAGCGCTTCGTAGGGGACCCAGCCCACCCACTCGTACTCGCCCGTCCAGCCTGGCACCGGCTGGGTGCCGTCCCCCTTTTGCCGCACGGGGATCCGGCCTGAGAGCTGGTAGCCGATGTTGCCGTGGCGGTCCGCGTACACGAAGTTCTGCGCGGGCACCTGGAAGGCCCGCAGGGCCGCGCGGAACTCCTGCCAGCTGTGGGCGCGGTTCAGCTGCAGGAGGCCCTCCGCCACGGTGGTGGGGAGCAACGCGGTCCACCGCAGCGCCACCACCTCCCGCAGGCCCTGCACCGCGCCGCTCAGAAGGGGGCCGTGGTGGGTGCTGCGGACCACCCACCGCTCCGGCGGGCGTCCCCGGACCCGGATCTCCTCCACCCGCACCCGCACGGGCAGCCAACGCCCCCGGAACTGGTAACGGGAGGGATCCTGGGGGTGCAGCCGCTCCACGTACAGGTCCTGTACGTCGGGGTTGGCGTTGGTCACGCCCCAGGCGATGGACCCGTTGTGGCCGACGACCACGCCGGGCACCCCGGGGAACGTGAACCCCACCACCCGGTACCGGCCGCCTTCCAGGTGCATGGTGTACCAGATGGACGGGAACCCCACGCGCAGGTGCGGGTCGTTGGCCAGGTACGGCTTTCCCGTGTCCGTGAGCCGGCCGCTGAGGACCCAGTTGTTGCTGCCCACCACAGCACCTGCCCCGCCGGACGGGGCGCGCCCCTGCCGGGTGCCTGCTTCCGGCACGATGACGGGGCTGTCCGGCAGCTCCCCGGGCAGCAGCTTCGCCACCGCCTCCGGCCCCAGCCGCCGCAGCAACTCCGCCCGCAGGAGCTCCGTCTGCCAGTTCCCTCCCAGCTCGTAGGCCATGAGCTTGCCGAAGCTCAAGCTGTCCAACCCATCCCACGGCTCCGGGGTGACTTTCAGCAACAGGAACTCCAGCGGCAGCCGGTGCCGGTGCTGCTGGAGGAAGGCGTTCACGCCCGCGGCGTACGCGCGCAGGGCGGCCCGGGCCTCCTCCGACAGAAGGCCCCACTCCAGCTCCGCGGCGTGCCGAAGGCCGAGGGTGCGCAAGAAGCGGTCCGCGGCCAGCGTGCGGTCCCCGAACAGTTCGGACAGCCGGCCGCTGGCGGTGCGGCGGTTCACCTCCATCTGCCACAGGCGGTCCTGCGCGTGTACGTAGCCCTGGGCGAAGAACAGGTCGTGCTCGTTCCGGGCGTACACGTGGGGGACGCCCCACCGGTCCCGCACCACCTCCACCGGCTCCCGCAGCCCCGGCACCTCCACGGTCCCCGCCACCTGGGGGAACGCGCGGCGCACCGCGTACCCTGCCGCGGCTCCCGCCGCGAGGACCAAGCCGACCCCCACCAAGGCCCCCAGCCAAACGACCCGTCTCACAGCCAGTTCCCCATGGGCTGGACCCGCACGTGTGCCTCCTCCAGGGCTGCCCGCACCGCGGCGGCCAGCTGGGCCGCGCCGGGGGTGTCCCCGTGCACGCACAGGGTGTCCGCCTCCACCACCACCTGGCCACCGTCCACGGCGTCGATGGGTTCCCCGTACGCCAGCCGGACCGCCCGCGAGGCGACCTCGAAGGGCTCCGTGAGCACCGCCCCGGGCTGGTCCCGCGGGACCAGGCTGCCGTCCCGGCGGTACCCGCGGTCGCAGAAGGCCTCCCGGGCCACCCGCAGGCCCGCCGCACGCGCCACCCGTTCGCTGACAGAGCCGCTCAGCACCACCAAAATGGCCTCCGGCCACGCCCGGCGGACCGCCTCCGCCACCGCGGCGGCCAGGTCCTCGTCCTGGGCCGCGCGGTTGTACAGCGCGCCGTGCGGCTTGACGTGCTGCAGGCGGGCGCCCTCCGCCCGTGCCACGGCTTCCAGGGCCCCCACTTGAGCCACCACGAAGGCGTACACCTCCTCCGGGGTCATGGGCAGCGGGCGGCGGCCGAACCCCCACAGGTCCGGGTACCCGGGGTGCGCGCCCACCGCCACGCCCCGCTGCAGGCACATGCGCACCGTCTGACGCATCACCACGGGGTCGCCCGCGTGCATCCCGCACGCCACGTTGGCGGAGGTGACGTAGGCGAGCACCGCCTCGTCGTCCCCCATGCGGTAGGGGCCGAAGGACTCGCCCAGGTCACAGTTCAGGTCCAGGTACCGCACGTCCCCCTCCTTCGCTTGCCAAGCCCTGCAAGCCTCCCGGAAGATACCCGTAAGATGCGTTCGCGCATCGGCCGCAGGATCCTGGCGGGATACCTCGCGGTCTCCCTGGTGCTGGCGGTGGCGCTCGCCGGCCTCGCCGCCGCGGGCAACTGGATCGCGGAGGTGGCCCGAGGCATGGACCGGGCCGACCGTCACGCCACCCACCTCGCCGCCACCTGGGCCCTGCTGGAGCGCCGGCTGTTTTACGTGCTTCAACGTGCCGTGGACCCCACCGCCGCCCCGTCCGCCGCCCAGGCGCTGACCTCCGGGGTGCTGGCCACGCACCTGGACCGCCTGCCGGACACCGTGGAGGGTAGCGAAGAGCAGCGCCGCCGGTGGGCAGCGCGCCTGCGGACCTTGACGGCCTCTTGCGAGGACGCCGTGCAGGCGCTCCAGCAGGCCGCGCGGGCAAACCCGGCCCGTCCGCTGCGGACCCTGCTCAGCTGCCACCGGGACCTCCGGGGCCTCCTGGACGAGCAGCTGGACCGGCTGCAGGCCACCGCGCGGGCCAAGGCGGCCCAGCTGGACGCGTGGGAGGGCGCCCCCTGGCTGCCCGGGTTCCTCCGCAACCTGGCCCGCAACAGCCAGCGTGCCCGGCGCCTGAACCAGGCGGTGGCCAACACCCTCCGGTTCGAGGCTTTGTGGTGGGCGCAGCTTTCCGCAGCCCTCCAGCCCCTCCTGGACCCCGGCCTCCGCGGACCCACTGCCCGGCCGGAGGCTGCCGTGGCGCTCCTGCGGCCCGTGGAGGAGCTGGAGGGACTTCCGGACGTCCAGGCGGTGGCCCGCGCGCTCCGCATCACGGCGATGGAAGCCGCCGCCCAGACCCTGCCGCCCACCGCACAGGGGGCTGCCCGGGCCTTGGTCGGTGCCGCGGACCCCGTGGTGCGGCAGCTGGAGTCCCTCCGCCCCCTTCTGGAAGTCGAGCGCGACAGGGCCTTGGCGGACGTGGAGCTGGTGAACGGGTCTGTGCTCTCCTTCGTCCAGACGGCCGCCGCGGCCGCGGTGGCGGGGCTGCTGGTGGGGTTTGTCGCGCTGGTGGCGCTTACCCGCACCATGACCCGGTCCCTGGAGGAGCTGCGGGACGCCATGGAACAGGTGGGCCGCGGCCAGCTGCGGGTTCGGGTAGACGTGGGCTCCCGGCGGGACGAGACCGCGGACATGGCGCGGGTGTTCAACCGCATGGTGGACGAGCTCCGGGAGTCGCGGGAAAAGCTGCAGGCCTACCAGGTGGAGCTGCAGAAGCTCGTGGCGGAGCGCACCCAGGCCCTGCAGGAGGCCCAGGCGCAGTTGGTACAGGCGGAGAAGCTGTCCGCGGTGGGTGAGCTGGTGGCCAAGGTGGCCCACGAACTCAACAACCCGCTTACGTCCGTGCTGGGCTACGCGCAGCTGCTGGAGTCCGACCCCCAGCTGTCGGAGGAGCTCCGGGAGTACGCGGCCGTGGTGGTCCGGGAGGCGGACCGGGCACGGCAGATCGTGCAGAGCCTGCTGACCTTCGGGCGGCCCCAGCCGGTGGAGCGGGAGACCCTGGACGTCAACCAGGTGGTCCGCCGCACGGTGGAGCTCCCCCAGTGGAAGTCGGGGCAGGTGGAGGTCACCACGCACCTGCACCCTGAGCCCCTGTGGGTCCTGGGCAACGCAGTGCAGCTCCAGCAGGTGTTCGCCAACATCGTCCAGAATGCGGTGCAGGCCATGCGGCACGGCCCGGGGGAGCTGGTGGTCACCACCGGGCGCGTCGGCGACCGCGCGGTGGTGGAGTTCGCGGACACCGGCCCGGGCATCCCCCCCGAACACCTGGGACGCATTTTCGACCCCTTCTTCACCACGAAAGGCGTCGGGGAGGGGACGGGGCTGGGGCTTTCCATCTCGTACGGCATCGTCCGGGACCACGGCGGCGTGCTGCGCGCCCGAAACCGCCCGGAGGGAGGCGCGTGCTTTACCGTGGAGCTGCCCCTGTGCGAGCCGCCCGGGGTTCGTGCGGCCGATCCTGCACCGCCACCTCCACGCCCGCCGGGTCCGTCAGAATGACCTCACCCGCGGCCGCGCGGTGCGGGACGCCCAACTCCCGCAGGTGTGCTACCAGCGCCGCCGCGGTACCGCCCGGCACCGCCCACACGTACCGGACCAGCCCCGCAGCCCCCTCCGGGGGCAGGCGGCGGGTCCCCCACACGTTCGTGCCCACGTGGTGGTGGTAGCCCCCTGCGGCGAAGAACCGCGCGCCCGGGTAGCTCCGCTGCGTCACCCGGAGACCCAAGCAGCCCGCGTAGAACTCCTCCGCGGCGTCCAGGTCTGCCACGGACAGGTGCACGTGCCCGAAGCGGGTGTCCGGGTGTAGGGGGCCTGCGGCCCGCGCTTCCCGCAGCAGGCCCGCCACGTCCAGCGCCTTGGTCACCATCCGCAGCTCACCGCCGCGCCAGGGCCACAGCTCCCGCGGCCGGTCGCGGTACAGCTCCACCCCGTTGCCCTCCGGGTCGCTCAGGTAGAAGGCCTCGGAAACCCCGTGGTCGCTGGCCCCCTCCAGCGGCCACTCCACCTCCTGCAACCGCCGGACCACCTGCGCCAGCGCCACCCGGTCCGGCAGCAACAGCGCGAAGTGGTACAGACCCACCGATCCCTGCGGCCGGGCGGGGGCGTCGGGCACGTGCTCCACCTCCAACGAGAACCCCCCGCCCGCGGGCGAAAGGCGCACCGCGCCGCCTGCGTCCTCCCGCTGCAGTCCCAACAGCTCCCCGTAAAACTCCACGGCCCTCCGGAGGTCGCGCACCCGCAGCCGCAGCCCGGTGAGCCGTGCAGTTTCCGGCATCTGGAACACGTCCTCACCCCCGTACCGCCACGGTGGCCAAAAACGTCCGCACGCTGTCCCGGAACAGCCGCCTGCGCTCCACGAACACCATGTGGCCCGCTTCTGGTACAACGACCAGGCTGGACGTTGGAATCCCGCGGTGCAGCTCCAGGGAAAGCTCCGGCGGGGTCATGCGGTCCGCTTCCCCGCACAGCACCAGGGTGGGCAGCGCGCAGTCTTTCAGCCTGGCCCGCGCGTCGAAGGCGTGGCACGCCTCCAGGTCCTGCCGCAGCAGCTGGGGGCCCAGCTGGCGCGCGCACTGGGAGACCTTCTCCCGCACCCGCGCGGGCGCGTGAGGGCCGAACCACAGCTCCACGAACCGCTCCAGGGTGGGCCCAGGGGAGTCCGCAAGCCCCCGCAGGAACCTGGGGTGGACGGGCAGGCGCGCTCCCGTGGCCACCAGCACCAACCCCGAGAACGCCGCAGGCGCCTGCAAAGCCGCCTCCAGGGCCACCGCGCCCCCCATGGAGTGGCCCACCAGCACCGGGCGCGGCAAGCGCTGGGCGCGGGCGTAGTCCACCAGCCACGCCGCGTAGGCTTCCACGGAGGGCAAAGGTGGCCCCGAGGGGTGGCCGGGAAGGTCCGGCGCCACGCTCCGCGGGAAGTCCAGGAGTTGGGCCTGCCACACCTGCCCGGTGCCCGCGGCCCCGTGCACGAACAGCAGAAAGGGGCTCACCCGTCGGTTTCCAGCAATCCCACGAGGAACGGGTTGCTGGTCCGCTCCCGGCCCACCGTGGTGGCCGGGCCGTGGCCCGGGTACAGGACGGTGTCGTCGGGCAAGGTGAGGATCCTCCGCCGGAGGGTCTCCTGCAACGTCCGCCAGTCCCCTCCCGGCAGGTCGGTCCGGCCCACGCTGCCCGCGAACACCACGTCGCCCACGAAGGCCAGGCCGTCCCCCACCAGGATCACGTGACCCGGGGTGTGTCCCGGCGCGTGGAGCACCCGCAGCTGTAGGCCGCCCGCCTCCAGGAGGTCGCCGTCCCGGAGCAGGCCGTCGGGCTCCGGAGGCGGGTCGATGTACACGCCCATCAGCTGCGCACGGGTGGCGGCCACCCGCAGGTCTTCCACCTCGCCCTCCGGCGCCAGAAAAGGCGCGCCCGTCAGCTCCCGCAGCGCCCGCACCGCCCCCACGTGGTCCCAGTGGGCGTGGGTGATCACCAGCGCCTCCGCCACCAGCCCGTGGTGCTGCAGCACCTCCGCGATCACGGACGCGTCCTCGCCGGGGTCGATGACCCAGCCCCGGCGCGTCTGCGGGTCCCCGTACACGTAGCAGTTGGTCCCGATGGGCCCCGTGGGGATCTGCTCCAGGATCGGGAGGAGCCTCACGGTCGGCGCACCTGCTGGAACCGCGGGACTCCCCGGGCGGCCAGGTCCACCCGCTCCTGGACCGGCACGAACTGCTCGAGGTACCGGCGCGCCCGCGCCATGGGGTCTTGCAGCTGCTCCGCCCAGGAGTCAGCCTCCACCCAGTCCGCGGGCATGGCGAGGAGGGTGTGTGCCTGCCGCAGCCGCAACACGTACTCATAGCAGGCGAACGGCTCGCCCCGGAAGCACACGGTGCGCCCGTCCAGCTCCAGGCCCTCCCGGCGGGCTGCCTCCTGCAGCCGCCGCGCGGCCTCCTGCAGGGGAATCGGACGGCTCACGCCACCCTCACCTTGGCCAGCAGCTCCACCAGGGCGCGGCAGAACGCGGGAAGGTCCGCGGGCATGCGGGAGGAAACGAGGTTGCCGTCCACCACCACCTCCTGGTCCACCCAGGTGGCCCCTGCGTTCACCAGGTCGTCCCGGATGGACGGGAAGCTGGTGACCGTCCGGCCCCGCACGATGCCCGCGGAGGCGGGCACCCAGCCCGCGTGGCAGATGAAGGCGACCGGTTTGCCGGCCCCGTGCACGGCCCGCACGAACTCCACCATGGCCCGGTGCCGCCGCATGCGGTCTGGGGCGTAGCCCCCTGGGATCACCACCGCGTCGAAGTCGGCCGCCTGCGCTTCGTCCATGCCCACGTCCGCCTTCACCGGGTAGCCGTTCTTGCTCTTGTACACCTCGCCCCCCTTGGGGCCCACCACGCGGACTTCCGCCCCCGCTTCCCGGAGGCGGAGCAACGGGTACCACAGTTCCAGGTCCTCGTACAGGTCCTCCGCCAGCACCGCCACGCGCACACCCGCCAGCTGCACCGTCGCCACCTCCTGTCACGTGGGTTCCGGCCCCAGTATACCGCCAGGGATCCGCCGTGCCTGGGCCGAAGGGAACACCCCGTGCGCCCCTCCGGGTACGTCTGGGTCCTCGCCGCCGCCGTCCTGTGGGGCAGCCTCGGCGTGGCGGTGCGGTTCACCACCGCCGCGGGGGTGGGCGTGTTCGAGGCGTCCGCGTGGCGGGCGGGGCTGGCCTTCCTGGCCGCCCTGAGCGCCGCGGCGGCAACACAGCCCTCCCGCCTGCGCGTGCGTCCCCGGGACCTCCTCCTGTTCGGTGCGTACGGCTTCGTCAGCATCGCCCTGTTCTTCCTGTCCTACTTCACCGCCATCGAGCGCACCACGGTGGCCACGGCCGCGGTGCTCCTGTACACCGCACCCGCCTGGGTGACCGGACTGAGCGCGGTGCTGTTCCGCGAGGAGTTGTCGCGCACGAAACTCGTCAGCCTGGTTTTCGCCTTCGCGGGCAGCGCCCTCGTGGTGCGCGCCCACGACCCCGCGGCCCTGCGCGCGGACCTGCCGGGCGTGCTGGCGGGCCTGGCCTCCGGCCTCACCTACGGCCTGTACAGCGTCTTCGGGAAGGTGGCGCTGCGCCGGTATCCGCCCCTGGTGGTGTTGGTGTACGCCCTGGGGTTCGGCACCGCCTTCCTGCTCCTCCTGGGCGTCGCCGCGGGCGTCCCTGTGCGGCGCTTTTTGCCTTCCGCGGTGGCTCCCGCCATGGGCCCGCTTTTGTACCTGGGGCTGGTGACCACCCTGCTCGCCCAGTGGCTGTACGTGTCGGGCCTGCGCACCGTGCAGGCCAGCCGCGCCAGCATCGTGGCCACGGTGGAGCCCGTGGTGGCGGGGGTGCTGGGCTACCTCCTCTTCGGGGAGGCCCTCCAGCCGCTCCAGCTGGCAGGGGCGGCCTTGGTCCTGGTGGCCGCGGCCATGGCGCAAGCCCTGCGCTGACCGCACGTTCCCTTACCGCAGCCGCACGCCCGCCCGGGCTGCCGCCGCCGCGTGCGCCGCGTGCTCCCACCGGTCGTCCAGGGGAGCAAGCTCCACGTCCCCGTGCCGGCGGCGCAGGGCCAGGCGCAACAGGTGGTCTGCCAGGCGCGGGTTCTTGGGCAGGACGGGGCCGTGAAGGTAGGTGCCGAACACGGTCCCGCACCAGGCGCCCTCGGTCCGGTCCCGTCCGTTGTTCCCGTACCCCGCCTGCACGCGGGCCAGGGGCTGAGCGCGGGGCCCCAACCACGTGCGGCCCCCGTGGTTCTCAAACCCCACCACCGTGCCGACCTCCGCGAGCGTGCACCGTGCCACCACGTTGCCCACCAGCCTCCTCGCCCCGTGGCCCGGGTGCTCTGTGGTGACGTCCAGCAACCCTAACCCAGCCAGCTCGGTTCCCTCGGAGGTGCGGTACCGGTGTCCCAGGAGCTGGTAGCCGCCGCACACCGCAAACACCACCGCTCCCCCTTCCACCGCCTTGCGCAGCTGTTCCCCGCCCCGGGCCAGGGCTTTGGCCACTAGGGCTTGCTGGCGGTCCTCGCCGCCCCCGAGGAGGAACAGGTCGCCGTCTGCGGGCAGCCGGTCTTCCAGCCGCACCACCCACACCGACACCCGGATCCCCCGCCGCCGCGCCCGCTCCCGCAGGGCCACCAGGTTCCCCCGGTCCCCGTACAGGCCGAGGAGGTCAGGGTACAGGTGGACCAGGCGCAGGTCCACTAGTCCTCCCAAAACGGGGCCACCGCGCCCGCCCGGTGCAGCGCCGCCCGCAGGTCCAGCATGGCGGTGTACGTGGGCAGGCAGAACAGCACGCCGCCGGTGGGCGTGTGCTCCCGGGCGCGCCGGAGCGCCCGGCTCAGATCCTTTTCCACAGTGGTGCGGTCCTCCGGCCAGCCCGCGTATTTCAACCGCAGGGCCATGTCCTCCGCCCGCAGGCCGGTGACCGTCACGTGCGCGTCGAGCCCCGCCATCTGTTCGAACTCCACGTCCCACAGCCACGACACGTCCCGGCCGTCCGCGGTGCGGTCGTGGATGGCCACCAGCAGGGATCGGGGCCGCTCCGGCACCAGCAGGCGGAGGACCTCGTTGAAGCCCGCGGGGTTCTTCACCAGCAGGATCTGCAGCTGCACGCCGTCCCACACGAGCCGCTCCCCGCGGCCGAAGGCCGGCGGCAACGACTCCACCGCCGCCTGTACCGTGGCGGGGGAGAGGCCCAGGGCGCGCGCCGCGGCTGCGGCGGCGAGGACGTTGTACACGTTGTACAGCCCCGGCAGGCGGCTGCGGACCGAAAACAGGAGCTGTCCCCAGGCCACCTGCGCGGAAAACCCGTCCGTCCCCACGTGGTCCACCCGCTCTGCCCGGACGGCGGGTTCGGGGCGACCCCACCCGCACGTGGGGCACCGGTAGTGCCCCGCGTGCGACAGGAACACCACCTCGTACCGGTACGCCACCCCGCACCGGTAGCAGTGCCGGACGTCCGCGGCGTCCTCCAGCACCCCACGCCCTGCCCGCACGTCGTCGATCCCAAAGCCCACCGTCTGAGCCGCCGCCCCCGCCACCTGGGCCACCTGCGGGTCGTCCGCGTTGTAGCACACCACCGCCGGGACCCCCCGGAGGGCACGGCGCCAGGCTTCCGCCACCCGGTCCACCTCCGCGTACCGGTCCAGCTGGTCCCGGAACAGGTTCGTGAGGACCACCACCTGCGGCCGCAGGGGCCCCAAGACGGCGGGCAAGGCGAACTCGTCCACCTCGAACACGGCCGCCCGGGCCCCGGGCCGCCCCCGCCGGTCGCTGGCCAACACCAGGGACGCCAGCACCCCCGCGGGCAGGTTGGCACCCGCACGGTTGTGCACCACCGGCTGCCCCGCTTCCTGGAGCACCCGCGCCACCAGGCGTGCGGTGGTGGTCTTGCCGTTGGTCCCGCTGACCACCACCACCCCCTGGAGGCCGGACGCCAGCTGCTCCAGGGCCTGCGGGAAGATCCAGCGGGCCACCCGGCCGGGCAGGACCGTGCCCCCGCCCACCCGCAACAGCCGCGCGGCACGTGCGGCGGTCTTCCCCGCGGCCACCGCGGCCGTAAGCCTCCAGGACATCGCACCGTCCATGCTACGCGCGGCGGCGAAGGGCGACCAGCGGGCCGGGCTCGGAGCTAGAAGTAGCGGCGGGCGCCCAGGTACCGGGCGCTGTAGTACGGCTTGCTCATGGGGTCGATGCGCACCCCTCCGCCCGCGGAGGAGGCGTGGATGAAGTAGCCTCTGCCCAGGTAAATGCCCGCGTGCGAGGGTCCGGGCGCGTACGTGGTGAAGAACACCAGGTCGCCTGGCTGCAGCTCCCCCCGCGGGACGGGACGCCCCGACCGGAACATCTCGTAGGAGGTGCGGGGGAGCTGGAGCCCCAACCGGCTGAACACCGCGTACAGGAAGCCCGAACAGTCAAACCCCCGGTCCCCCGTACCGCCCCAGCGGTAAGGCGTGCCGAGAAAACGACGGGCCAGGCTGACCACCGCGAGTCCCCGGGAGGCAGCTGCCTGTACCCGCGGGAGCGGGGTATCCCGTTGCCCGGGGATCCGCAGGACCTGCCCCACCTGCAGGGTGTCCAGCACGTGCATTCCGTTGGCACGGGCGATGTCCTCCGGAGTGGTCCCGTACCGGCGCGCCAACCTCCACAGGGTGTCGCCACGCTCCACCACGTGGGTGCGGCCCGCGTCCACAGGCCGCGGCGCCGACCCGGGCAGGGGGACCCGGAGGCGTTGCCCCACCTGCAGCCGGTCCGGGTCCGCGAGGCGGTTCAGCTGCACCAGGACCTCCGGTCGCGTGCCGAACCGCCGGGCGATGGAGTACAGCGTGTCCTTCGGCTGGACCACGTACTCCTCTTGGCCCGCGGGTTGCGCCCGCGCCGGACTGACCAGCGCTGCCACCACGCACACCACCCACGCGGCCACCCGGGCGCCCGTCATTCTCCCGCTCCTCGCCGGTCCCGGCGGAAAGCCCGCCGACAGGTTTGATTTACGGCAGCATAGGCAGAATTCCTGCTCGGATAGAGCGCCGAACGCACATTTGCCATGGCCGGGCAGGAGGACGCCCCCGCCGCCGGAGAAACACCCACCCGTGAACTTCTCCGGACGGGCGGTGCTGGTCACGGGAGCCAGCAGCGGCATCGGCCAGGCGTGTGCGTTGGCCTTCGCCCGCCGTGGCGCCGCCGTGGCCGTGCACTACCGGGCCAACCGGGCGGGGGCGCAGGCGGTGGCAGAGGAGATCCGTGCGGCGGGAGCTCCCGCGGTCGTGGTGCAGGCGGACCTGCGCAGCCCGCAGGCGTGTGAGCGGCTGGTGGACGAGGCGTACGCAGCGCTCAGGCGCCTGGACGTGCTGGTGAACAACGCGGGTGTGGTGGACCGGACCGGGCTGTGGGAGGTCACCGAGGCTCTTTGGGACGAGCAGATGGCCGTCCACGTGAAGGCGCCCTTCTTCCTGACCCGTGCCGCGGCCCGCGTGCTCCCGGAAGGCGGCGCGGTGGTGAACGTGGCGTCCATGCGCGGGATCCAGGCGGGGCCTGGCGCGCCCCACTACGCGGTCAGCAAGGCCGCGGTCCTCATGCTCACCCGTTGCCTGGCCCACGCCCTGGCGCCCCGGATCCGGGTGAACGCGGTGGCCCCCGGGTACACGGAAACCCGGGTCCACGCAACCCGCTCCCCCGAGGACCGCCGGCGCATCGAGGAGGAAATCCCCCTGGGCCGGTTCGCCACCCCCGAGGAGGTGGCGGAAGCGGTGGTCTTTCTGGCCTCGGAGGATGCCCGCTACATCACCGGGCAGACGTTGGTGGTCACGGGGGGCCTAGCCCTATAGCGGCCGCGCCGCCCGCACAGCCGCCTTCAGTGCAGGGACTTCCGGAAGTCCGCGGGCTTCACCGTGTCCAGGAAGCGGCGCCACTCCTCCATCTCCTCGTCGTCCGTTCCCTTGAGGGGGATGGCGTGGGCCGCCACCTTCTCGTCCACGAAGATGGGGGCCTGCATGCGGAGCGCCAGGGCGATGGCGTCGCTGGGGCGCGAGTCGATGGTGTGTTCCTGCCCCTCCCGCTTGAGGTGGATCTGCGCGTAGTAGGTCTGGTCGCGGACGTCGCAGACCACGATGCGGGTGAGCGACACCGACATCTCCTGGAGGATGGACCGGAGCAGGTCGTGGGTCATGGGCCGTGGAGGTGTGACCCCCTGGAGCTGCAGGGCGATGGCCTGCGCCTCCGCCGCCCCCACCCAGATGGGCAAGGCCATCCGCTCGTCTGCGTCCGTGAGCAGCACCACAGGGTTCATGTGCTGGTCCATCGCCACGCCCTTCACCTTCATCCGGATCACGGCGATACCCCCTTTTGCGCTGCTCCCCACCCGGCGCCCGCAAACCGCGCCGCGGCCTGGACTTCGAGCCCATTATAGCACCGGCCCCGCGGCCCCCCCTCAAGCGGTGGACAGGCCCCGGCGGTCGTAGGTGTACAGCTTCCCGTTGGCCCTCAGCCGGACGGGGTGCCGCCACAGCCCGTGCACCGCCTTCAGGTACAGGTTGATCCGACGGGGGTCCAGCTTCCGCCCCTCGTCCACGTGCACCAGGACCAGGTCGCGGGGGTGGTCTGGGTCCTCCACCTCCACCCGCGGCTCCCCCCGGTACAGCTTCTGCTCGATGAGCATCTCCTTGACCGCCTCCACGTTGGTGTTCCGGCTGCGGTCCCGGGGGTCGTACACGAACAGGTCGAGCCGCTCCACCAGCTCCTGGGTCAGGGTCTCGTCGATCAGGCGCACGTCCTCGTAGTACCGGCGGGCCGCCAGCGCTCCGGAAAACCCCCGCTGGCGCCGGATGGCCCCGAACAGGGCGTAGCCCAGGGTGTAGGGCGCGGGTCGGGCGCACAGGTGTACGCACACCTCCGCCCACTCCCGGGCGCTCACCAGCTCCCGCAACAGGGTCGCCTCCACGAAGGTGGCCCACCCCTCGTTGGTGACGTGGGTCCGCTGGATGAGGTCGAAGTACTCCGCCTCCTGTCGGATGGCCTGCAGCACGTCCCGCTCGTGGGGCTCCAGGGGCGCGTGTTGCTCCAGGAAGTACACCAGCCGACGGCGCCGCCGGGACGGGTCCCGCTCGAAGGCGTTCACGCTGCTGGCCACCGTCAGGCAGGCGTCCAGCAACGGCTCCATGACCTCCCGGCCGTAGCGGCGTTCGTACTCCCGGAACATGCGGGCGTGCTGCTCCGCCTCGTTCAGCATGTTCTTGTTGGACTTCTGAAACCAGTGGTTGTTCGCGAAGAAGTCCGCATGCCCGTACACGTGCGCGATGACCAGCACGTTCTGCAGGTACGTGTTGGACCGTCTCAGGAACGCGTACGCGGGCCGGCTGTTCAGCACCAGCTCCAGGATGCTCACCACGGACTTGTCCTGCTGCAGCCGGATTTCCTTGTAGGCCCCGCCCCAGTACCAGTGCACGAACCGGTTGGGCAGCCCCATGCTGGCCACCTCCGCGATCTCCTCCGCCTCGCTCATCCGGAAGACCACGGGGTCCCAGCGCAGCCCCAGGCCGTGCGCTAGCTCCTCCACGCGCGCGATGACCGCCTCGTACTCCCGCACGGAACCTTCCCCCCGCCGTCCACCCGGGCCAGGAACTCCCGCAGGGCTTCCCGCACCGAGTCCACGTCCACCAGGTTCGCGAAGGTGGCGTTCGGGCGCCTGCGCGCCACCTCCTGCACGTACTCGCTGAACCCTCCCACCCCACGGCCGCCGGGGTTCACGTGTCCGTAGCACACCAGGTCGAAGCGCTCCAGAGCCTCCTCGTACCTGCGCTTCGCCAGCTCGAAGTCGCCGCTGCTGGTCTCCCCGTCCGTGAACAGGAACAGGTACGTGTCGTACTCCGACACCCCCTCCAGCATCTCCATGGCCTTCTCGAACCCCGCGGAGATGTGGGTCCCCCCGCTGCTCTCCACGGAGAAGAACTCCTCCCGGGTCTTCTCCTCCGCCACGTCCTGGAACACCACGTACCGCCGGAGGTTGGTGGGGTACCGGCGCTCCAGGGCATACCAGAGGAGGAAGATGGTCTTCCGCACCAGGGCCAGGTAGTCGCCCCGCATGGACCCGGAGATGTCCAGCACGTACACCTCCAGGCACCGGCGGTTGCGCGCCACGGAGGGGTCTTCCACGAAGTACCACCCGTCCTGCCGGACGTCCACCTCGTAGTCCAGCACCCCCCGCTCCCGCACGTTCCGCATCAGGCTGGCCAGCAGGGTCTCCTCCAGGTTCAGGTCCGCGGCCATCCCCACCCGGTCCAGGTCGTCCAGCTCGGGGAGGTCCTCTGCCTCCACCTCGCCGCCCCGCGGCGTCCGCTGCAGGGCGGGCAGGTCCAGCTCCTCCAGCAGCACCTCCTGCGCCAGCCGCACGAACTCGTCGAAGTCCAGCTCCACCCGCACCTCCGGCCCGTGGTGGTCTCCTCCCAGCAGCCCCCCCACGGGCTGCACCCCCTCCTCTCCCCCCCTCCCCGTACCCCCCGCCCCACCCGCGCCCTGGGCCAGGTACGCCTCCTCGTCCCCGTACCGGAGGGTGGGCAGGTCCAGGGTGGCCAGCTGCGTCTTCACCTTCCCGTCCACCACCAGCTCCTTCTGCTGGATCAGCTCGTGCAGGTTCTGCTTCAGGTAGGCCCGCAGCAGCTCGTCGTGCTTGTGCTGCGCGATCCGCCCCCGGTGGATCCGCATGGCGTCACACGCTCCGTCCCAGGATCCGGAACAGACTCCGCGCGCACACCTCGCAGTAGCCGTGCTCCGTCACCGCGCTGCGGTGCAGGACCTCCAGCAGCTCCCGGCTGGTGGGGTCCAGGTCGTCCGTCTTGTCGTACAGCCGCAGGCAGTTTTTGATCTTGTTGAACACCACCTCGTTGATCACGGACCGCAGGTGCTCGTTCTCCGTGTAGGGCATCTGCCACAGCTCCTCGTACCGCTCCGCCAGCACGTTCTGGAAGGCCACCCGCCCCTGGCGGCTGATCTGGCGCTTGTGGACCAGGATCCCCTCCACCTCGTCCACCAGTTCCTTTTCCCGTTCCGCCAGCGGCTCGCCCACCACGCTCCGCCGCACCGCGTCCAGGTAGTTCCGGTACAGGTTCTGCCCGTACTCGAAGAAGTGCTCCGGCACAATGCGCTCCACGATCAGGGAGACCTTCTCGTGGACGAACTCCATCTTCGTCTCCTCGAACTGCCGGAGCAGCTCCTTCAGGTTCAGGTCCTTGATGGACTGGTGCTCGAAGGTGCGCTCGATGGCCTCGCTCAGCACCTCCAGGTCCAGGCAGCGGTCCGCCCGTACGTACGCGGTGGAAAACGCGTCCTCGAAGAACCGGGGGCTCAGCCCCTTCAGCCCTCCGGAGTCCGCCCGCGTCTTCAGCGCGTAGCGGGCCGCCAGCTCGTAGACGTCCTGGGGCGCGTGCTTCCGCTCCCCCCGCACCCGGTTCGCCCGCTCCACCAGCTGCCGGTAGATCTCCATCTCCCCCGCCAGGTCCAGGTTGTAGGGGAAGTCGATCTTGTGGATCCGCCCCCGCAGGGGCTCCATGATGTCCTCCGACAGGAACACCTGGTACTCGGGGTAGTTGGAGTGGCCGATCACCACGCAGTCCACGTGCACGGTGGGGAAGTTGGCGAGGTCGATGCGCTTGGACTGGATCAGCTCCAAGAGCAGCGACAGCAGCTGGCGGCGGCTCTTGAACACCTCCGTCCAGTCCAGAATCCCCCGGTTGGCCCAGATGATCTTCCCCTCGAAGTCGTAGGCGTCGGGGTCGTAGGTGGACCCCCGCTCCTTCAGCATGGCGAAGTTGATGTTGCCCACGAAGTTGGTGATGTCCTCCCGGCGGAGGTCCGTGGGCGTGTGCTTGGCAATCCCCACCTTCCGCCGGGCGGACAGCTCCACCCGCTGCACGGGGACGTGCTCCCACCCGCCGTGCCGCTGGATGAGCCGGTCGCACACGGGGCAGGGGCAGGCCTCCTCGTGCCAGTGGAACCCGCGGGCCCGCAGCACCTCCTGGGGGACCAGGTCGAAGGGGTGTTGGTGGAAGGGGCAGCCCTCCACCGCGTACACCCGGCCTGCCTCGGTGCGGGAGTACTCCTCCAGGGCCCGCTTGAGCTTGTCCACGGTCATGCTCTTCCCGGAACCCTGGGGCCCCACCAGCAGGAGCAGGCGGCGCTCCATGGCCATGGAGTGCGCGCGGAAGAAGTTCACGATGTCCTCCAGCTGGCGGCGCATTCCGTAGATGCCCTCAAACACCCGGTCCGGCCCGAAGTACTCCAGCATGTCCGCGATGTAGTGGTGCGTGGTCCGGGTGAGGCGGTCGTCGTGCACCGCCGCCTGCAGGTAGGCCCCCACGGTCCGGATCTCCATCTGCGTCCCAACTCCCCCCGACCGGGACATCGGCGGCCCGCCCGCTTCCTTGAGCCGCACGGCGCCCGGTGCTTTGGCGCAAGTATGGGGGAGGGCCTGGGGGGTGTCAAAACGTCCCGCGCGGGGCTTCCGCGCCGCCCGCGCCGCGGGAGCGCGCTAGGGGCCGTGTTGGGGGCCAGATCAAGCGCCAGGGTGCTCCCGCCGGGCCGTGGGCCACCTACAGCCCCGTACGGGCGCCGGCGCCGCACCTTGCTGCGCCGCGGCAGCCCCGTGCGGTATCGTAATAGCTGTCCAGCCACCGCCTCCGGTGTGGACGTCGCTCAGGGGAAGAGGAGGAGGAGCATGTGGTCCACCCGCCACCTGACGGCCGAGCTCGCAAACGCGCAGGCGGGCCGGCGGAGGACAGGGCCATGACGGATCCGCGGGTTCACGGCTTTCTGTTCTTCCAGGTGCCGTATGGCTCCCGCACGCCCCGCCAGGCGGCGCGGGTGCGGGAGGCGGTCGAACAGGCCGCGGCCGTACCCGGGGTGGCCGCGGTGTACGCCTACGATCTGGTGGGCCTGCGTGCGGACGCGGACCTGGGCTTCTGGGTGGCCGCCTCCCACCTGGACGCCTACCAGCGGGCCGCGGGCTTGCTGGTGGCCACCGACCTTCGCTGCGTGAGCGCCCTGTGGGGGTTCGTCCGGCCCTCCCAGTACACAGGCCGCAGCGGCACGAGCGTGCGGGTGCCTGGGCCCCGCATGCGGTACCTGGTGGTCTACCCCTTCACGAAGACCCACGAGTGGTACCAGCGGCCCGCGGAGGAGCGGCGGGAGATGATGCTGGAGCACGCGCGGGTGGGCCACCGGTTTGAGGGGATCGAGCAGATCCTGCTGTACAGCACGGGGCTGAGCGACTGGGAGTTCGTGGTGGGCTACGAGACCGACGACCCCGAGCGCTTCCTCGAGCTGGTGGTCAGCCTGCGTAGCACCGCCGCCCGGCCGTACACCCTGCGGGACACCCCCATCTTCACCGGCCGCTACGGGGCTGCGGAGGAGGTCATCGGCCACGTCTTCCAGGTCCCCTGAGGTCCCTGACCCCCAGGCCGCGGAGGTCTTCCGGCAGCTGCTGGCGGAGAACCGGGTGATGACCCTGGCCACCTGGTCCCCGGACGGCCCGTGGGCAGCTCCCGTCCTGTACGCGGTGGTTACGGGCCCGCAGCTGGTGTTCCTGTCGCGCACCGGGACCCGGCACGTGCAGAACCTGTTGCGCTGGCCGCGGGTGGCGGCTGCCATCTACCCGGAGCAGACACGGCCCCTGCGCGGCGTGCAGCTGGAGGGGACGGCTCGGCCCTTGCGGGGCCGGGAGGCGGTGCGGGCCGCACGCGTCTACCTCCGCCGGTTCCCCTCTGCGGCGGGCCGGTTCCCCCTGTGGCACGCGGTGCGGGCCACGGGGGACGTGTGGTTCTTCGCGCTTTGCCCAGAGCGGGTCTACGTGCTGTCGGAGCCCCACTTCGGCTGGGGAGTACGCAGGGAGGTACCACAGGAGCTGCTGGCGGCGGTGGTCCCGTGACCGGCTACCGGCTGCTGGTGTTCCTGCACGTGCTGGCCGCGGCCACCTGGCTGGGCGGCCACGTACTGTTCGCGTGGGTGGCACCGGCCCTGCGCCGCCGCGGACCGGAGGGTACTGCTGCCCTCCGGGTCCTCGGGCTACGCTTCCGGGGTCTGTCGTGGCTGGCGGTGGGGGTGCTGGTGGCCACCGGGCTAGGCTTCCTCCTGGTCGGGTGGGACCCCTGGCGACCGCCCTTGCGCGACAAGCTCGGAGCCGTGGCCGTGGCCGTGGCGCTCAAGGCGGCCCACGACTTCTGGGCCGCCCCTGCCGCCGCCCGCGGGGGGCTGCACCCGGGGTGGGCCACGGCCCTGGCGCGGGCCAACCTGGTCGTGCTGGCGGGCGTGGTCTACCTGGCCAGCGGGTTGGGGGGGAACCGGTGAGGGACCGCGTGCTGCGGGCGGCTTGGGGCCAGCCGGTGGACACCACGCCCGTGTGGTTCCTCCGGCAGGCGGGCCGGTACCTGCCGGAGTACCGACGCCTGCGGGAACGCTACTCCCTCCGGGACCTGTGCCGCAACCCGGAGCTGGCCGCGGAAGCCACCCTGCAGCCTCTGGCCCGCATGGACGTAGACGCGGCCATCCTGTTCAGCGACCTGCTGGTACCCCTGTGGGGGATGGGGCTCGACTTCCAGCTGGAGGAAGGACGGGGGCCGGTGGTGGAGGCGCCTGCGGACCCAGGCCGGCTGGTTCACCTGCCGGAGCTGGATTTGGACGCGGTGGCCTTCGTGCCGGAGACGGTGCGGCTGGTGCGGAGGTCCCTGGACCGGCCCCTGGTCGGCTTTGCGGGCGCCCCCTTCACCGTGGCCGCCTACCTCCTGGAGGGGCGCCCGTCCCGCGACTGGCCGCGCACCCGGGCCTTCCTGCACGCCCGCCCGGAGTTGTGGGAGGCCCTCGCCCGCCGGCTCGCGTCCAACCTCGCCGCCTACCTGCGGGCGCAGGTGCAGGCCGGCGCGCAGCTGGTGCAGCTGTTTGACTCCTGGGTGGGGGTGCTGTCCGCGGAGGACTTCCGGCGGGCGGTTCGGCCCCACCTGGAGGATCTGCTCCGGGCGGTGGAGGGCGTCCCCCGCATCTACTTCGCCACCGCCTGCGCCCACCTGCTGGAGGAGTTCCGCGCTTTGCCTGCGGAGGTGGTGGCCGTGGACTGGAGGGTGCCGCTGGCCGAGGCCGCAGCTGTCCTGGACGGGAAGGTGCTGCAAGGCAACCTGGACCCCGCGCGCCTGTTGGGCGGCCCTGAGGCGTGGCGGGAGGAGGCCGCGCGCATTGTGGACCAGGGCGTGGCGCTGCGGGGGCACATCTTCAACCTGGGCCACGGGGTCCTGCCCGGGACCGACCCAGACCGGCTGGCGCAACTGGCAGACTGGGTGCACGAAAGGGGGAGGCGTCCGTGACCGTCGGCGTGCTGCTCATGGCGTACGGGACACCCCGCCACCTGGACGAGGTGGAGGCGTACTTCACCCACATCCGGCGGGGCCGCCGGCCTTCGGAAGAAGAGGTGGAAGAGCTGCGGGAGCGGTACCGCCGCATCGGCGGGGCGTCCCCCCTGCGGGAGATCACGGAAGCGCAGGCCCGCGGTCTCCAGGCGGTCCTGGACCGGCGGGCGCCGGGCCGGTTCCGCGTGTACCTTGCCATGAAGCACAGCCCTCCCTTCATCGCGGACGTGGCCGAGGCCATGTTGGCAGACGGGTTCCGCCGCCTGGTGGCGCTGGTGTTGGCGCCCCACGAGTCCCGGATGATCGTGGACGAGTACCTGGAGTACGCGGAGCCGGCCCTCCGCCCCGCTGCGGACCTGCAGCTGCGGGTGGTCCGCTCGTGGCACCTGAACCCGTACTACCTGCAGGCCCTGGAGCGCCGCATCCGAGGGGCCCTGGCGCAATACCCGGACCCGAACCCCGGCGCCACCGAGGTCCTGTTCACCGCCCACAGCCTGCCCGAGCGCATCCTGGAGTGGGACGACCCCTACCCCCGCACCCTGCACGAGACGGCGCAGGCCCTCGCCCAGCGGGTCGCTGTCCCCCGCTGGCGCGTGTGCTACCAGAGTGCGGGCAAGACCCCGTTCCCGTGGCTGGGGCCGGACGTCCTGGACGTGCTTCGGGAAGTGGCGCGGGCAGGGGGCCGGCAGGTGCTCGTGGTGCCGGTGGGGTTCGTGTCGGACCACCTGGAGGTGCTGTACGACCTGGACGTGGAAGCCGCGCAGGTGGCGGACGAGCTCGGGTTGGTCTTCCGCCGGACCGAGTCCCTGAACGCCGACCCCGAGTTCCTGGAGGGCCTGGGCGAGGAAGTGGTGGCCGCGGCGCGGAGTTTGTGACTACTCCGCGGCCTCTGTGACAGCGCCCCCCAGCACCTCGGAGGCCCGGCCGGACGGGAACGCGCGCAGGGACACCAGCGCGAGCGCGCTCAGGACCAGGGAGGCGGTGAACACCGCCTCCAGCCCCACCTCCAGCTGCGCCTGCAGGGGCTCCAGGACCTGCGGGGTCAGGCCGGCGCGTGCTGCGGGGTCCAGCAGGGCCCGCAGCTCGCCCACGTCCACCCCTCCCGCCCGCAACCTCGCCACCAGTAGGCTCCCGAACGCACTCACGCCCACCGCGCCACCGATGCTCCGGAAGAACACGGTCAGAGAGGTGGCCAGTCCCCGCTCCCCGTAGCCCACGGAGCCCTGCACGCCCAGCACCGTGACCAGCACCACCAGGCCCATCCCCGTCCCCAGGGCGGCCGCCGCCGCCCGCAACAGGCCGGCACCCGCCGTGGGCGGAAGCGCCACCAGAGCCGCAAAGCCCGCCCCCAGGACCAAGGCGCCACAGGTGGCCACCCGCCGGAACCCCACCCGCAGCACCAGCCGGCCGCCCAGGCTGCTGGCCACCGTCCAGGCCAGCATCAAGGGCGTAAGCGTCGCACCGGCTTCCGTGGGGCTGCGGCCCTGCACCCCCTGCACGAACAGCGGCAGGTAGTACACGCTGCCGAACAGGGCAGCCCCTACCAGGAAGCCCACCAGGGAGGAGGCGGCCACCAGCCGGTTCCGGAACAGCCGCAGGGGCAGCAGCGGGTGCCGCGCCCGGGACTCCCAGCCCAGAAACACCACGGCCAGCAGACCGGCCAGGACCAGCCCTGGCCCCGGGCGGGGCCGCTCCAGGCTCCACAGCCCCAGCACCACCGCGGCCACCAGCAGCGCCGCACCCACCACGTCCACGGAGCCTGTGGCGCGCACCGGCTTCTCGCGGTAGCGCCAGGCCACCACCCACAGGGTCACCAGTCCCACGGGCAGGTTCACGTAGAAGATCCACCGCCACGACCACCGGTCCACCAACAGCCCGCCCAGCAGCGGTCCCACCACGCTGGCCACGCCCCACACACCGCTGAACAGCCCCTGCACGCGGGCCCGCTCCTCCAGGCTGTACAGGTCTCCCACGATGGTGATGGCCACGGGCAGCAGCGCGCCCCCACCCACCCCCTGGAGCGCGCGGAAGGCCACCAGCTCGGGCATGGACCGTGCGGCGCCACAGAGCGCGGAGCCCAGGAGGAAGGTGGCCACGCCGAACAGGTACACGCGGCGGCGGCCGTACCGGTCCGCCAAGCCTCCGAAGACGGGCGTGGCCGCGGTCATGGCCAGGGAGTAGCCGGCAGCCACCCACGCGTACAGCTCCAGCCCCCGGAGGCTGCGCGCGATGGTGGGCAGCGCGGTGGCCACCACGGTGGTGTCCACGGCTGCTAGGAACAGGCCTAGCATCACCGCCACCGTCACCACCCGCTTCTGCTGCACCGCAGCCAGCCTCCTGGCGCCGTACAATCGGACCGAGGTCCCTGGCCATTGTCTCAAACCCGCGGAGGTGCGTATGCGGTGGCAGCGTTCCATCCTGGCGGTACCCGCCTCCGAGCCCCGGAAGGTGGAGAAGGCAGCCAGCTCTGAGGCGGACGCGGTGTTCCTGGACCTGGAGGACGCGGTCCCCCCCGACCTGAAGGACCGCGCCCGGCAGGAGGCGGTGCGTGCCCTCCGGGAGCTGGACTGGGGCGGGAAGGCGCGGATGGTCCGCATCAACGCCCTGGACACGCCCTGGGCGTACCGGGACCTGGTGGAGCTGGTGGAGGGTGCGGGAGCGTATTTGGACTGTGTCATCGTCCCCAAGGTGGCGCGGCCGGAGGAGCTGGTGTTCGCGGACCTGCTGCTGGCCCAGGTGGAACGGCGCCTGGGGCTTGCGCGTCCGGTCGCCCTGCATGCCCTGGTGGAGACCGCCGCGGGCCTGGTCCACGTGGAGCAGCTGGCTACCGCCACACCACGCCTGGAAGCCCTGAGCTTCGGGCCCGGGGACTTCGCGGCCTCGGTAGGAATTCCTGCTTCCGCCATCGGGGACCTGGACGCGTGGGACGCCGTCTACCCCGGCCACCGGTGGCACTACGCCATGGCGCGGGTGGTGGTGGCCGCCCGGGCCTTCGGGCTGGCGGCCTTCGACGGCCCGTCGGCGGAGTTCCGGGACCTGGAGGCGTTCCGCAGGCTGTGCCGGGTGGGGCGGGCGTTGGGCTTCGACGGCAAGTGGTGCATCCACCCGGCCCAGGTCCCCGTGGTGCACGAGGTGTTCTCCCCCACGGAGGAGGAGGTGGCCTGGGCCCGGAGGGTGGTGGCCGCCTACGAGGAGGCTCAGGCCTCCGGCCGCGGGGTCATCACCGTGGACGGCAAGATGGTGGACGCGGCGTCCTTACGCATGGCCCAGGCCACCCTCGCCCGTGCCCGGCTGCAAGCCTAGCCGCGCGGGGGCGTGCGCACGGACCGGGCGGCAGGCCGCTCCTACAGCCCCACCACGACGGACTTGGTCTCCAGGTACTCCTCCAGGCCCTCGCGCCCGCCCTCGCGGCCCAGGCCGCTTTCCTTGAACCCCCCGAAGGGGATCTCGTGGGTGTAGCCGCCCACGTCGTTGAGGCCCACCAAGCCGTACTCCAGGCCCTCTGCCACCCGCAGGGCACGCGCGAGGTCCCGGGTGAACACGTACGCGGCCAGGCCAAAGGGCGTGCGGTTGGCCCGGGCGATCACCTCGTCCTCCCGCCGGAAGGTGAGCACGGGCGCCACCGGTCCGAAGATCTCCTCGCGGGCCAGCCGCATGTCTTCGTCCACGTCCTCCACCACCGTGGGAGCGTAAAAGTGGCCGCGGGCGTAGATGTCCTCCCGCAGCCGGTGGCCGCCCACGGTCACGCGGGCACCCGCCGCCACCGCACTGGCCACCAGCTCCTCCACCTTCTGGACGGCCGCCTCGTTGATCATGGGGCCCACCTCCGTGCCGGGCTCCAGGCCGGGCCCCACCTTCAAGGCCCGCACCCGGTCCCGGAAGGCGGCCAGGAAGGCGTCGGCGATCCCCTCATGGAGGTAGATCCGGTTGGCGCAGATGCACGACTGCCCGCCCACGCGCAGGTACTTGATGGCCACCGCACCTTCCACCGCGCGGTCCGTGTCCGCGTCGTCGAAGACGATCAGGGGCGCGTTGCCCCCCAGCTCGAAGGAAACCCGCTTGAGCCCGTCGGCCGCGCCCCGCATCAGTTCCTTCCCCACCTCCGTGGACCCGGTGAAGGCGATTTTGCGAACCCGCGGGTCTTTCAGGAACACCTGCGCCATCATGCCCGAGCGGCGGCCCGTGACCACGTTGAACACCCCCGGGGGCAGGCCGGCCTCCGCGAAGGCCTCGGCGATGGCCAGGGCGGTCAGGGGGGTCGCGCTGGCAGGCTTGAGGACCACGGTGCAACCTGCCGCCAGCGCGGGAGCGACCTTCCGCGTGATCATGAGGGCTGGGAAGTTCCAGGGCGTGATGGCCGCCACCACCCCCACGGGCTGTCGGACCACCCACAGGCGGCGGTGCGCCTGCGGCGCGGGCAGGATCTCGCCGTGGGCGCGCCGGGCTTCGGCGGCGAACCAGTCGAGGTAGCCCAGGCTGAAGGTGAACTCCCGGCGGGCCTCCGCCAGGGGCTTCCCGTTCTCCTGGGTGATCAGCCGGGCCACGTCCTCCGTCCGGGCCTCGAGGATGTCCCGGGCCCGCAGGAGGTAGCGGCCGCGCTCCATCGGGGGCAGGGCCGCCCACCCGGGGAAGGCGGCCGCCGCGGCGTCGATCGCCGCGTGCACGTCGTCCGGCGTGGCGTCAGCCACCCGGGCCACCACCTGGCCGGTGGCGGGGTCGTGTACCGCGAAGGCGGCCCCGTCCCCGGCTGAGACGAACCGCCCGCCCACGTACATGCCACGCGCTTCCCGCACACGCACCACCCCCGTTCCGCAGGTTCACGCGAGCCTGGGCAGCGGCTGGCCCCGGTACGCCAGGTCCAGCACCTGCGCCGTGTGCAGCACGGGCACGGGCCGGCCCGCGGCACGCAGGTGGGCGGCGATCTGCACCATGCACCCCACGTTCCCCGTCACCACCACGTCCGGGTCACAGGCCAACAGCGCCCTCGCCTTCCGCCGCCCGAGCTCGGCTGCCACCTCCGGCTGCTCCAGGCTGTACGTCCCCGCGGACCCGCAGCACAGTTCCGCCTCTTCGGGCTCGAGCACCTCCAGGTTCCCCACCTGCCGGAGCAGCCGCCGCGGCGCGTCCCGCACCCCCTGCGCGTGCAGGAGGTGGCAGGCGTCGTGGTAGACGGCCCGGACGGGGCTCGGCAGGGCAGGCGGGGTTCGCAGGCCCACCTGGTCCAGGAACTCGCTGACGTCCCGCACCCGCCGGGCCAGGGAAAGCGCCTGCGGTTCCTCCGGCCGGCCCGCGAACAGGAGGCCGTACTCCTTCATGGCCGACCCGCAGCCGGCGGCGTCCGTCACCACCGCGTCCACCCCCTCCCGGAACACACGCAGGTTCGCACGCGCCAGACGCCGTGCCCGGTCGCCCTCTCCCGCGTGCATGGCCAAAGCCCCGCAACAGCCCTGCTGGCGCGGGACCAGCACCTCCACGCCGTTTTCCGCCAGCACCCGGACCGTGGCCTGGTGGATCTCCGGGTGCAGGACCCGCTGCACGCAGCCCGCCAGCACCGCCACCCGTGCCCGCGGCGCCGCGCGGGCAGGGACCAAAGCCGCCACCTCTGCCGGAGGGGGTAGCCGGGCCGGCAGCAGGGCCAGCATGCTCCGCAGCCGGGGCGGCATGTAGCGGGCCACCGGCCGTGCGAGGCGGGCTGCCTGCACCGCCGCCCGGAACCGCCCCGGGTACGGCAGCGTCTCCATCACCAGCCACCGGAAGAACCGGTCCCCCACGGGGCGGCGGGCGCGGTGGGCGTGCTCGCGGAAGGGGACCACCAGCTGGCCGTAGGCCACTCCCGAAGGGCAGGCGGTGACACAGCTCAGGCAGCCCAGGCACCGGTCCACGAACGGCGCGGCCTCCTCCGGGCGCAGGTGTCCCTCCAAGACCTCCTTCATCAGGAAGATGCGGCCCCGGGGGGAGTCCATCTCCTCCCCGAGCACCCGGTACGTGGGACACGCGGGCAGGCAGAAGCCACAGTGCACGCACGCCTCCACCGCACGAGCCATGAAGGGTCCCGTTGGACCCAGGCGCGCCACGGGAATCTCGTGCAGCACTACCGTCCCTCCACTCCCGCGCTGGCCTCCCCGGGCCGATGCGTGCGCGCCCCGCGCGGCCTACACATACGCTGCAAACCGCCCTTCCGGGTCCAAGGCCCGCTTGGCCCGCGCGGGGAACGCCTCCGGCCCCCTCCGTCCCAGAAACGGCGGGCCTTGCCCGCCCAGCACCCGCAGGCCCTGCAGGTCCAGCCGCTCCAGCACGGCGCCCAGCGCCCCGGGCCCCTCCGGCCACGCCACCCACGCCACGTTGCCGCCCGCGGAGTACCGGCGCAGGCTCGGGGTGTTCTCCAGCGCCCGTTCCAGGTCCACCACCCGGCGCGGCGTAACGGGGATCTTCACCAGCGCCCAGCCCGGAGGGACCCACCGGAACTCCCGGGCGTTTTCCCACACGCGGTGTTCGTCTTCCACCACCACCCCGCCGCCCAAGAACCTCCGGAGCCGGTCCACCCGTGCCGGCAGCGACTCGGGGCGCCCTGCCAGCCGCACCCACAGGGTGCCCGGGGGGACCAGGTCCAGTGCTTCCAGGTCGAACGAGCTGGTGTACAGCACCCGCAGCAAGGCCCACGCGGCCCCGAAGTCCGGGCGGTCCACCCGCACGGTCGCACGCGCCCGCGGCGCCGGGAACACCTTGAACGACAGCTCCACCACCACCCCCAGCGATCCCAAGCTCCCCACCAGGAACTTGGCCAGGTCGAACCCCGCGGCGTTCTTCACCACCTTCCCCCCCGCCCGGACCAGCTCCCCCCTGCCGTCCACGAACCGCACCCCGAGGACGAAGTCCCGCACGCCGCCGTACCGGTACCGCCCCGGACCGCTGAGCCCGCTGGCCAGCGTCCCACCCAGGGTGGCACCGGAACCCGCCAGCGGAGGGTCAAAGGGCAGGTACTGGCCGTGCGCGGCCAGCAGCTGTTCCACCTCCCGCACCGGGGTGCCTGCCAGCGCGGTGAAGGTAAACTCACCGGGGTCGTACTCCACCACGCCCCGCAGCCGGCAAAGCTCCACCACCGCCGCACCGGGGGGTGGCGCAAGGCCTGTCTTCGTGCCCGCACCGCGGGGCCAGACGCACCGGTGGGCCCGCACCGCCTCCTGCAGGGAGGAGACGTCGGCGGGGACCACCGCGGGAGAGGGCGTCACGGCGCAGCAGCCAGCTCCGGTTCCCGCACCGCGGGAGGGAACATCTTCCCCCGGTTGGCGATCTCCAGGGGGTCCATGGCCTGGCGCAGCCTGCGCATGACCTCCAGGTCCTGCGGGGCGAACATCTCCGCCAGGTACTGGCGCTTTTCCATGCCCACCCCGTGCTCACCGGTGATGGACCCACCCAGCCGGATGCACAGGCGCAGGATCTCCCCCGCGAGCTCCTCTGCCCGCTTCAGCTCCCCGGGGTTGCGGCCGTCGTACAGGATCAGCGGGTGCAGGTTGCCGTCCCCCGCGTGGAACACGTTGGCCACCCGCAGGCCGTACTTCTGGCTGAGCCGCTCGATCTCCGCCAGAGCCGCGCCCAGGCGGGACCGCGGGACCACCCCGTCCTGCACCAGGTAGTCGGGGCTGAGCCGGCCCACCGCGGAGAAGGCGCTCTTCCGCCCCTTCCAGATGCGCTGCCGCTCCGTCTCGTCCCGCGCCAGCCGCACCTCGTAGGCACCCGACGCCCGCACCACCTCCAGCAGCTGCACGAGCTCTGCTTCCACCTCCGGTTCTTCCCCCTCCAGTTCCACGATGAGCAGCGCCGCCGCGTCAGGGGGGTAGCCCGCGTGCACCGCGGCCTCCGCAGCCTCGATGCTGAGACGGTCCATGATCTCCAGGGCCCCGGGCAGCAGGCCGGACGCCACCACCTGCGCCACCGCCTCCCCGGCCGCTTCCAGGCTCCGGTAGGCTGCCAGGACCGTCCGGTAGGCCTCAGGCCGGGGCACCAGGCGCACGGTGATCTCCAGGGCGACGCCGAACAGCCCCTCCGACCCCACGAACAGCCCGACCCCGTCCGGCCCCACTGCCTCCAGGCTTTCCCCCCCGATGCGCACCACTTCCCCGTCGGCCAGCACCGCCTCGATGGCCAGCACGTGGTTGCTGGTCATCCCGTACTTCAGGCAGTGCGCGCCTCCGGAGTTGAAGGCCACGTTCCCTCCCACGGTGCAGACGGGCTGGCTGCTGGGATCCGGGGCGTAGTACAGGCCGTAGGGCGCGGCCGCCCGCGAAACCTCCAGGTTCACCACCCCCGGCTCCACCACCGCGATGCGCTCCTCGGGGTCCAGCCGCAGGATCCGGTTGAGCCGGTTCAGGGCGATGACGATGCCGTCCGGCACGGGCAGGGACCCCCCCGACAGGCTGGTGCCGCTGCCCCGCGCCACGAAGGGGACCCCATGTCGGGAACACCACCGGACGGTGGCCACCACCTCTTCCCGGGTCTCCGGCAGCACCACCGCCACGGGGCGCGCCCGGAACGCCGTGAGGGCGTCGGACTCGTACGGTGCCAGCTCCGCGGGCCGCACCAGGACCCGCCCTTCCGGGTACAGGGCCCGCAGGCCCTCCACCACGCGCGTCCGGTCCACCCTCACGCGATCCGGTCGTACGCCAGCAGGGTCAGGAACTCCACGAACTCCTCCCGGAGCACCAGCTCGTCCAGGATCTCCGCGGCCTCCCGCAGCCGCGACTCCCGGCCTGCGCCGAGCCGCTCCAGCTCCCGGTCCCGCACCCGCCGGTACAGGTCCGCGTCCACCGGCCTGCCGTCTTCCATCTTGGCACCGTGGTGGACCCACTGCCACAGCTGCGCCCGGCAGATCTCCGCGGTGGCGGTGTCCTCCATGAGGTTGTAGATGGCCGCGGCCCCGGTGCCCTGCAGCCAAGCGTCCAGGTACTGCAGCGCCACGCTGACGTTGTTCACCACCCCGGCCTCCGTGATGCGACCGTCCGGGACCCGCACGTCCAGCAGGTCCGCGGCCCCCACCTGCACGTCTTCCCGGAGCCGGTGCTTCTGGTGGGGCCGGTCGCCCAGGACCCGGTGGAAGGGCTCCTGTGCCACCTGGACCAGGTCGGGGTGGGCCACCCACGTGCCGTCGAACCCGTCCGCGGCCTCCCGCTCCTTGTCCTCACGCACCTTGGCCAGGGCCCGCTCGTTCACCTCGGGGTCCTTCCGGCTGGGGATGAAGGCGGCCATGCCGCCGATGGCGTGGGCACCCCGGCGGTGGCAGGTCTTCACCAGCAGCTCCGTGTAGGCCCGCATGAAGGGCACCGTCATGGTCACCTGCGCCCGGTCCGGCAGCACGAAGTCCGGGCGGTGCCGGAACTTCTTGATCACGCTGAAGATGTAGTCCCACCGGCCCGCGTTCAGCCCGGATGCGTGGTCCCGCAGCTCGTACAGGATCTCGTCCATCTCGAACGCAGCCAGCACCGTCTCGATGAGGACCGTGGCCCGGATGGTCCCCCGGGGGATCCCCAGGGCGTCCTGGGCGTACTGGAACACGTGGTTCCACAGCCGCGCTTCCAGGTGGCTTTCCAGCTTCGGCAGGTAGAAGTACGGGCCTGTCCCCCGTTCCAGCAGCTCCCGGGCGTTGTGGAAGAAGTACAGGCCGAAGTCGAACAGGGCACCGGAGACCGGCTGGCCGTCCACCCGCACGTGCCCCTCCACCAGGTGCCAGCCCCGCGGCCGCACCAGCAGCGTGGCCACCGTCTCGCCCAGCCGGTAGTGCTTCCCCTCCGGGCTGGTGTACTCGATGGTCCGCCGGACCGCGTCCACCAGGTTCTTCTGCCCCACCACCACGTTCGCCCACGTGGGCGACAGGGCGTCCTCGAAGTCCGCCATGAACACCTGGGCGCCCGAGTTCAGGGCGTTGATCATCATCTTCCGGTCCACGGGGCCTGTGATCTCCACCCGCCGGTCCTGCAGGTCCCGCGGCGTGGGCGCCACCTTCCACTCCGACTCCCGCACCCAGCGGGTCTCCGGCAAAAAGTCGGGCACCGCGCCCGCCAGCAACTCCACCTGCCGCTGGGCCCGCCGCTCCAGGAGCGCCCGCCGGGTTCCCTCGAACTCCCGGTGCAGCCCCGCCACGAACGCCAAGGCCGGCGGGGTGAGGACCTCCGCCTGTACCGGACCCGCGTCCGCCAGCACCTCCACGCCTCGCGCTGCTACCTCCACTGGCATCACCTCCGTTCGCCGCCAACGTAGCCATGCGCCGCGGGGATGTCAATGTGCGGAAAAATTTTCTACAATGTGGAAAATGGCCCGCGGCCGGATCTCTTCCCGCGTCCCCCGGGGCCAGGACGCCCAGGTCCGCAGCCTGGTCCGCGGCCTAGCGGTCCTGGAGGCCCTGGCGTCTGCTCCCTCCGCCAGCCTGTCCGAGGTGGCGCGCCGCACGCGGCTACCGGTCAGCACCACCCACCGGTTGCTGGAAACGCTCCGGCGCCGCGGGTTCGTCCAGCCCGTGGAGCCGGGCCGCTACCGTGTGGGCCTGCGGGCCTTCGAGGTGGGGATGGGGTTCTTGCGGGCACAGCAGCTGCCGGAGGCGGCGCGCCCCGTCATGGCGGAGCTGGTGGCACAGGTGCGGGAGACCGCGAACCTTGCCGTGCGGGACGGAGCTGAGGCGGTGTACGTCCTGCAGGTGGAGAGCGAACAGATGCTCCGCCTGTTCGCTCGCCCCGGTGCCCGGCACCCGCTGTACTGCACCGGTGTGGGCAAGGTCCTCCTTGCGTGGGAGCCGGAGGAGGAAGTCCGCGGGTGGCTCGGCCCAGGCCCCCTCCCTCGGTACACCCCCAGGACGCTGACCGACCCGGAGGCGGTCCTGCGCGAGGTACGGCGGGTGCGGGCGCGCGGGTACGCGGTGGACCGAGAGGAACGGGAAACCGGGGTGCGCTGCGTGGCAGCACCGGTGCGCGACGTGTCCGGCCGGGTGGTGGCGGCCCTTTCCGTCTCCGCACCCGCCAGCCGCTTGCCCGCCCGCCGCATCCCGCACGTGGCCGCCGCCGTGGTGGCTGCGGCCCGGCGGATCAGCCGGCGGCTGGGTTTTCCACCTCGCGGATAACCCCGCCACCAGGAGGAATTCCCCCACACCGCTGCGAATGCTAACCACCGCCCCGGAGCGGGGTGCCGGAGCGCCGCCGGCGGAAAGGGGGGATGCGGGAACCAGCCGGCACCGGCGAAGCAAATCGCCAGCAGGGGGGTCGGCATGGCAGCCAAGACCAAGAAGGCGCACAAGCTCCGCCGCGTCTCGCGGCGGACGTTCTTGAAGTCCGCGGTGGCCGCGGGGGCCGCAGCGGCCGCCGCCACCCTTCCCCGCGTTCACGTGGCCCGCGCCCAAGCTCCCATCGCGTGGAAGGTCCAGTCCACCTGGCCCACCCGGGACATTTTCCACGAAACCATCGTCAGCCTCGCCCAACGCGTGAACGAGATGTCCGGAGGCCGCCTGCGGTTTGACGTCCTGCCCGCCGGCGCCGTGGTACCGGCCTTTGAGGTCCTAGACGCGGTCAACCGCGGCGTCCTCGACGGGGGCCACGGCGTCCCCGCCTACTGGTTCGGCAAGCACGTGGCCGCGAGCCTCTTCGGCACCGGGCCCTCCTTCGGCATGGACGCCATCGACCTGCTGGCCTGGTTCTACTACGGCGGCGGCTTCGACATGTACCAGAACCTGCTGCAGAACGAGCTCAAGATGAACGTCGTCTCCTTCCTCCACGGGCCCATGCCCACCCAGCCTCTCGGCTGGTTCCGGAACCCCGTCCTCCGCCCCGAGCAGCTCCAGCGGACCAAGTACCGCACCGTGGGGCTGTCCGCAGAGCTGTTCAAGGAGCTGGGCGCCAGCGTGGTGATCCTCCCCGGAGGCGAGATCGTGCCCGCCCTGGAGCGCGGCGTCATCGACGGCGCCGAGTTCAACAACGCCACCTCCGACAAGCTCCTGGGCTTCCCCGACGTCCGGAAGGTGTACATGCTCCAGAGCTACCACCAGCCCGTCGAGTGCCTGGAGATCGTCTTCAACAAGACCAAGTGGGACGCTCTGCCCGCGGACCTCAAGGCCATCGTCCGCAACGCCATTCTGGCCGAGAGCGCGGACTTCCAGCACAAGATGATCGACCGCAACAGCAGGGACCTGGAGGAGATGGAAACGCAGCGGAAGGTGCGGGTGTACGTGACGCCCCGCCCGGTGCTGGAGGCACAGCTGAAGGCCTGGGATGCCATCATCGACCGGCACAGCAAGGCGAACCCCACCTTCGCCCGCATCATCCAGAGTCAGCGGGCCTGGGCCCGCCGCGTGGTGTCCTGGAAGCTGCGGACCTACGTGGACAACCGCCCCGCGTTCGAGCACTGGTTCCGCAAGCGCTAGCCGGTCCCCGGGGAGGAGCCGCGGCTCCTCCCCGGGTCCTTGAGGAGGTTCACCGTGGAAGCTTGGATCGCGCGGATCTCCAAGCTGTCAAACCTCGTGGGCGCGCTCGCCGCGTGGATGGTCCTCCTCTTGACCTTTGCCATGGTCTACGAGGTGTTCGCGCGGTACTTCTTCAGCGCCCCCACCACCTGGGCCTTCGACACCAGCGTGATGCTGTACGGCGCGTACTTCATGCTGGGGTCCGCCTACACCCTGGCCCGGGACGCCCACGTGCGGGGGGACGTCCTCTACCGCCGGTTCTCGCCCCGCACGCAGGCCCTCATTGACCTCGTCCTCTACCTCCTCGTCTTCTTCCCCGCCATGTACGCGCTCACGTACGCCGGCTGGTCGTACTTCTGGCAGTCCTTCCTGGTCCGCGAGACGTCGCCCTTCAGCCCGTACGGACGCCCCATCTACCCCCTGAAGTTCGTCATCCCGCTCAGCGCGGTCCTGCTGGCCATCCAGGGCCTCGCCCAGGTGCTGCGGTGCCTGGTGGCCGTCCGCACGAACCGCTGGCCCGGCGAGCCGGTCGAGCACGAGGTGGTGGCGTGAACCCAGAGACCCTCGGCGTCATCCAGCTCCTCATCTTGACCCTAGCCATCTTCGTGGGTTTCCCCACGGCGTTCACCCTGTTGGGGTTGGGCCTCGTCTTCGGCACCCTGGGGATCGGTTGGGGGCCGGAGCTGTTCAACCTCATGGCCATCCGCACCTTCCAGGTCATGACCAACGACGTGCTCATCTCCATCGTGCTGTTCGTGTTCATGGGTTACGTCCTGGAGCGTTCCGGGGTCATGGACCGCCTGTTCCACGCCATCCTGGTTGCCGCAGGGCCCCTGCCTGGCTCCCTCGCCCTGGCGACGGTCATCACGTGCACCATCTTCGCCATGGCCACCGGCATCATCGGCGCCTCCGTCACCATCATGGGCCTGCTGGCCTTGCCGCCCATGCTGCGCCTGCGCTACGACAAACGGCTGGCCACGGGCTCTGTGGCTGCCGGCGGCACGTTGGGGATCCTCATCCCCCCCAGCGTGCTGCTGATCCTCTACGCCGCCAACGCGGGGATCTCCATCGTCAAGCTCTACCTGGCCGCCTTCCTGCCCGGCTTCCTGCTGGCAGGTCTGTACGTGGTGTACATCCTGATCCGCGCCCTGCTCCGCCCCGACCTCAGCCCTCCGCTGCCGAAGGAGGAACGCAACTACACTCTGCCTCAGATCCTCGGCATGCTGGCCACGGGGGTCCTGCCCATCTCCCTGCTGATCCTGGCCGTCCTGGGTTCCATCGTGGCGGGCCTGGCCGCCCCCACGGAGGCAGCGGCCATGGGTGCCCTGGGTGCCCTGGTCCTGAGCGCCGCCTACCGGCGCCTCACGTGGGAGACGCTGCGGGAGTCCCTGTACCACTCGCTCCGTACGTCCAGCACCGTCCTGTTCCTCTTCGTGGGCAGCAATATCTTCTCCGCGGTGTTCGCCCGCCTCGGCGGCTCGCGCGTCATCGAACAGTTCATCACGGGACTGGGCCTTACGGGTCCGCAGTTCCTGTGGCTGATGTTGGTCGTGGTGTTCCTGCTGGGGTGGCCCCTGGAGTGGACGGAGATCATCATCATTTTCATGCCCCTGTTCTGGCCGCTGGCGCAGGGGTACGGCATCGACCCCATCTGGCTGGGGACCCTGGTGGCCATCAACCTGCAGACGGCCTTCTTAAGCCCCCCTGTGGCCATGGCGGCCTTCTACATCAAGGGTGTGGCACCTCCCGGTGTCCTGCTGACGGACATCTGGTGGGGTATGATGCCCTTCCTGGTCCTCCAGGTGGTGGCGCTGCTGCTCGTGTACTTCTTCCCCCAGCTGGCGCTGTGGCTGCCCAACGTGGTGATCCAGTAGGGGAAAGTAGCGGGCGCGCGGTTACCGGCCGCCCACCTCGCCGTGCACCTCCGCAAGCTCCCGCACGGGGCCTGGTGCCTGGCCAGCGGGACCTGCGGGTGCCTCCCGGAGGAGGGCGGCAGCCTGCTCCGGCGGGACCACGTTGATGTAGAACCCGGTCCCCCACTCGAACCCCGCCACCGACGTGAGGCGCGGCATGATCTCCACGTGCCAGTGGTAGAGGTGTTCCGGCAGGGGCCGGTAGGGCGCGCTGTGGACGATGAAGTTGTACGGCGGGTTGTCCAGGGCCACGTGCAGCTTGTGCAGGGTGGCCCGCAGGGCGTCCGCCAGCTTCGCCAGGTCCGCGTCTGCCAGCTGCCCGAAGGACGCCTGGTGGAACTTCGGGACCACCCAGGTCTCGAACGGGAACCGGGAAGCGTACGGTTCGTACGCCAGGAAGGCCTCGTTCTCGTACACCACCCGCTCGCCCCGCTCCAGCTCCGCGGAGACCACGTCGCAGTACAGGCACCGGGCATAGTCTGCGAAGTACCGGCGGGCCACCTCCAGCTCCTCCTCCGCCCGCCGCGGGATCACCGGCAGGGCGATGAGCTGCGAGTGCGGGTGCGAAAGGCTCGCGCCCGCGGTGCGGCCGTGGTTGCGGAACAGCAGGGCGTACTGGAACCTGGGGTCCCGGTCCAGGTCCACGTACCGTTCCCGGTACACGTACAGGACGTCGGCCACGTGCTCGTCGGGCAGCAGGGCCAGGTGCGCGTCGTGGTCCGGGGTTTCCACGATGACCTCGTGGGCGCCCACCGCGTCCATGTGCTCGAACAGGGGCGCTCCTTCTGCGTCCAGCTCGCCCTCGATGCGCAGCGCAGGGTACCGGTTGGGCACCACCCGGACCCGCCACCCCGGCCCGTCCCGAGGTCCGGAGGCGCGTACCGCGTAGATCTCCGGCGGCGTCTGGTCCTCCCGACCCGGGCAAAAAGGGCAGCTGTTCCGGTCTGTAGCAACCCACTCCCGGCCCGTGGCGAAGTCTGTGGGCCGGGCAGCCCGCTCCGTAGCGATGATGACCCACCGTCCGGAAACCACGTCGCGCCGCAGCTCAGGCATCCTGCCGCCTCCCGTACCCTCACGAGGGTACCGCGCCGCGCTTGCGGTGTGCCAGCCGGTACAGCTCCACGTACCGGCGTGCGGCCCGGTCCCAGGAGAAGTCCGCCGCCATGCCCGCCCGCACCAGCTTCCCCCAAGTCACGGGGTCCCGGTAGGCCGCCAGCGCCCGCTGCACCGCCCCCCAGAAGGCCTCCGGGGAGTACGCGTCGAACACGAAGCCGTTCGCCTCGTCCCGGTCCAGGGCCTCCGGCGTAGCGTCCACCACGCTGTCCGCCAGCCCCCCGGTCCGCCGGACCACGGGCACCGTGCCGTACCGCAGGCTGTACAGCTGGTTCAGCCCGGAAGGCTCGTACCGGGAGGGCATCAGGAAGGCGTCACAACCGGCTTCAATCCAGTGGGCCAGCCGCTCGTCAAACCCCAACCGGACCGCCACCCACCCGGGGTGCCGCTCACCCGCCCGCCGCAGCTGCTCTTCGTAGGCGGGGTCACCCGTCCCCAGCACCACCAGCTGCGCGCCGGCCGCGGGGAACCGGTCCAGGCATGCGGCCACCAGGTCTACGCCTTTTTGCTCCACGAGGCGGGAGACCATGCCGAACAGCGGTACACCCGGTTGTTCCCGCAACCCCACCTCCCGCTGCAAAGCAGCCTTGCAAACCGCCTTGCCGGACAGGTCCTCCGGGCCGTAGCGGGCGGGGATGTAGCGGTCGTGGCGGGGGTCCCACACGGAGTAGTCCACGCCGTTCAGGATGCCGTACAGGTCATGAGCGCGCCGTCGGAGCACCCCGTCCAGCCCGCACCCCAGCTCGGGCGTCTGGATCTCCCGCGCGTACGTCTCGCTCACCGTGCTGAGGACATCGGCAAACACCAAGCCGCCCTTCAGGAGGTTCACCTGGCCCCAAAACTCCAGGTACTCGGGGGCGTACAGGTGCCCGGGCAGCCCCAGGAGGGCGAACTGGTGGGCGGGGAACAGGCCCTGGTAGGCGAGGTTGTGCACGGTGAGCACCGTACCGACCCCTTCCCACGCCGAGCCCGCCACGGTCCGCGCGTAGACCGGGATCAGGGCCGTCTGCCAGTCGTTGCAGTGCACCACGTCGGGAACCCACCCGGAGGTGGTGGCCCATTCCATGGCGGCCGCGCAGAACCGGACGAACCGTCGGAGGTTGTCCGGGTAGTCGCGGCCCGCTTCTCCGTAGAGCCCGGGCCGGTCGAAGCTCGGCGGGTCGTCCACGAACCACACAGGCGGACCGTCTTCAGGCAAGCGCGCCTCCCACACGAAACACCGTTCGCCGGCGTCCCCCCGGCTGATTCCCACCTCCCCGGCAGGCCGGAGCTCCCAGTCGCCTTCCCGCACCGACCGGTACAGAGGCGTGACCACCCGCACCTCCGCTCCCGCGCGGGCCACCGCCGCCGGCAGCGCTCCGCTCACGTCCGCCAGACCGCCCGTCTTGGAGAACGGCGCCACCTCTGAGGACACGAACAGCACTCGCACCGCACGCCCCTCGTGGTGTGTGGCTAGGTAAGTTGCTGGAACGAGCAAAAAACGAAACTTGCTTGACAGATCGGGCGCAAAAATTGCAGCATGCTGCGCAAATAGCGCGCTTCGCCGCGGTTTGCGCGCAGCTTGTTGCGTGCCGCCTGGCGGGGCACGGAGCTCCCGCCGGCATTCCCGGTTGTCCGTGCACGGTCGTCCCGTGCACCCGAATATGTGCCCGGAACGAGGTTCCGGCAGACCGGGTTCCCGGTCGCGGTGATGTTAGAGCAATACGCGTGCCACGTCAAGCTTTTCAGGAGACGGCCATGAACAAGTGGGGCTAACCCGGGCCTGTGGCCCAGAAAAAACTCGAGAAAAGGAGGGGATCCAGGTGAACAAGTGGGGCAAGCTGGTTCTGCTGCTGTCGACTCTCGCTTCGCTGCTCGTGGCCGCCGGGGCGCAGGGCAAGTGGGGCTAGTGGCCTAGCCACACCTTTCTAGCCAGGGAGTGGCATCGAATTTGCTCGGGGGCACGGCGGGTCGTGCCTGGGAGGCGGCCGCTGTGCCCCGTGTTATTTGGCGCGTCATCGTACCGCTCGGGGGTACGCTCCTCGCGCTGAGCGCAGGTGCTACCCTTTACACGTTGGTTTCGCGCCCTTCCGTACTCCCGCCGCCAGTGACCGCGCTCTTGATGACCGCTACCTTCCTTGCGATTCTGGCTGAGCTCAAACCTACCCGCTTCGCCTTCGGCCGAGAAGTGTTCGAGGTAACCCTCAGCTCCGCAATCTGCTTGCCCGTGCTCGTTCTGCTCGGATGGCCCTTCGCACTCCTCATGATAGTGTTTGCCACCACCGCCGCGGACCTGCAGCGCGGCAAGGCTTGGTACAAGTTACTCTATAATGCCGGCAACAGCGCTTTCTCTACCTGGCTAGCAGGTCAAGCCTACCAGCTAGCCGTGGCGGGTCGCACTTTCGGGGAAAGCCTCCCAGCGAGCCTGTACGGGGCGCTCACCGCGGGCTTTCTATTCACTGCCACCAATACAGTCCTTGTCGCCCTTCCCATCGCACTAGTTCAGGGGCTGCCCTATCGTGCCGTGTTTACGCCCTACTTCCACTCCGTGGCCGCATTCTTCGGCGGCGTCACCTCCCTCTCCGTCGCCGTGGCCGCCCTCTGGCACCTCCACCCGGGAGCTGTGGTCCTGCTCTTTCCCGCCCTCCTGACCACCAAGCTCGCCTACGACAACTACATCCGCCTGCGGCTCGAGACCGACAACTTCCTCCACG
>FWWL01001562.1_pt1 | contig 53540 bp, 52 predicted proteins | sample 2228331 | NCBI WGS metagenome assembly FWWL01 (sample SAMEA103939775, study PRJEB20133) | metagenome | reverse complement strand
GGCCGCGCTGGCGCTGGCCCTGCTGCCCCTGCTGGCGCTGGCCCTGCTGGCCGGGCCGGGCCTGCTGCTGGCCGGGCCGCTGGCGCTGGGCGCGGTTCTGGCGCTGCTGCTCCTGCTGGAAGGTCTCGTCGCGCAGCTGCTGCTGCTCGCGGGTCATGCGGTCGAGGTCCGACAGCGCCTGGTTCATCTCGCGCTGGCGCGGGTCCTGCTGGCCGGGGCGGGCCATCTGCAGGTTGTTGAGCATCTGGTTGAGCTGCTCCATGAGGCGCTGGGCTTCGGCCATGTCGCCGCGCCGGGAGAGCTCCTCGATGCGGTTGAGCATGTTCTGCAGGTCGCGCGGCGTGACGGTCCTGAAGTTCTCCGGCAGTTGCGCCTGATTCTGCTGGTCGCCGTTCTGCTGCTGGCGCTGCATCTGCTCGGCGAGCTGGCGCATGAAATTGTCGAGCGCCTTGCGCATCTCGTCGGTGAGCTTCTTGATCTCGTCTTCCGAGGCGCCGCGCTCCAACGCCTGCTGCAAGTTCTCCTGCGCGGCGCGCAGCGCCTTCTCTGCGTCGGAGAGGTCACCATCCTCGAGCTGCAGCGCCATCGCCCACATCAACTCGGCGACCTCGCGGAGCTGATCGTCGGAGGTCGAGCGGCGCAGGCGCTCGTTGATCATGCGCATGCCGAGATAGACGCCTGTCTCCTTCATGAAGAGTTCGGGCTCGATCAGCAGCGCATCCATGGCGAGCTGGACCTTGCGCCGGTCCTCGACATCCATGACCAGCTTGCGGCGCTGCTCGACCAGCGCCTTGGCGAGCGGCTTGGTGAAGGTGCGCTGCGGCAGGGTGACATCGACGGGCTCGCTGCGGCCTTCCTGCCCGGCCTCGTCGCGCGCGACCAGCGTCATGCGGACCTTCGCGCCGGCCCAGGGATGAGCCGAGAAATCGACCGTGCTCTTCATCTCCTCCTCGCTGCTCTGCGAGGACGGAACGCTGAGCGACTGCTTCGGCGGCTCGACCAGCGAGCGCCCGGTCGAGGGCGGGCCGGCGCGCGAGACCAGCACCTCGGCGGCCGCGATGCCGTAATCGTCCTTGCCGGTGTAGCTCAGCGTCAGGCCGCCGGCCTGCGGGCCGGTGACGGGCTTGGGCGGTTCTGTGAAGCTGATTTGCGGCGGCTGGTCGGCGATGGCCGTCAGTGTCAGCGTCTGGTCGGGCGCGCCCGCGCCGGTGATGCGCAGCGTGCCGCTGCCGGTCAGGGTGAAGCGCTTTTCCAGCACGGCGGGCGCAGCCGTCGCGGCGGGCGTCGCCGGCTTGGGAGCGTTCGCCGTGGCGCCGGCGACCTTCTCTTCGGGGGCGACGTAAACGTCGAGCCGACCGGTGGTGGCGACGTCCATATTGGTTTTGCCGGCGATGCGGACGACGATGGTGGATTTCTCCGGCGCGCTGAGCGTCGGGCTCTGCAGCCGGGCGAAATCGATCAGGATCGGCGGCAGCCGGGTATAGGCCGGCGGGTCGATCCAGGCGTCGATGCGCACGGCAGGCGCGGGCGTTTGCGGCCCGCGCCAGTCGAAGGCGGCCGACAGGCGCGGGCCGGCCTCGTGGCCGGCGACAAAAAACGCCGCGACGGCGGCGAGCACCGGCACGGCGCGCAGGGCGAAGCGGTCGCGGCCGGCCATCAGCGGGCGGGGCGCGGCGACCTTGAGGCCGGCGACACGCGCGCCCTGGCGCTCGACATGCAGCTTCCAGAGCGCCTGGGAGACGGGATCGCCCGTGCCGACGGCGAGGCTGTCTTCCAGCGCCGAGGCCGGGCGGTGCGCGCCTTCGAGCGAGTGGTCGAGCCGGTTCAGCGCGTCGCGCCGCGTCGGCAGGGCCATGCGGGCGATGTGAACGACGCTGGCGGCGAGCGCGAGCGCGAAGAGCGTGACGCCGAGCGCGCGGCCCTGCCAGGGAAGCGCGGTCCAGAGACCGAACCACGACAAGGCGAGAAAGGTCAGCGCGATCGCGGCCGGAATCCAGAGGCGTGGCCAGAGCCGCTCCCAGCCCAGCGAGAGGCGGGACGCTGCCGCAAGACGGCCGAGCCGCCGCCGGATGAGTTCGATCGGATCAAGCGCCCTGGGGCGCTGCGCCTCATTCATGCCGTCGCTCCGAGCCGCCCCCGCGCCTTGACCGCCTTTGCCATGATGCACACGCTAACACGCGAATGCGGCAAGACCAGAGCGAAGAGCCTCAGCCCACAACAGCCTCAGCGTTTCGTGAAGCGGTCTCAGGGCAGCCAGGGCGGAGCACGATCCGTGCCAAGCAGCTCCTCGTAGGTCTGCCGGGGCCGCGTCACGGCGAATTGCGAGCCTTTTACAAGCACTTCGGCGACGAGCGGCCGCTGGTTGTAGGTCGAGGACATGCTGGCGCCATAGGCTCCGGCCGTCATGAAGGCGATCAGGTCGCCGGGCTTCAGTTCGGCCAGTTCGCGGCCTGTCGCAAAGGTATCGCCCGATTCGCAGATCGGCCCGACCACGTCATAGGCCGTGGCGCGCGCATCGGCCGCAGGCTCCGCGACCGGCCAGATCTCGTGATAGGCCTCGTACATCGCCGGCCGGACGAGGTCGTTCATGGCGGCATCGACGACCAAAAACTGCTTGGTCGGGCGCGGATTGAGGTGCAGTACCTGCGTCAGCAGAATGCCGGCATTGCCGACGATCAGGCGGCCGGGCTCGAAGCCGAGCTCGACGTCGAGACCTGTGGTGAGGCGGGCGACCATGGCGGCATAGGCCTCGACCAGCGAGGTTCCCTGGTCGTGATCGGTGTCGTTGAAGGCTTTCGGGATGTCGTAGGGGATGCCCAGCCCGCCACCGAGATCGAGCCGATCGACGCGGTGGCCTTCTCCACGCAAGGCTCCGACCAGCGCCGCCATCTTGGCATAGGCCGCCTCGAACGCCTCGGTCCGGCGAATCTGGCTGCCGATATGCAGCGCCAGCCCCATGATGCGCACGCCCGGCAGATTGGCGGCGCGGGCATAGAGCCTGCCGACCTCGTCGAAGGAGACGCCGAACTTGTTCTCGGCCGAGCCGGTGGTGATCTTGGCGTGGCCGCCCGCGCCGATGTCGGGGTTGACCCGGAACACGGCCTCCTGCCGCTTGCCGAGCGAAGCCGCGATGCGCGAGAGCGCGTCGAGCTCGCCCTCTGTCTCGATGTTGACCTGGTAGATGCCGGCCTCGACCGCGTAGCGCAGTTCGCTCTCGCTCTTGCCGACGCCCGAGAAGACGATCTTCTCGGGCGGAAAGCCGGCCAGCAGCGCCTTTCGGATCTCGCCCTCGGATACCGTGTCCGCGCCGGCTCCCAGCTGGGCAAGAGTCTTCAGCACCCCGAGATTGCCGTTGGCCTTCATGGCGTAGAAGACATGCGCCTTGCCGGCCGGCGCTGCGGCTTTCATCGCCGCCTCGAACAGACGATAATGCCGCTCGATCGTGGCGGCGGAATAGACATAGACCGGCGTGCCGACGGCCTCAGTAATGGCGGTCAGCGAGACGTCCTCGGCGAAGAGGCTCCCGTCGCGATAGCTGAAATGATGCATCGTCGGCTCAGAGCAGCGGGTCGAGCACGAAGCGGCTCTCCGGTATCCTGAACTCGCGGCTCGCCCGGGCCGGGCGGCCAAAGGGCGAGGCCTGCGTCGTCGCGCCGACCTGCTCCTCGACGCCGCCGACCTGACTGTCGGGTAGCGCGATGGCGTTGGTCGCGTTGGGCGGCGCCTCCAGCGGGCCCTTGCGCCCGCAGGCGGCGAGCGACAGGCCAAGCAGGCCGATGACGAGAACGGCGCGACCCAGTTTCAGGCGGTCATACGGCACGAAAGCAAACCCTTGGACGAAGCATGGCGGAGACTGTAGCGAAAGCGCGGGCGGGAGGCGAGGCTTTGCGAGACCGTCATTGCGAGGAGCGCAGCGACGAAGCAATCGAGAGGCGCGCGCTCCACGTCCCCTTGGATTGCTTCGCTGCGCTCGCAATGACGGAAACCGTCAGCCTCGGTCCTTCGCCAGTTGCCGCAGCCAGCGCTTCGCCTGGCGGCGGACATTGGTGGGGGCCGTGCCGCCATAGCTGACGCGGCTCTTGACCGATTGCTCGACGCCGAGCACCGCGAAGACGGCCTCGGTTATCTGCGGCTCGACCGCCTGCATCTGCGCAAGAGACAGCTTCTCCAGCCCGACCTTCTTCTCGGAGGCGACGCCGACGAGACGGGCGGTGACGTGATGCGCGTCGCGGAACGGCATCTTCAGCACCCGGACCAGCCAGTCGGCGAGGTCGGTCGCTGTGGCGTAGCCCAGGCCCGCCGCCTTCTTCATCGCCTTGAGGTCGGGCTCCATGTCGCGGACCATGCCGGCCATGGCGGCGAGGCAGAGCGAGAGCGTCTGGAGCGCGTCGAAGGTGCCTTCCTTGTCCTCCTGCATGTCCTTGGAATAGGTCAGCGGCAGGCCCTTCATCATGGTCAGCATCGCCTGCAGCGCGCCGAAGACGCGCCCCGCCTTGCCGCGCACCAGCTCGGCGGCGTCGGGATTGCGCTTCTGCGGCATGATCGAGGAGCCGGTCGAGAACTTGTCGGAGAGCCTGACGAAGCCGAATTGCGGCGTCGCCCAGAGCACGATCTCCTCGGCCAGACGCGACAGATGCATGGCGCAGATGCTCGCGGCGGCAAGCGTTTCCAGCACGAAGTCGCGGTCCGAAACCGAATCGAGCGAGTTGGCCGTCGGCCGATCGAAGCCGAGCGCATGCGCCGTCATGTGGCGGTCGATCGGGAAGGAGGTGCCCGCCAGCGCGGCCGCGCCGAGCGGGCATTCGTTCAGCCGCTCGCGCGCGTCGCGGATGCGGCCGCGGTCGCGCGACAGCATCTCGACATAGGCCAGAAGATGGTGGCCGAAGGTGACGGGCTGGGCCGATTGGAGATGGGTGAAGCCCGGCATCACAGAGCCCGCATGGGCGTCAGCCTTCTCAGCCAGCGCCAATTGCAGATCGGCCATCTGGCCGTCGATCTCGTCGAGCGTGTCGCGGACCCAGAGCCGCATATCGGTCGCGACCTGGTCGTTGCGCGAGCGGGCAGTGTGCAGCCGGCCGGCGGCCAGCCCGATTTTGTCCTTAAGGTTGCTCTCGACATTCATGTGGACGTCCTCGAGCGCGCGCGAGAACGTGAAGGTCCCGGCCTCGATTTCGTCCTGCACCTGCTTGAGCCCGGCGCTGATCGCGGCCACATCCTCAGGCGTCAGGATACCAGTCTCAGCGAGCATGGCGGCATGGGCCAGCGAGCCCCGGATGTCCTGCCGCCAGAGGCGCTTGTCGAAATCGATGGAGGCGTTGATCTCCTCCATGATGGCGTCGGGACCCGAGGCAAAACGCCCACCCCACATGCGATTGCTCACGACGATGTTTCCTGCTTTGAGGACGGCGATGGCGTCTTTGACGAAAAAATGGCTGGGTCTGGGTGTGCTGTCGGTCGCCGCATTGGGCGGCGTCGCGGCCTTCTACTCCGTCGCGGGCAATGCGGGCAATTCCGCATCGTGCGGCGCGGCGCGAAAAACGTCGGCCGCCATTGCGCCGCTGGCGCGCGGCGAGGTCGCGGCGGTTCAGGTCAATCAGCAGCCGGCGCTCGCGCCCGATCTCGCCTTCAGCGGCCCCGACGGCCAGCCGACGAGCCTGGCTTCGTTCAGGGGCCGCGTCGTGCTGGTCAATCTCTGGGCGACCTGGTGCGCGCCGTGTCTGAAGGAGATGCCGGCGCTCGACGCGCTGCAAGGCGCGCTCGGCGGGCCCGATTTCGCGGTGGTCGCGGTCAACATCGACACGCGCAACCTCGACAAGCCGAAAAACTGGCTGGCCGACAACAGGATCGAAAAGCTCGGCTATTACGCAGATCCGCAGGCAAAAGTGTTCCAGCAGTTGCGCGCCGCGCGCAAGGTCGAGGGCATGCCGGTCAGCCTGCTGGTCGATCGCGAAGGCTGCGAACTCGCGATCCTGCAAGGCCCGGCCGACTGGGCGAGCGCCGACGCCAAGGCGCTGGTCGGGGCTGCACTGCGGCGCTAGCACCCTCAACCGTCATTCCGGGTTCTCGTTTCGCGAGCCCAGGAATGGCAGCCGGTGGTTGCCTGCTCTCATGCCCTGCGCCATACGCTCCCGGCCATGACCTACACGATCGGCCTCGCCACTACGTTCCACGATCCCGCCATCGCCATCATCGGCCCCGATGGCGAGGTGCTCTTCGCCGAGGCAACCGAGCGCTACCTGCAATACAAGCGCGCGCCCAATTGCGAGCCGGATTCCGCGCCCCGCATGGAGGGGCTGCTGAAGCGCTACATTCCTCAGGGAGCCGAGATCCGGATCGCCGCGAGCTGGGGACAGGAGTTCACCGGCTTCCTCGACCAGATGGATCGCGCCGGCTCGTTTACGCTCGACGCGCTGCTCAAGCTCTCGCCCGAGCTCAACCGCTCGCTGGTGCCAGAGCGCAGCGAGCGCGCCTTCATCGCCTCGCTGCATCTCGCCCAGCAACGCGCCGGCATCGGCACGCTGCTGGGGCTCGATCGCGCCTTTGGCGCGGCCAATGTCACCGGCCTGACGCGCCATGGCCACCATCTCAGCCATGCGGCCTATGCCTGCTGGTCCTCGCCCTTCAGTGACGCCGCCTGCCTCGTCGTCGACGGCATGGGCGAGACCGGGGCGTCGGCGATCTTTGCGCTCAAGGATGGCGAGATCACCGAGGTGAAGCGCCATCGCGGGCGCGAATCGATCGGCTTCTATTTTGGGCTCGTCACCGATCTCGCCGGCTTCGACCAGGCCAAGGGCGAGGAATGGAAGATCATGGGGCTCGCGCCCTATGGCCGGACCGATGAGCGGCTGATGGGGCTGCTGCGCAGGCTCTACCGGATCGAGGGCCACAAGCTCTCCTTCGCCACGGCCGATGTCGTGCGCGCGGTTTCGTCCGAAATCCTCGGCTTGCGCCCGGTGGATGCGCTCGATCAGGGCTGGGCCGATCTCGCCCGCTGCGGGCAGGACGTCTTCGCCGAGATGATGGAAGCCCTGCTGGCCGAGACGGCGGCGCTGGTTCCCTCGGAAAACCTCGTGCTGGCCGGCGGCTGCGCGCTGAACTCGTCCTTCAACGGCAGGATCGTCGGCCGGCACGGCTTTTCGCAGGTGTTCGTGCCTTCCGCGCCGGCCGATGACGGCAACGCGATCGGCGCGGCCTGGCTCAGCCATAAACAGGCCAATCCCGGCTGGCGCGCGGCGAAGGGGCCGATGTCGCCCTATCTCGGCTCGACGGTTTCGACCGAGCCTCTGGAGCGCATGCAGGCCTGGGAGCCGCGTTTGCGGAGACTTTTGCCCGACGAGGTCGCTCCCGTCACGGCGAAACTGCTGACCGAAGGCAAGCTCGTCGGCTGGGTGCAGGGCAAAGCCGAGTTCGGCCCGCGCGCGCTCGGCAACCGCTCGATCCTGGCCGATCCGCGTCCCGCCGACGCCAAGGACATCCTCAACGCCAAGGTGAAATACCGCGAGGCGTTCCGCCCGTTTGCGCCGTCGATCCTGGCCGAGCACGGGCCGGACTGGTTCGAGGCCTATCAGGACGCGCCCTATATGGAGCGGACCCTGGTCTGGAAGGAAGCCGTGCGAAGCCGTGTGCCGGCGGTTGTGCATGAGGATTGCACAGGCAGGCTGCAAAGCGTCACGGCCGGGCGCAACCCGCGCTACCGCGCGCTGATCTCGGCGTTTCATACGCTGACGGGCGTGCCGGTGGTGCTAAACACCTCCTTCAACATCATGGGCAAGCCGATCCTGCATACGGCCGAGGACGCGATCCTGATGTTCTATACGTCGGGGCTGGATGCGCTGGTGATAGAGGACTGGTTGCTGGTGAAGTAAAGGCTACTGCCAGCGGCTGACACTCCTCCGGGCGACATATCACCCAGCGGGTCGGAGTATGCGACATGGGCCGGACGAAGAGCTGGCAGGAGAAGTTCGACGGCGCGAAAGCGGCGCATGTCAGCGTCCTGAGATCGCCCTTCGCGGGCGTGCCGGCAGGCGCGAAGCTCTTCATCGCCGATCCTGCCCTGCTCGACGACTGGATCGGGTCGATTGCGGCGGGGCGAAGGGAGCCCATCACGGCCTTCCGGCAGATCATGGCCGCCCGTCACGGCGCGGACGCGACCTGCCCGGCCTCGACTGGCATCTTTCTGCGCATCGTCGCCGAGCGAGCCTGCGAGCAGATTGCATCCGGTCGTCAGCCCGCCGAGGTGACGCCGTTCTGGCGCGTGATCGAGCCGCAGAGCGCGCTCGCGGCGAAACTGTCATGCGGGGCCGACTTCATCGCGACGCAGCGCGAGATCGAGGCGGAAGGCTGAGCGCAGACTGGCCGGCTGCGGATCAGTCCGGATCGATTGCTGCGCGGAAGGCGGCTAGTTCTGCGTCGATCAGCGACAAGAACGTTTCGGCGGCATCAACCGCGATTTCGGCCTTACGGTCGCTGAATCGATCATAGGAATGGATCGCGACATGGCGGAAGCGCAGGAGTTCGTCCGCTGCATCCGCCAACGGCTTGCTGAGTATTGCGGGGCGCAAGCAATCGAGCGGTTCAGCCACACGTCGCAAGAGAATGGCATGCCAGTCCGAGCCTTGCGCAGACCCTCGTCGAGAAAGGCCAACAGCCTTCTCAGGGCCGATTCGAATGAGGTGTATCCTGCCTGCATGGCATGCTGGAACGCCATTACCTCAAGTTAGCTTTCTTCCAACGACATGCGGCCGGCAGACCGCCGGAATAGTGCCACCGCTTCGGTCAGATGCCGCGTCGATGAAGCGAGATCATCGCCGATGTCGCGCCAGCGTTCGGCCATCATGGCGTCCCTCCCAGCGCGACGCCCTCCTCCAGCGCCCGCGCCACCACTTTGTCCGAAGTCCACTCGATCGGCCGGCAATCTGGCGTCAGGCCGAGCGCCCAGCAGCGCTCATCGGCGAAACTGCAGGCCGCGGTCGAACCGCGTTCGGGAAAATCGGCGATGATGTCGACGTCGCTCTGGTCGTGCGGTGTGCCACGTGCGGCCGAGCCGAACAGGATGAAGCGCCCGCCATGCTCGCGAGCATAGGCTGCAAGCAACGGCTTCAGAGCTTCGACGCCAGCGCGATAGGCGGCGAGCTTGCGGTCATGCCGCTCGCGCAAGGTGAGATAGGGACCCATGCGCGAGCTTTAGCACGAAAGCCGTTTTGCTTCAGGGGCGCTGGACGCGCTCAGCTCGCCTGCTTGACCGAGATGCCCTTCTCCTCGAAGAGCGCCTGCAGTTCGCCGGCCTGGAACATCTCGCGGGTGATGTCGCAGCCGCCGATGAACTCGCCCTTGACGTAGAGCTGCGGGATCGTCGGCCAATTGGAATAGGCCTTGATGCCCTCGCGGATCTCCATGTCCTCGAGCACGTTGACGCCCTTCCACGGCACGCCGAGATAGCCGAGGATCTGCGAAACCTGGCCGGAGAAGCCGCACATCGGGAATTGCGGCGTGCCCTTCATGAAGACGACGATGTCGGCGGACTTCACCTCGGCGTCGATGCGGGCGTTGATGTCGGTCATGGTTTGATCTCCTGCGGCGGGTTCAAGGCCCGCTGGAATTGTACTGCTCTAATTCTGGGGAACCGCTGTCGTCAGCGCAAGTGCGTGCAGCACGCCGCCCATGTTTCCCTTGAGCGCGGCATAGACCATCTGGTGCTGCTGCACCCGGCTCTTGCCGGCGAAGGCGGCGGAGGTGACGGTCGCGGCGTAGTGGTCGCCGTCGCCGGCAAGGTCCTTGATCTCGACGATCGCGTCGGGCAGCGCAGCCTTGATCATCGTCTCGATATCGCGTGCGTCCATCGGCATGGCAAAACTCCTCAGGCGGCCTTGCCGGACATGTAGTCGGGCAGCCAGGATTCATGGGCGCTCTTCAGGGAGGCGATGGCGAGCGGCGTCTCGCCGGGCAGGGCAAGCGTGGCTCCGCCGGTCGTGCCGATCGCCAGCGCCGGGACGCCGGCTGCCTTCGCTTCGGCCATCACGGCGTCGGCTGACGCCATAGGCACCGTCACGAGATAGCGCGCCTGATCCTCGCCGAAGAGCGCAGCATGGTTCACGCCGGCAGGGAGCGCCGAGATCGTCGCGCCGATGCTGCGCGCCATCGCCATCTCGGCGAGCGCGACGGCAATGCCGCCATCCGACAGATCGTGGCAGGCGGTGACGCGGCCGGCCGTGATCAGGCTCCGGATGAAATCGCCGTTCCTGCGCTCGACCGCGAGATCGACCGGCGGCGGCGCGCCCTCCTCGCGGCCGCAGATGGTCGCGAGATAAGCGCTTTGCCCTAGCCAGCCATGCGTGTCGCCGATGAGTAGAATCGTCTCGCCTTCGGACTTGAAGGCGATGGTGGCATGCTTCGTCACGTCCGCCAGAACGCCGACGCCGCCGATCGTAGGGGTCGGCAGGATCGAGACGCTGTTGGTCTCGTTGTAGAGCGAGACGTTGCCGGAGACGACAGGGAAGTCGAGCGCGCGGCAGGCCTCGCCGATGCCCTTGATGCAGCCGACGAGCTGGCCCATCACCTCCGGACGCTCCGGGTTGCCGAAGTTGAGATTGTCGGTGACCGCGAGCGGCGTTGCGCCCACTGCGGTCAGGTTTCGCCAGGCTTCCGCCACCGCCTGCTTGCCGCCCTCGAACGGGTCGGCCTCGCAATAGCGCGGCGTCACGTCGGCGCACATGGCGAGCCCCTTGGGCCCGTCCTCGATGCGGATGAGCCCGGCATCGCCGCCCGGCACGATCACCGAATTGCCGAGAATCAGCGTGTCGTATTGCTCGGTGATCCAGCGCTTCGAGCAGAGATCGGGCGAGGCGATCAGCTTCAGCAGGGCGTCCGCGTTCGACATCGGCGGGACGACGCTCTCGGGCGCGATGCGCTGTCGCTTGGGCGTCTCGACCCAGGGCCGGTCGTATTCGGGCGCCTCGTCGCCGAGTTCCTTGATGGGGAGATCGGCCATGGTCTCGCTTTGGTGCTTCACGACGAAGCGCAGCGTGTCCGTGGTGTGGCCGACGATGGCGAAGTCGAGCCCCCATTTGCGGAAGATCGCCTCGGCCGGCCCCTCATGGCCAGGCTTGATCACCATGAGCATGCGCTCCTGGCTTTCAGACAGCATCATCTCGTAGGCGCTCATGCCGTCCTCGCGGCAGGGCACGGCGTCGAGGTTCAATTCGACGCCGAGATCGCCCTTCGCCCCCATCTCGACGGCCGAGCAGGTCAGGCCGGCCGCGCCCATGTCCTGGATCGCGTCGACATGGCCCGCCGCCATGATCTCGAGGCAGGCCTCCAGCAGCAGTTTTTCCGCGAAGGGGTCGCCGACCTGCACGGTCGGGCGCTTCTCCTCCGCGCCCTCGCCGAAGGCGGCCGAGGCCATGGTCGCGCCATGGATGCCGTCGCGCCCGGTCTTGGAGCCGAGATAGACGATGGCTTTCCCGACGCCCGAGGCCTTGGCGTAAAAAATTTCGTCCGCGCGGGCGATGCCGACCGCCATGGCGTTGACCAGGATGTTGCCGTCATGGCGGCTGTGGAAGCCGGTCGCGCCGCCGACATTGGGCACGCCGAAGGAATTGCCGTAGCCGCCGATGCCGGCCACCACGCCCGAGACGAGATGGCGCGTGCGCGGATGGTCCGGCGAGCCGAAGCGCAGCGCGTCGAGCACCGCGATCGGCCGTGCGCCCATGGTGAACACGTCGCGCAGGATGCCGCCGACGCCCGTGGTCGCGCCCTGATAGGGCTCGATGAAGCTCGGATGGTTGTGGCTTTCCATCTTGAAGACGATGGCCAGCCCGTCGCCGATGTCGATCACGCCAGCGTTCTCGCCAGGCCCCTGGATCACCCATGGGGCCTTGGTCGGCAGCGTCTTCAAATGGATTTTCGAGGATTTGTAGGAGCAGTGCTCGTTCCACATCGCCGAGACGATGCCGAGTTCGGTGATCGTCGGCTCGCGGCCGATCAGGTGCAGGAAGCGCTGGTATTCGTCGGGCTTGAGGCCGTGCTCGGCGACAAGCTGCGGGGTGATGGCGATGGCGTTGGGGATCACGGCGCGAGGCTTCCTGACGATCCGGCCCTGCGGCCGTCCTGAGAATGGGCGGGGCATAGCGCGTGTGGGGCCGCGAGACAACGCATTCCGGCTCCCGGATACCGCCTTCCGGCCGCGCTGGCACGCGATCTGCGCGGAACGCCCCGACACGCAGGCGGGTGTGTCAGGGAGATACAGATCATGTCGCTTTTGGCACGTTTCGGCAAAGACCGGTCCGGCAATGTCGCGATGCTGTTCGGGCTTGCGCTCGTGCCCGTGCTGGGCCTCGCAGGCGCGGCGCTCGATTACGCCCGCGCCAGCACGGCCAGGGCGACGCTCGACGCCGCGGTCGATTCAGCCGCCCTGATGGTGGCGCGCGAAGCGTCGCGCCTCAGCGATTCCGAACTGCGACGCCGCGCCGAAGCGCTGATCCGCGCCAATATCGCCGGCAATGCGGATGCGGCTTTCGGCAGCTTCTCGGTCAGCGTCGATCGGCCCGCCCGCCGCGTCAGCGTGTCGGCTCAAGCCGAGGTCCAGACCAGCGTGACCCGCATCCTCGGCGTCGAGACGATGCCTGTGTCGTCCGTGGCGCAGGCCGGTTGGGGCACGAACCGCATCGAACTGGCGCTGGTGCTGGACAATACCGGCTCGATGGGAGAGCTCGGCAAGATGGTCGAGCTGAAGAAAGCGACCAAGGCGCTGATCCGGGACATGCAGAAGGCATCGACCGAGGCTGGCCAGATCCGGGTCTCGATCGTGCCCTTCGCCACGCAGGTGCGCATGGACGAAGGCAACCGCAACGCCGATTGGCTTCGCTTCGACGCCGCCAGCCCCAAGAAGAAGGACTGGAAGGGCTGCATCATGGATCGCGACGAGCCGTACGACACCGGAGACGCCGCCGCGTCCGGCGGGCCCGAGACGCGTCATCCGGCAGTTGCCTGCAAGTCCAGCGAGGGCGGTCTCGCCACGATCCGGCCGCTGACCGACTCCTGGAAAGATCTGAACGACACGGTCGACGCGATGACGGCGGGCGGCAACACCAATGTCGCGATCGGCGTGGCCTGGGGCATGGCCGCGCTCAGCAACAGCGCGCCGCTGACCGAGGCGCAACCGAACGCCGCCGGGCTGACGCGCTACATGATCGTCCTGACCGACGGCGACAATACGCAGAACCGCTACACCACCAATCAGGCCAGGATCGACGCAAAGACCCGCGACGCCTGCACGGCGGCAAAGGCGACCGGCGCGCAGGTCTACACGGTGAGGGTCGTGGCCGGGAACGCCAACCTGCTGCGCAACTGCGCCACCAAGGCCGACATGTTCTACGACGTGAAGGACGCGGCCGGCATCGGCCCCGTCATCGAGGAGATCGCCCGTCAGATCAGCCAGGTCCGTCTGACGAGCTGAGGGCGCAGAGCGCGGCGCGGATACGATCCGGAATCGGCACGGGCCGCTGGCTTTCGCGCTCGACATAGACATGGGTGAACAGGCCTTGAGCTGCGGCCTGTTCGCTCCCTGTCCGGAAGATGCCAAGGCGGTAGGTCACGGAACTCGTGCCCAGCCGCTCGACCGCCAGTCCAGCCTCGATCGTCTCCGGAAAGGCCGTGCTGTCGAAGTAGGTGCAGGTGGTCTCGACCACGAGGCCGACGATGTCGCTGCCGGTGATGTCGAGATGCCCGTTTTCGACCAGCCAGGCGCAGACGGCCGTGTCGAACCAGGAGTAATAGACGACATTGTTGACGTGGCCGAAGACGTCATTGTCGTGCCAGCGGGTGGGGATTGGCCGGAACAGCCTGAAGTCGGCGCGGTTCAGGCGCGGCTTGCGGTTGCTCATTGCGATCTCCCAGCAGTCATGAACCCGCGCCCCGCTCCGGCACGCCAAGCGCATCCGCCAGCCTTGCCTTGGCCGAGCCCGGCCTGAGCGGCTTCTGCTGGCTCTCATGCGGGGCCCAGCCCGAGAGCCAGACGATCTCGAAGCTGGCGCGCAGGCGGCCGTCCGGATCGGCGAAGCGCTCGGCGTAGATCTGCGCGGCCTGCAGCAGGGTGTCGCGTCGCAAAGCGCCCGGCTTGCGGTCGATCAGCGCATTCGTCCAGCCGAGGGCGCGCAGGTCGCGGAGCAAAGCGAGCATGTCGCCATAGCGGACAGTTACGAGTTCGCTGTCGACGACGGGCAGCGCGAAGCCGGCGCGCTGGAGCAGCGTGCCCATCTCGCGCAGATCGGCGAAGGGGGCGACGCGGGGGCTCGCGCCGCCTGTCGTCGCCACCTCGGCCTCCAGCAGCGCCTGACGCAATTCGTTCAAGGTCCGCCCGCCGAGCAGGCAGCCGATGAACAGTCCATCGGGCCGCAAGCTGCGCCTGATCTGAACCAGCGCGCCCGGCAGGTCATTGACCCCGTGCAGCGCCAGCAATGAGCAGGCGAGGTCGAGCGAGGCCGGGGCCAGCGGCAGGGTTTCGAGATCGCCGACGAAATCGGCGCTGGGGTCGGGCGTCTCCGACATCCGGACCAGCGTCTCGCTGCGCGCAAGCAGGGTCGCGCGCGCGACCGGCAAAGCCGTGCCGAGATCGGCCGCCCGCTCAAAGCGTCGCAGCACGGATGCGAGGCGCTCGTCGAGATCATCGACCGCGCGCGCCAGCAGGAAGTCGGGATAGCCCGCCGCCAGCGCCCGCCTCAGCCGCAGTCTTGCAAGGCTGCGGTCGAAGACGCGCGGATCGTCGCTCATGCGGTCGGACCCGTCCGCGCTCGGCTCAGCTTTCGAGCAGGCGCTCGATCTCGCGGCGCAGTTCGGGACCGAGATCGCTCCGATCGAGCGCGTAGGCGATGTTGGCGGTGAGGAAACCGATCTTGGAGCCGCAATCATAGATGTCGCCGTCGAAGCGTACGGCGTGGAAGGGCTCCAGCCGCGACAATGCGATCATCGAATCGGTGAGCTGGATCTCGCCGCCTGCGCCTGGCTCCTGATTGGCGAGCAGGTTGAAGATCGTCGGCTGCAGGATGTAGCGGCCGGTGATGTGGAGATTGGACGGCGCCGTGCCCCTGGCCGGCTTCTCGACCATCTTCGTCACCTTCGAGACCTTGGCCTCGCGGTTCTCGACGCCGACGATGCCGTATTGATGGGTCTGGTCGTCGGGCACGGGGGCGACGGCGATATGGTTGCCGCCATGCTTCTCATAGGCATCGACCATCTGGGCGAGGCAGCCCTTGCCGTGGCTGTGATGCAGCATGTCGGGCAGCAGCAACGCGAAGGGCTCGTCGTCGCCGATCAGGTCGCGGGCGCACCAGACGGCGTGGCCCAGACCCAGCGGAGCCTGCTGGCGGGTGAAGCTGGTCGCGCCGGCTGCCGGCAGATCGGCCAGCAGGCCCTCCAGTTCCTTGACCTTGTTGCGCTTGCGCAGGGTGTCGTCAAGCTCGTAGGCGAGGTCGAAATGGTCTTCGATCACGGCCTTGTTGCGCCCGGTGACGAAGACGAAATGCTCGATGCCGGCGGCGCGCGCCTCATCGACGACATGCTGGACGACCGGCCGGTCGACGATGGTCAGCATCTCCTTGGGGATCGCCTTGGTGGCCGGCAGGAAGCGCGTGCCCAGTCCCGCGACGGGGAGGACGGCCTTGCGGATTTTCTTCAGCATGAAAGGTCCATATGGCTCGGCTAGTCCGGGAGCGGTCAGGCCGGTCGGGGCGGGAGGCGGGTTCGGCCGGCCCCTGTCGGAAACGGTCGTTGCGCTGGAATAGCAGAACGAGCTTGATGGCTCGTCAATGTTTTTTCCTTAGAGCGATTGGCTGAACCGAGGCCCAAGGAGAAAGCGATGGCGATACTGGTGTCCGGCGGGGCCGGCTATATCGGCAGCCACATGGTGCTGGAGCTGGTCGACCGCGGCGAAAAAGTCGTGGTCCTCGACGATCTCTCGACCGGTTTCTGGTGGGCGGTGCCGCAGGAGGCGGTGTTCGTGCAGGGCGACATGGGCGACCAGAGCCTGGTCGAGCGCGTCATCGCGGAGCATGGCGTGACCGAGATCGCGCATTTCGCCGCCCGCATCGTCGTGCCCGATTCCGTCTCCGATCCGCTCGGCTACTATCTCAACAACACGGTGAAGACGCGCGCGCTTCTGGAAAGCGCCGTGCGCGGCGGGGTGAAGCACGTCATCTTCTCCTCGACAGCGGCGGTCTATGGCGAGCCTGCGGTCTCGCCGGTGCCCGAAGACATCGCGCTCGCTCCGATCAACCCCTATGGCCGCTCCAAGCTGATGAGCGAGTGGATGCTGGCCGACGTCGCGAGGGCGCATGGGCTGGCCTATGTCGCGCTGCGCTACTTCAACGTGGCGGGGGCCGATCCGCGCGGGCGCTCCGGCCAGTCCTCGCCCAATGCGACCCATCTGATCAAGGTCGCGAGCCAGGCGGCGCTCGGCCAGCGCGCCGGTCTGGAGATCTTCGGGACGGATTACCCGACGCAGGACGGTACCTGCGTGCGCGACTACATCCATGTCACCGACCTCGCACGGGCCCATCTTTCGGCGCTCGACCATCTGCGCGGCGGCGGGGCGAGCCTGACGCTGAACTGCGGCTATGGCCGGGGCTATTCGGTCGCCGAGGTCGTCGAGGTGGTGAAGCAGGTCTCCGGCGCCGATTTCCCGGTCAAGCGCTCGCCGCGCCGCGCTGGCGATCCGGCCTCGCTCGTGGCGAAGGCCGATCGCATCCGGGCGGAACTGGGCTGGCGGCCGGAGCACGACAACCTCGAACAGATCGTGCGGCAGGCCCTGGCCTGGGAGGAGAAGCTGAAGACGCGAAACGCGGTGTGATTGCGCTCCGTTCACCTTTGGTTAAACCTGTTCAGGCTGTCTCGGGGCACTCGCATTTCCCGAAACGCCGCACGAGGTCTCCCATGCGCCTGTCCGTCATCGCCGCAGCGGCGCTGTTCAGCCTTGCGCCGGCGATTGCCCAGACCACCGGCTCGATCAACGCCAGCGCCAAGCCGGCAGCCGCAGCGGCCAAGCCGGCGAGCGCCCCCTTCGACGCCTTCCTGAAGGGCCTTTGGCCGCTGGCGCAGCAGCGCGGCGTTTCGCGCGCGACCTTCGACCTCGCCTTTCGCGGGGTTACGCCCGACCCGTCGATCGTGGCGCTGACGAAGAAGCAGTCTGAATTCACCGCGCCGATCTGGGGTTATCTCAACAGCGCCATCGGCGGCACGCGGATTCCGCGCGGGCGGGATGCCGCGGCTGACAATGCAGGCGTGCTCAGCCAGATCGAGGCGAAATACGGCGTGCCCAAGGAGATCGTGCTCGGCGTCTGGGGCATGGAGACGAATTACGGTTCGTTCAAGGGCGACAAGGACGTCATTCGCTCCCTGGCGACGCTCGCGAGCGTGCGCTATCGCGGCGACTTCTTCCGCGACGAGCTTTTGATCGCGCTGGAGCTGATGGAAAAGGGCCATGTCGAGCGGCGCGAACTGCGCGGCTCCTGGGCCGGCGCCATGGGCCATACCCAGTTCATGCCGTCGAGCTACAAGACATACGCCGTCGACTGGACGGGGGATGGCCATGCCGACATCTGGTCCTCGACCGCCGACGCGCTGGCCTCGACGGCGAATTATCTCAAGGGCTATGGCTGGGTCTCAGGGCTACCCTGGGGGCTGGAGGTGACGCTGCCCGAGGGCTTCGACCACAAGCGCAACAAGGCGAGCTTTTCGGCGTTCACGTCGGCGGGCGTGCGGCGCGCCGACGGACGGGCGCTGCCCTCCTCCGGCGAAGGGCGGCTGTTCTATCCGGCCGGCCATCGCGGGCCGGTGCTGCTGCTGACCGAGAATTTCGACGTCATCAAGAAGTACAACTCGTCGGACGCCTATGCGCTCGCGGTCGGCCATCTCGGCGACCGGATCATGGGTCGGGCCGCGATCCAGGCCGACTGGCCGGTCCAGGCGCCGCGCCTCGACAAGGCCGGCACGCAGGATCTGCAGCGCCGGCTGAAGGCGCGGGGGCTCTACAACCACGATACCGACGGGCGCATCGGCACCGGCACGCGCGAGGCGGTGCGGCAGTACCAGCTTAGCGCCGGCGAAATCCCGGACGGGTATCCGACGCCGGCCTTGCTGGCGAAGCTGCGCGGAGAGCGCTGACTTCGCCATATTTGCGCGCTATCATTCTCGTCGAGCGCCGCTGCCGGCGCAGGATCGAGAGCCCAATGCGGTCGCGTTCCGTCTTCATGGTGCTGAGCGCCGCCTGCCTCGTGCTGGTCACGGGCGGGCCGTCCTCGCTTGCGGAGGGCGACGCCTTCCTGACGCGCCCGGTCAATCCCGGCCGCGGCGGCTGGTTCTTCGGCCAGCAGCAGCGACCCATCGCCGAGCCGCGCCGCCAGCGCGTCGCGCCGGCGCAACCCAGGCGCGCGCCCGCCGTCGTGGTCCGGGACGATCCCGTCATCCCGAAGGTCGACGTCAGCCATCATGTCCTGGTGATGGGCGATTCTCTCGGAAGCCTGCTGGCCGACGGGCTGGAGGACGCGCTAAACGATCGGTCCGACGTCGCCGTGATCGCGAAGGCGAAGCCCGATTCGGGGCTGGTCCGCGCCGATTTCCATGACTGGCCGAAGGTGGCCGCCGAGCTGCTGGCGAGCGACCAGAAGATCACCGTCGGCGTTATCCTGCTTGGGCTCAACGACCGGCAGGCGTTGCGCGAGGGCGAGATTGTGCATGAGCCGGCGAGCCCGCGCTGGCTCGAACTCTATCGCGACCGCATCGATGCGGTCGCCGCCGCCTTCGCAGCCAAGCGCATTCCGCTGATCTGGGTCGGCGCGCCGCCGGTGCAGAACGGGCGGCTCTCGGTCGATCTCGCGACGTTCAACGAACTCTATCGCCAGCGGGTCGAGCGCGCGGGCGGGCAATATGTCGATCTCTGGAACGCTTTCGTCGACGCCGAGAACCGCTACACAGCGATGGGCCCCGATGTGTCGGGCCAGACCATGCGGTTGCGGCTCGGCGACGGCATCCATTTCACCTCGGCGGGCGCACGCAAGGCGGCGCATTTCGTCGATGTGCTGATCCGCCGCCTGGTCGAGAGCCAGCCGGCGCAGGGCGTGATCGCGCTGCCCGTCTCGCCCGACACCGGCGCGCCGGTCAATCCCGAATTGCAGGCCGGCGGCATCGAGCGGCTGATCGACCTGATGGTCAGCAGCGCGCCCCTGACGCTTGGCCTGCCGAGCGCGCTGCAGGTCAAGCCGCTGGCGGGGCCGATCCTGCCGCTGACCGGCCAGCCGCCGGTGGGCGAACAGGCGCTGCTCGCCTCGATCACGGATGCGCGCGGACGCGGCGAAGCGGCGGCCCAGCTCGAACGCATTTTTGGCGACGGTGTCGTTCCGGAGCCCCGCGCCGGCCGGCTCGACGATGCGAGCTGGCCGAAACGGAACTAGGCGACAGGGCCAGCGGCTCGGCCGGGTTCAGTTTCCGGCCGGCGCCTGAGTTGTTCTCAGAACTCTTCCCATCCGGCGTCGCCGGCGCGGGAGTTGGCGACCTTCTTGGCCGGCGCGCGCATGGGTGCAGGCGCGGGTGCGGCGCGGCTCTGGGCGAAGGCGGCCTCGGCGAGCTTCTGCAGGCGGACAGGCTCGGCGGCGTTGCCCGAGATCTGGCCAGCGGCAGCGGCCGCATGGTCGGTCGCACGGAGCCTGGGCGGGGCGTAGGCCGCCGCCGGGCGGGCGGATGCGCCGGCATGACCCGCCTCATGGCCGGTGCGGAACGCCGCGACGAGCTCGTTGAGCTGGCCGATCTTGCCGGTGAGCGAGGCGGCGCTTGCGGCGCTCTCCTCGGCGAGCGCCGCGTTCGCTTGAGTCATCTCGTCGAGATGGGCGACCGCCTGGCTCATCTCGTCGATGCCCGAGGCCTGCTCGGCGCTGGCCGCCGAGATGTCGGCGATGGTCGAGGCGACCTTCTGCGAGGCGCTGAGGATCGCCGCGAGCTGCTCGCCGGCCTGCCGCACCAGCTTCACGCCGCCGGTGACCTCGGCATTGCTCGACGAGATCAGGCCGGAGATGTCCTTGGCGGCGGACGACGAGCGCTGCGCCAGCGTGCGCACCTCAGAGGCCACGACCGCAAAGCCCTTGCCGGCGTCGCCCGCTCTTGCCGCTTCCACCGCCGCGTTCAGCGCCAGCAGATTGGTCTGGAAGGCGATGTCGTCGATCACCCGGATGATGTCGGAGATCTTCTGCGACGCCGTCTCGATGCGCGCCATCGCCGCCACGGCCTCGGTCGCGATCGCGCCGCCTCCTTCAGCCGCCTGCATCGCCTCGTCGGCGATCGCCGCCGCCTGGCGCGCGCCCTGCGCCGAGGCCTTCACGCTCGCCGCCAGCTCCTCCGTCGTCGCCGCCGTCTCCTCCAGCGACGAGGCCTGCTCCTCGGTGCGCTTCGACAGGTCGTCGGCGCCCATATTGATCTCGCGCGCCGCCAGACCGACATCGGCCGACGTCACCTGGATCGTCCGCACCGTCGCCGACAGACGCTCGACGGTTTCGTTGAAGTCGTCGCGCAGCTTGACGTAAGCCTCGGGCATGTCGATCGCGATCTGGTAGGTGAGATTGCCCTGGGCCAGTTCCGCGAGCCCCGACGCCAGCGCTCCCAGTACGGCTTCGAGCTGATGGGCCTCCTCGGTCTGACGCCGCTGCGACGCGGTGCGCTCGGCTTCGGTCATGCGCCGCGTCTCGTCCATCATGCCGGACTGGCGCACGGCTTCGGCTTCGAGTTCCGCCTTGTCGATCGCGGCCTGACGCAGGATGCCGAAGGCGTCGGCCATGGCGGCGATCTCGTCGCCGCTGCGCATGGCGGGAACCTCTGCTGCGAGATCGCCCGAGGCCAGCTTGTGCATCGCCTCCTTCAGGACGCCGAGCGGCTTCAGCATTCGCCGCACCAGCAACAGCAGCAGGCCGCCGCCGACGAGAGCGATCAGCAGGCCGGCAGCGATGTTGCCGACCATCATCGTGTCGATGACCTGCAGGAAGTCGGCCTGCTTGATGCCGACGAAGAGGATGCCGATGACCTGATCGTTCGACTTCTGGACGATCGGCTCGTAGATCGTGAAGTAGGACGTGCCGAGAATGTCGGCCGCGCCGGAATAGGTTACACGCTGCTTGAAGACGGCGTCATAGGCCGGGCCCTGCGCCAGCTTGGTGCCAACTGCGCGGCCGCCATCGGGCTTCTCGACATTGGTCGCGACCCGGACATCGCCCATGAAGACGGTGGCGACGCTGCCGGCCAGCGTCTTGACCTTGTCGACGGCGGCGAAGTTGCCGTTTACGGCCTCGTTGCCGAAGAACAGCTTGTCGCCCTCCAGCCGGGGTTCGCCCTTGGCGGCGAGCAGATCGCGCAGCAGGTTGATGTTGACGGCGAGGCTGGACTGGGCGCGCTCGCGCATCGCCTTGTCGGCGGCCTGGATCGAGACCAGCATCGAGGCCGCCACGGCGACGCCGACGATGACGACGCCAAGGATGGCCAGACGAAGCGAAATCGGCAGCCGAAGGGAGAAGCGCTTCATGGGGTTCTCTGGAGTTTGGGTCGAAAAAACGAAAGCTCTCCAGCCACTTCGCAGCAAATGGGTAAAAATCGGCTTAAATCTGGAAGAATGCCGATGTGATGGCGCGGCACGATCTGGCGCAATTTCGGGCACGACGGCCGTCCCGGGGAAAAGCTCAGAGGCTGGTGGCGAAACCTTGGTCTGCGACGCCATAGACGCGCACCGTATTGCGGCCGGCCGCCTTGGCCGCATAGAGCGCCGCGTCGGCGTCATGATGGAGCTGTTCGGTGTCGCCGCCCTCGCGCGCGTAGGCGATGCCGATGCTCAGGCCGATGAGGAGCTTCTGGCCCATCGCCCCGAATGGCTGTTCGATCGCCGCGATCAGGCGCTGCGCGGTGCGCAGGGCCTGATCGGGCCCTTCGGCCAGCTTCGACACCACCGCGAACTCGTCTCCGCCAAGCCTCGCCAGCATGTCGTCGCTGCGCAGGGCGGCTCTCAGCCGTGTGGCGACCTGCCGGAGCAACTCGTCGCCGACGAGATGGCCGTACGTGTCGTTGACTGCCTTGAAGCGATCGAGATCGAGGCAAAGCAGCGCGACGCCGTCGCCATGGCGACATGCATGCGCCAGGCTGCGCTGCAGGTGATCGCGGAACAGGCTGCGATTGGGCAGGCCCGTCAGTTCGTCATGACGGGCCAGATGCTCGATCCGCCGTTCGGCTTCCTTGCGCTCCGTGATGTCGAAGTTCAGTCCGATCATTCCGCAAGGTTCGCCCTGCGCGTCGAGCATCACCCGGCCGCAGCCCGAAATCCAGCGCCAGGTCCCGTCGGGCGCACCGACGGGACGAATCCGGAAATCGGCGGCGTAGGACCCGCGCTCCGCCAGCGCGCTGGCGGTTTTCTCCCAGACCATGTCGAGATCGTCGGGGTGGCAGCGCTGCCCCCAGTCCGATACCGGCATCTCGATGCTCTGGCCGTCGTCACAGCGCCAGCCCCACATGCGTGCGCTTTCGCTGGAGAGCCTGACGCTGTCCGACCGGGCATCCCATTCCCACATACCGGCTCCGGCCGCATCCTGCGCCAGACGCAACAGCTCGGCGTTCTCTTCCAGCTTGCGCTTGGCGGCATAGAGGTCGTCGATGTCGAGCGAGGTGCCGAGCCATTCGACGACGTCGCCCGTCAGGTCGGAGCGTATCGGAATCATCACCAGCCTGTGCCAGCGCCAGGCTCCGTCGAGCCGCCTGAGCCGACCCTCGACCTCGAAGGTGGTTCCCGTCCGATAGGCCTGCTCGCGGGCGGCGCTCATGCGGGCCGCGTCGTCGGGATGGTTCAGCGCGATGCGCTCGGCGAGACTCGAGCCGATAGGGCCGTGATAGGCCGCCATCTGCGCATTGAAATAGATCGCGGTTCCATCCGGCTTCGCGATCCAGACCTTTTGCGGCAAAGCGTCGGCGAGCGTCCGGTAGCGCTTCTCGCTGGCGACGACGGCCGCCTCGACGCGGCGGCGCTCGGTGATGTCGGTATACGTCCTGACAGCGCCGCCATTGGCCATCGCGACCGTGCGAACCTCGACGACCGAGCCGTTGCTGCGTAGCCTTTCGTAAACCGGCGGCATCTCGCAGACGGGGTTGAGCGCGATGGCCGCGCGCGTCTTGGCGTCGAGCCGGGCAAACTCGCCCATCGTGTCCTGGATCGCGCGGATCTCCTCGATCGTCACGGTGGTCCCGAGGATTTCCGGCGGGAGGCCGAGCAAGTGGACGGCGCGGCGGCTGATGATCGGTATCCGGCCGTCGGCGTCGATGACGGCCAGTCCCTGGTCCATGCTGTCGAGCGTCGCCCGCAGGAAGTCGCCGGTCTCGGTCAGAGCCGCCGTCCGCTCGGCGACGCGCTGCTCCAACTCGCGGTTGGCCTCTTCCAGCGCGCTCGCCTGCCAGCGCAGCCGCAGCGCGGCTTCGCGCATCTCGGTCGCGACCTGATCGGTTTCGCGAACGCCGGTCGGTTTCGCCGGGGCGATCTCGTCATCGTGCAGGGCGCGGGCGATCACGGCGAGCGCGGACTGCGCCGCCACCAGCCGTCTTGCGATCGGAATGGCGATGGACAGGCCGAGCGCCAGCAGCGCGGCTGCAAGCGCGCCAAGCATCCAGAGCGAGCGATGCAGCGGCGCTTCGAGCGCCGCACGCTCCAGCCCGGTCGTCACCAGCCAGCCGGTCAGCGCCGAGCGCTGATAGGTGCCGAAGATGTCGAGCCCTTCCACGCTGATCCCGGTCCAGGTGCCTTTGTCTCCAGCAAACTCGTCGAAGCCAGCCAGCTTCTGCCCGATGAAGCGAGCCGGTTCGAGCGATCGCGTGATGATTGTGCCGGCGCTGTCGGTCACCGCGCTGCGATAGGGCAGGGGGAGCTTGGCGAGTTCGAGCGCGGCCGCGAGGCGGGCGGGAGACAACGCCAGGCTCAGAAGGTAACGGGTCTCGCCGTCGCGAATCACGGGCACGCGCAGCAGCACCAGAGGTACGCCGGTGTTGGGTCCGACGATCAGGTCGGAGACGTAAGGCAGGCCCGTCGCGACGAGGGCGGCGTCGCCGGCGATCTGGACCGTCGGCAAGAGCGCTCCGCGGGGCAGCCGGGTGTTGACCCTCTGCCGGTTGGTTCGGTCGCGCAGGATGAGATGGGCGCCTTCTGCTTCGGTGAAGGCGCGGGCCTGTTCCTCGAAGCGGGCATAGTCGCCAGCGTCGAGCGCCGGCGAGGTCGCGAGCGCCTGCAGGGTGGCGAAGCGGCTGGAGACGAAACGGTCGAGATTGGCGGCGAGATCCGCGGTCAGCCTGACGGCGTCGGCTTCGAGCCGGGCGCGCTCCGCCTGCAGCAGCTTGTGGGTGAAAAGCCCCGAGAGCACCAGGCAGGGCACGAGCAAAGCGAGTACGACCGCGCCGATGTACCAGGCGGTCGACAGCCCCGTCTTCCGCGCTAACGCGCCGCCCATGCCGGCCGATGCGTTTGCACAGCCTGGCGTCGCCTGCGCGCCAAGGGGGGAAGGGTGGTTCATCTGACGTCCGGCGTCCGTGATAGGCCGCGTCGCGACGATGGCTGACGATTGGTTAAGCGCTGGTGAAATCGGGCTGCTGCATTGGCGCGCGCCATCGCGCACCGACCGGCCAGGGCGGCCTCGGGCCATCGCGGATCGGGCTGCTCACGCGTCCGTCGCGCTCAACCGCGCGACCGTCGCCAGGCCGCCATCGATCAGCAGGTTGATGTCGTTGGTCGCAATGATCAGTTTTGCCCCGAGGCCGTGAGCGTGGCTTGGCAGCAGCGCCTCGGCGACGCCGATGACGGAGAAGACCTTGCCGTGAGCGTGGGCCGCGCGCGCGATCGCGGCGAAGGCCGCCAGCACCTCGGGATGATCGACCGCGCCGACATGACCCATATCGGCGGCGAGGTCGTTGGCGCCGACCATCAGGACGTCGACGCCCGGCACGGCGGCGATCGCCTCGGCATTGGCGACGCCCCGCGCGCTCTCGATCATCAGCACGACCAGCGTCTCCTCCTCGATGCGGCGCATCATCTCGGCCGCAGGCGGGACGCGAAAGCCGAGCCTGACCAGAGGGCTCGGCAGCGAGCGCCTGCCGACCGGCTGGAAGCGGCATTTACCGACGATCAGCCCCGCCTCTTCCGCCGTCTCGACATGAGGCACGACGACGCCCTCGGCCCCGCAATCGAGCACCCGGGCGAGGTCGGGATGCGTCGGCCCGCCGACGCGCACCAGCGCCGGCAGCCCAGCCTCCCAGGCAGTGACGCAGAGCGAAGCCGCATCGCCAATGCCGATCGGTCCGTGCTCGGTGTCGATCAGCAGGCAGTCGAAGCCGCAACTCCTCGTCACGGTGACGATCTCCGGCGAGCGCATGACGCAGGCCGCGAGCCCGAGCGAGAGCGGTTGCAGGCCGAAGCGCTGGCGCAGGGTCGTCCGCATGGTGGGAGGCTCCGAGGGATGATGGAGCCGCCTAGCAGATTTCGGGCCTAGCGCCCCATCACCAGTTTCGGCAGCCAGGTCGTCAGCGGCGGCCAGAGCGTGATGGCGACCAGCACCGCCAGCAGCGGCATCAGCCAGGGGATGATGGCGCGCGACATCGCCTCGAAGCTGATCCTGGCGATCTTCGACGTCACGAACAGAACGACGCCGACCGGCGGCGTGATGGTCCCGATCATCAGGTTGAGCACGAAGATCAGGCCGAACTGGATCGGGTCGATACCGAACTGGTTCGCCGCCGGCACCAGGATCGGGACCAGGATCAGCATGGCCGCCAGCGCTTCCATGAAGCAGCCGACGAAGAGCAGGAGCAGGTTGACGATCAGCAGGAACATCAGCGGGTTGCCCGCGAGATCGACCAGCATCGGCCCGACTGTCTGGGGGATGCGGGAAATCGACAGGCACCAGCCGAGCGCGGCTGCCGTCATCACCAGCGCCAGCACCACTCCGGTGGTCTCGACCGTCTGCACGACGAGTTCGGGGAGGTCGTCGAGCGAGAAGCTGCGATAGACGAAGAGGCCGAGCAAGAGCGCGTAGGCCGTGGCGACGGCGGCGGCCTCTGTCGGCGTGAAGATGCCGGCCATCATGCCGCCGAACAGGATGACAGGCGTCATCAGCGCCCAGTGTGCCTCCTTGTAGGCGGCCCAGAGCTGCGCCGAGCCGGGGAAGGGATGGCGCGGCATGCCGCGGCGGCGGGCGACGACGGTGACCATCGCCATCAGCGCGCCCGCCATCAGCAGGCCGGGGATGACGCCGGCCAGGAACAACCCGCCGATCGAGACATCGGCCGAGACGCCGTAGATCACCATGGGCAGGGACGGCGGGATGATCGGGCCGATCGTCGCCGAGGCGGCCGTGATCGCGGCCGCCGTCTCGGGGTCGTAGCCCTCGTCGGTCATCGCATTGATCTCGAGCGTGCCGACGCCGCCGGCATCGGCCACCGCAGACCCCGACATGCCGGCGAAGATCACGCTGGCGAGGATGTTGGCATGGCAGAGCCCACCGCGCATGAAGCCGACGCAGGCCGTGGCAAAGGCGAAGATCCGGTCGGTGATGCCGGCCGAGTTCATGATGTTGCCCATCAGGATGAACAGCGGCGCGGCCAGCAGCGGAAAGGAATTGGCCGATTGCGCGATCTTCTGCGGCACGATGCCGAGCGGGAAGCCGCCGAAGACCGCGAAGGCGATGGCGGCGAGCCCCATCGAGACGAAGAGCGGCACGCCGATCAGCAGGGCCGCGAACCAGACCGCGAGAATCTGCAGCATCAGCGCGGTCATAGCGGCTGCGATCCCGGTTCGGCGGCCGCGAAGCGGCGGCCGGACACAACGTCGCCGATCTCGGCCAGCGCCTGCAGGATCAGCGCGAAGCCCGCAACCGGCATGACCATGTAGAGAGCCGCCGTCGAGACCGGCAGTGCGATCGAATCCACATCCCAGGTCCGCTCGATCAGGCCGAAGGAATAGCGCGTCAGGATCGCCGCGAAGACGATGATCGCCGCTTGCGTGACGATTTCCAGCGCATGGCCCGCGCGCCCTGAGAGCTTCTCGGCGAAGACGGTGATGCGGATATGCGAGCGCCGCCGCGCTGCGATGATCCAGCCGGTGAAGCCGGTCCAGACCAGGAGATACTGGGCGAGTTCGTCCGTCCAGGCCAGCGGCGCGTTGAGCTGGCGCGAGACGACGCCGGCGACGACGGTGGCGAGCAGCGTCAGCAGCAGCGCGACGGCGGCATAGCGCACGAGTCGGTCCGAGAGGTTGAGGAGGGATTTCAGCATTTTCGGCCGTGAGGGCGGTTAACGAGACTCCTCCCTTCCCCCTCGTGGGGAAGGGTATTGGGGGGCGGGCGACCGGGCGAATGGTTGCTTCGACAGAGATCGGAATCGCATCGGTTGCCTTGCGGAGGCGCGGGCGTGGACCTCGCGGCCGCTCGCTCCGGCATTTCGCCCCCACCCCTATCCCCTCCCCACAAGGGGGAGGGGAGTTGGGTCGAGGCTTTCACAGCCCCGCCAGCGTATCCCAGGTGCCCTTGCCCCATTTGCCTTCGAACTGGGCCGGCAGCGTCGCCAGAACCGGCTTGCGGAAGGACTCGAGGTCGGGCTCGGTCACGCTCATGCCGGCGGCTTTGAGGGTCGCGACGAGGCTGCCCTCCTGATTGCCGAGTTCGGCGTCCTGCCAGGCGGCTCCGTTTGCGATGGCCGTCTCCAGCACCGTGCGGTCGGCCTCCTTAAGGCCCTTCCAGAAGTCGCTGTTCACGATGACGAGGCGCGGCGTAATGATATGCCCGGTCAGGATCAGGTGCTTCTGCACCTCCTGCAATTTGGCGCTGTGGATCGTCGGCAGCGGGTTTTCCTGGCCGTCGACCGCGCCCTGGCTCAGCGCCAGATAAAGCTCGTTGAAATTGACCGGCGTCGCCTTGGCCCCCCAGGCCTCGACCATGGCGCGGAAGGTGTCGACCGGGGGCACGCGCAGCTTGAGGCCGGCCACGTCGGCGACTGACTTCACCGCTTTCGAGCCGGTGGTCAGGTGGCGCTTGCCGTAATAGGTGACGGCGGCCATGCGCATGCCGCGCTTCTTCTCCAGCTCGGCGTTCATCTGGGTAAACACAGCCGCCTTGCCGACCTTGGCCATATGGGCGGCGTCGCGCCAGAGATAGGGCGCCTCGATCACCGAAAGCTGCGGCAGGAAGGAGCCGAGTGCCGCCGCCCCGTCCGTGGTCATGGTCAGCGCGCCCGAGGCGACCGATTCCATCATGTCCTTGCCCGAGCCGAGCTGCCCCGCCGGGAAGGACTGGATGTCAACGCGGCCGGAAGTCTTCTCCTTCACCTCCTTGGCGATGCGATCGACCATCTGCACCTGCGGGTGGGTGGCCGGCAGCATTTCGCCCCAGCGCAGGACGGTCGCCTGCGCGCGCAGGACCGTGGGCATAGCGATGCCGACGCCCGCGGCTGCGGACGTTATGAGAAAGCGGCGTTTCGTGATCGTCGTCATGGTGGTCTTCTCCCCGGTGAACGGCCGGTTCTCCGGCTCGATGTCTGTTCGTGCGTGAGATGGTCGGTCGTGCCTCAGTAGGTCATGGCCCGGTTGCGGGCGTTGCCGATATGGGCGCTCATCTCGTCGGCTGCGGCGTCGGGATCGCGCTTCTCGATCGCCGCGATGATCCTCAGATGATCCTCCATCACCGGGATCAGGATGTGGTTCTGGATGCGGGTTTCGTATTGCCGGATCAGCCTGATCTTCAGCCAGGTGACGCGAAACGCCTGGCTGACGATGTCGTTGTCGAGATGATCGATGATCGCCTCGTGCATCAGCCGGTCGACCGTCTCGGCGTCCTCGATCAACTGCGGGTCGCCGCCGGCCCTGGCGCGCGCCACGATCGCCTCGTGGCGGGCACGCTGTCCGGCGATCTCGGCGTCGGTGGCGTTCACCGCATAGAGGGCGGTGGCCTCGCGCTCCAGAAAGAGCCGGAACTGGAAGGCGTTGCGGATCAGGTTGAGGTCGACATGGGCGACCTGCATGCCGCGCTGCGGCACGGTCTTGATCAGCCCTTCAGCCTCCAGCCGGGGGATCAACTCGCGGATCGCGCCGAGCGGGAACCCGGTCATGGCGACGAGCTCGCGCTGGGTGACGAACTGGCCCGGCCTGATCTCGCGCGCCAGCAGCCGCTCGGTGAAGCTCGCATAGGCGCGCTCCCGCAGCTTCAGCGGCTCGGCGTCGCGCGCGGGCTCCGGCTGGTCCACGCTCTCTCCTCAGGCGGCTTTGGCGCGGGTGATGGCGTCGAAGGCGGCGAAGAGGCGCCGGGCGCGCGCCTCGTCCAGCGCCTCCAGCGGCGGGCGCATCGCCCGATAGACCGGATCGCCATGGAGATGGCCGACCAGCGCCTTGACCGCCGGCAGCACGGGATGGCTGCAGATTTCATCGACCAGCGCATTCACGGTCGGGTCGTCGGTCCCCTCGTAAACGATCGGGCGCAGAAGATGAGGCACAAGGTTGGCGACGCCGCAGATCGTGCCCTGAGCGCCCGCCCGCACCGCGCGCCCGAGCAGGCGCTCGTCGCCGACGAGGATGGCGAGCTCGCCATGGGCCTTCAGGAAGGCTTCGGTGCTGGCATAGTCGCCCGAGGAATCCTTCACGCCCGCAATCAGCCCCGGAAAGGCTGTCTTCAGCCGCTGCACCAGCCCGACGCTGATGTTCACCGCCGTGACCGAGGGGATGTGGTAGAGGATGATGTTGCGCGCCGACGCGCCGAGCTTCTCGATGAACTGCGCGAACCAGGCATGGAGCCCCTCGTCGCTGACGCCCTTGAAATAGAAGGGCGGGGCGACCAGCAGGCCTTTGGCCCCCGCGTCGAGCGCGATCCGCGCCTGGTCGATCGCTTCATGCAGCGAGGCGGCGGCGATGCCGGCGTAGACCTGCCGCGACGGATCGAGCCCTGCGCCGATGAGCGCGCCCATCATGGCGGTGCGGGCCGGCAGGCCGAGCGCCGCGCCCTCGCCGGTCGTACCGAAGAGCGTGACCGAGTCGCAGCCCTGCGCCAGCACATGACGGGCATGGTGGACGAGACGCGGCAGGTCGATGGCGCCGCCCTCGCGCATCGGCGTGGTGATGGCGCAGGAGAGGCCGAAGCGGTTGGGGTCTATCGCCATGCGCGTGACCTTTCGAGTGCATCTGCTGACATGTCAGTCCGATATCGCAGTCCTATCGTGATCCGATCTTGGTTGCAAGCTGACATGTCGCCATGCACATAGTCGGTTTCCGTCATGGAAGGCTCAAGAGACATGCCAGAGGCCGCCCCGATCCCGACACGCCGGCTCGGCCGCGCCAGCCTGTCCGTGACGGTGCTCGGCTTCGGCGCGGCGCCGCTCGGCGATCTCTATGCAAAGCTCGACGAGGCGGCTGCCGTCGCCACGGTCGAGGCGGCATTGGCCGGTGGCGTCAGGCTGATCGACACATCGCCGCTCTATGGCCATGGCCTGTCCGAGCACCGCGTCGGTGCGGCGCTGAGGCGCTCGTCCGCGCGCGGCGTCGTGGTCTCGACCAAGGTCGGGCGCGTGACGGAGCCCTTCGCGGGGCGTGGCGATGGCTCGGGCTATCTCGGTGGTCTGCCGCACGCCTTACGCTTCGACTATTCCCATGACGGCGCGATGCGTTCGCTGGAACAGTCGGCGCTCAGGCTGGGCGTCGATGCGATCGACATCGCGCTGATCCACGACGTCGATGTCTGGACGCATGGGGCGGACGCGATCGAGGCCCGCTTCGCGGAGGCGATGGAGGGGGCCTACCGCGCGCTGGAGCGGCTGCGTGCGGCCGGCGCCGTCAAGGCGATCGGCGTCGGCGTCAACGAGGCGGAGATGTGCGAGCGGTTCGCCCGCGCCGGGGATTTTGACACAATGCTGATGGCGGGGCGCTATTCGCTGCTGGAGCAGCCGGCGCTCGCCGCCTTCATGCCGCTGGCGCTGGAGAAGGGTATCGGCGTGATGCTCGGTGGGGTGTTCAATTCCGGCATCCTCGCGACGGGGCCGGTTCCGGGCGCGAAATACAACTACAAGCCGGCGCCGCCCGGGGTCATGGCTCGTGTCGCCGCGATCGCGGTTGTCTGCGCCCGTCATGTCGTACCCCTCAGGCGTGCCGCGCTCCAGTTTCCGCTCGGGCATCCGGCGGTCGCGAGCCTCGTCATGGGCGCGGTGTCGCCGGCTGAGGTCGCGGACCAGATCGCGGACATGGCCGCGCCGGTTCCCGCCGGGCTATGGGCCGACCTTAGATCCGAGGGCCTGCTCGCGCCCGACGTGCCTGTGCCGGGCTGAGGCGATGCGGATCGACGCCCACCAGCATTTTTGGAGTCTGTCGCGCGGCGACTATGGCTGGCTGACGCCGGCGCTCGGCGAAATCTATCGCGATTTCGGACCCGACGATCTCAGGCCCCTGCTGGCCGCGCATGCCATCGACCGCACGATCCTGGTTCAGGCCGCGCCGACGGAGGCCGAAACGCGCTTCCTGCTCGATGTGGCGGCGCGGACGGACTTCGTCGCGGGCGTCGTGGGCTGGGTGGATTTCGAGGCCTCCGATACGGCCGGACGTATCGCCGCGTTGGCGGCCGATCCGCTGCTCGTCGGCCTGCGGCCGATGGTGCACGACATCGCCGATGACGACTGGCTGACGCGACCTGGACTCGATGCGGGCTTCGCCGCGCTGATCGGGCAGGGGCTCGTCTTCGATGCGCTGCTGAGGCCGCGCCATATCGCGCCGATGCTGCGCCGGCTGGAGCGCAGCCCCGGTCTATCGGTGGTGATCGACCATGCCGCCAAGCCCGACCTTGCCGGCGGCGATCTGGCAGACTGGCGGGACGGAATCGCGGCGCTGGCGCGTTCCGAGACCGTCGCCTGCAAGCTCTCCGGGCTGGTCACGGAAGCCGGCCTGGGCTGGACGATCGCGACGCTCGAGCCCGTCTTCGACCATCTTCTCGCGTGCTTCGGGCCGGAGCGGCTGATCTTCGGCAGCGACTGGCCGGTCGTGACGTTGCGGGCGAGCTATGGGCGCTGGGTCGAGACGGTCGCGGCGCTGCTGTCTCCACTCGGAGCGAATGAACGCGACGCCATCATGGGCGGCACTGCGCGGCGGGTTTACCTGTCGCGCCGGGGCCGCACAGGCTGAGGAAAAACAAATCATGCTCAAGGGGATCGATCCTCTCCTCTCCGCCGATCTGCTCTGGATCCTCGCGGCGATGGGTCATGGCGACGATCTCGCTCTGGTCGACGCCAATCACCCCGCCGAGACAATCGCGCGGGCGACGGCGAGCGGACGGCTGGTTTGCCTGCCCGGACTGACCATGGGCCGGGCGGCGCGCGCGATCCTGTCGGTGCTGCCGATCGACGATTTCGAGCCCGCGCCGGTCCGGCGGATGCAGGTCGTCGGCGACGCCCAGGCCGTGCCCGAAGTTCAGGCGCAGGTCCAGCGCGAGGTGGACGCGGCGCTGGGGCGGTTCTCGCCAATGGCGGGGCTGGAGCGCTTCGCCTTCTATGCGGCGGCGAAGGCGGCGTTCGCTGTGGTGCAAATCGGCGACCCGCGCCCCTATGGCTGCTTCCTGCTGCGCAAGGGCGTGATCGCGGGCCAGCCCTGAGCTATTCGGCCGCCATCGGGGCCGGTTTCGGATTGCGGATTTTCGGCAGCTTTTCGGCGATGCCGTAGAGTTGCTCGCGCCGATCGATCTCGCGCCAGACATCGTCGGGCGAAATGCCGATCTCGCTCCAGAGCACGACGAGATTATAGATCAGGTCGGCGCTTTCGAGGATCACGCGCGGCCGGTCGCCCTGCACGGCCTCAAGCCCAACCTCGACGGCTTCCTCGGCCAGCTTCTTGGCCATTTTTGGCACGCCTTCGCCGAGCAGCTTGGCGGTGCGGGAAAAGGCCGGATCGCGCGAGCGCGCGGCCAGCACGGCGGCGTGTAGCCTGTGGACCGAATCAACCATGGCTGGAGAATCGTCTCGTCGCATGAGGGTTTGATGACGCCTGGATGAAGACCGCAACGCGACAGCATGACGAATCGCGACGTCTCGAATCTACGCTGGAATACGCACCGCGAAAGCGGTTTCGCGCGGCGTTCGTCGCGTCAGGATCCTTCTGCGGGGATAGCGTAAGGTGCAAACAGCGTGGCGACGGCGCGATAGACCTCGGCCTTGAAGGGAATGATCAGCTCGGGCGTCAGCGCCAGCTTTTCCCAGCGCCAGGCATCGAACTCGGCCTTGTGGCCCCCGGCGGGATGCTCGATGTCGATTTCGCCTTCCGCGCCCTCGTCGAGCCGGAAGGCGAACCATTTCTGGGCCTGGCCGCGCCAGCGGCCCCTCCAGGCTTCCTTGCCGATATCGACCGGCAGATCGTAGCTCAGCCAGCCCGGCGCTTCCGCGATCAGCGTGGCGGAGACGACATTGGTCTCCTCCTGCAATTCGCGGCGGGCGGCCTGGAGCGGCGTCTCGCCTTTGTCGATGCCGCCCTGCGGCATCTGCCATTGATGGGTCGCATCGACATGCTCGCGCAGCGCCTTGTTGGCGCGCCGGCCGACGAAGACGAGCCCGTCCCGGTTGAACAGGGCCAGCCCGACGCAGGGGCGATAGCCTTCGGGAGCGTCTGTCGTCATCATCGAAGCGAGCCGGTCGTGCCGGGATTGCGGAAGCCGCGCGCGGCGCTGACCGGGACGAGCGCGATGCCCTTGGCCTCCAGCGTCTGGGCCCAGCGCGCGATCCGCTCGATGGAGACCGGGAGCGCGCTGGCGGCGGCCACCGCGATGCCCTGCTCGCGGGCGAGCGCTTCCAGCCTGGCCAGTTCCCTGTCGATGGCGTCGGCGCGGACGACGCCGTCGATGACGCGGTCGACCTTCAGCGCCGGAATCTGCGCCCGGCCTGCCGAGGTGGCGAGCAGGCTGCGCGAGGACGAGCCGTCATCGACGACCATCAGCCCGCGCCCGGCGATCTCGCGCAGCACCGGCGAGAGCGCCGCCTCGTCGGCGGTCAGGCGTCCGCCAAGAAAATTGACGATGCCGACATAGCCGGTGAAGCGGCCGAGCACCCATTGCAGACGATCGATGTTCTCGGCCGCCTTCGGCCCCGACAGCAAGGTGTGAGGGCCGGGGTCGTTGTCGGGATAGTCGAAGGGCTCCATCGGCACCTGCAGAAAGACCTCGTGACCCTCGGTGCGTGCGCGCTGCACGGTGCGCTCGAGCTCGGCTCCATAAGGCGCGAAGGCCAGCGAGACGACGCCGGGCAGCTTCGTGATCGCGTCCGCCGTGCCGCTCTGGCTGATGCCGAGGCCGCCAACGAGCAGGGCGATGCGGCCCGCAGGCTTGGCCACCGCCTGCGAGCCGAGCGGACGGGCATAGACCTGCGCCGGCGTCGCGCCGTCGGGGCCGAGCTTCGGCAGCAGGCCATGGCGGGTGCGCTCGGTCAGGCGCGGATCGGGCGAAGTCGCGAGCCTGACCGCGCCGCTGTCGGGGATGGTGATGACGATCGAGCCTGGCGCGTCGGTGCCGCCGGGCCTGACGACGGTGACGCCGGCCTCGGTCTCCATCTGGCGGGCGCTGGACTGGGTGCGCGGCTCGGGCTGCGCGGTCGCAGCCGGCGGCAGCGCAGCGGTTTGCGGCGCTGCGCGGCGCTTCTCGATCGACGCTGTCGCCGTGGGCTCGCCGCCGGTCGGATCGCGCCTGATCGCCACGACCAGCAGGAGGGACGTCAGGCTCAAGCCCACGAGGCCGGCGCAGCCCCACGCGATCCAGCGGGCCCAGGGCCTGCCGGATGGCGGTGGGCGGTCCTGACCAAGCGGGCGGTCAAGCTCCGTGAGCGGCATTCCGGCCAAGGGCAGCCGTCCTCGATGCGTACGAATCGGGCCCGAATCAGCGGCCCGCGCGCTAGTCTTGTCGCGTCGTGGGCGCGCCGTCGAGCCCGAGGCCTTGGGCAACAAAAAAGCCCGGGCGGATTTCTCCGTCCAGGCTTTCGATTTCGCTAAGGCCGAGGTCCACTTTGTCGGCTTGGCGACGCCTCAGTTCGGCTTCGGCGCGTCGGGTGCCGGGGCCGTCGCCGGCGCGGCGGCGTCCTTCTTGACGCCGCGCAGCAGGTTCAGCGCGGCGATCAGCTGCGTGTCCTTGGTCGGATCGGCGGGAACATAGGAGGCCGAGCCGGACTGCTCGTCCTTGCCGTCGCCGGCCTTGAGGTGGCCCTTCAGTGCCGCCTCGCCCTTGTTCTCGGTGAGCTTGTCCTTCAGCTCGGCCGGGATGTCCTGGATGACCTCGACATCGGGCGTGATGCCCTTAGCCTGGATCGATGTGCCGGCCGGGGTGTAGTAGCGCGCCGTGGTCAGACGCAGGCCGCCATTGCCGCCGAGCGGGATCACGGTCTGGACCGAGCCCTTGCCGAAGGAGCGCGTGCCCATCACGGTGGCGCGCTTGTGGTCCTGCAGCGCGCCGGCGACGATCTCGGCGGCAGAGGCGGACGAACCGTTGATCAGCACGACGACGGGCTTGCCCTTGGTCAGATCGCCGTTCTTGGCGTTGAAGACCTGCGTCTCCTCGGCATTGCGGCCGCGCGTCGAGACGATCTTGCCGCGATCGAGGAAGGCGTCGGACACCAGCACCGACTGGTCGAGACGGCCGCCGCGATTGTTGCGCAGATCGATGACGTATCCCTTGATCTTGTCGGCGCCGATCTCGGTGTTGACCTTGTCGATCGCCTTGCGCAGCCCCTCATAGGTCTGCTCGCTGAAGGTGCCGATGCGGATATAGCCGATGTCGGCCTCGACGCGCTCCTCGACGGCCGGCACGACGATGGTCGAGCGGGTGAGGGTGAATTCCAGCGGCTCGGGCTTGCCGGGACGCTCGATCTTGAGTTTGACCTGCGTGTTGATCAGCCCGCGCATCTTCTCGACGGCCTGGGTCAGGCTCAGGCCCTTGACCTCGGTCTCGTCGATCTGGCGGATCAGGTCACCGGTGAGGATACCGGCCTTGGAGGCGGGCGTGTCGCGGATTGGCTTGGCGACCTTGAGGACGCCATCCTCCATCGTCACCTCGATGCCGAGGCCGCCGAACTGGCCACGCATGTCGGTGTCCATGTCGCGGAAGGACTTGGCGTCGAGATAGCCGGAATGGGGATCGAGCGAGGAGACCATGCCATTGATGGCGGCCTCGATCAGCTTCTGTTCATCGGGCTTCTCGACATAGTCGGTACGGATCTTCTCGAAGATGTCGCCGAACAGGTTGAGGCTGCGATAGACCTCGGCCGAAGCCGCGACCGCGCTGGTGGAGGAGAACAGCCTGGTCTGGGTAACCACGCCCGTCAGGCCCGCGCCGGCGATCGCGCCGGCCAGAACGAGAGAAACCTTGCGCATCATCCGCGAACCTTTTCGCTTTGCGGTTTCGTCCACCAGGGCGTCGGATCGATCGAGACGCCGTCCTTGCGGAATTCGATATAGAGGATCGGCTGCCCGGTGCCCGAGCCGACGATCGATGCCGCAGCTTCCGACGTTTCGCCCATCACTGCAACAGGTTCTCCGGCGAGAACGAACTGATTGAGCGATACGTCGATCCGCTGCATGCCGGCCAAGAGAATATAGTACCCCCCGCCCGCATTCAGGATCAACAATTGCCCGAAGGAGCGGAAGGGACCAGCATAAGCCACCCAAGCGTCAGAAGGTGCCGAAATCAGGGCATTGGGGCGGGTGCTCACAGAAATTCCGCGCGTCTGGCCGCCAACGCCGTCGTTTTCGCCAAAACCACGCAATTGTGATCCGACGGCCGGCAGCGCCAGCAGGCCCCGCGCCTCGGCAAAGGCGATCTTGGGTGCGAGTCTGGCAGGATCCTTGAAAGCGAGCGCGGCCATGCGCTGGCGCTGCTCGCGGGTCTCGGCCTCGAGCGCCTGACGTGCCGAATCGGCGGCGCGCGTCGCCGCCGAGATCTCCTTTTCCATCCGTTCGACGAAATCGCGCATGGATTTCGCCTGCGCGGCAAGCTCGCCGGCCTGGCTGCGCTGGGCGTCGGCATCCTTGGCGGCACTGGCTTCGCGGTCGCGCCTGGCCTCGACCAGCGAGGCGAGGCGCTGGCGTTCGGACGCGAGCTGCTCGAGCTCCGTGGTGATCGCCTTGCGTTCCGAGCCGATGCCGTCGCGCAGGCGCACCAGCTCGCCGAGGTCGGCGCTGAGGATCTCGATTTCCTGCCGCAGATCGGGAACGACCGCGCCGAGCAGCATGGAGGCGCGCACGGCTTCCAGGATGTCTTCGGGCCGCACCAGCACGGCGGGCGGCGGGCGGCGGCCGATGCGTTGCAGCGCCGCCAGAACCTCGCCGATCAGGCCGCGCCGGCCCTCCAGCGAGCGCCGGATCGCCGCCTCGCTGCTCTGCAGCAAGGCCAGCCGCTCCTCGATGGCACTGACGCGCCGCTCGGCGGCCTGGGCGCGCCGTGTAGTCTCCAGCAGCGAGCCGTTCAGCGCGGCGCGGTCGGCGCGGATCGCGGCGATCTCGGCCTCGAGCTTCCTGCGCGCCTCCGCATTGTTCGACAGCCGCTCCTCGATCGCCTTCAGCTCGCCCTCGCGCGCCTGTTTCTCCGCCTGCTTGGTCTGGGCCTCGCGGGTGAGTTGGTCGGGATCGGGGGTGGGGGTCTGGGCTGTGGCGGGGGCAAGCGTGAGAGCGAGCAACGCCAGACCGGCGAGCCACCACCTGTCCCCTTCCCCCCGCTTGCGGTGGGGAAGGGTTAGGGATGGGAGGGCGTGCAGAAAGAGGCTCGACTTCGTAGCCGGGCAATGACGGCCTGGACTCGGCCCCCCATCCCGACCTCCCCCACCGCAAGCAGGGGGAGGGGGGAGCGGCGTGCCTCGACGAATCAGGGAGCGCAAAAGCGTCATGCGCGATGATAGGGGTGGCCGGCGATGATCGTCATCGCCCGATAGAGCTGCTCGAGCGCAAGCGTGCGCACGATCTGGTGGGGGATGGTCAAGGCGCCGAACGCCAGCGTGAGGTCGGCGCGGTCGCGGATGTCCTCGGCCAAACCGTCGGCCCCGCCGATGACGAGGCTGGCATTGGCGGTGCCTGCGTCGCGCGCGGAGGCGATCTTCGCTGCGAAGGCATCGCTGGTCTGGCTCCTGCCGCGCTCGTCGAGTGCAATGACGAGACCTGGCTGGAGCTTGGCGAGGATCGCCTGGCCCTCCTCGCGCTTGCGCTCGTCGGGGCGGCGGCCGCGGCTTTCCGGAATTTCGATGATGTCGGGGCCGCTGAGTCCGAGCCCGCGCCCGAGCGCGGCGGCACGCTCGCGGTAGCGTTCGCAGAGGTCGCGCTCGGGGCCGTCCTTGAGACGGCCCACGGTGATCAGCGCGAGGCGCATGACAGCATGATGCCGAAAAGTTGGAACCGGTTTTCAGATGACATCATGCAGCGGAGAGCCGTCAGATCAGCTGACGAGCCGCTCATTGGGACGGTCGGCGCCCCACATCTTCTCCAGATTGTAGAACTGGCGAACTTCCGGGCGGAAGATGTGGACGATGATGTCGCCGGTGTCGATCAGCACCCAGTCGCAGGCCGGAACGCCCTCGACCTTGGGGGTTGGCAGGCCGGACCCCTTCAGCGCCTCGACCAGCGAATCGGCGATGGAGGCGACATGGCGGTTGACCCGGCCGGACGCGATGATCATCGCGTCGGCCAGCGAGGTCTTGCCGACCAGATCGATGACGGTGACGTCCTCGGCCTTCATTTCTTCGAGGACATGCAATGCGAGGGCAACGCTATCGGCGGAGGGGTTGTCCGACATAGCGGCCTGGGGAAGCGGCGCGGGCTCAGCTTCGCCAAGGGTTTGACGGTTCAGTTCCGTATCCTCTCGATCACGACGCGCTCCTGGCGCGACAAGATCAAATTACGCCCTTCGGGGCCGAAATTCAATCGGATTCGGCCTGCGCGCGCAGTTGCGTGGACGACAACGCCGAGCGCCTTCCGTGCAGAAAGACCCAGGCGGGAGCCTCCGTGCCTGCCAGCGCGCCAGCCTGGTTCTCCGAAATTCGCCAGCGCGAGAGCCAGTTGGCGGCGGGCGAGGCGACGGCGCGGTGGGTCGAGCCTGGTCGGTCGACCACCGCGATCGGCATCATCCGGGCGATCGCGCGCCATTCGTTCCAGCGGTGGAAGCTCGCCAGATTATCTGAGCCCATGATCCAGACGAAACGGACGCCGGGGCAGCGCAGGGTCAGCGCGCGCAGCGTGTCGGCGGTGTAGCGGGTGCGGAGCTTCGCCTCGATTCCGGTGGCCTGGATACGGGCATGGTCGGCGATTTCGCGGGCGACCGCGATCCGCGCAGCGAGCGGGGGAAGGCGGGCATTGTCCTTGAGCGGATTGCCGGGCGTCACCAGCCACCAGACCCGGTCGAGCTGTAGGCGGCGCAGCGCCGTCAGGCTCGCGAGCCGATGGCCGTCATGGGCCGGGTTGAACGTGCCGCCGAACAGGCCGATGCGCAGGCCCGGCGCATGCGGCGGCAGGCGCAAATGCTCGCCGCTCGCGACGGAACCGGGGGGCACGACGTCGGTTCCGGTCACGGCCTGATCTGGCCGTCGCCATGGACCCGGTACTTGAAGGAGCAGAGCTGCTCGACGCCGACCGGCCCGCGGGCATGCATGCGGCCCGTGGCGATGCCGATCTCCGCGCCGAAGCCGAACTCGCCACCGTCGGCGAACTGTGTCGAGGCGTTGTGCAGCACGATGGCGGAATCGACCTCGGCGAGGAAACGGGCGGCTGCGGCTTGATCCGCCGTGACGATCGCCTCGGTGTGGCTGGAGCCAAAGCGGGTGATGTGGTCGATCGCCTCGTCGAGGCCCGCGACGACTTTGACGGCGATGGTCCTGTCGAGAAACTCGGTCGCCCAGTCAGCTTCCGTCGCCGGCGTCACGCGGGCATCGACGTCCTGCGCCGCCTCGTCGCCGCGCACGGCGCAGCCGGCGTCCAGCAGGTCGATCACCAGCGGGCCGAGATGGGTTGCGGCGCAGGCCTGATCGACCAGCAGCGTTTCGGCCGCGCCGCAGACGCCGGTGCGGCGGAGTTTGGCGTTGAGCACGATGGCACTGGCCATGGCGAGATCGGCCTGCGCATGAACGTAGACATGGCAGTTGCCGTCGAGATGGGCGAAGACCGGCACGCGCGCATCGCTCTGGACACGGGCGACGAGGTTCTTGCCGCCGCGCGGCACGACGACATCGACGCAGCCGGACAGCCCTTTCAGGATTTCGCCGACGGCGTCGCGGTCGCGGGTCGGGACGAGCTGGATCGCGTCCGCCGGCAGGCCGGCCGCCTCCAGCCCCTCGCGCAGAGCGGCGGCGATGGCGCTCGACGTGCGAAACGAGTCGGAGCCGGCGCGCAGGATCGCGGCGTTGCCGCTCTTGAGGCAGAGCGCGCCAGCATCCGCGGTCACATTGGGACGGCTCTCGAAGATGACGGCGATGACGCCGAGCGGCGTCGCGACGCGCTCGAAGCGCAGGCCATTGGGTTGCGTCCATTCGGCAGTGACGCGCCCGACGGGGTCGGCCAGCGCCGCGACCTCGGCAACGGCGTCGGCGACGCCGTCGAGCCGGACCGCGTCGAGCATCAGCCGGTCGATGAAGGCGGCGGTCTGGTTGCCGGCTTTGGCGTCGGCGAGGTCGAGCGCGTTGGCGGCGAGGATCGCCGGCGCGTTCGCGCGCAGCGCGTCGGCCATGGCGAGCAGTGCTGCATCCTTCCGCGTCGTCGGCGCCAGCGCGACAGAGCGAGCGGCCGCCCGCGCCCGCCGGCCGAGATCGGCCATCAGCGGTGCGATGTCGACGCCGTCGTTCCCTGAGGAGACCACGCGCAGGGCGCTTTCACTCGTCATCGCAAACCTGTTCCAGCTATCCGCGCCGACCTTAGCCCAGCCCGAGCGCCATGTCGTCCCGGTGGATCATCTCGGCGCGGCCGGGATAGCCCAGTACGGCGGCGATGTCGCGGGAGGCCTTGCCCAGCACAAGGGCCGCCTCGGCCGCGTCATAGGCGACGAGGCCCCGACCGAGCACGGTTCCCGTCGCATCGCGGATCAGCACCGCGTCGCCGCGTGCGAAATCGCCCTCGATCCGGCTGACGCCGACCGGCAGCAGGCTCGCCCCGCCGCCGAGCGCGCGAGCCGCGCCGGCATCGACGTAAAGCGAGCCGCGCGGCTCCAGCGAGCCGGCTATCCAGGTCTTTCGCGCCGTGGCGGGCGTCGAGGCGGTGAGGAACCAGGTGCAGCGCGCGCCTTGATTTATCGCGGCGAGCGGGTTCTTGGGCCGGCCGTCTGCGATCAGCATGTGCGTGCCGCCGGCGGACGCGATTTTTCCGGCCTCGATTTTGGTGCGCATGCCGCCGCGCGACAATTCCGAGGCCGCGCCGCCCGCCATCGCGTCGATCTCTGGCGTGATGCGCTCGACGATCGGCAGATGCCGGGCCGAGGGGTCGCTGGCGGGCGGCGCTGTATAAAGCCCGTCAATGTCGGAGAACAGCACCAGGAGGTCGGCGCCGGCCATGGTCGCGACGCGGGCGGCGAGCCGGTCGTTGTCGCCATAGCGGATCTCGGTGGTGGCGACCGTGTCGTTCTCGTTGATCACCGGAATGGCGCGCAGATCGAGCAGGCGGCCGAGCGTGGCGCGGGCATTGAGATAACGCCGGCGCTCCTCGGTGTCGGCCAGCGTCAGCAGGATCTGGCCGGCGGTGAGGCCGTGGGCTCCCAGCGCCTCGGCCCAGGTCCGGGCGAGCGAGATCTGGCCGACGGCGGCGGCAGCCTGACTTTCCTCCAGCCTGAGCGGGCCCGAGGGCAAGCCGAGCACGGTGCGCCCGAGCGCGATCGCGCCCGAGGAGACGACGAGGAGATCGGCCCCGCGCTGATGAAGTTCGGCGAGGTCCTCGGCGAGCGCCGCCAGCCAGGCCTGGCGCAGACGGCCGCGCGCCCGGTCGACGAGCAGGCTGGAGCCGACCTTGACGACGATGCGGCGGAACTGGGCGAGCGAGGGGGTCTGCACGGGCATGGCGCGGGGAACTGGACAAGGACAGCCCTGCCTTTGGCGAAAAGCGCGCGCTTGTAAAGCGTTGCGGCCTGCCGGCGGAGCGCGCCGCGCCGATTCAGCCGCGGGTTGCATTGACAAGCGCGGTTCTAGCGCCCATATGACCATGGTCGATATTTAGGCCGAACGACGTGGCCCCGCGCATGAGAATGCGCCTGCTGACGACCTTCACCGCTCAAAAAATCGAAATCCTGGCGCGTGAGCGATCGCGCGCCGTCACACTACAAGCGAAAGAGGTTCGTCATGGCCGCTGGCACAGTCAAATGGTTCAATTCCACCAAGGGTTTCGGCTTCATTCAGCCGGATGATGGCGGGCAGGACGTGTTCGTCCACATCAGCGCCGTCGAGCGGGCCGGAATGCGCGATCTCCGCGAGGGTCAGAAGATCTCCTACGAGATGGTTCAGGACAAGCGCTCGGGCAAGATGTCGGCCGACCAGCTTCGCGCCGAGTGAGCCCAAGGGCCGCGTTGGCCTGGTCTCGGAATCGGTTAGGGCGACCGCGGATGTACCGGCGCCCGAGCCACCAGATCTGACGACGACGCGGCACGATGAGGGGTCGGGGTTCAAAGCCCGGCCCTTTTTCCGTCATTCCAAACGCAGGAGACAAAAAGCCATGCAGGTTCTCGTTCGCGACAACAATGTCGACCAGGCCCTCCGGGTCCTGAAGAAGAAGATGCAGCGCGAAGGCGTGTTCCGCGAGATGAAGCGCCGCTCGGCTTATGAGAAGCCCTCCGAGAAGCGCGTCCGCGAGAAGGCCGACGCCATCCGCCGCGCCCGCAAGGTCGCCCGCAAGCAGATGCAGCGCGAGGGCCTGATCGCCGCGCCGAAGGTCAAGCCGAAGCCGGTCCGCGCTGGAAGCCCAGCCCCCGCGCGTTGATTTCGATACCAATCCGGCGCGAATTGGATTATTGCCCGCTCGCGGGCTGACCTTTCGCCCGTCTGAACCCGAAGAAGGCCGACCTTGAAGAACCCGAACGACCGCAGCTTTACTGATCGCCAGTCCAACTCCGCAGCCGCCAAGAAGGCGCTTCTCGAGCGCTTCAAGGCTAGGCCGGGACCGGACGACCCGATCATGCAGCAGCGCCGCGCGGAACGTGAGGCCGTCGCCGCCGCCCGCGCCGCCCGCGAGGCCGAGAAGGCCGCCATTCGCGCCGAAGCCGAGCGCCTGGCCGAGATCGAGCGGGTGCGGCTCGTCGAGGAAGAGCGTCTGGCCGAGATCGCCCGCGAGGTCGAGCGCAAGGCCGAGCAGGCCAGGCGCGACGCCGAGCGCCCGCGCAAAGTGCTGCTCGAGGCCGTGCAATACGCCCAGATGCGCGCCGCCGGCAAAGGTCGTCGCTGAGTCTGGGCGCCGGCTGCCGCCTGACCGGCGCAGCCTTTCGATCCGGTTCGTCGCTTCCTCGTCGGGCCGGCAAGACGTTCGACCGCGCAGACCATCCGGACTGTGTCCGGTCGAAGCTAAACTTGCCTGAGAGGAGCGCGATCGCTCCGGGCCGACGGCCCGAAGCGCGAATCCCGCTCCCGCCCGAGACCGGAGCGAGCCGCATGGCCACGCGAGGATTGTCGGCCGACGAGATCAAGCGTCGCGCCCAAGCCGCTTTCGACAAGGCCGACGCCCGCAAGCAGGAGGCTTCGCGCGCGATGGAGGCCGAGCGTGCCGCGCGCGACGCCGTGCTGCAGAAGACCGAGCGACTGCGCGCGTTGCGCCTCGCCAAAGAAGCCGTCGAGGCCGAGACGGCTGCGATTGTCGCCGCCGAACAGGCCGCGGCGAAGGCCGAGATCGTCGAAGCCAAGGCCGCGGCAAAGGCTGCCAAGACCAAGACCGCGACCGACAAGGCCGCCAGAAGCGCGGAACGGGCGATCAAAAGCGCCGACAAGGCGCTGAAGGCCGCAGCCAAAGCGGCCAAGCGCGAAGCCGTCTGACGCACGCGTCGAATACGGCCTCGAGGGTTCTCGTCAGGTAGCGACGAATGTCAGCGCCACGCCGTTGATGCAGTGTCGTTTGCCGGTCGGGGCCGGGCCATCGTCGAAGACATGGCCGAGATGGCCGCCGCAACGGCGGCAATGCACTTCCGTCCGCGTCATCAGGAACTTGCGGTCGGTCTTCGTGCCGACGGCGTTGGGCAGCGCCTCCCAGAAACTCGGCCAGCCCGTGCCGCTGTCGAATTTCGCCGACGAGGCATAGACCGGAAGGTCGCAGCCGGCGCATCGGAAGACGCCGGCGCGCTTCTCCCTGTCGAGCGGGCTGGTAAAGGCGCGCTCGGTGCCCTCCCGGCGCAGCACCTCGTATTGCGCCGGCGTCAGCAGCGTTTTCCACTCGGAGTCGGTGCGGGCGACCTCGAAGACACCGTCCACGGCGGCATTCGCGCCGTCGTTTCGACCTGCGAGGATAAAGCCGGCAGTGCTCACCGCGCCTATCGCGGCGGCGCCGGACAAGAGATTGCGTCTCGACAGCATGGTGCGACTCCTCGTCACTGTTTCCGATAACGCAACAGAGTTGATCCGGCTGCTTGCGCGATCTCACGATGCCGCGACCGATTTCGTGCTGCAGTGCAGCTAAACGGAGCGCAACAGTCCCGTTGGGGTCAGGATGAGCCCCGATTTTATTGTTGTCGTCGCAACTGTCAGGCGATTTTCATGCTGCGCTGCGAAGAGTTTCCGAGCGGACAGTCGAATGCCGTTCGACGTTTCGTGCCGCGTCGGCGGCGTCGAACGCTGTGTCGGATAGACTTTAGTCTTAAGTCGCACTCTTGCGTTGCGAAGAGAAGCGATAAACTCTGCACCATCGCGGCGCAATGCCGCTTCAATGACTCGTCCAGCCTACAAGGACAGAGCAGCAGGGGAGAAGACACGATGTCGGAGACTGTCAAACCACGTGCGAGCCGCCGCAACTTCCTCAAGGTCGCCGGCCTCGCCGGCGCCGGCGCCATTGCGATGCCGCAGGTCAGCCGGGCCCAGACGGTGACCTGGAAATACCAGTCGACCTGGCCCACCAAGGATATCTTCCACGAGTTCGCAGGCGACTTCGCCAAGCGCGTCAACGACATGTCGGGCGGCCGCCTGAAGCTCGACGTCCTCGCCGCCGGCGCGGTCGTGCCGGCCTTCCAGATGCAGGATGCTGTCCATGCCGGCATCCTCGACGCCGGGCACGGCGTCTCGGCCTACTGGTACGGCAAGAACAAGGCGTTCTCGCTTTTCGGCACCCCGCCGGCGCTGGGCTGGGACGCCCATTCCTTCCTCGCCTGGATGAACTATGGCGGCGGCTACGAACTCTACAACGACCTCGTCCAGAACCAGCTCAAGCTCAATCTCGTCGGCATCCTGACCGGGCCGATGCCATGCCAGCCGCTCGGCTGGTTCAAGAAGGAACTCAAGACCGCCGACGACTTCAAGGGCCTGAAATACCGCACCGTCGGTCTCGCGGCCGACCTGATGCGCGAGATGGGTGCGGCGGTGACGATCCTCGCCGGCGGCGAGATCGTCCCGGCGCTGGAGCGCGGCGTCATCGACGGGGCCGAGTTCAACAACCCGTCCTCGGATTCTCTGCTCGGCTTCCAGGATGTCGCCAAGTTCTTTATGCTGCAGAGCTACCATCAGGCGGCCGAGAGCTTCGAGATCCTGTTCAACAAGGGCAAGTTCGATGCGCTTTCGCCGGAGCTGAAGGCGATCGTCAAATACTCAGCCGAATCCGCGTCCTCGGACATGAACTGGAAGGCGCTCGACCGCTATTCCAAGGATCTCGAGGTGCTGCGCGGGAAGGGCGTCAATGTCATCCAAACGCCTGAAGCGATCCTGAAGGCGCAGCTCGCCGCCTGGGACAAAGTGATCGAGAAGCTGGGGGCCGATCCGTTCTTCAAGAAGGTGGTCGATTCGCAGAAGGCCTGGGTCCAGCGCTCCGTCGCTTATGAGCGCGTCAACACGCCCTCGCGCGAACTGGCCTACACGCACTTCTTCAAGGCGTGAACGCAGGCGTTTCCACTCTTGCAACGCCCGCCATCCCGACAGGATGGCGGGCGTTTGTCGCGACGCAGACGACGTCCGGCGGAATCCAGGAACGGCGATGAAGTTCATTCTGGCGATCGACAAGTTCAACACCGCCATCGGCAAGTTCGCCGGTTGGGCGATCCTGATCCTGACCTTCGCGATCAGCTACGAAGTGTTCGCGCGCTATGCGCTGCGGGCGCCGACCGAGTGGGCCTTCGACGTCAGCTATATCCTCTACGGCACGCTGTTCATGCTGGCGGGGCCCTATGCACTGGCCCGCAACGCGCATGTGCGGGGCGATTTCCTCTATCGGCAGTGGTCGCCGGTGACGCAGGCCAAGCTCGATCTCGTGCTCTATATCCTGTTCTTCTTTCCCGGCATCATCGCGCTCGCCTGGGCCGGCTACAAATTCGCGGCCTTCTCCTGGCTGATCAAGGAACACTCCTCCAATTCGCCGAACGGGCCGCCGCTCTACCATTTCAAGTCGCTGATCCCGATCGCCGGCGTGCTGATGACGGTGCAGGGGCTGGCGGAGGTGGCGCGTTGCGTCATCTGCATCCGCACCGGCGACTGGCCGGCGCGCCTGCACGACGTCGAGGAAACCGAGAAGCTCATTCTCGAACAGGCCGCCGCCGCGCAGGGCGCGCCCACCGCAGGAAACGCGATCTGATGTTCGGCATGGGAAATCCGGAACTGGGCGTGGTCATGCTCGTCCTGTTCATCTTCTTCATCATGCTCGGCTTTCCGATCGCCTTCACCCTGATGGCGCTGGGGGTCGGCTTCGGCTTCTACGCGATGGGCGACACGGTGTTCGCGCTGGTGGTGCAGCGCACCTACTCGGTTATGGCCAACGACGTGCTGGTCTCGATCCCGCTGTTCATCTTCATGGGCTACATCATCGAGCGGGCGAACATTCTCGACAAACTGTTCCACTCGCTGCAGCTCGCGCTCGGAAACATCCCCGGTTCGCTGGCGGTGGCGACGCTCGCGACCTGCGCGATCTTCGCGACTGCGACCGGCATCGTCGGCGCGGTCGTGACGCTGATGGGCCTGCTCGCCTTTCCCGCGATGCTGCGGGCAGGCTACGACGTCAAGCTCTCGGCCGGCGTGGTCTGTGCCGGCGGCTGCCTGGGCATCCTGATCCCGCCCAGCGTGATGCTGATCCTCTATGGCGCGACGGCGGGCGTCTCGGTGCCGAAGCTCTATGCCGGCGCACTGTTTCCCGGGCTGCTGCTGGCGAGCCTCTATATGGGTTACGTCATCATCCGCTGCTGGCTGAACCCGGCGCTGGCGCCCAAATTGCCCAAGGAGCAGACCGACGTCCCATGGTCGACCGTGCTTTGGGCGCTGGCCAAGAGCTTCTTCCCTCTAACCATCCTGATCATGTCGGTGCTGGGCGCGATCTTCTTCGGCTTCGCCACGCCGACGGAGGCCGCCGCCGTCGGCTCGCTCGGCAGCCTGATCCTGGCGGCGGCCTATCGCTCGCTCACTTTCACCAAGGTCAAGGAATCGGTGATCCTGACGGCGCGGACCTCGGCGATGGTATGCTGGCTGTTCGTCGGCTCGTTCATCTTCTCATCGATCTTCGCCCTGCTCGGCGGTCACGAGCCGATCAAGAACCTCGTCACGGCGATGAACCTGTCGCCGACGATGTTCCTGATCGTAGCGCAGATCATCATCTTCATCCTCGGCTGGCCGCTGGAATGGACCGAGATCATCGTGATCTTCGTGCCGATCTTCCTGCCGCTGCTGGAGTTCTTCAAGATCGACCCGCTGTTTTTCGGCATCCTGATCGCGCTGAACATCCAGACCTCGTTCCTGTCGCCGCCGGTTGCGATGGCGCCGTTCTACCTGAAGGGCATCGCGCCGCCGCACGTCACCATCAACCAGATCTTCTCCGGCGTGATGCCCTTCCTCTGGATCGTCTTCGTTGCGCTGATCCTGGTCTACGCCTTCCCCGGCATCGCGCTCTGGCTGCCGAAATATCTCTACGGCTGAGGCCTCCCGGTCTCGTCTGGCCCGCTCAAATCGCTGGCGCAACGCGCGCCAGCGATTAATCTTTGGCGCGATTGAACCTTAGCCGCGCTCGCAGCGACCAACCCATGCGAGCCGCTATGCCGGGCCTCGAGCGCGATGCATACGGAATCCGACGACGATCTCGTCAAGCGCATCGCCTCCGGCGATCGGCTCGCGATGAAGGTGCTGTTCTCGCGGCATCAGGTGCGGGTCTACCGTTTCGTGCTGCGGCTCGTCCGCGACGAGACGCTCGCGGAGGATGTGATCAGTGACGTCTTCATGGATCTGTGGCGGCAGGCCGACCGCTTCGAGGCGCGCGCCTCGGTCGCGACCTGGCTGCTCGCCATCGCGCGCAACAAGGCCTGGTCGCTTCTACGCAAGCGGCGCGAGGCCGGGCTCGACGAGGATTACGCCGAAAGCATCCCGGACGAGGCCGACGACCCCGAGATCGTGCTGCAGAAGCAGGACAAGGGTCTCGCGCTCAGGGCCTGCCTGGAGCGGCTTTCAGCCGAGCATCGCGAGGTCATCGACCTCGTCTACTACCACGAGACCTCTGTCGAAGAGGTGGCGCGGATCGTCGGCATCCCTGAGAACACCGTCAAGACGCGGCTTTTCCATGCCCGCAAGAAGCTCGGCGAGATCCTCAAGGCAGCCGGAATCGACCGGGGCTGGCCCTGAGATGCCGGTCCTGTCCACCGTTCAACAGATCCCGAAGGGAGGTCTGTCATGACTGACGCCATCGCGACCGACCCCAGGCGGGCGGAACTGGAAGAACTGCTGCCGTTTTACGCCAATGGCCGGATTTCGTCAGCCGACAAGGCTCGGATCGAACAGGCGCTCGCCGCCGATCCGGAACTCGGGCTTCGGCTGGAGATCATTCGCGAGGACATGGCCGAGACGGCCCTGCTGAACGAGAGCCTCGGCGCGCCGTCGCCGCGTGCGCTCGACAGGCTGATGGCCGGTATCGAGGCCGAGCCCCGGCAGGCACCGCTGATGGCCCGCGCGAAAGGCGGCATGATTGCGTGGTTGGGCCGGTGGCTCGCCGCCCAGCCGCCGCGCCGGCTGGCTTACGCTGGGGCTGCAGCGCTGGCGATCATGGTCGTCCAGGGCGCGGTTCTGACGGGGCTTGCCGTGCGCGGCGGGGGCGGCGCATTCGAGACGGCGTCAGCGCCGACGCAGGCGTCCGAGCGCTATGTGCTGCTGAGTTTCGCGCCTGAGGCCAAGGCCTCCGAGATCGCCGCCTTCTTCCGGCGCTATGAGGCGTCCGTGGTCGATGGACCGCGCGCCAACGGCTTCTTCAAGGTGCGTGTCGGCGACGCCAAGCTCTCGACCGCGCAGGTCGATGCCATCGCCGCGCGCATGAAGGCCGAGGCCGGCATCGTCAGCTTCGTCGCGCCCGCACCGTGAGCGATTGCCCGCTCGTTTGAACATGCGCGCCGTAGTAATGTGATCTCTCGCGGAGGCGAAACGCCATGTCGCTGCTGCCATCGGGCCTTGCCGCAATCCTTCGTCCCGTTCGCGCCTCGCTGCTGACCGGGGCCGCCATCCTCCTGACGGGCTGTGCCGCTCTGGCCGGCGAGGGCGGGGGCGGCGGCGACAGCCGCGAATATCCTGTCTACAATCCTGCCCAATCGCGGGCGTCCCAAGGCGCAGGCCGGCAACCCTCGTTCCGCGAGCCGCAGATCAGGCAACGCGAGAGTCTGTCGCGGACGCCGGGCAGGCCCTATCCCGGCGAACGGCCCGGGCGGCCGGATCGTCGTCCGGGCGGCGGCTGGGGCGGTCCGGCCGTCGGCATCGGGGCCGGCATTATCGGTGGCATCATCCTCGACCAGGCGGCGCGGCGGCCGGTCTACGACCCCTACGAGCCCCTTCCGCCGCCGCGCCGTGTGCGCCGCCCGGTCATCGTCGAAGATTATGAGGTCGAGGAGGTCGCGCCGCGACGGCCACGGCGTCCGCCAGTTCAGCAGGCGGCTCCGCCGCGGCGCGCGCCGCCGCCGGCCCAGACAGCGCGGCCCGCACCGCGCCAGCCGAACGTCGTCGTGCCGGCGCTGGCCGAGACGAGGCTGGTCAGCGAGGAGATCCTGTTCGAGCTTGCGCCCAACGCGCAGCTCGACGCCGTGCTGGCCCGCCACCGCGCCACCCTGATCACGAGCCGGCGCTTCGAGCTCGCCGGCGTCACCATCATCCGGGCGCGGCTGAACGACGGCCGTAGCGCCCGCACGGTGCTGGCGCAGATGGCGGGCGATGCGAGAGTCGCCAGCGCCCAGCCGAACTACGTCTATGCGCTGCAGCAGGATGCGCCCAAGCCGGCAGCCGGCGACGCGCAGACGCCGGTCGCGTCGGCTCCCGCGACGCAGCCTGCGCCATCCGCCCTGCGCATCCGCCAGCCGCAATACATCGTCGACAAGCTCCGGCTGGACGATGCGCACCGGCTCGCCAGAGGCGAACGCGTTCGCGTCGCGGTGATCGATTCCGGTATGGATGGCGCGCACCCTGAACTGCAGGGCATCATCGCCGGCAGCTTCGACGCGCTCGGGCAGGAGCCCGTCCCGCATGCCCATGGCACGGCCATGGCGGCGGCGATTTCGGCGCAGGCGCAACTGCAGGGCGTCGCCCCCGCCGCACGCCTGCTGGCGGCGCGGGCCTTCTCCGGCACGGCCGGGCCGGCCTCGGCCAGCGGCACGACGTTCCATATCCTCGCCGCCTTCGACTGGGCGGCAAGCGAGGGCGCGCGCGTGGTCAATCTGAGTTTCGCCGGCCCGCAGGACCGTCTGCTCTCGCGCACGCTCGCCGGCGCCAAGGCCAAGGGCATCGTCAGCATCGCAGCGGCCGGCAATGGCGGGGCCAAAGCCGCGCCGCTCTATCCTGGCGCCGACGCCAACGTCATTGCCGTGACGGCGACCGACGCCGACGACAAGCCCTACGCGGGGGCCAATCGCGGGGCTTACGTCACCGTGGCCGCGCCTGGCGTCGATGTGCTCGCAGCCGAGCCGCAGGGGCGCTACGCCTTCTCGTCTGGAACCTCGATTGCGGCGGCCCATGTCTCGGGGTTAGCCGCCCTGATCCTGGAGAAGCGGCCTGACCTCGATCTCGACGGCGTACGCAAGCTGCTGATGGACAGCGCGGTCGATCTCGGCGCGCGTGGGCGCGATCCGGTGTTCGGGGCAGGCCGCGTCGATGCGCCGGCAGCGCTCGCAAAGGCTGTGCCGGTTACCGCCGCACGGCCCTGACGGCTCGCGCAGGCCCTTGACCTTCGCGGTCCCATGCTCCTGATGTCGCGGCATGCCGCGCCGTCCAAAGCTCCTCTTCGTCGCCACGGAAGACTGGTTCTTCGCCTCGCATTTCCTGCCCATGGCGCGGGCGGCGCGCGAACTCGATCTCGAGGTCGTGGTGATCGCGCGCGAGCGCCAGCACCGGCGGATCATCGAGGCGACAGGCGCGCGGCTCGTCGCGCTGGAGGCGGAACGCCGCAGCCTGTCGCCGGCCGGGCTGGTGCGGCAGGTCGTGGCGCTGCGGCGGCTGATCGCGCAGGAGAAGCCCGAGATCCTGCATTGCATCGCGCTCAAGCCGATCGCGCTGGCAGGGCTCGCCGGCAAGCTCGCCGGCGTCGAGCGGCGAGTCTATGCGCTCACGGGACTGGGCTTTCTCGGCGCGCGCAAGGGCCTCATTGCGGCGCTCGCCCGGTTTGGCGTCTCGCTCTGGCTGCGCGAGGCGATCGACGGGCCGAAGGTGCGCTTCCTGTTCGAGAATCCCGACGATCCCGTGGCGCTGGGTCTGGACCCGGCCGACATCGCCAAGGTCGCGCTGGTCGGCGGGGCCGGCGTCGATCCGCTGATCCTGATGCCGGAGCCGATGCCGCTGTTCCCGCCGCTCCGGGTCGCGCTGGTGGCGCGCATGCTCTGGTCGAAGGGCGTCGATCTCGCGGTCGAGGCCGTGAGGCTGGCGCGAGCCGAGGGCGCGCGGGTGGAACTCACCATCCATGGCGCGCCCGACCCGTCCAATCCCAAGGCGATCCCCGAGGCGACGTTGAAGGAATGGGCGGCGCGACCGGGCGTGACGTGGGCCGGGCCGACGCGCGACATCGAGGGCGTCTGGCGCAGGCATCATCTCTGCTGCCTGCCATCGCGCGGCGGGGAAGGGCTGCCGCGCAGCCTGCTGGAGGCCGCCGCCTGCGGGCGCGCCATCCTGACCACGGATGTCCCCGGCTGCCGCAGCTTCGTGCGCGACGGGGTGGACGGCATGGTGGTTCCCGCCGAGAACGCAGCGGCGCTCGCCAAGGCGCTGATCGTCATGGCGGGCGCGCCTTCGCTGGTCGAACGCATGGGCGCAAGCGCCAGGCTGCGGCTGCTCGACGGCCATACCGAACGCGACGTGATGGACAGGGTCAAGGCGCTCTATCGCGGTCTGCTCGCGGCACCGACGACGGACAGCCTCGCGTGAGCGGCGCGGGCGTGGCGCTCGACCGGCGGGAGTTCATTCTGGCGCATACGGCCTTGCTGCCTGTTCCACATGCGCCCGCGATTTCGCTGCATGTCGCCCAGGAGGCTACTGAGCTCTGGCAGAAGACCGAGGACGAACTCGCCGTGATCGGCCTGCCGCCGCCGTTCTGGGCGTTTGCCTGGGCAGGAGGGCAGGCCTTGGCGCGCTATCTGCTCGACCATCCGGAGACCGTCGCCGGGCGACGCGTGCTCGATTTCGCCAGCGGTTCCGGGCTGGTCGCAATCGCGGCCGCCAAAGCCGGCGCGGCGCGTGTCGAGGCTTGCGACATCGACGCTTTCGCGGCGGATGCGATGGCGCTCAACGCGGAGGCGAATGCGGTTGCGCTGACGACCCGGCTGGAGGATCTGGTCGGCCGCGACGAGGACTGGGAGGTGATCTGCGCCGGCGACGTCTGCTATGAGAAGGCGATGGCCGAGCGCGTGGTCGTCTGGCTCGCCGGCCTTGCCCGGCGCGGCGCGCTCGTGCTGATCGGCGATCCGGGACGCAGCTACCTGCCGCGCGCGGCGCTGACCGAGATCGCCAGCTATCAGGTGCCGGTGACGCGCTCGCTCGAAGATGCCGAGATCAAGCGCAGCGCGGTCTGGCGTCTGAGCGGAGATCCCGCCGCGTAAGCGGGCGGGGAGCGGTCACACTGCGTTCAGGCTGCCGCAGTTAAGCCTTGTCTCGATGCGATGCGATGCGTCGCAGTCCGAGGGAGAGCCGTCGTGACATCGAAACTTCTCGTTCCCGCCATTCTTCTCGGCCTGACGCTGTGCGCCGGGCCGGTCCTTGCGCAGCGGGCCGGAAGCTATCAGCAGAGTTGCTCCGGCTGGGATATGGATGGCGACCAGATCGTCGCCGCCTGTCCCGACGCGGCCGGCACGCTGCGCGCCGCGCGCATCGATCCGCGCGGCTGCGCGGGCGACATCGCCAACGTCAACGGCACGCTGGTCTGCCGCGGCGGCGGTGGCGCCCCTCCG